>Ga0209341_10000838_pt1 | contig 31306 bp, 32 predicted proteins | sample RifCSP13_2_FD_184020 | JGI IMG/M metagenome (GOLD analysis project Ga0209341, IMG submission 184020) | Soil microbial communities from Rifle, Colorado - Rifle CSP2_sed 13_2 (SPAdes) (version 2) | ecosystem: Environmental > Terrestrial > Deep subsurface > Rock core/Sediment | place: Rifle... | reverse complement strand
CTATAACAACTATGGCGAACTGGATAAGGTCATATATCCGACCGGCGGTTACGAACGTTTTGCGCACGCCACTACTTGGGCCTTGGGTCAGGTATCTTTTCCCTACACACAAGCGTCCCGCGGGTTTGCATCGCGGTGGCTTAGTCCAAACGGCACTGGTGGAACAGATGAGTCTCTCTGGACCTATGGTTTCGTTTCAGGCGTAAATCCGTATTGTCTAATTGCAACGGCGCCAAACGGTGTGAGAACGGAAACGTGTCTGGTGAATAATTACCTCCCAACAACAATTTCGGATATGAGGATGCGAGAAATGGCCTTCCCTTCGAGGAAAGGGTCTTCGCGTCGGGCGGAGCAATGTTGCGCCGAAGTTTAACTGAATATGAACAGGCGAGCGCCACTTTCGCGAGACCCTCACCAGCAACCGGCACCTACACCGCTCACCGAAATCCGCGACCCACCAAAGCTGTGAACTTGATCCTCGATACTGGCGGAAATGCCTTGAGTTCTGTGTCCACTTCTCAATACGACACGACGTATCAGTTCTCTGTGGGTTTAGATTTAACCAGTTCAAGTGAATATGGATACACGACCATTGATCAAACGACAGCTCAGACAGGCGCCATCAGTTCCGTACCGCTGGGCCCGATAGTCCGAACCATCCAGAATTCGTATCTCACCTCAGACGCTAATTACCGAAACCGGAACATTCTGGGGCTGGTGACTTCGACTTCAGTTCTGGATGCCTCTTCAAATACAGTTGCGCAATCAACGGTCAGCTATGACGAAGCCGCCTATCCACTGATTCAATTCGGCCCCGTCACCGGTTGGACTGATCCGCAGACAGCCTATCGCGGTAATCCGACTACGAGTGCCCAGTGGCTTAACTACCCCACGCCAACCTGGATACAAACACATGCGCAATACGATCAGTGCGGGAAAGTTCGTTACGCCTGGGATCCTTTGAATCGGCAATCGCAAGTGGAGTACTCGGCAACTTATGCCTACGCTTACCCGACGAGTTCCACTTCTGCTGTGCCGGATCCATCGGGAACATACGGTCAGACATGGGGACTAACTAGCAGCACCGTTTATGACTTCAACACTGGACTCGTCACCTCAACCACCGATGCAAATGGACGCATCACATCATTCGAATACAACGATTCGTTAAATCGTCTCACGAAGGTGAACCGTCCGGATGGCGGCTGGACCAGCACCAGTTACAGCGATCTTCCGGGGAACAATTATGTCCGCACGCAGACGCTGCAACAGACTTCTCCCGTGCAGCAGATCACGGATGCTTATCAATTCTTCGACAAGATGGGCCGGGCCGCGCGCAGTTTCGTAAAGGAAGGCGCCACTTACCTGACCGGCGACACGCAATACGACAATCTTGGTCGCGCCTGGAGAGTTTCCAATCCCTACCGCACCACTTCGCTAAATGACGCAATCAATCCAAGCAATCGCTGGGCAACAAGTGGTTTCGACGATCTCAACCGCGTTATTTCGATAACCACAACTGACGGATCTGTCGCCACCACCGCTTATGGTGCGAGTCTCACTGGCAGTTATATCGGCACCACGGTTACCGGCACCGACGCACGAGGCAAGGCAAGGAAGGCGATCAGTGATGCGCAGGGACGACTCATTCAGGTGATTGAAGATCCGAATGGGTTGGCCTATCAGACGAACTACACCTACGACGTTCTCAACAAGCTAAGAAAGGTGGAACAGGGCGCACAGCTTCGTTATTTTGGATACGACTCGCTGTCGCGACTGCTGCGTGTGAGAAACGTCGAGCAAACCGTGAATGGAAGTTTGTCGTGGACTGATCCAGTGACTGGTTACAGGGGGGCAATGATCCAGCAACGGGAGAAAATGTGGGTGCTGGCGATCACTTTGTTCAGCCCATAGTCGCTGCTGCATTATTTGGACTTACAAATGTACTAAGCAATGACAACAGTTTCACGGTTTCCCTGGGTGATATGTCGTCCTCCAATGGGAGTGACCCGTGGCAACCGGGTGAAGTACATCACGGCGGACATGGACACAACGCAAACCGAAGCGGTCAGGACATAGACTTCAGATACTTGAATGGAAATGGTGTGTCTTTTCAGAGCCGGACAGCCACCACCGATGCGCGGTTTAGTCAACAAAACAACGGTACTCTCTACGATACTGCTACTAGATTTGGATTTACGACAAATTACCATGGCACCAATGGGCCAGCTATGAACAATGCCGTACCTTTAAGGGGTCACAATGATCATGGCCATCTTGGTTTCAATCGTGGGGATGCCACAATAATTAGACACACTGTACAAATCAACCCGGACGGTTCGCGGACTTGGACCAGAGTCCCGTGATCGATTCCTTGTGACGATGATGCGTGGAAAATGGAAAACGCGACTAGAAGTTTGATGCTCACAGCCAGAGTGCTACTTGTCTTACTAGTTCTATTCTCAAGCAGCTTAAATCTGCGTCTCCTTGGTCACTCAAGAGGGCTGAACTCGTCAAGCTCGGTAGTCACCTCAACCCCACTAAGAGTAAACGAGGTTACAATAGAAAATACGATTGGGGTAATCACTTTGAACGAGAAGACCGCGACGAGCAGAGCAGAAAAGTTTCGGTTCTTCAACGAAGATGGAAGCTTATGGTACGAATTCTCTTTTTATGACGACGACAATGATCTCAAGTTCGATCAGGCGAAAGCGAATTTTCGACCCTTTGCTTTCCATCAGGATTATTTTGTCTTGGCTCTAAAATGTGTGGGCCAGGATGCCAGCCGTTTCAAGGTAGTTGTAAACGAGAAAACCCAGTTAATAAGATTCATCAGAAAGGACGACCTTGTTTTCAAGTTTCAGAGTTGGGAAGAGCACATTCTCGATCTGTTTGCGGTTAGTTTTGATCCGATTAAGAACCCCTTACGCATAGCGCCACGAGAGCCCGCAAGAGCCGTTCGATTGCCGCGTGACGTGATGTTTCATCCGCGTCAGGTCAATGGCAAGTGGCTGAAGGTCAGTTGGAATGTTACTGACGAAGGCAAGGGCAAGGTTAAGAAGGTTGAATACGGCTGGGTCAAATGGAAGGAGAGTAACAAGCTTCTAATCGAGCGCTTTTACTTCTCATAACCTTAGACCTCGCGGCAGCAGTTCACCCAAAAAGAACGGGACATTGAGACAGGGCTGGATTACTTTGGGGCTCGTTTCTATTCAGGTACGTAGGGGCGCTTCACTAGCGCTGATCCGCTCATGGCGAGCGCCGGGAGTGCGACTCCTCAAAGTTGGAATCGTTATTCATACGCACTCAATAATCCAGCAAGGCTGGTCGATCCCAACGGGCTCATGGATCAAGATCCCCAGCAATTTACGATAAACAACCCGTGCGAGTACGGAGCTCCAGGGTGTAATCCAGTCCAACTAGCGACCGTAACAGTCACTGCACCTCAGGAGCAACCGATTCCCTTAGAAACCACAGATCTATCACTAATTGAGAATGTTACGTTGGGAACGGTGCAGCTTGCGTCTGACACGACTATTGGTGCGGCTAAGTATGAGTCCAAGAGCCATATTTATCTGGCCGGGCGACTGCTTTCGACCTTGACCCCGAATGGTTCGGGGGGCGAGTTCGTTCAGTATCATCATCCTGATCGGTTGGGGACGCGGCTAGTTACAAATGCCCAAGATACGACAAGTTTCGAACAGGTGACTTTGCCATTTGGCGTCCCGCTCAATGCCGAATCGACTGGTTCAACCACTCGCCGCTTTACTTCCTATGATCGATCAAGCGTAACCGGCTTGGATTATGCCGTAAACCGTCATTACGACCCGCAACAGGGCAGGTTCACCCAAGTCGACCCCATCGGGATGCGGTCGACTAGTCTCAGCAGTCCGCAGACACTCAATCTGTACGCCTACTGCACCAATGATCCGATCAACCACACAGACCCAAGTGGACTTGGCTTTTTCAGTTTCTTGAAGAAGATCTTCAAAGGGATTGGCAAGCTTCTAACGAACAAGTGGGTGCTTCTGGTCGTTGGAATAGCTGCGGGAATAGCCTCCGGTTTCGCTTTCTACTGGGCCATTAAGGAAGCAGGGGGAGCACTGGTTGGCTTCTTCATCAAGGCCGGCATAATCCTGGCGGGCACCTCGGCAACGTTAATTGCCTCTGCCTTTCATCCGAATATATTAAGGTACGCTCAGTTAATCGGTGGCATTGTGTCTTCGGCGCAAAGCATTATCGGTTTGCTTAATCCGCGCGTCTTTGGCACGCGACCGTGGAATCCCGAGGCGGGCAGCGGTGTTGGAGCGGTTTCCAGTTTCATGGCAGCGCAAAGGGGGCGGCGACCGCGGCGAGACCATGTGAGAGAACTCTTAGACCAAATTGCACGCTTGAGGGATCGCCTGGGGTCGCGCTACAACGACTTCATTAACGAGATCAATAACAACAAGAATTCGAATATCAGCACGGAGGTGGTGCTTTGTCAGGCGTCGCAAGAAAGTAGTTTTCTCAATCTGGAAGCCGCTAGCTCAGGATTCACCGAAACAACAGTCGGGCTGCAAGAGGAAATTGGCTTGTTGCAAATTAAGCCGGTTACGGCACAAAGTCTGGGAGTCGATCCTTTCGGATTAACAGACGTAGCCACCAACGTTACCACAGGGACGGGGTATCTGACCGGTTTGCTCAATCAGAATGGCGGAAACCTGCGAACGGCGCTAGGAAAGTACAAAGGAGGCAGCGGGCCACTGACTGCCGCATCGCGTCGATACGCTGATCAAATCATACAGTGCTCGGAGCAGGTGAGATACTAGCTCAGTGTTGAAGGAACCAAAATCAAATGACTTCAAGCGAGGTGGTTCTTATGGTTAACGAAGCCCATACGCCGGGCCGGTGGACTGTCGGAAAAGGGCAGTACGCTTTGATGGCTCTCGTGATGATGGTTGCCGGAACAGTCGGCGTGATTGCCGGAAGAAGCTGGGGACAGGCAAGCAACGGCACTTCGCAACTTCCGAGTGTAAATCAGATCACTCTGCCGAAGGGTGGCCTCCTCTTCAAAACTAGCGAGGGAAAACTTGCGGCAAAGCTGGATGCTGACGAGGGTGGTGGTTTCCTGGTTATCTACAATACGTCAGAAAAGGTCGCCGTTACGATCGGAGCATCCACGTACGGGGGCGGAGGCCTGATTGGGTTAAGCTCGGGAAAAGGCGCGGGCGATGTACTTCAGCTCGCGGGGCATGACCAGGGAGGAAGCATTAGCCTTCTCAGCCAAAAGCGCGGCAAACGCGTGGTTGAACTTTCCGCGGACGACGATGGTGGGATTGTATCGGTTAATGGGCCGACTGGAGATGAAGCCGTTACGATAGGCACAAATGAACTGGGATCTATGATTAATGGAACGATTGAAGTTCGTGAGAGCAGGAGCGGGAAACTTCTCTGGAGCGCGCCCCCGACTGCGCGTCAAAAGTAGGCCAAGTAGACCAGCGCCGTTTATTATGCTTTGTTTAAGCGTTGCCGTTGTTGCGTGAAGAGACGAGAGAGTTGACCAGGCGGATGACGGCGCGCTGGTCCTTTTCGGGAAGGCTCATCAACTGCTGAAACTTTTTCCACACGCGGCGCATCTCCGGATCGTCGGTGTCAACCACCTTCTTGGCGCGCGCCATCTTTGGTTTGGTCTTCACACCAAGCAACTCGTCAGTGGAAACATTCAAAGCTTGCGCCAGGTCAGCTAACACCGGCGCGGGCGGATATTCAGCATGGTTCTCATAGTAAGAGATCGCCCGCTGCGTTGAGCCTGAATTCCGAAATTCAGGTTGAGTCAATAACCTCAGCTAACTGCACCTGGGTGAGGTTGCGAGCCTGCCGGAGCGCGACCAATCGTTCGCCGAAGCCAGAACTTGCCCGCGCTTTCCTTGCCATAACATTCGCGATTGTAACAGCTGAAAACGCGCATCAAGAATTGACCCCCCTGAATACGAGGCTGTGAAGCGCAAACTCCGAGGCCTTGCACCTAGGGCCGGGATGAGAAAACTGTTTGTAGGGCCAATACGAGCGAAAAGTTTTAGCCGATCTTCCTGCAAGCAGTGATTTTCACAGGCGTCAATCTAGAAGGTATTCAGTCACAGCTGCCGATCAACACAAAGCCGGCCCAATAGAATGGATGGCGGTAGCGGCTGTCTTCCAGCAAACCAAGCGCTGCCTCGCGCAAAGCAGTTGGTTTCCTGGGCTTGGTGTGGTTCGGATCTGGTTCAAGAGCCTTGTAAAACTCCACCATCAATTCTGAAGTACTGGATGAATTCACCTTCCATTGACTTACCCTCGGGGGTCACCCAAAAGCGGACATAGGTGGTCACCTCAAAACCGGCCAATGAGAAGTAGTCGCCAGGGACGTTGACGTCGCTGTGAGGCAAAGTAGCCTCCGGCGGCATGAGCAACGTATTGAGCGACGATAAACGACAACAAATAATCGCCTTAGGACGACTGGGCTGGTCTTTGCGACGGATCGAGCAGGCCACTGGTGTGCGCCGCGAAACAGCCGGGACCTATCTCAAGGCCGCTGGGATCAGTGTGCGGCCACCGCGTGGCTGGGGGCGAACGGCAAAACCGGCCAACGAGGTGACCACCGACTATTTAGCCGGAAAACGAGGTAATCAGGAGCCCCAACTTTCAAAACCGGCCAATGAGGTGACCACCGACTCTGCCTTCCCAGAACCGCACTTAGAACCATCAGCTAACCCCCGCAAAGCTCGCACCCTCAGCAGCGCTGAGCCGTACCGCGACCTCATCGAGTTGGGCTTGCAGCGTGGCCGCAACGCGATGGCCATCTGGCAGGACCTGGTAACCGAGCACGGCTTTGCGCACAGCTATCAAAGCGTCAAACGTTCGTGAACAAGTTGAGCCCGCAGGCGGTGCCGCAAGCGCGCGTGGTGATCATTACCCTGCCCGGGGCGGAAGCGCAGGTTGATTACGGCACTGGTCCGATGGTGCGCGATCCACAAAGTGGCAAGTATCGCCGCACGCGACTATTCGTCTTTACGTTGGGCTGCAGTCGCAAGGCAGTGCGCTTACTAGTATTCCGCTCCAGCGCTCGTGTCTGGGCCGAACTCCATGAGAAAGCGTTTCGCCGACTCGGTGGCAGCGTGCGTGTGGTCGTACTAGACAACTTGCGTGAAGGAGTACTCACGCCGGACATCTACGAACCCACCCTCAATCCGCTCTACCGCGATCTGTTGGCTCACTACGGCGCTGTAGCGATGCCTTGCCGGGTACGAGATCCCGATCGCAAAGGAAAGGTTGAAGCCGGGGTGGGCCATGCCCAGAAGACACCACTCAAAGGACAACGCTTCGAGTCTCTGGAAGAAGCACAAGCTTACCTTGACCGCTGGGAGACACACTGGGCTGATACGCGCATTCACGGCACTACCAAACGACAAGTGGCGGCCATGTTTGCCGAAGAGCGACCACACTTGTTGCCCCTGCCGCTTGAGCCGTTCCGCTTTTATCAATACGGGCAGCGCGTGGTGCATCTGGACGGTTGCGTGGAAGTGGAAGCAGCCTACTACAGTGCGCCACCGGGTTGGATCGGACGGCGCATCCAGGTGCAATGGGATGGCAAGTTGATCCCTTGATCCGCGAACTGGAGCAGTACCGCGACATCATTCAACTAAGACTAAAGGAGTCTGAACTACATGAATCTGATTGAGTTGAATCAGGCCTTACGACAATTGCGTCTCGGAGGCATGGCGGCCGTCCTCGAGACCCGTTTACATCAAGCGCAGGCTGAGGCTATGGCGCCCATTGATCTCATTTCCTGTCTGGTGACTGATGAACTCACCAGACGCGGCGACCGGCTCCTGGAACGTCGTCGTAAACAGGCCGGCTTCCGCGACCCGCTGAAGACACTCGACAACTTTGACTTCAACTTCAATAAGAAAATGAATCGCAGTCTGATCTTCGATCTGGCTACCACCAACTTTATCGGGCGCCGCGAAGACGCTTTGTTTTTAGGACCACCAGGTTCCGGAAAGAGTCATATTGCGCAGGCCATCGGGCAAGCGGTGATCCAGCAGGGCTATCGCGTGCTCTATCGTGAGACTCATACGCTGCTGGATGAACTGGCGGAAGCCACCATCGACGGCTCACGCAAAGAGTTTATGGACTCAGTGGTCGCCTGGCCCTTTCTGATCATTGATGATCTCGGGATGCGTAAACTGCCACTGACGGCCGCCGAAGATCTGTTGGAGATCATCATGCGACGCTACGAGCGGGCCAGTACGCTGGTGACTTCCAATCGCCCAGTGGAAGATTGGGGCAAACTACTGGGCGATGCCGCCGCGGTCAGCGCCATGCTCGATCGGTTGCTTCATCACGGTCACATCCTGAAGTTTGGCCCACGCAGCTGGCGCACGAAAATGGAGTTGGCGCCGTCGACTGCCGGCGTTGGTTGATCGGCATCCGCAGCGAAGGTCAGACCATGCGCCGGCTGCGAAAAACTCGTCTGAAGAAAAATATGGACCAACTTTTTGGCTACGCCTTGAAGAAAGTGACTTTTTTGGACTTAAGGCTATGGAAACTGCCGCGCTGTGGAAACGGTGGAAAACGAACTGCATGTTTTGCACCGTTCCCACCGCGCTTGGAAAACCCGGCAAACTGCGCTCGAGTTTTCCACAGTTCCCACAGCCTCTGCTGCTGGATATTGTTATGAAGAAAAAGACGGAAAAACGGTTCTCGAAGGCTGATCCAATTCGAGTGGACAAGATGCTGCTGAAAGCGTAAAAACCACTAGTCCCGGGCACTCTCCATTGGCCGGTTTTCAGGTGACCACCGAGGGTAATGGAGACACTGTTCGCCACTTGAACCGCACGGTGTCAACGTAATCGAGGGTCATACACTGAAACAATCCGACCTTGAAGCAGGCAAATTGAGGCTGGTTACCCGCGGCTGGACCAATAACCAGGTCTTCGCTTTTGGTGTGCAACCGCGACGATCAGGATTTCGGTCGCACCGACGCGATAGAAAATGTTGAATGGAAATCTCTGAAGGACTAACTTTCGCGTTCCGTGATCGGCTAACGGATAGGTCATCGGCGCGGTCTTGATGTGAGAAACCGCTTGCTCAACTGCATGTGTAAAGGCGACTGAAGTAAGTGGGCTGCGCTCGTAATACCAGTTGCGCGCCTCAAGAAGATCAGCGCGAGCCGCTGGGTGAAGCCTAACCTTCATTCGGCTGAGCAAAAAGTTCGGCTCGAACCTCTTCCCATGAAATCAGTTCGACCGTGCCCGCATCGACTTCAGCCAAACGGCGCTTGATCTCCTCCGACCAGGCGGCTTCAACCTCGGGCTCAGAAACTGGATCGAGAGTTTCAATAAGCAGACCGGCTAGAGTGGCGCGATCACGTTCGGGCAATTGCACGGCCTCTTGAAAAACTTCCTTGAGGTTTCTCTCCATAGGCGAATCTTACTCCAAGCTTGTCAATAGAAGCTACCTACGGCTTTGACAGATGCCGATGCGCACGCGCTTTCGCGAGTCGCATTAATTTCTCGACCAAAAGACAATGATCCAGTTCTGACTTCTCGTCGGCTGACAGGTCATCCGTCTTCTCGCGAGAAATCAAATCAGCAACTCGATCTTTCGCCCCGGCGGATGGACGGAACGCCACAACCCCGCGCGGGTTGTTGAGAGCTATGAACTCAATTACTTCGTCGTAGGCGTTTTGCATGCGATCAGGTTTCTCGTTGTCAGTTTACCATCTCAGCTGATTCTGGTTCCGGAGTCCCTTCTGAATTGAAGTTAATTGCCCCTTGGCTGTTCCGAGTGACCGCACACCCGCTACCTTGCGGCCATCGACGTACTCAGCAGCCTTTACGTAATGCTTCTCAAAGTAGTCGCAAAGCTCTGCAAACGTCTTTCTTTCGTTCCGCGGCGCTTGACCCTCCGTCGCGTCAATGTCGCGCAACAGCGCCTGCAATAAGTCTCGAGCGTGAGCCTTATTCTGTCCGCGACGTTGTAGGTCGTGGCGTTTTTCCGGTTTTCGGATCGACGTAGGTTACTCGCGCCCACCAAGTCGCCTTCGCGCCTTTCCTGCGCGGCTTGCGCTTGACTATCGAACCAGTTCTCGCTTTCATAATGCTTGCGCCATTGGTCCAAGGCTGTTGACTTCAATACTCTGAAAGAGTTGCACACACATTCGCACACAAGTTGGTTGATAGTATCAGATAGATCAAGTAACTCGTGGAGAGGCTGAAGTGAGAGATCCGTCAATGAACACGGACTGATCGCGCAGTTTGTGATGCACAGAGATAACTCAAGTAAACGCCCTTGGACTGACTCCTAAGCGGAAGGTCGCGCGTTGGAATCGCGCCGGGAGCACCACTTTTTGGAGACTCCTCGCCGCTTTCATGTCCACAATGAAACTTAGCGGTACAGCTTCTGACGTTTTGCGACAGTGCAAACTTCGTTGGACCTCTTCGCCCGCGTAACTCATCTTACTCACCCCTTTCCTGAGCATGATTCCAAAGACAGTGCAACTGGGAATATTCGGCTGCGTTTTGGACGGGGGCTTTTCGAGCGGAGGACGGCGCGAACGGGCATCGGGAGTCTCCTGATTCAGAGTCGAAAGAACCAGCGACCATAAGTCGGAAATAGTTGGTGCGGAAGCAGAAAGGGCGGCATCTTGCCGCGTGGGAAAACGGGAAGTCAAGAATTACCCGGTTGTGTCCTCAAGGGAAGCCCCGTTTTAACTCTGTGGATTGCTGCTGTGAGCTTTTTGCGAATACGCGAGCACAAGCTCTCTTTGGCTAGACAAAGCCGCACGCTGTCAGGCCTCAAGGCGCTTTCGCTGCAATTTATTGTTGTAACTAGACTCGAGGTATTCGACTCCCTCGACGGTGATAGCCAGGCATGAGTGGTCGTCCACAGACACGTACTTCTTTTGTTGCAGGAACCAGAAAGTAAACTCCAAATGCTCCCGGGGTCTGCCAATCATCTGCTCAAAGTCTCGGAAAAAGATTCCCGCACTGGAGGGCTCGATCCGTCGCTTTGTATACAGTACCTCAAGTATGGTGAGGCGGATGATCTGCTCCATCTCGAAATCGTTCTCGGTTTTGGCGCCCGCGGAAACAAGGCGCCACCTATCCTTTCGGCTTTGCTGGGCCAAAACGTCGTAGCGCGCCCGCTTCTCGGGATCGCTAAGTACATTGTATGCTTCGGTTATCTCCCTGAAACGATTATCATTTCCGCTGTCTTGATTGTCAGGATGATAGCGCCGAGCGAGCAAGCGGTATACGCGACTTATGGTCTCTGACTCAGCATTTTCACTTACCTGCAATACCGCGTAGTAGTCGATTGGTTCGTCTTTTGCCATACCGTCACCGTCCGACGAATGTTACCAGATTGTAGAGGCAGGCTCTACAACCATGTTCGAATGGTGAGGAAGTCATCGAGCCGCAAGTGGCCCACCGGAACTACAAACCCCTGGGGTGGCTAACTACCGCAATTGTAAAGGGTTAGTACAGTTCGACAGCGTTCACGACTGTTTGGATGAAGCCGGCAGCAGCTGATTCAGGTTAACTGCCCCTTTTCCAACTTGCACTGGACGAAATGTACTTCACGTTTACTAACGTGCCGGGAGGAGTCACCTATGCTGTGACGCCGACTAAGACCGGTTTTGCGTTTAATCCATCCAGCCAGGGGGGCACAAATCTCAACCAGGACCGAAATCTTTTCTTTACAGGACAGATGACTGCCCCGAGTCCTACTCCAACGCCAACTCCAACACCGACGCCAACACCCAGTCCAAGTCCCAGCGTGACGACAGTTCAGTTCAGCATGGGTCTGTTTTCCGTCAATGAAAGTGGGCCAGCCGCTACTATCACTGTCACGGGTACTGGTGACATTTCCGGAATGACGACAGTGGAATACGGTGTCACAAGTAGCATTGACTATGCTCCATGCGCCAATGTCACAGGCATCGCGGCCCAGAATTGTGATTACGCTATCGCCACAGGCACCCTTACTTTTTCGGCGGGCCAGACGATGAAGGATTTTCTCGTACTCATCACCAATGATGTTTATGCCGAAGGAAATGAGACACTCACCCTCGGCCTCAGTCAGCCGGCATCGCGTGGTGGTATCGAATGCCTTCTTCTACGAGCAGGAATATCAGCGAACCACGTCGTATGTGTTTCGGCTGTACCGAGTCGCTTATGGCGACGATCAACCTTCGCCCAATCCTGACCCGGCGAATATTACTGAGGCGAAGAAGATTCCGAGCTATGCCGCCTTTGTAAGGGACCGGGCACGAGTCACCGATGGGCCGGACCTCGCTCAGCTACAGCTGGCAATGGCGAACCTGATGGCGCAAAGACCGGAATTCGTCAGTCGTTATCCGCTGGCGCTGACCGGCCCGCAGTTCGTCGACGCCCTGTTAGCGACAATCCAAACTGCCAGTGGCGCGAATCTTACTTCACAGCGCGACGCCTTGATTACGCTCTTCAATCAGGGCGGACGTGGAATGGTGCTTTATCGCCTGGCCGACGACAATGTGCAAACAAATCCGATTGATAATCGCAGCTTCATTGATGCCGAATACCTAAGTGAAGAAAAGCGCGGCTGCTTTTTTAACAGCGGCGCTCTGGTTTTGTCGGCATTATTGCCGCAAAGCTTCAGCCCTTCGGACCGTTTAGGGTACGGCACGAGCGAATCCGTCCCCGCTCTCACAGGACACCCGGGGACCTAGTCGTTCGCAATGCGGGCAGAACTTGTGATCCTGAGGTGGCGCCTCAACCGGGCGGACCACCGGAAGATTTGATCTCGACAAGACTACTCCCATAACCGTCAATCCGCAGACGGTCCGCTTTTGTGTATCTACCAGATGATAGACTTTATTGGCCCCATTTGCAGCGAACATGTTCCTGAGCTCCCCTTTGGTGTTGGGCGGTTTTACGGGAACATCGCCACAATCCGTTCAACGAGCAACTTCTTTTTAGTCACAGTAGTGACAAATGTGTTGTGACTGACGTATGGCTCACGAGCATGCAGCCTAACGATCTACCCTTGCTGTCACCTATTACAGGTGATAATTTCCAGATGTAACCAAGGCCGAAACGCTCTCACGACCGATCCAAATGAACACCACCTTCAAGATCGCATCGCTACTGAACTTGTTTGCCCTTGGCCTCGCCTTTCAGGTCGCTAAAACTCCCGCAATGGTCTCTAAGGATTACGTTCCAGACGAAGTGCTGGTGCGGTTCAGGCGGGGAGTGAAGGCGGAGGAGAACATCAGCCGGTTAGGAGGAGTGAAGCTGTCCGAATTTTGGGAAGTCGGATGGCATCGCATCAGAATCACTACTTCCGTGGCGGAGGCTCTGACACGCTTTCGTTCGTCAGGCGATGTAGAAGCGGTTCAGCCCAACTTTATCTATCGTTTGCAAGCGACTGCGGATGACCCGCGATTACCGGATCTTTACGGACTTAATCAGATTCAGGCGCCCGCTGCCTGGGAGCAAACTACCGGGAGCGCCGCCGTTGTTGTTGCCGTGATCGATCTGGGAGTGGACTACAACCACGAGGATCTCAACCCAAACATGTGGCGCAATCCGGGTGAAAGCGGACTTGATGGCGCCGGACTAGATCGAGCAACTAACAACGTCGACGACGACGGGAATGGTTATGTCGACGATGTTTACGGGATTGACACAATCAATAACGATAGCAATCCCGTGGATGATCATGGACATGGTACGCATGTCGCCGGAACGATCGGTGCGGTAGGAAACAACGCGAAGGGTGTCGTCGGGGTGAATTGGAGCGTTGGCATTATGGCTATCAAGTCGCACGACTCGCAGGGAAATGGGACGTCAGCAAGCGTCATCGAAGCGTTCCAATATGCCACGAATATGCGACACCGGGGGATCAACGTTCGCGTGACCAACAGCAGTTGGGGAGGCGCTCCAGAAGCACCTTCATTCGATCAGGCTTTGAAGGAAGCAATTGACCTCGCTGGCAACGCAGGTATCTTGAACGTTTGTGCCGCGGGCAATGCAAACAACGATAACGACGCGAATCCCTTCTATCCGGCTTCTTACGATTCTACGAGCATCATCTCAGTGGCAGCTTCCGACGCAGGTGACAACCCGGCCGGGTTCTCAAGTTATGGTGCGACGTCCGTGGATATCGCTGCACCCGGCGTCGAGATTCTAAGCACCGGAATCGGAAACCAATACGTCATCATCAGCGGGACATCTATGGCCACGCCTTACGTCAGTGGGGCTGCTGCTCTCCTGATTGCCCGCAATTCCCTTATCACGCGATCGCAGTTGAAGGGTCTGTTGCTCAACGGCGTCGATCCGTCACCGCCTTCCTGGGCCAACAAGCCCACGGTTACTGCTGGACGCTTGAATGTGCTAAAGGCGCTCAACAACATTCCCACGACAAACCAGATTGATTCAGCCGACTTTTTCGTGCGACAGCAGTATCTCGACTTCCTCGGCCGGGAACCGGACGCCGGCGGGCTCGATTACTGGTCCAATGAGATTGCGTTGTGCGGCACGGACACAAACTGCATTCACAATCGGCGGATAGGCGTTTCTGGCGCATTTTTCGTTGAAGCGGAGTTTCAAAGAACCGGTTCCTTTGTCTATCGAGCGTACAAGGGCGGGTTGGGTCGCCGACCTTCATTTGATGAGTTTACGAATGACAGGATGCAGATCGTTGAAGGACCAAATCTCGAGCAGACCAGGGAGGACTTTGCATTGAGTTATGTGCAGAAGGCTGAGTTCGTGAACAAGTATCAAGGAAGGACGACAGCGGCTGAGTTCGTTGATGCGCTGCTCTCAAATGTTCAACAGAATTCAAATGTGAACCTGTCCGCGCAGCGCGACGCTATAATCACCAGCTATCTAGCGGGCGCCGATCAGAACCAAGCGCGCGCGTTCGCTCTCCGAGAGGCTATCGACAGCAACTTATTTACGGCAGCGGAATACAATCCGGCGTTCGTTCTGATGCAGTACTTCGGGTATTTGCAACGCGACCCTGATCAGGACGGATATGACTTCTGGTTGGATGTCGTGAATAATCGAGGGCGAAATGACTATCCGGCAATGATCTGCGGTTTTATAACTTCGATTGAGTATCAGGTACGCTTTGCGCCGGTGGTGACTCGCACGAACCAGGATTGCATGCGTTAGTTGGCTCGAAAGCGAACGACCGTAGCGCCCAGCCCGCCTGCCTCAGGTGGAGCATCACCCCAGTCATTCACAAAGCTGGTTCGGGCCAGAATTGACCTGACCATATCGCGTTGCACACCGATTCCTTTTCCATGAATGATCCTCACAACCGAAAATCCGGCTGTATGCGCCTCTTCCAAATAGGCTTCAACAACGCACTTCACATCACGAGGTGGGATGGTATGAAGATCCAGAATATCCGATAGCGGAATCTCTATCGGATCCGGGAAAGGGTTGTAAGGATCGACAATGGCATCTGATTCCGCCTCACCACCATCTGCTGATTCTCGTGGTGCAAGCGCTGGCCCATCTGCCGAACTCCTTTTCATCAACCATTGAAATAATTTCATCGTGCTCAGCGAAAAACAGCGCAATTAATCGCTTGATTGCTTACTCTAAGGTGCAGCAAGTGCCAATCGCCAATTAGCAAGCGACATTTGTTTGACACTCCCAACAAACGGCTTGTACACTCGCGCGTTCCTTCAATCCCAACATTTTCATACAGATGAGCAGCCCGCACTAAGCGCTCTTCGTGCATCGCCGCTGCTCACGAAAGGACTTAAATCATGGGTAGGCGAAATAAGATCACAGTAGTTGGCGCAGGGAACGTCGGTGCCACTGCTGCACATTGGTTAGCAGCCAAGGAACTGGGAGATGTTGTTCTGGTTGACATTGTCGAAGGCGTACCACAAGGCAAGGCTCTTGACCTGGCGCAAGCCGCACCCATCGAAGGCTTTGATGTGGCGATGACCGGCGCGAACACTTATGACGGTACCGAAAACTCAGATGTCGTGATTATCACGGCAGGTTTGCCGCGGAAGCCGGGCATGAGCCGTGATGACCTCTTGAAGACCAACGGCGAGATTGTTTCCAAGGTTGTCGATGAAGTGGTACGGAGGTCTCCCGAATCAATTCTTATTATTGTTTCAAATCCGCTCGATGCGATGTGCCAGGTAGCACTTCGTCGCTCAGGCTTCCCGAAGCACCGAGTGATCGGCATGGCCGGCGTCCTGGATTCAGCGCGAATGCGTTGTTTCCTGGCAGAAGCCTTGGACGTCTCTGTAGAAAACGTAAGTGCTTTTGTACTGGGTGGGCATGGTGACACGATGGTGCCGTTGCCTCGTTTCTCGACCTGTGCCGGGATTCCGATTACTGAGCTACTCCAGAAGGATCAGATCGACGCTATCGTGAAGCGCACAGCAAATGGTGGCGCTGAGATTGTCGGTCTTCTAAAAACAGGATCAGCTTATTACGCACCTTCAGCCGCCGCAGTCGAGATGACGGAATCTATCTTGAAAGACAAGAAAAAGATCCTGCCGTGCGCTGCATATCTCGAAGGTGAGTACGGCGTAAACGGGCTGTATGTCGGTGTCCCTTGCAAGCTCGGCGCACGGGGTTTGGAACAGATAATAGAAATCAATCTAACGGCGGAAGAACGGATTGCACTACAGAAGAGTGCGGCGGCAGTTCAGGAGTTAGTTGACGTGCTTGGCGTGTAGGACCAGCAGTGTGAAGTGGAAGAGAAAACACTGGCTTGAGTGTACCGCGGTCTTTACTCACAGGAAGTCCGGCCGTCAGGCGTTGCCAGCAATAATTCCACTGAAGGTCGCCATCACCTTCTGAACCACCCAAGCAAACCATGCAGGACGGTTTCGCGGTTCTCTTCGTAGATAGCTTTGGTTAGAGGGATACTCATTGGGCACGCTTTCACGCAGTTCTGCGCGTTTCCGCAATTCGTAATGCCATCCTCACCCATAATCGCTTCCAACCGGTCATCTCGGTCCCTCCGCCCCGTGGGGTGCATATTAAATAGCCTTACTTGGGCGATCGCCTGTGGACCAATATACTGATCGTCGTCGTACTGCGGGCAGGCCTCTAGACAACAGCCACAAGTCATACAGCGAGAATAAGCATAGCGCTCCTGCACGTCATCCTGGTCCATGCGGGGCCCAGGCCCAAGGTCGTGAGTTCCGTCTATTTCAATCCATGCTTTTACGCGGCGCAGGTGATCAAACATCCGCGCCCGATCGACGATCAGGTCACGTATATTGGGAAACTTGGCCATAGGCTCGAGCTTGATCGGTTGGTCGAGCTGGTCGATAAGCGCGGAGCAAGACTGTCTGGCGCGACCGTTAATCACCATCGTGCAGATCCCACAAACCTGTTCAAGACAGTTCATTTGCCAGACTGGCGGAGTAGTTGGCTGGCCTTCTTTCGTGATGGGATTCTTCTGAATCTCCATCAGACACGAGATGATGTTCAGGTTGGGTCGATAAGGAATCTCAAACTGTTCCCAGTAAGGTGGTGAATCGGGGTTTTTGCGTCTTCGAATGTGAATCTCGACCGTCTTGGGCCGAGGCCGCGAGGCAGAGTGAACGGTATCGACGTGGGTACTCATTCTTTACCTCCTGCCTCTTTAATCGGTTTGCCCTGCTCGAGTCGAGTTGCTGTATCGCGCAAAGGATCGTTCACCTTCTCTTTGTCCTGTCCCCAGATTACGGGACCACTAAGGTTAGGCGGTTTCTGTTCTGATCCGCTTTGAGGTACCTGTGGCGCGCCGCCTTTCGCCGAGCTACCGGCCGCCGCTGCTGTCTCTTTTTTCCCTTTACTGTAGTCTCGCTTCCTGGGCTGGATCAGCGACGTATCAACCGTCTCATAGGAAAACACAGGTCCCTCGCCTGAATACTCGGTGATGGTTGTCTTCAAAAAGTTTTCATCGTCACGTTCAGGGAACTCTGGTTTGTAGTGAGCTCCGCGAGATTCATTTCGGTTAAGAGCTCCGCGCGTGATCACGCGAGCCAATTCCAACATGTTCGCGAGATGTCGAGCATGCGGCAGTGCCATTGTCGCCCAGAGGTTCGAATCGTTTATTGAGATTCGTTTATAACGATCCATCAACTCGAGCAACTTGTTGTCAGTTGCCTGCAGCCGGTCGTTATAACGGACAACAGTAACGTTGTCGGTCATCCATTTACCCATCTCCTGGTGCAGCAGGTACTGATTCTCGTTCCCCGTCTGCTTAATCAAGCGTTCGTTGATCTCCTCTTGCAGCTTCAACTCCTGGTCGTAAATCCTTGAACCGTCGGCTCCGTTCCGCTCGACGTTCCTGGCATATTCGAGGGCTGCAGGGGCCGCAATAAACCCGCCAAATACGCAACTGACCAGCGAGTTTGCGCCCAGGCGATTCGCGCCGTGTATCGAGTAATCACATTCACCTGCCGCAAGCAATCCGGGGATGTTGGTGCGCTGATCAAAATCGACCCACAGCCCACCCATTGAATAGTGGACGCCAGGAAAGATTCGCATCGGCACATGTCGAGGATCGTCGCCGACGAACATCTCATAGATCTCCAGAATCGCGCCCAGTTTGCGATCGAGCGTCTCTGCCGGAATATGGGTCAGATCCAGATAGACCTGGTTTTCGCCACTGAGGCCAAAACCGTCAATGCATACCTGGAAAATCTCGCGCGTGGCGATGTCACGCGGAACGAGATTACCGTAAGCCGGGTATTTCTCTTCCAGGAAATACCACCGTTCCTTTTCAGGAATTGAAGATGGTGAACGCTTGTCGCCTTTCTGTCGCGGCACCCAGACACGACCCCCTTCGCCACGAGCTGACTCGGACATCAGGCGCAGCTTGTCTTCACCGGGAATTGAAGTTGGGTGGACTTGAATGAATTCGCCGTTTGCGTACCTTGCTCCTTGTTGGTAACAAGCAGAGACAGCGCTGCCGGTACAGACCATTGAGTTGGTGGATTTGCCGAAGATTAATCCCGGACCACCAGTGGCTATAATGACGGCGTCGGCGGGAAAGGCCTTTAGCTCGAGTGTCTGCAGATTCACAGCTACGAGGCCACGACAGACCTGAGCTTCGTCGAGCACGAGCGATAACATCTCCCAGTGTTCGAACTTTCTTACTTTGCCTCCCACTTCGTGACGACGGACCTGTTCATCCAGCGCGTAGAGTAGTTGTTGGCCAGTAGAAGCACCTGCAAAAGCGGTTCGATGATGTTTCGTGCCACCGAAACGCCTGAAATCGAGCAGCCCTTCCTTCGTGCGTGAGAAAGGCACACCCAGCCGATCGAATAAGTAAATGATCGAAGGCGCCATCTCGCACATGGCCTTTGCCGGGGGTTGATTCGCCAAAAAGTCGCCGCCGTAAACTGTGTCATCGAAATGCTCCCAGGTCGAATCGCCTTCACCTTTCGTGTTTACGGCGCCGTTGATACCGCCCTGCGCACAGACTGAGTGAGAGCGTTTTACCGGAACTACAGAGAAGAGATCGACTGATTGGCCTGCTTCGGCGATCTTCATCGCCGCTGCCAAACCGGCGAGGCCACCGCCAACAATCGCGATTCTCGTACCGTTACTTGCCATTGTTAGAGGACACCTCCAAGAAGACCGCCAGGCCGGATGAACGCAACTGCCGCGTTCACACCGACCGCCAGCAGGAGTGCGCCGAAAGCAATGCAGGCGTAACCTGTGAGTCGCTGCGCACGTTCGCCGATTGTGATACCCCAATCAACCATGAACAACCAGATGCCATTCGCGAAGTGCCAGACGGTTGCCGTGATGCCTACCATGTAGATCAGGAAGATCGGAACCATGCGAAACTCTCTGGCAACGATGTCAAAGGCGAGATCCGGACGATGGGCGACGGAGATCGTGTTGAGCCCCGGAAGTAGTCCGAATCTGAAATTGAGAACATGGAAAAGAATGAAGAAGAAGAGTATTACGCCGGTAATGCGCTGGATCAGATAGAACCAGTTTCGGGGATAGGGGTACGCAAGGTTGTTCGGACGCGCTTCCCAGGTAATCACAAGACCGTAGACTGCGTGATAAATGAGGGGGATAAAGATCCCACCGATCTCGACAAACAGTATGTAGGGGATGGATTGCAGATCATCGACTGCTTCGTTGAACGCTGCCGCGCCACTCAACGCTTTTGAGTTCGTATAAAAGTGTTCTAGAAGGAAAATACCGAGTGGAAAGATTCCGGAAAGCTGATGCAGCTTGCGCAAGACGAAGGTCCTGCTCAAATGGATCGCCAAGGACACACTCCTTTGCCAATAAGCTTCTTCCTGAAAGCCATGAGTCGCGGATCGGGTAGGTTAAAGTATGGGTTGCACAGAATGTTTAAATTATATTGAGAACTCACTTAAAAGCCAAACAAGCAAGTTCTGCTAAAGTAGCCAGCGATTGCCAATTGCCGAGTGCTAGTTGGTGGAAGCTCGATGGAAGAAATCGGCGATCGTCAATAGTCACTTTGCAATCGTCAAGAGAAAATGGACGACCTGACTCAACAAACCGCGAGCACCCTCGTCGATCTAATCAAATGCCGTGAAGTATCACCGGTCGAGATTGCCCGGGCGTACTTGAACCAGATCGAAAGAGTGAATCGCGGTCTTAACGCGATCGTTACGATCTCATCTGAAGTTTTGAAGGACGCCGAGCTGGCTGAGGCACGAGTCCTACGCGGTGACGACGTTGGTATGCTTCACGGACTGCCTGTCACCGTTAAGGATACAATTGAAACTGCAAACCTTCGGACCACCAGCGGTTCAGCAATTCGCAGGCACTATATTCCTCGCAGAGATGCTCCGGCAGTAGCCAGACTGAAACAAGCAGGAGCAATCGTTCTCGGTAAGACCAATAGCGCCGAGATGGCGATGGATTACACCGCCGACAATCCGGTTTTTGGACGCACAAACAACCCTTACGATTTGACTCGTACGCCAGGTGGGTCGAGTGGCGGGGAAGCAGCGGCTATTGCAACTCGTATGTCGCCTGGAGGCATCGGTAGTGACCTCGCCGGATCGATTCGCATACCCGCACATTTTTGTGGCGTTGTAGGGCTCAAGCCGGGTACCGGCCGAATTCCCGGCGAAGGTCAGTTTCCACCAAGCTTCGGGCCTTATTCTCTAGGCGGAGTGATTGGACCAATGGCCCGCACGGTTGGCGATGTCGCGTTATTGTTTCGCGCGCTTTGTAACGAACAGGTACTCGAAATGGATCTAAAGGGTTGCCGGGTGGCGTGGTACACGGGTGACGGTGTGGCACCCGTTACTGAGGAAACGCAGAAGGCAGTCGTAGCAGCCGCGAGAGTCTTAGCCGAATCTGGTTTGAAAGTTCAGGAGAACCCGCCACCTGGAATAGAACGCGGTCATGAGCTTTGGCTGAAACTATTTTCACGTGCATCTGTGGTCCAACTGCGAAGTGTGTATTCTGGTCGCGAAGATGAAGGCGGAAGTTTTGTCCGTTGGCGCTTGAGAACAGCGGACGATTCGGCCCCGTCCAGTCTTGATGAATATATACAGAATTGGATAGAGCGGGATGCCATCCGAATGGAGCTTCTGCAATGGTTAGAGGAGGTTCCGCTGATCCTCGCTCCAGTCGGGGCGACGAATGCTTTTGAACATGACGCATTGAAGGTCGAAGTCAACGGCTCGCTAGTGAGTGTTTTCCGCGCGTTTAGCTATTCACAGGCATTCAATGTTTTCGATTTGCCGGCAATATCTGTCCCGGTGGCGCGATCGGCGACGGGCTTGCCGATAGGCGTTCAGATTGCGGGGCGTCCGTTTGCTGAGGAGTTAGTTCTGAAGGCGGCAGCGATACTCGAAGAAGCCGGACCCCTGACGATTGCAAATTGACTATATCTCAATCGTATTTCGCAATCGGTAATCGTCAACCGGTAATCGGGTAGTGGTTCAGTTTGAAACTTGGAAATAAAATTCAACGGTTCTTGGGAACGCGGGCGTCCCCGCCCGCAAGGTGCCCAAATTGTTGCATCTTCTTTTCCGCAATCAATTTCGCGCTGCGCGCTCAATGCGGGCGAGACGCCCGCGTTCCCAAGAACCGTTGAATATTCGAACTCAAGATTTGAAACTGAACCAGTACTCGTAATCGTCAATCCTGTCAAACTCTCTCGCAATTCGCTATAGTTTAGGCCTAGTTTTCCCGAGTTCCCCAGCACGCAAAGAGGAGTAACCAAATGGAACCTATTGCTACCCTCCTGGCTTTCATGTTTTTTGGCTTCATCGCTATCGTCCTTTTGGTGATTGCCGCAAAGACAATTCGCATTGTGCCGCAGGCGACGGTGATGTTGGTCGAAAGGCTCGGCCGATTCGATAAGGTAGCGAGCAGCGGTCTTAACATTCTCGTTCCGTTCTTTGATAAGCCGCGCGCTGTGTATTGGACGAACACCCGGCCAGGAATGACCTCGATAGATTTGCGTGAACAATACATCGATCTGCCCCCGCAGCCGGTGATAACACGCGACAACGTGACCATCCATGTGGATTCAGTCGTCTACTGGCAGATCACCGATCCCATTAAGGCGGTTTACGAAGTCAACGATCTTGTCGGTGGCATCGTGCAATTGACGATCACGGGAATGCGCGCCGTCATGGGTGAGATGGATCTAGACCACACGCTCTCTTCACGCGATCAGATCAATTCGAAGTTGCGATTGATTCTCGATGAGGCAACAGACAAATGGGGAGTGAAAGTGACTCGAGTGGATGTGAAGAACATTAACCCGCCGGAGGACGTTCGGATCACGATGGAGAAACAGATGACAGCGGAACGCAACCGGCGCGCTCTCGTACTTCAGGCTGAAGGTGATCGCCAGGCGGCTATCACCAGGGCTGAAGGTGAAAAGCAGGCGGCAGTTACTCGCGCAGAAGGTGATAAGCAGTCCGCCATCCTTCAGGCAGAAGGTGCCGCGCAAGCAAGGCTGCGCGCTGCGGAGGCCGAGTCAGAAGCGATAACGCGTATTGCTCAGGCGATCGGTGAGGGGGATCCTGCGCACTACCTGATCACAACGCGATACATTGAGAGTTTGCGCGATATGACACGTACGACGAACTCCAAAGTTATATTCATGCCGGTTGAGACATCTGCGATGCTCTCTAGTATCGGAGCGATCAAGGAGGTTTTGTCGCAGACGGGCGAGACCGGGGAGGATAAGCCCGCTTCACCACCGCGGCCTCGGCAGTTGCCCACATAGTGGTTCAGGAGATGAGTGGGTGACGCGAGATGACGGTGTAGGTCGAGCCCTTGTTACTCATCTGACTGCGAACAACAAGCAGTTCTGAGACGGGCAATTCTATAGGTTTGAAGGTGCTCTGCAGGTGGTCCAAAGCGAGGGCACGGGCCTGATTTGGCTCGCGGACACGTGCGAGCGTCAGATGAGGTTTGAACGACCGGTCTTCGGGTTGAAAACCTGCGGTAACGCACTCCTTCTCCAGTCGGGCGTATAGTTGGGCCAACTCTCCACTGGGATCGTTGATGCCAATCCACAATACACGCGGCGAATTGCTTCTCGGAAAAACACCAGTACCTGCAGACGCAATGTTGAACTTTCGGAGCTCGTTCACGGCGCGAGCAGCCGCACTGGTCAGTATGTCGACGTTCTGAAGGGGCACGTTTCCTATGAATTTGATGGTCAGGTGCAGATTGGATTCAGTCACCCAGCTTGCCCGAATGTGATTGTGTTTTTCTCGCAGGCGACGGATGTGTTTTGAGACTTGCTGACGTAATTCTTCTGAGGTTTCGATTGCACAAAACAGTCGCCAAGCATCTTCGCTCATACTCAGTTGCTAATTGTCGATTGTTAAGCCGAGTCGAACTAATCTCTTGGCGAGTTGGTTAACACCAGTTGACCCGTTCAACGGCACTTGGCAATCTACAATTTGCAAAGTCAATGTCAAGGCCCGTGCTACCATGCAACGTCGCAGAGTAACCTAGGCAAGGAAATACCCCGGTGATGAAATCAAAGTCCCTGATTCGGATCAGTTTTTGTCTGGTCATCGCGTTTGTGAGTTTAGTGGCGCCCAACTGGCTTGGTTCAGGCGCCACCCAAACAACGCAACAGAGTACAACATCACTCAAAATCGCCGGCTTGAAACAGCCCGTTATCATAAGACGTGACGAGCGCGGCATACCTTACATAGAAGCGAAAAGCGACCATGACCTCTATCTAGCGCAAGGCTTTGCCACTGCTACCGATCGTTTGTGGCAAATGGACCTGTTGAGGCGCACAGCTCGTGGTGAATTGGCTGAGGTCCTCGGGAAAGATGCTCTGGACGAGGACAAGCGCCATCGGACTCTCGGGTTCGCACGGGCAGCCGAAGCGGAAGCTGCTCAAGCTTCGGCAGAAGCCCGCAACTTGCTGGACGCCTATGCTAAGGGAGTCAATGCCTACATTTCCTCGCTCGACCCCAAGAGCTTGCCGCCGGAATTTCAGTTACTGCAGTACCGGCCGAGGCCCTGGACACCAGCAGATTCGCTGATAGTTGTTAAGCTCTTCTTTGAAGCGCTTTCGAATAGTTGGCGTCTGGATGTAATGCGCGAATCGTTGTCTGACGTGCCGCCCGCAAAGCTAGCAGCGCTATTGACGCAAAAATCTCCGCTGGACGTTATTGTTGTAGGCAAAGACGTGCCTGCCAAACGCAACGCAACTCAGCGTGCCATCTCAACAAACACCGAAAAGGAACTACTGATTGCTCTTGAGGAAGAGGAGGAAGTTCGTTCCCGTGCATTAGCACGCGTCGGTCTTTACGCCGAGTCGCTCGCGGCCAGTAATAACTGGGTAGTGAGCGGCAATCACACGGCGTCGGGCAAACCGCTCCTGGCAAATGACCCGCACCTGGCTCCATCCGCTCCGCCCATTTGGCACATGGCCCATCTCACTGCGCCCGGCGTACGTGTTGCTGGTGTCACCGCACCTGGTTTGCCGGGAGTGGTCATCGGTCATAACGAACATATCGCCTGGGGATTCACAAACGTGGGCACTGATGTACAGGACCTTTATCTCGAGAGCTTTGATCCGGAAAATCCAAAGCGGTACCAGACTCCGACCGGTTGGCAGGATGCGGAGGTGCGATATGAAGCTATCAAAGTACGGAATACATTTACCGATAAAGCCATCGAGACCGTGGTCCACTACGTCACCACAACCCGACATGGTCCAATCGTTCTGGATCGTGCCGGCAAGCGTTACGCTTTACGTTGGACGGCAATCGATCCCAGGCTGCACAACGCACTCGGGTTCTACCGACAGAATCGGGCGCGCAATTGGAAGGAATTTGCGGCAGCCCTGCAAACGTACACGGGTCCCATGCAGAACATGATCTACGCTGACAGTGCGGGCCACATCGGTTACTACGCTGCCGGGGTCGTGCCAATCAGAAAAACTGGCGATGGCAGCGTGCCATATGATGGTTCGACGGATGATGGCGAATGGGTTTCATTTGTTCCTTTTGAAGAATTGCCGCACCTGTTTGATCCACCCTCAGGAATTATCGTCACGGCGAACCAGAGGGTTGTAGGAAGCGATTACCCCTACCACCTGTCACATTCCTGGGCTCAGCCTTATCGTGCGCGGCGAATTCTGGATTTGCTTCAGAAAAACCAAAAGATGACCGCAGACGACTTCCGTCGGGTGCTGGGCGATATCTACACAATCGCCGGGGCCAATTTCGCGAAACAGACTGCGAGGATCCTTCGGGCCGACCTACGAGCAGAAGGCGATGACGAACTGAGAAAGTTGGTTGGAGCTCTGGAAACCTGGGACGGGCAATTAAATGTCGATTCGCGGGTGGCGCCTGTGGTCGCACAGATGAGAATTTCCTTCCGCTCGAAGATCATCAATGCCGCTTTGGGAGAAGAGCGGGCGCGTTCGTTTGGCTGGTCCAACTTTGACACAACTCTGGACCGCATCCTCAACGAGCAGTCGAAGGAATGGTTACCGAAGGAGTTTTCGAGTTACGCAGCTATGCTGAGAGCCAGTCATGCAGACGCTGTTCAGGTATTAACGCGCGCACTCGGGGCCGATCAGTCACAGTGGACTTGGGGAAACATGGTAAAAGCTCGCTTCCCACATCCGCTCGCACGGGCACCACTGGTGGGACTGCCGTTCGCGATCGATCCATTGCCCCAGAACGGTACAGGTTTCATGTTGGGCGCTACGGTTAATGTGGGGGCGGCGGTGTCGATGAGGTTGATTGCGGATCCTTCGAATTGGGACAAAACGCAGCATGGCATCACCCTAGGACAGTCTGGATTGCCAACAAGTCCGCATTGGAAGGATCAACTACCCGACTGGCAAGCGGTGACACCACGTGTGTTTCCGTTTTCAGAAGCGGCAATCGCGCATGCAACGAAAAGTACTTTGGTACTGGAGCCTTAACCCTTTATGAGGCTGTTAATCTGATCCGACCGGAGCCGGACCTGGGTTCAGGCGTGAGCTCAACTGACACGTCTTGAAGTTTCTTAGGGTAATTCGTGACGCTTTCCACCGTTTCAGAATCACCCGATAGTCTTTGGCTCTGATTCATCGTTGACCCTCGCCAATTACACCTTTACAATCGCCGCCGATGCCCGTCTCTCAAATCATCCGCAGTCTGGCGCTATTAGGCTGCTTAGGGACCTTCGTCTCAGGTGCGTTTGCCCAGCAGCGCCCGCTGCTGACTGAGGACGTGGATATTATTCCTCCCGGAACGATGCGGATTGAGGCAGGAATCGACTTTCTCCAAAGTGCAAAGTTCCCCGCGTCCGGGCTTACCGGTGACCTGACGCGTGTCGGAGTGATTGGCGTCAGCATCGGTTTCGCACCGAATGTAGAGTTCCAGATCGAGGGCGTCGCGCAAAACTTTCTCAGCATCAACACCAGAACACCAGGCGCTATACCGTTGACGCTCGCTCCGGGAACCAACAACGCTAATGACACGGGGGACTTCACACTTTGGACCAAGATCAAACTGCGCAACGAATCACCACGTGGCCCATCTCTTGGATTTCGTTTCGGCGTCCAACTGCCGAACTCTAATCAAGCCCGAGGCATTGGCCTGAATCAGACGAATGCGTATGGCTCCATTCTTGTTGGCAAGAAGTTTGGTGAAGATGGCAGATTCAATACCTTTGGCAATCTCGGTCTCGCTATTCTCGCAGCGCCCACCGAACTTTTCACTCAGAACGACGTGATTACTTATGGCATTGCTGGAATCTTTCGCCTGAACAGGCAATTCAGTCTGGCGGGAGAGGTAAATGGACGCGCCAACACCCGACCCGGAGATGGGCCTCTCGGTACCGAGTCTCAGGCAGAGGCACGACTGGGCATGCAGGTGCGCGCGTCGGGGTTGCGCTTTGATTTTGCTGGGATCAAAGGCTTAACCAGTTTCACCCACAACTCCGGAGTTACGGTTGGCGTTACGTACGATACACCCTCGGTGTTTGCTCCCGCAAAATGATCACCTTAATGCAATGAGTCACTTGTCCCTGTGCACAATATCCACCTGAACAGATTCGTCCCGCCGGTATATTCTTCGATCAATCAAAGCGGTTTCTAACGTCCGATGTCAGATTGGCTCATTTCTATAGGACGTTGGCTCGAGTACTACATCATCAGTATGCCGCTCTATATTGCTGCTCCGGCAATGGTGCTGATTGGCGCGCTGGACTCGTCGCTGCTGTCGCTTCCGGAGATCAACGACTACCTGGTAGTCGGCCGATGCATCAAGTACCCATCAGCAGTCTTCTACTTCCCGTTGTTCGCCGCCGGTGGATCGGTGCTGGGTTGTTGGTTGCTCTATTCGATCATGCGGCGGGGCGGACAGGCGGTGCTGCGAAAACGATTTAAAGAGGAGAGCATTCGCAAAGTTGAGCGAGCTTACGAACGCTTTGGTTTTCTGGCGATCGCCATTCCGGCCGTGTTGCCGCCACCGCTACCATTCAAGATCTTCGTTGCGACAGCTGGAACGCTTGAGTATCCGCGCTGGAAGTTTCTCCTAACCGTGATGCTGGCACGCTCTTTTCGCTACTATGTTGAGGGCATTCTGGCAGTGTTTTACGGTCGGCGCGTGCTATTGTTTATCAGGGATAACGGCCTGGTTGTCGTTAGTGCAGTGGCAGGAATCGTATTGCTTGGCGTTATCATTTACACGCTGATCAATCGTCGTCGCGCAAGTGCCGTACTCGTGGCAGACAAGGAAATCGACTTTCCCCAGGTCAACGGTGACAAAGAGGTAGAAGAGAGGAAATAGGTTGGTTCTCTTAATCATTTTCAAACTGAGTAATATTCTCGCGCGAGTATCCGAGTTCTTAATTGCTTTTGGCCCAGTAGGCCTGTTCACTGTGGCCCTGCTTGACGCCACGTTCGTCCCGCTACCCAGCAGCGCGGACGCCCTTGTAATCATTTTGAGCGCCGCCGCACCAGGTTGGATGGTGCTCTACGCCCTAACAGCAACGGCAGGTTCTGCAACAGGGTGCTGGATCCTCTACCGGATCTCGCGGCGAGCTGGAAGACGAGCACTTGCCCGGTTTTCACCGGCGAAGCAACAACGGGTGAAGGATTGGATCGATCGTTACGACGCGCTTGCGGTTGCCGTGGCTTGCCTGTCACCCCCGCCTTTCCCCTTCAAGCTATTTGTCGTAACTGCCGGGGTATTCCATTTCAATGTCACTCGCTTTTTGATTGCAATCGTGGCGGGTCGCGCATTCCGGTTTCTGCTTGTTGGCTATTTTGCAGTTCAGTTCGGTGAAGAAGCTAAGGAACTCCTGGCAAGATACTACCCGTGGATCGGACTGGCATTGGCAGTCCTCATCGTAGTTGGGTTTGTCGTGCGGAGTCTCCTCAAACGAAAGCCGCACTCGGTTGTGGATACAGCTTAATAAGAGGGGACAAGTGGCAGCGCGGGCGCACGCTCAGTTGCGGTATTTCCTTCAAGGATCTGAAAGCGTCTGGCGCCGGCGAGATCCGTTACGCCGTTTTCCTGCAGTCGCGTCAACAGATGCAGAAAAACCTCTGCCGTGGCCAAAGCGTCGCTGCCCGCGCGGTGGCGCTGAAGAATAGGGATGGAAAAATGGTCGGCCACCGTATCCAGCCGATAATTCCTCAGGCCGGGAAGTGTTCGGCGCGCAAGTTTGACGGTGCAGAGGTCTGAGTTGACCATGCGGTGACCGGGGTAAACCCTCGAGACTTCGTGATTCAAGAAGCTGGTGTCGAAAGGGGAATTGTGGGCGATCAGTACAGCGTCACCGATGTAATCCAGCCAACGGGGAGCTACTTCGGCAAAGACTGGCGCCTGTTTGACCATCTCGTTATTGATTCCTGTAAGCGCCATCACAAATCTTGGGATTGGTATTTCGGGATTTACCAACGTTAAGAAACTGTCGACGATCCTGCCTTGGCGAATGCGGTAGGCGCCGAGCTCGATGATGCGGTTTGGGGGTGTCTTGGCTCCGGTGGCCTCGACGTCGACGACTACGAATTCAAGTTCTTCCAGTCGGCGCAGTTCAAAGTCTGGTTGTAGTTCGATTGTGCGATGGTCAATAAATCGAAAGCGGCAATCATCCCTGACGAGATCGGCTACGAGCAGACCAGCAAGATCCTCATCAATATGAGATACCTTGAAGACTACATCGACGATTTCAGTGGCATGAGCGCGTCCACCACAGTCGCGAAGAAGCTCTATTGTTTCTTGAACGAGAGTTGAGTCGGAAACGAGGTTCGAATACGGCGGCGGCATCGAGCGCCGATTGTAGCACGCATTCCAGAGAAGCGAGGTGTGTTATGCGGGCCGAGGAAGTCTTGCAGAAATTCAAAGATACTGGAGCCTTACTGGAAGGACACTTTATCCTCTCGAGCGGCTTACATAGTGAAACCTATCTGCAGTGCGCACTAGTTCTTCAATATCCCGAAGTAGCGGAGATACTGGGCGCAGCGATTGCCACCAATTTCTCGGACGGCGATATTAGTTTGGTGGCGGCTCCAGCAATCGGTGGCCTAATAATTGGCCACGAGGTTGCGCGGGCATTAAAAGCGCGTTTTATCTGGACCGAGCGAGAAAACGGCGTAATGACGCTGCGACGCGGATTCTCGGTCACTCCCGGAGAAAGAACTCTGGTTGTCGAGGATGTTGTCACAACTGGCGGATCGACTCGAGAAACTATTGCGGCATTGGTTAACGCAGGGGCCGACGTTATTGCGGCGGCTTCGATCATTGATCGCTCGGCGGGCGTTGCAAATGTTGGCGTTGCGCGCGTGTCGCTTGCCACCTTGAATGTCATGTCCCTGCCGGCAGACCAGTGCCCGCTCTGTCGTGCTGGCGTTCCAACTGCAAAGCCCGGTAGCAGAAGCATCGGATTGCGCTAGCGACTGATTTCCATTCAGACAATTGAATTTCAAACTAATAGTTCAGTACGACGGAACCGATTTTCATGGATGGCAGATTCAGAGTGAACTGCGAACCGTGCAAGGGGAATTGACGGGTGCATTATCACTCATCGATGGCCGCGAGGTGTTGGTTCATGGTTCCGGGCGCACTGACGCCGGAGTACATGCTGAGGGGCAGGTAGCAAGCGTCTTCATCAATCGTCAGATCACGAAGGAGAAGCTTAGAGCTGCAACAAACGCCAATATCCGTTCTGATGTCCGCGTGCTCGAAGTCAATCCAGTTGACGAGACTTTCCATGCTCGGTATTCAGCAATAGAAAAAACTTACGTCTATCGAGTGCTGAATGGTCCCGTTGCCTCACCGTTCTGGTGTCGGTTCGCTTTGCACGAAGCGCGCGAACTTGAGGCGGCTGCAATGGAGGGCGCCGCGAGAGGATTTGTTGGTGAACACGATTGGACTGCCTTTTCAGCCGCGCAGAGTGATGTGGATTCACGAGTGCGAACCATTACTGGTTTGAGTGTGCGTGCCCGGGTTGACGAAAGGGCACAATCGCGGTTGCTTGAGATTACAGTGAGCGCAGACGGGTTCTTGCGGTACATGGTGCGGTCTATCGCGGGCGCTCTGCTGGCGATAGGCCGCGGTGAATTGGACGAGGAATCATTGAAACGTGCTATTGAGTCCGGCGAACGACCCCGGGCGATTGTGACCGCGCCACCACATGGGCTAACGCTGCTTTCGGTGCGGTATTGATCAGGCAGAGGCCAGAGGCCAGAGGTTCAGAGATCAGAGGTCAGAGGTCATAAATGGTTATTGGTCATTGGTCATTCATTGGTCATTGGTCGGTAGTCATTGCTCCTTGGGATAACTTCAGGGAGAGGTGGGGATGGAAAATCCTACACACGGCAGAGA
>Ga0209341_10000833_pt1 | contig 31393 bp, 34 predicted proteins | sample RifCSP13_2_FD_184020 | JGI IMG/M metagenome (GOLD analysis project Ga0209341, IMG submission 184020) | Soil microbial communities from Rifle, Colorado - Rifle CSP2_sed 13_2 (SPAdes) (version 2) | ecosystem: Environmental > Terrestrial > Deep subsurface > Rock core/Sediment | place: Rifle... | reverse complement strand
AGCACAGCCGGGATCCGGCGCACTTCTTCGGGCGTGCCCTCGCCGATGGTCTTGCCGAAGTTCAGCACGTGCAACCGGTGGCACAGGCCCATGATCAGGCGCATGTCGTGATCGACGATCAACATACCCAGTTTCTTCCGCGCCGGGATCGCTGCCAGCACCTGCAGCAGCGCTTCGCCCTCGTCTTCGTTCAACCCGGCGGCGGGCTCATCCAGGAAGAGGAACTTCGGCTCGGTGGCCAGGGCGCGGGCCACTTCCACGCGGCGCTCGAGGCCGTAGGGCAGCACCCCGGCGCGCATCTCCGCCCAGCGCGAGATGCCGATCTCCTCCAGCACCTGCCCGGCCCGTTTGCGGGCGTCCCGGCGCGAGAGGCCCGTGCTGACCGCGGCCACCTCGACGTTCTCGAGCACGGTCAGCTCGCGGAAGAGGCGGATGGTCTGGAAAGTGCGCGCCAGGCCAGAGTGGCCCACCTGATGGGGCTTCTTGTTGGTGATCTCCGCGCCGTCCACAAAGACCTGCCCGCTGGTGGCGGGCAGCAGGCCGGTGACTACATTGATCAGGGTGGTCTTGCCGGAGCCGTTTGGCCCGATCAGGCCAAGGATCTCGCCGCGCCGCAGGACGAAGCTCACGCCGTCCAGGGCGTGCAGGCCGGCAAAGTATTTGGATAACCCCCGGATGGTGAGCGCCTCACGGGAAGGGCCCGCGGCTGAGCTGACAGAGGTCATGGTGTAGGGCTGTTCAGGGGGATTCTGTGGAGGCCGGAGGGCCTCCACAGAATCCCCGGGGTCAGTTCACTTTAGGCGGCGGCATGGGCGAAGAACGCCCAGGGCCCCTTTACGGGGCGGGTTGGCTGGTAGGCATCAGCCAGCCGAGGAATGCGGGCACCCCGCCGGTCAGACTGACCATGGCCGCCTGCTTGTGCGTCTCATGGCCATTGGCGGCGGGGTCCCAATCCAGTTCGCCGGTCAGCAGGTCCCAGGTGTTGTCTTCCATTACCTTTGCCATGGCCGCGCCATCGGTGGTGCCGGCCTTCTCCATGGCGCCCGCCAGGATGTTGACCACATCCCAACCGGTGGCAGCCCACATGGCCTCCGGCGGCCCGCCGAACTTGGCTTCATAGGCCGTCAGAAACTCGGCCATCTGCGGCGAGGTGTCGGGCGAGACCCAGGTGTGGGAGGCAAAGACGATATCGTTGCCGTACTGCGGGCCAAGCGCCTGGAACAGGCCTGGGTCATCATAAGAGTCGCCGCCCAGGATGGGCTGGGTGATGCCGGCTTCGCGCATGGTGCGGATGATCAGGCCCAGGTCCGGCATGTAGGAGGAGATGTAGTAGAAATCAGGCTGCTCTGGCTGGGCCTTCATGCGGGCCAGCTGGGCGGAGAAATCGGCCGCGCCCTGCGTGTACTTCTCTTCGTACACGACCGTGCCGCCCTGGTCCTTGAAGGCCTGGACGAAGTACAGGCCGAGGTCCTTGGTGTACTGGATGAAATCGTCGGTGACGGCATAGGCTGTATCCCAACCCTGCTCGCGCGCGTACTGGGCTGCAGCAGCGCCCATGGTGGTGTTCCACATCGACATCGTGAACTGCTTGTCGCCCAGGGCCTCCGAGCCATAGAATGGGGAGGAAGCAGCCGGGGAGATGCCCACCAGGCCGGCCGTCTGGGCCTCGCGGCTGGCGGGGCCGCCAAAGTCGAAGTCGCTGGGGGCGATGATGGCATTGGCACCCTGGTCGATGAGCTGCACCGCCACGTTGCCGGTGGTGACCGGGTCGCTCTTGCAGTCCAGGTTGATCAGCACGAGCTGTTTGCCAAGCACCCCACCCTTCTTGTTGATCTCATCCACGGCCACCTGGGCGCCCTTCAGGGCGGGCCCATCCAGCGGCGCCTGGATGCCGGTCAGGCACAGGGCGGCGCCGATCGTGATGGTATCGCCTTCCTGGGCCGCCCCCGCGCATGCGGAGAGCGCCAGGCTGAGAATCAGCAGAATGGCCAGAGAAGTCCAGCGTTGCGATTGTCTCTTCATGTCTTCTTCTCCTTTGGGAATATGTGTCTGTTCGCCCTCTTCTTCAGAAGGCTATGCAGCGAACTGGGATACCGAGACAAGACGGGGGATCGGGTTTCTGGTGCAAACGGGACGGCGCGCGCAGGAGCGAGTATTTGGTTGAGCAGTGATTCTGCGGAGAACCCCAACGTTGTCAGGCTGACTCGAATTCGTGACATGCTATCACATACGCACGCGGAAGTCAATGAAATGGGGTGTGGGCCGGGCGTCGGTCTTTCTTGCGACCGCAGGTTTTCTCGCGCAGTGCCAGACCCCATCCCCCCACGGGCTAACCCGCCTTTCCCCCGTGCAGTAAAGTTGTTGATACTGTGGCGCGGTGGACGATCCCTTCGTGATTGCCTCCGCCCACGTCAACTCGGCATGCGTAGTCACAGAGGAGGAACGAGAAACGTGGGAATCAGGACCGAGGCCGTATTCAACGACACTGCGGCAACCTCATTCAGATCTATCAGGTTGACGCCGGATACAAAGCCGAGGCATAGAGCACGATCTCCCCTGTTCCCGCGGTAAGGGCTAGCCGAGCTCGCTTACGAAGCCGGCACTCTGAGTTCCCTTGGCCGCCTAACAACTCGATGGCGCCCCCTCCGCTTCGCTCCGCCCTCTACGCCCCTTCGGGCGCCCCCAGGGGGCAGGGCGCCACGCCCTTCGCCCTCTACGCCCCTTCGGGCGCCCCCAGGGGGCAGGGCGCCAAGGGCGGCGCACCCGAAGGGGTGAGGGCGGCGCACACCCAGGGTGCACCCGAAGGGGTGCTCGAAGGGGTGAGGCGGGGAACTTCGACCGATCCCGGCTAGCCAGGTGTTTGGCTTCGGCGCGATACTAACCTCGGCTGGCCGGACGGCTCCCCCTCCGCTTCGCTCCGGGGTGCTCCGCGAATCTCGACGCCGTTTGGCGGCCTGTTTCGATCATCGCGAACGGCAAGCCATAGCTCACAAGGTCTACAGAGCGATCCTTAGGGCAGTGCTTTCGGACCGCTTGCGCGAGCATTTTGCGGCCGATGACTTCTCAAGAGCGTGATCTGGCTTTTCTGCGGGGACGTCTAGGGCGTTCCTGGCCGAGCACGCCCGTGGCAACCCGGGAGGGAAGTCGGACCTCTTCATCCGCGTCACCCGCGGGCACTACCGCCTCCTACGCCAATTTCAACTACGGACCGGGCGGTCGACCACCGCCGTCTCGGGCCCAATGAGCGCCTCGCCGCCCGACTCCCTCGAAGCTCTTGCTCAGAAGACCCTCGCGGCAGGGTTCCCAGCTCCCGAGAGGACAAGATTGCCCGCTTTGCAGGTGGCGAGCTACATGTTCGCTACCAATCGGTTCCTGGCCGCGACCGTCGACTGCTTGGACCTTGGCCTGCACTGCCTGGCCTGCAGGTCCGCGCTTGCGCTCGGCGCCCTTCCGCCTCGGTCGGCGGAACGACATTCTTGGGCCCTCCGCATCCGTCTGCACCCCTCGACTGAAGCCGTTGCCTGAGCTCCCTAGTTTTATATACCTTGACAAGCATATGCTCTGTGGTGTATACTAAGAGCGTGGAATCTGTCTTCGAAATCATTGCGGAGCCGAACCGCCGCGCGATCTTGAGCCTCCTTGTCTCGTCACAACAGTCGGTTGGAGAGATCGAGCGTCAGCTTCGTATGCCGCAGCCGACCGTGTCAAAGCACCTGCGAGTGCTGCGGGAGGCCGGCTTCGTAGAATCCACGGTGGACGCACAGCGCCGTCTCTACCGGCTAAGGCCAGAACCGCTTCAGGAGCTGGATGCCTGGCTGGCTCAGTTCCGCCGCTTCTGGTCCGCTCACGTGGATGCTCTCGAACGCCACCTCGACCACCTGGATCCGTCAACACCCACGAAAAGCAAGACCAGGAGAAGGGGACGCGGCCCAAACCGCGAACGTGACAACGGAGAAACGAAATGAAAATCAGACTGACCAGTGTATATGTGGACAACCAGGACAAGGCCCTGCTTTTCTATACGGAGGTCCTGGGCTTTGCCAAGAAGGCCGATGTCAGTCAGGGCCCATATCGCTGGCTGACCGTGGCCTCGCCCGAGGAGCCGGACGGCACTGAGCTGCAGCTGGCGCTGAACGACAACCCCGCAGCCAAAGCGTATCAGCAGGCGATCTTTCAACAGGGCCAGCCCGCGGCCATGTTCTACACCGACGACGTCAAGGGCGACTACGAGCGGATCAAGGCACGCGGCGCCGAGTTCACGATGCCGCCCACCGACGTGACTGCCTCGACCATTGCGATGCTGAACGACACCTGCGGCAACCTCATTCAGCTCGCCCAGCTGGCACGCCACTAAGGGCGGCCGTTCAGCAGGATGGCAGCCGGTGGGCGCCGACGGCGGCAGCTTGAATGGCGGCGTCTCTACCGGCGGAAAGCTGAACCACTTCAAGAGATCGATGCCTGGCTGGATCCGTTCCGCCGGTTCTGGTCCGCTCACGTAGAGGCTCTCGAGCGCCACCTCGACCACATGGATCCATCAACACCAACGAGAAGGAAGACAGGAAGACGATGACCAATCGCGGGCAGTACACACCGGGTCCGGCCAGCAGGGCGCAGATACAAAAGGACGGAGAGAAGTGGATGCTCATTCTCGTCAGAGAACTGCGCCACTCGCCGGAAAAGGTCTGGCAGGCGCTTACCGACCCAGCGCATCTGCGCCAGTGGGCTCCCTTTGACGCCGATGGGAGCCTGGCGACGGTTGGAACCACGGTGAAGCTCACCACGGTGGGGGCGCCCACGCCGCATGTTTCCGAAACAACCGTGACGCGAGCCGACGCTCGCAAGGTGCTGGAGTACAACTGGGGCGACGGGGAAGTCCGGTGGGAACTCGAAGCTATCGGCGGCGGCACCCGTCTGACGCTGTGGACCAACATCGATCGCCGCTTCATCTCCATGGGTGCTGCCGGATGGCATATTTGTTTCGATGTTCTGGATCACCTTCTCGGTGGAACTCCCATCGGCCGCATCGTTGGCCCCGAGGCCATGAAGTTCAGCGGCTGGCAACGGCTGAACGCGGAGTACGCCCAGCAGTTCGGTACGGAAACGCCCAACGGGCCGCCTCCGGCGGCTCCAATGCCGTGAATTGAGGGGATCGCAAAACAGTGCACCGGCCACGCTCTCGGAGGCGAGCGTGAATCCCGCACCTTGGACCGTGCAAGGGTTGTGGGCGTCTTCTTAAGCCTCCCCGGTCCTGAAGAGCTGCCCCTGCCCACGTCGCGAGGCCGTCGAGGCGGCCATCGCGCACGCCGCAGAACTGAGAAACAGAGGATCCTGTCGATCTCGGGCTGAAGCCGTGGTACCTTTGGCCTTCAAGGTCGACGAGAACCTCCCCAGTGAGTTTCCCTATCTTCTAACGGAGGAACCATGGCTAAGAGGAAACCTGCAAAGAAGAGCACGAAGAAGTCCGCCAAGAGCACCACCGCGAGCGGCAAGAAGTCCAAGGGATTCACCGACGTGGAACGAGCTGCGATGAAGGCGCGCGCCCAAGAGCTGAAAGCGGAAGCGCGCGCGAACAAGGACAGGGCGTACGGGGAAAGCACCGTGCTCGCGAAGATCGCCGCGATGCAGGAACCGGACCGCACCATGGCCAAGCGCCTCCATGCGATCGTCAAAGCCAGCGCGCCATCCCTCTCGCCGAAAACCTGGTACGGGATGCCTGCGTATGCTAGGGACGGCAAGGTTGTCTGTTTCTTCCAAAGCGCGCAGAAGTTCAAGACGAGGTACTCGACGTTCGGCTTCAACGACACGGCGAACCTCGACGAAGGCGCCCTGTGGCCGGTCTCCTTCGCGCTAAAGGGGCTGACTGCCGACGGAGAGGCAAGGATCGGCGCGCTCGTGAAGAAGGCGGTGAGCTAAGGACTGAGCTCGCCACTGGGCCCGCCCTAGGGTCCTCCGTACTCCGACAAACCCAACGATCTCATCCTCCTTGCAGAATTCGAGGATGCGGCCAGGGCGCGCCAGCTCTTCCAGTCGGCCGAGTTCCGTGACGCAACCCAGAGGCCTGACGTCACGACGCCGCCCGAAGTGACGATGGCCGACCAAGTCCAGCAGGTTCCGGCCTAACTGGTCCACGCTTCGGTTTGGTTCGAGCGGTACTTTGCCCCGAGCCCAGCACCCAACCGCGCAGGACCACGTGCTGGCCGCTTAACAACTCGATGGAGCCGCCCGGCCAGCTGCGGCGAATCGAGTTTGAGCTACTATCGAAGAGCTGGCCGGGCGGCTCATCTCGAGGCCGTTAGGCGGCCAGACGTTTTGGCGGAGCGCAGTGTGAAGTACGCACGAATCGAGCGAGAACGCCGCTTCCTCGTCCGCGCGATGCCTCCCGACCTAAACCTAGATCTCGGCTTCCGTGATATTCGCGACCGCTACATCGACGGCACCAACCTCCGACTCCGACAGGTCCGAGGGCCAGACGGAGCCGCCAGCCAGTTCAAATTCACTCAGAAGCTCCCAACCAACTCATCGCTCGAGACCCAGATCACGAACATCTACATCGGCGTGCGTGAGTTCGAGCTACTCGAGCAGTTACCAGGTCGCGCTCTCGAGAAGCTTCGCTACAACTATTCATGTCAAGGCATGGGGTTCGCAATCGATCAGTTTCTAGGGTCCCTCGGAGGCCTGATTCTCTCCGAGGTCGAGCGAAGTTCCCTCGGCGAGCCAAAGGCGATTGCCATTCCAGCCTTTGCTCACTGCGACGTCACAGACAATCCCGCCTTCACGGGCGATAAGCTTGCCGAGTCCGAGGCGGATGACATCCTGGCCCTCGTCCACCGTTTGCTGGCTGCCTAACAATTCGATGGAGCCCCCTCCGCTTCGCTTCGCCCTCTAGGCCCTTCGCCTCTACCCTCTTCAGGGCACCCGAAGGGGTAAGGGCGGCGCACACCCAGGGTGCACCCGAAGGAGTGAGGGCGGGGATCCTCGACTGATCCCGGCCAGCCGGGTGTTTTCGTTTGGCGCGATACTAGCCTTGGCTAGCCGGGCGGCTCATCTCGACGCCGTTAGGCGGCCCGAGCCTCGGTCCGCAAGGAAGGAACAAATGGCAGCCGAATTCCCCGCTTACCTGGTTCTTGTGGGGGCTCTCTTGACCCCCGGCTGCTACATGTTCGATACGCTCATCAATGGACAGGATGTCGCCGACATTCAAAGCCCGGCCTACTCAGTCGTGTTCGACACCGGTCGAGGTACTGGTCCCTACGACCAGATGACCTATGCCGAGTTTGAAAGTGTCACGTCACTCGTCCCGGAAACCGGTTTGACAGTCACCAGCATTAAGCCAGACGTCTGGTATTGCAATGGCACGTGTGGATACATAGCCTTCATCCAGGATGAGCATGCGCAAAACCTCGCCTCACAGGCTGGGAGTTGGGACGGGAACGGTGACATGTTTTCCCTGCCAGATCGCTCTCTAGACTCGACACTACAACTGGATGTAGATTCCACATACGCAGTAGTCCTCAAGGTATGGACCACCAAATCAATTGGCATTTACACGACGGGTAGTCGCACCAGCGGTGTCACTGGTCAGGCGATGTTCTCCACCACGTTCTCAACCTATGAAGATCGCGGCTCCATTTCCTTCAGATTGCTTCGAGTCGAGTAGAAGTCACCCGTTGGGCAGCCTAACAACGCGATCGAGCCCCCTCCGCTTCGCTCCGCCCTCTACGCCCTGCGCCATCTGCAGGGCGCCACGCCCTTCGCCCTCTACAGGGCGCCAAGGGCGGCGCACCCGAAGGGGTGAGGGCGGCGCACACCCCAGGGTGCACCCGAAGGGGTGAGGGCCGGGGATCTTGACCGGTCCCGGCCAGCCGGAGGCCGAGTTCAGTGCGATACCAGTCTTGGCTGGCCGGGCGGCTCATCTCGAGGCCGTTCGGCGGCGGCGCGAACGCGGAGTAGACTCATCACGAGCTTCAGATCAAAGACAGGACTTCAAGGAATGCAGAGACGCAAACTCGGCCAACGCAATTTAGAGGTCTCGGCTATCGGGCTCGGCTGCATGGGAATGAGTTCTTCCTACGGTCCGCTCCAAGACAAGCAGCAGATGATCTCACTGATACGGACAGCCGTCGAACGCGGCGTTACCTTCTTCGATACGGCTGAGGCGTACGGCCCGTTCACGAACGAAGAACTCGTAGGGGAAGCCCTCGTTCCTTTCCGCGGGCAAGTGGTGATAGCCACCAAGTTCGGGTTCAAGCCCGACCCCAACGGCGGACCTGGTTGGGTAGGTTTGGATAGCCGGCCAGAACACATCAAGGAGGTCGCCAATAACTCGCTCAGGCGGCTCAAGCTCGAAGTCATTGATCTGTTCTATCAACACCGAGTTGACCCGGCCGTGCCAATCGAAGATGTGGCGGGCGCGGTGAAAGAGTTGATGCAACAAGGCAAGGTGAAGCACTTCGGCCTTTCCGAGGCCGGAGTGCAAACGATCCGTCGCGCACACGCGGTTCAGCCGATCACCGCCCTCCAGAACGAATATTCGCTGTGGACGCGGACTCCTGAGAAGGAACTCATACCTACCCTCGAGGAACTCGGAATCGGCTTGGTTGCCTTTAGTCCCTTGGGCAGGGGTTTCCTCACGGGAAAGATCAACGAAACCACTACGTTCGACAGTGCCGACTTCCGCAACACCCTCCCACGCTTCACAACGGAGGCTCGGAAAGCAAACCAGGCCTTGGTGGATGTGCTCGCCACAATCGCGGAGCGGAAGAAGGCGACACCCGCGCAGATCGCGCTCGCTTGGCTCCTTGCCCAGAAATCGTGGATCGTACCCATCCCGGGTACCACGAAGTTGCAGCGGCTGGACGAAAACATTGGCGCGGCCTCGGTCGAACTCACGTCCGATGATCTCCTCGAGATCGAGAGCGCCTCTTCACGGATTACGGTGCAGGGGACACGCTACCCCGAAAACCTGGAGCGAATGACGGGTCTCTGAGCGGACCAAACCCGTTCCTACCTGTCCCGCCGCCTAACAACTCGCTGGAGCCCCCTCCGCTTCGCTCCACCCTCTACGCCCTTCGCCCTCTACCCCCCTTCGCTCTCTACAGAGCGCCAAGGGCGGCGCACACCCAGGGTGCACCCGAAGGGGTGCCCGAAGGGGTGAGGGCGGCGCACACCCAGGGTGCACCCGAAGGGGTGAGGGCGGGGATCTTGACCGATCCCGGCCAGACGGGCGGTCGAGCTTGGCGCGATACTAGCGTTGGGTGGCCGGGCGGCTCACCTCGAGGCCGTCAGGCGGCCCGCTCTCTAGGTTTGCAGACATGTCCTGAGACGGGCCCGCAACAGCTGGTATTCCCGAAGAAGATGTGATCCGGAGGTTCTTGACGATGGAGAATCGACAGAGAAGAAGTCTCGGTCTTGGCCTTGCGGCCATTGGCTTGGTGGCGGTCACAGCCTGCGGATCAGCCACAACAGAGACCGCCGCGACGCCCATAACTGCGCCGGCGGAGGCCGAAGAGGATGGAGCTGCCCTTCAATGGTCCTCGCCGCCGACGATCCAGATCGATCCCTCTAAGTCCTACGAGGCCGTATTCAAGACCGAGATCGGCGATTTCAGAGTGCGGCTCTTCCCTGAACAAGCTCCGGTGACGGTCAACAACTTCGTGTTTCTGGCCAGGCAGGGCTACTACGACAACACGACGTTTCATCGTGTCTTGCCCGGTTTCATGGCCCAGGGAGGCGATCCGACCGGGACAGGGGCAGGAGGGCCAGGTTACACCTTCGATGATGAGCTCGACCCAAATCTCCAGTTTGACAAGTCAGGCTTGTTGGCCATGGCCAACAGGGGGCCAGATACCAACGGCGGGCAGTTCTTCATCACTTATGCGCCGACGCCTCACCTCAACGGCCTTCACACCATCTTTGGCGAGGTTGTTGAAGGTGCCCAAGTCCTAAACAGCTTGAGGCCGCGGGACCCACAAGCCAATCCTGATTCCCAAGGGGACGGCCTGGTCTCAATCGAGATCATCGAGCTCGATGGCTGATTACCCGCACGGTAGTGGCATCCGCTCAAGACGAGAGGAATCTCTTCAGCCTCTGCCGCCCAACAACTCGAAAGAGCCGACCCGGTTCAGCCGGGTGTTTGCCTTTGGCGCGAGATCAGCCTTGGCTGGCCGGGCGGCTCATCTCGATGCCGTTGAGCGCAGCACGCAGGGCTCTCGGACCGCCCCCTACTTAGGGCTTATGGGCAGCCTGAAGCATTTCACATAAAATCAGTCAGGCAGAAATCAAGCTCCAAGGGAGACGATGCCTTCGGGGATCTGTTCATGAGACGTAGGATCCGGCGCCCGTTCCTTGTCGTTGCAGCCATCCTCGCCGTCTCTTTGAGCTGTCTGGTCTTCTCTTCGGCTCGCGCTCTAGATTACGCCTCGCAGTTCCTAGATACCTACTACCGCGTCCAAGATGACGTTCTCTTTCCAACTGAAATAGGCCGGCATTACATCGACTTACACTATCGCTACAGCAACGAGATCTGGCAGCTGTCCTTGGCTCACGAGGAGATCATGAGCCAAGCTGGCCGGCTTCTCCTCGAATTCGAGCCCCCGCTTCACGAACTTGTCGAGGGCAGGGGCCACCAGGTACTCGTCACGCAAGACATGGTGAACCGAGTCGAGGGATTCTTGGACCTTCTCGTCCAATTCGGTAGCCCAGAACTCCAGGCCACGATCCAGTCCGAACGCGACCGCGCTCCATTGGTCGACCTTGTCGGCTTATCATTCGACCAGGCTCAACTCCAGCGACTCGGTCCGCCACAACCCGATCCCCCGGGAACTCCCCCCACGCGCATCCCCATTCCATTCTCCGAATGACTTGCCACCCTCGCGCCGCAGCCGAACGGGCGGTAGCACTCGGGCGGGTCTTTGCCGCGCCCAACAACTGTTGAGCTCGGCGCGATACTAGCCTTGGCTAGCCGGGCAGCTCATCTCGAGGCCGTTGGCCGGCTGCGAGGTTACCCTACGCCTGCTTACGCTGGCATGGTACGCCGGCATGAACCAGGATCGCGTGCGTCTAGGCTTCGAGCGGTCCATCGCGGTTCGCCATGTCCTAGAGCATCTCAGTGAGGCAAGCGGCCAGACTGACGTCGGAGAGCTTCCGGAAAGTCGCTGGCTTAACACCCTTCACAAGGAGCAGCCGCGGTTGTTCCCATCCATGCCCGAGCACTTCCGCAGCATTCGTCACTACTTCGTCGTCGGGCATGACACCATCATCGAGGTACTAGCCGAGGGCCTCGGCTAGCGCCTCCTGAGAGCCGGTGAGGCACTTCCAATGAGCGCCGCCTGACAAACGCCCTGCAACGGACCCGCTACGCTCGCCGCTAGTTGATATCATCCTCGCGGCGGAGTTCATCGGCAACGCCAGGATCATTGACTCGGTCCCAGAGAGCCGCCGCCCAACAACTCGATGGAGCCCCTCCGCTTCGCTCCACCCTCTACGCCCTTCGCCCTCTACGCCCTTCCCTCTACCCTCTTCAGGGCACCCGAAGGGGTGCCCGAAGGGGTGAGGGCGGGGGATCTTCGACCGATCCCGGCCAGACGGGTGTTGCGCTTGGCGCGATACTTGCCTTGGCTGCCCGGGCGGCTCAGCTCAAGGCCCAGGCACCCCTCAGCAAGCAGCGGCCTTCCGGATACCTAGATCGAGTCGCACTCCGACGAGGACTCCCCAAATGAACTCGCAGCCATACCCTCCGAGCTTTGTCGATAGGTTGATGGACTCTGTGCAGAGGCTGCCCATCCCCTATCTCTTGACGTATTGCCTGCTCTTTGTCTTCGAATCCACACTCTTCCATATCGTCGCCTGGGTCGACGGTTGGCTCCCTGCCTATCGGCTTAGCGGCTTTGCACTCATGTATCCCCTGTGGCTCTGGGGGCCACTCGCCATCATGACGTATCTGAATTCCGTTTCGCTTGAAGCACTGGCTAGCTTCCGTCCCCTGATGGACATCCCCGACGAAACGATGCGCCGCGTGAAGTACGAGTTCACTACCATGCCGGCTCGCGGGGTCCTCATTAGCGGCGCAGTTTGGACCATCGTGTATGTCGTGTTCAACTATCTGGCCCTTGACACCATGTACGCGGCCTACGGGTTTGGGACCCTCATTGAGGTGTCTTCCTTTGTCGGCGGGTGGATCTCCTTCTTCGTAGGGAGCGCGATCTACTATCATACGATTCGGCAGCTACGACTTGTGAATCGGACAGTGAGCATGGTTAAGCAGTTTGACCTGTTCCAGCTTGAGCCCGTCTACGCCTTCTCGGCCCTGACGTCACGCACGGGCGTGTCCTGGGTAATCTTGCTCAGCCTTACCTTGCTCATCGTTCCCATCCAAGCCGCCCCATTCCCGACTCTCGCATTGCTCATTGTCCAACTCGTGTTGGCGATTGCCGCTTTCGCCTTACCCCTTCAGATGGTGAACAGTTGTCTCGTCTCGGAAAAGCGCAGGCTTATGGCTGAACTCGACCAGCGTGTCAAGGGAACGTTGGCAAGCCTGCATCGTTGCCTCGATGACAATGCCCTGGCTGAGGTAGCCCAACTCAACAGCGCCATTGTCGGGTTAACCGCCGAGCGTGACATCCTCACAAAGATCCCTACCTGGCCATGGCGCGCAGGCATGTTCACCGGTTTTCTATCCATCATCGTCTTGCCGATCATGCTCTTCATCCTACAATTTGTCCTTGCACGCTGGTTCGGCAGCTGACGCCATTCTTTCACCCGATGCCTGCCATCAAGCGTGGACGAGGTACCCCCCCGGCCGTCGAGAACTGGGCCGCCCAACAACTCGCTGGAGCCGCCAGGCCGGCCACCGGTCGGCCGTTTCATGCGGTACGAGTCCTGGGCTGGCCTGGCGACTCATCTCGAGCCCGTTGCGCGGCCATCCCTACTGTGCGCTGAAAGGCAAACTCCATGATGCTCAAGGTATGTCTGGCGGGTGCAACCGGTTGGGCGGGCTCCGAACTCGCACGCTCGATTGCGAAAACTGCTGACCTCGACCTTGTCGCTGCGGTCGGACGCAAGCACGCCGGCCATGTCCTAGGCGAGGTACTGGGCGAGCCGCGCCTCACTGGTCAGATCTACGCCTCGGCTGCTGCGGCGCTTGTCCATCCCTGCGACGTCTTTGTCGAGTACACCAGACCGGATAGCGCCAAGACCAACATCATGACCGCCCTCGAGCACGGCGCGCACGTCGTGGTGGGAACCTCTGGTCTTGCGGAGGGCGATTTCGCGGAGATCGACGTCCTCGCTCGCGAGCAGAATCGCGGAGTCCTCGCCTGTGGCAACTTCGCCCTGACGGCCGTGCTCCTACAGAAGTTTGCCGAAGCCGCGGCTCGGCTCATCCCTCAATGGGAGATCATCGACTATGCGCACGACGACAAAGTCGACGCACCCAGCGGTACCGCCCGCGAGCTTGCGTTTCGCTTGTCGAAAGTACGCAACCCTGAACCCACGGTTCCTCTCGTAAGGACGGTCGGCCCACGGGAGACCCGAGGCGCAACGGTCTCCGGCTCTCAGGTTCACTCCATTCGTCTCCCCGGTTACGTCATCAGCACAGAGATCATCTTCGGCATGCCGGATCAGAGGTTGTCGATCCGTCACGACTCGGGGAACAGCGCACGTCCGTACGCGGACGGGGCTCTGCTCGCCATTCGCAATGTCTCTACGCTCGTTGGCGTCCATCGCGGTCTGGACTCTGTGCTCGATCTCTGACGCCTAGCGGCGCATTCTTCCTGGCTGTCCAACAACTCGATGGAGCCCACTCCGCTTCGCTCCGCCCTCTACCCTCCTCAGGGCACCCGCCCTTGGCGCATCGTAAGGGGTGAGGGCGGGGATCTTCGACCGACCCGGCCGGCCGGAGGGTGCAAATCGGATGGACACAGGTCGTCGGCATTACTCGTCTTTCCGAGGAAGCCCCAAGGCTTCGGGCTTGGCGGCACCCCATCGGGAACTGAACCACTTCGTGGACATCAGTACGAGGACGGCAATGGTGATGATGAATGGCACGGTCCTCCATATATACCTGGACAGCACGCTGGGCAGGATCAGCTGAGGGTTGAGGGAAAACTGCCACAGTGTGCCGAACAGGATGGAACCACCGAGGAGGATGAAGGGATTCCACAATGAGAAGAAGACCAGGGCAAGTGCAATGAAGCCCCAGCCCAAGAGGAAGTTGACGCTCCACACCGGATTGTAGTCCAGGGAGTAGATTGCGCCCGCGAGGCCCATGAGCATTCCGCTGACGACGACGCTCAAGTAGCGGGTGCGCGTCACGTTGATCCCCGAAACTTCGGTGACCGAGGGGTTTTCCCCCGCCGACCGTATTTGCAGCCCCAAGGAGGTCTTGGAGAACACCCACCAAGTCAGGATCACCAGCCCGATGGCGAGGAAGAAGAAGGGCGAAAGACCCGCCACGTCGGGAAGCCTCTCCATGCCCAGCGGCCCCGTGTAGGAGTACCCGATGTAAGCCGTCAGGCCGAAACCCAGAATCCAGATCCCCATCCCATTCACGACCTGGTCCCCCCCCAATGTAATGGAGAGGAAGCCGTGCAGCGCGGCGATGAGGCCTCCAATGGCAATGGCCGCCACGAAGCCGAGCAGATAATCCCCGGTGTTCTTGGCCACGATGAAGCCCAGGGTGGCCCCGAAGAGCATCACGCCTTCGATGCCAACGTTCAGGATGCCCGAGCGCTGTCCGATCAGCTCGCCGAGCGCCGCAATCGTGAAGACCGTCGCGGCATCCAGGCTTCTCGCCGCAAACTCCCACATTCTATTGCTCCCTTTCCATCTTTTTCCAGACGACGGTGTTGCGATAGAAATACTGAAAGGCGACGAGGGTGATCATCAGGATCCCGAGGAGGGCATAATCGATGCCGTAGCCAAGTTGGAGCTGTCCCTGGACGAACCGGCCTCCGTTGGTCAGCCCGCCGAAGAGGAGGGCGAACGGAATGGCCACCAAGGGATTGCCCATGGAAATCAGCCCGCAGATGATCCCGTAGAAGGACAGATCGCCGAAGTCTCCATAGTTCAGGGGGATCTTGGATACACCGGGGACGGCGGCGAAGTAGTGGTATCCGGCGAGGCCGGCGATCGCCCCACCCAGAATGAACACGAGCAGCGTCACATTCTGCGGACTGATGCCCGCGTATTTGGCCGCCGACGGGCTCAGCCCGAAGGCCTTGATCTGATAGCCCAGGGTGGCCTTGGCAAACATGAAGTACAGTAGCCCCGCCAATCCCAGGGCAAGCGGGATGGTGAAGGGACCCCCCAAGGCCGTCGGCGGCCGGATCGACTGCGACAGCGTGAATCCCTGACCTTCCCCGCCCCCGCCCATGAAGGGACCCCCTTCCTTGATCATGTAGGCGACCAGCCAGAAGACGATCGAGTTCAGCATCATGGTCACAACGATTTCATTCGTGTTGAACCGCCCCTTGAGGAACCCTGGGATGGCTCCGACCACCGCCCCGCCCAGGAGCGCCCCGAGCATCATCAGGGCAATGAGGAACCCCGGCGCTACGGTCGGGTTCTGGGATTCCCTGGCGCCGAAGGCTAACGCTACGCCGAAGGCACCCAACGCACCCCCATAGAGCTGGCCGGCCATCCCGATGTTCCACAGTCCGGCCCTCATCGGAATGATGAATGCGCAGGTACACAGCAGGATGAAGATCGATCGGTTGATCGTCAGGGGCAGGCCGAACTCGTTGAGAAAGCCATAGGAGAACATGGCCCGATAGCCTGTTAGCGGATTGACCCCGGCTTGGCGGAAAATGAGGCCCACCAGCGCCAGGCCGATGAGGATCGCCAGGAGGGAGATGGTCGCCGCCTCCCATCCGGTGACCTTCGCCTTCTTTTCGAGCTTCACCTCATAGCTACCGAGTTTCACCGCTCTGCACCGGTTGGTTCAAGCCTGCCATCATGGCCCCAATGTCCTCTATGCCGGCCTGTTCGACCGGCAAGATGCCCATGAACTCGCCCTCGTAGATCGGCGCCACGCGATCGCTCAGCGACAGGACCTCGTCAAGGTCTTCCGAGATGAGCAGAATGGCGGCATGCTGGCGCTTTGCCTCCAGCAGCTTGTTCTGGACAAATTCGGTGGCTCCCACATCCAGCCCCTGGGTGGGAAGGTTGGCGATGATCAGCCGCGGCTTGCGGGACAGCACGCGCGCCAGGATGAGCTTCTGAAGATTGCCGCCGGACAGGCTCTTGGCGGTGCTGTCCGGACCGGGTGTGGCGATGGCATATTCAGAAATGAGTTCCTCGGTTAGCTTTCGCGTCTTCTTGGAATCCACGATTCCCCAACGGGAGAAGGCGCCATCAAAGTGGTAGTTCATCAGAACGTTGTCCATCAGGGAGTAGTCGCCGATCGAACCCACATCGATCCGGTCCGACGGGATGTAGCCCATGCCGTTCTTCCATCGCTGCAGACTGCCTGTAAGAGTGATGTCGATCCCGTCCATCAGCACCCTGCCAGCCTCGGCCTTGCGCAGCCCCGCCAGAACTTCGGCAAGGACCTGCTGTCCGTTCCCGGAAACTCCGGCAATCCCAAGAATCTCGCCTTCATGCACGGAGAAGGAAACGCCCTTCAGGGCCGGGAGCCCTTTGTCGTTCAGGGCGGAGAGGTTGTCCACATGGAGAATGGGCCTTCCCCGCTCGACCTCCACATGTTCCAACCGGAAGATCACTTCGCGGCCTACCATTTCCTTCGCCAGACTGTTCTCGGTCGCCTCCCTTGTGCGCAGACGGGCGGTGACCTGGCCCCGGCGGAGGACTGTCACCCGGTCGCTGATATTCAGCACGACGGGCAGCTTGTGGGTGATGAAGGGGACGAGGGCGAGATCGTCTCTGGTCATGATGCGAATCGACGCCAAGAGCTTCTCCGTCTCCGGAGGCGCCAGGGCGGACGTCGGCTCATCCAGGATGAGGATCCGGGCGCCTCGATACAGCGCCTTCAGGATTTCTACTGCCTGCTTTTCGCCCTCCGAAAGCTGCCAGACCTTCGCCTTGAAGTCGATCTTGAAGCCGTATCGGTCGCACAGCTCCGCGATTTCGTCACGGGTCCTTCCCAAGTCCGGAATTTTCCCCGCTCTGGGGTGACCCAGGATGATGTTCTCGATCACCGTGTGAGCGGCGATCAGTTTGCGGTTTTGGTGAACCATCCCGACGCCAAGGTCAATGGCGTCGAGGGGCGAGCGGAAGGTCACCTTCTCCCCTTGAACGTAGATCCCGCCTTCATCGGGCTGGAGCAGCCCGAACAGGATCTTCATCAGGGTGGTCTTACCGGCGCCGTTCTCGCCCAGGATGGCGTGGATCTCACCCGCTCGGATCTCAAAGTCGATGCGGTCATTGGCGATGACTCCGGGGAATCGCTTGGTGATTCCCCTCGCCTCCAGAACGGTATCGCCGTGTTTCACGAGGTGAATCGGCATGGTCTCAACCTGTCGTCTCCCGCTGGTTCTTGCCTGGCCGCCCTCGACAGAGACGCATTCGGAGATTCGGATCCACGCGCCCAGGCCGATCACGGGCCACCCCGGACAAACCTCCGGGCGCATCGCGACCCCGCTGAAGCGTGAGGCTCTCGTCCCGAGGCTTGCTCCCGCAGGACGAGAGCCTCACCCGCATGTGACTGGCCGTCGCACGTCTTGCGAACCGGCACAGTCTGCTACTTCAGGATGGTCGTCCCTTGCAGATCAAAGTTGAACTGCGAGAGCAGCCACTCCGTGGTCGGAGCCACTCCGGCGGCCTTGACCACAACGCCCGCGGCCGGGATCGGCAACCCCTCGAGCTCCAGGCCGGTCCCGTTGCTCACGAATTCGTGCTCCGTGAACGGATCCCACTCACCCTTCATCATTTGATCGCGTCGCTGCGCGACCAGGTCGATGATCTCCTGCGGGATGGACGACAGCGCCGCCGGGCTGATGGCCTCGACACCGATCTTGCCGGCGTTCATCAGGTCAACGGTCGGTTCCACGGTGCCGTCGGCCAGGGTCATTGTCGTCTCCATGCCGGGATACAGGATGGTGTCCGGCGTCATGTTGCCGGCCATGTAGTCCCGAACCATCTGGTCGTAAATGATCTCCCAGCGCGTGTCGAACGATACGGCGACGGTGTCGGTGTCGGACCAGCCGTATTCACCGACAATATCCATATCCTTGCCCACGAACCAGACGCCCTTCTCCTTGGCGACGTCCATGGTGGAGCTCGAGTCGGTCTGCTGGGTCAGGATATCGACGTTGTAGGTGTCGACCAACGTCTCGGCGATGGCTCGCTCATCGGCGGGCAGGTACCAGTCGCCGGCGAACTTGACGTACACGTTGATCTCCTTGTCGAGGAGCGCTGCCGCGTCTTGTACGCCGAGGATGAAGCCGGCCTGGCGGCGGATCACCTGGACGTTCGGGAAGGCAGATGTGATGCCGATATTGCCTGTCTGGGTCAGAGCCCCGGCGATAAGCCCTTCCAGGTACAGGGCCTGATACTGCTTAGGGAAGAACCGGATGAAATTCGGCGCGGTCGTCAGGTCGCTGGCAATGACGGACCCGAAGTACACGTCGGGGTACTTGTCGGCGATGTCCTTCAGGGGCAGTCCCATGAACTCGGCATTGCCGATGACGACGTTCGCTCCGCTGGCGATCAGCTCTTCGGCGAAAGGATTGGACTGATCGGGAGCGACGTTCTCGCGGTAGACGTAGGTGACGTTGGGGTATTTCTCGGCGATGCGCTTGGCGGCGCGGTCGTGGGCTCCGGACCAGGTGGTTCCTGCAATGACACTGAAGTGCTCAATCGCCAGGGTGATCTTCATCGGTTCCTGGTTTGGCTGCTCGACCGCCTCTGTGGGCTGCTCAACGGGGGGCGCGGCCGTGGGGGTCGAGGTCGCACAGGACCCCAGCAGCAGACCGACGACCAAGAGCAGCGCGGCGAACACGAAGGACTTCTTAGGCTTCATCACTTCCTCCCTCGCGATCATCTGAGAATTGAGACGGATGGTGGAGATACGGAGCACGGTGGGGTATCGATGGTCGGTGACCTCCCTTCGCTGATCTTATCCCTTGGCGTTCCGACGGGGCATGACGTTGACGCGTGGCTCCGGCCAACCGCATGGCCGACTGCCGTGCCTTCGATATTACAGGCATATGGCCGAATATGCCAAATCCCCACGTAGGCCAGGCACGACCTCGAGAAACCACCCGCCCGAGTCAACGGGTAGCACCACTTCCCGTCCAGCATCGTGAACGGACCCTTGAAGTCCGCTGTCCACACCGAGTTCGGGTGCGACATCGTCGGTCTGACCAGTCCGGGTTCCCCGGGGCGCGACCATCTTCGCCTCGGCTTCACCAGCCGGCGCTGCTGAACCGCGCCACGTCCTCCCGCATTCGTTGGGGGCACGAGCGGGGAATACGCGACCGGTTTCGAGCCCGCCTGGCGCTGCTCCTCCCAGCGCCTTACCCACTTGTAGCCGGTCTTGAGGGAAATCCTCAAGAAGGCGCACAGCTCATGGAAGGCGAAACCGCCGGACTGTAACGCTTGGCTGATCCGCATCTTGACGTCCATGGGTCGGACATCTCTCCAGGGCAGGGCCAGCTCCACCAGTGGCACGCACCCTGCAAGAGGGTTACCCATGGGCGTGGACTAGAATGTTACCCGCCAACCCGGACTGTACCCCATGGCGGCCCAACAACTCGATTGAGCCCCCCTTCGCTTCGCTCCGCTCTCTACCCTCTTCGGGGTACACCCAGGGTGCAACCGAAGGGATGCCCGAAGGGGTGAGGGCGGGGATCTTCGACCGACGCGGCCAGCCGGATGCCGAGTTCCGCGCGATACTGGCCTTGGCTGGCCGGGCGGCTCGCCCCGCAGGGCTGCTTCGCCCTCTACGCCCTTCGCCCTCTACGCCCTTCGGCGCACCGGAAGCGGTGCAGGGCGCCAAGGGCGCGAATCTCGAAGCCGTTGGGCAGCTTCACCGCGCCTAAGGAGATCTACTTGACCAAGAGCAGGCTCGAAGCCTTCAGCGACGCCGTAATCGCCATCATCATGACGATTATGGTGCTGGAGCTCAGGCCCCCATCCGGCTCCACGCCCGCGTCCCTGGCGTCTCTCGCTCCGAAGTTCCTGACCTACGCACTCAGCTTCCTCTACCTGGCGATCTACTGGAACAACCATCACCACCTCTTCCAGGCCGTAGAGCGCGTCAATGGAGTGGTTCTTTGGGCCAACATCCACCTCATCTTCTGGCTTTCTCTCGTTCCCTTCGTCACCGCTTGGGCAGGCGATCACCCTACCGTTCCCCTGCCTGTCGCCATCTACGGCGCGGTGCTGATCCTGGCCGCCTTCGCCTACTACCTTCTTGTACCGGCCCTCCTCGTCCTCCATGCAAGCGACTCAGTTCTCGCGAGGGCGATTGGAAATGACACCAAAGGAAAGATCTCCCTCGTGATCTATGCTCTGGCTATCCTCCTCTCCATGATGAACACGGCCGTCGCATGGGTTCTATACCTCGCCGTCGCTGCTATCTGGCTTGTTCCTGACCGCCGGATTGAAAGAGCGATCGCCCCTTAGTGGTTTCCACCTCAGCGATGATCGAATCGGACCGAACAACTCGATAGAGCCCCTCCGCTTCGCTTTGCCCCCTACCCTCTTCAGGGCACACCCACGGTGCACCCGAAGGCGCCCCCGAAGGGGTGAGGGCGGGATCTTCGACCTACGCGGCCAGCCAGAGGTTGAGTTCGGCGCGATACTAGCCTTGGCTGGCCGGGCGGCTCGGCCCGCAGGGCTGCTTCGCCCTCCAAGGGGGCGAATCTCGAGGCCGTTAGACTAGCTTTCCAGCCTTCCGACGAGGTCCCCGATGAGACCCCAGCCACGTACATCTCTTGCGTTCCCCGCTTCCATCGCGGTTTCACTCCTGCTTGCAGGTTGCCAGGCGCTTCTCCCCGACACTGTGCCGTCGGACCTCCTCGTCTCATTCGAAAGAGGCCCATGCTTTGGCACCTGCCCTGTCTACTTCCTTACCGTAGCCGCCGATGGCACTGTCGCCTACAACGGGCTGAACTTCGTGCTCACGAAAGGCGACCAAGAGTCAGCTCTCAGCACCGAGCAGGTGGCGGAGCTATACCAAGCCGTCCTTGCCGCCGACTTCTTCGGCCTCGAGGATAGGTATGAGGTGGCCGCAACAGATCTGCCGTCCATCATCACGACAGTCACAATGGACGGGCAGGCAAAGACCGTCTATCACTATGGCCTCGGTTGCGGAACAGACCTTGACCTGGCGCCTCCCGGACTCTGTCAGGTTGAGGCTCTGCTTGAGAGCATTGCCGAATCCAACGGCTGGGTCTCCAGCGATTAGGCCCTCCGGCGAAATGCGGACGGCCCAACAACTCGAATGGACCCCTCCGAGGATCTTGGACCGGCCCGGCCAGCCTGAGGTTGTGTACTTGTGGCATACGAGGGCTGATGGGCGCGCCCTTGCTCCTCGGGCTGTCGGCCGCTGCCGAGCGACAGGCACGCCCAGATCGGGTAGGCGTTCATGCCCAGAATCACCGTGGTGGTCATGGCGTTGTCCGGCTTGTTGGAGGCATGCGCCGGCGCTGCAAGACCGCTGCCTCATTCCCTCTACTATCGAGATGGCCCGGAGGAAGATGTACAGGTGTGGCAGTTGGAAGCCGATGGTGTCACGACGAGGCAGATCACCTATGTAGAGGCCGGGGTGCATGATTTCGCCGTTTCGCCGGCGGATGGCAGCCTCGCCTTCGTCAGCAACAATCAGCTCTTCTTGGTGGATGGCGACGGTGAAAACCGTCGGCTGATCGCTGATGACAGCCAGGTCGACAAGGAACGCGAAGACTATGCGTTCCGCGGCCTCATCGAGGCTCCCGTTTTCTCTCCCGATGGGCGAACCCTGGCTTATGCATTCGACGGCCTACACCTCCACGACGTCGCCAGCGGTGAGGACGAGCACGTGCTCACGAACCTGGGCAACCTGTTAGGCGAGACCTTCGTATTCGCCAAGGAGAACTACTTTCCCGGCCCCTGGTCGGCCGATGGCGGCAAGTTGCTGATCATCATGGGCTATTTTGAAGGAAGCACTCTGGCTGTAATGGACCGGCAGGCGGCGCAGCCATTCACAAGGTTGTGGTCTGACGGGCCGGTGTGCTGTTTGTTCAGCTGGGCCGCGGACGGCAGCTCGGTCCTGGTGGCGAATCCCCATTACACAGGGGAGAGGCCAGGGCTTCGGAGATATGACGCCAAGACAGGCGAGGAGACGGTGCTGATAGTGGGTCCCGGGCAAGGCGGCTCGGACGACTATGTCGGGTGGCCCCAGCAACTCGCCTCGGGCGACCTGGTCTACTTCCACGTGAACCTCGAACGGTTCTCGCCCGATGCGGGTATCCCCCTGGTAATGGTGCGAAGCCATCCAGATGGGTCGAACCGAACTCAGCTGCGCCCAGAAGTGTTCTACATCAATCAGGCTTTGTGGGCGCTGGACGGTTCATTGGCGTTGATCCTGCAGCGCGGCGGCGGAGGCAGCTGGCAAGTCGTCCTGGCGCGAGCAGATGGGAGCCCGCTGCAGGTATTGATCGAAGGGGAAGATATCAGGGATTTGGCGTGGGGACCGTGAAACGTACCCTTCGAGTTCTGCTCATCGCCCACCACCCCTCGCGTCCGTAGGCTCGGCCCAACAACTCGACAGGGCCCCCGATTCGTTTCGCGCCCTCACCCTTCGGGTGCACCCTGGGTGTGCCCTGAAGAGGGCGCATCGCGTAGGCTAAATGGAATTGGCAGAATGACCGGCCTGTCCGAAGCCACATGGAGCCGGATCCGGCAGCTCTTCCCCTCTGACCTTCACCCTTCGGTTGCCGAGATCCTCGAGCACGAGTGTGGGAACAATCTCCCCTTCCTCGAGCCCCCCGACGCTTCGGCTCTCGAGAGGTTCCACTTCGCGGCCCTGACGTTGAGAACGGGCAGCCTGAACGGGCTGCGCGACGCCGTCGATCTTGCCAAGATCAACTGGCGTGATCTCCTTGTCGCGGCCAGCGAGGCTGACTCCCCCAACGCCAACAAGTGGTGGCGGATTCGCCTCGACCCCCGCGATCCAACCGTTAGATCGCAGCCCTCGAAGGCGCCCTCGCCAGTGTCGTCCTCCCTGCCCGAGGGCCCGGCGGCGCGCCTAACAAGTCGATGGAGCTCCGGGGAAGTTCGACCGACCCGCCCAGACAGGTGTCGAGTCTGGCGCGATACTGACTTTGGCTAGACGGCAGAGGTACTTGCTCAGAGTTTGGTGATCCTGCCGTCCTTCGACGCCGGCGTTTCGCATGATCTCCCGGTCGGCTCCTCTCGAGGCCATTCGGCCCCCCTCTGAATTCGGCCCTCCCATCTCTTGTCGCCGTTGGCCAGCCAAAGCTTCAGCTCAGGCCGCGCCGCTGCAGCGCTTCGCGGGTCATTGGCCGCAGATCTACGCTGTAAAGGCAGGTGCGCTTGTACGTCTTCTGACTGAACTCGTTGCGCTCCTGGTGATACGCCCGCATTGCTGAGTTCCAGTCGATTCGTTCCCGAAGGTAGTCCCCCAGCAGTTTTGCCAATATCAAGGCGTGGGTGGAGGCCTGATCGATACCCTGCCCCGACCAAGGGTCCATCACCATCCCTGCGTCCCCGACCAACACCCATCCTTGTCCGTAAGGGACACGTAGATATCCCGGGATGCTCCCCGTTCCCCGAATATCCCCTTCACGCTCGGCATGGACGAGCCGTGGGGCCAAGGCGCTCATGGAGCGAACTTCATCCATGAGTAGCCTCTCGGGGTCTCGCTTGAACTCACTGAACCGTGCAATGGGCACAGACGAGGCGAGCAGCGAAAGGCCATCGTCGCATGGGAAGCAGTAGACGAGGGAATTGCCCCGGTAGTGGAACTCCGCTGCAGGCCCGCCGCCTTGCTCGACCCCGCGGAAGTAGGCATAGTACATTGCCCGACGGACGGGCTCTTCGTGTTCGGTTTCCGCCCCCACTTCTTTCGCCACAAAGGAGTGCAGACCGTCCGCGCCCACTACCACCCTCGCCCGCGCCTCTCCGCCGCCGCCCGCCTCTTTCCACAAGATGCCACTCACGCGCTCATTCTGAACGAGAAGATCTGTGACCTTCGCCGCCTCTCTCAACTCGACATGTGGCGTGTTCCTGGCACGTCGCACGAGGATGTCATCAAGAGCGATCCGCCGGACGCACATGTAGAACGGAAAGTCCTCAGGACGGTCCACTGGCTCTGGGAACACGATCCCATCAACGGCGTTGTAGTTGATTGTGAGGTGTGGCGCCTTCGCCTGCAACTCCTCATACACGCCCACGTCCCTGAGCGCCCGGAAAGTCGGGGCCCTGAAGAAATGAGTCGAAAGAGTGTCACTGGGGAAGGTCGAGCGGTCCAACACAAGGACGCGATAACCCGCGTCTCCAAGAAGCGATGCCAACAAGGAGCCCGCAATGCGCGCGCCAACAATGACTACGTCGTAGTCCAATGGCATAAGCGAGGCCATCAGATCATCAATCTCTAGTCCTCGTGGCGCCCGCGCGTCTCATCTAGATCCTCCATCCGGAATCTCTGCAAGGCAACGATCTTCGCGTCTTGGCGGAAGAGAGACGGTAGGATCGCCCTTGCGGCCTCCTTGCTTTCCACATCCACGGTGAACCAAGCCTTGTGAACATCGTCACTGCATCCCCAGTCGGCATTGGTCATGAAATGCGTACCCGTCTCCATGAAGACGCGCACAGCGCGATCGCAGGCTTCCTTCTTGTTTTCGTGGGGAACTTCAATCAGGAATCTAGCCATCCGGCACCTCCTCCCTCCGCGATCCATTCAGGCAGGCCTTTCTCCACCTGAATAGGGGCCCATGATAACTTACCCGGGCCAGCCGGAAGGCGCGTTCGGCGCGAAACTAGCCTCGGCTGGCCGGGCGGCTGATCCGAGGCCGTTAGGGATCTGGGAGGATCACGTCGATGCCCCCGTTCGCCACCAATCTCTCGCCTTCCCATGAGAAGGTCTCGGATCCCCGCTCCTCGGAGGAATGATGAAGGAACCGGTCCTCTCAGCTCTCCTCGTCGCTTTGGGAAGCGGTCTCGCCATTGGTTTCCAGTCCACTCTCACCAACTGGGCCGGCAGACTCATCGGGCCGGCTCGCACAGGGCTGCTCGTCAACCTGGCCGGCGGCGCCATTGCGGCTCTTATCATCCTCGCCCTCGGGTTTCTAGCGGGCGTCAGGCCCACGCATGGCCTCACAACTACTTCCGCCATGATCGTCATCGTGGCAGGCGCGCTGGGCCTCGCGATCATCGCCGGCGCAGCTTATGCGCTCCCCCGAATCGGGATCGCGGCGGGGTTAGCCACGATCATCCTTGGCCAAATGGTTGTGGCCTTGGTCGTGGATACCCTGGGCTGGGGAGGCGCCCCACCGGTTCCGCTCCATTTCGAGAGGCTGGCTGGGCTTGGGCTTCTACTCATCGGCACTTGGCTCATCCTTCCGCGCGAGTGACTACCATCGCATGGCAGCCGCTATGCCGCCGCTTCCTCCAACCGCCTAACAACTCGAGGGAGCCCTTCCGGTTCGCTCCGCCCTCTACCCACTTCAGGGCACCCGCCATCACCCCTTCGGGTGCACCCTGGGTGTCCGCCGCCCTCACCCCTTCGGGTGCGCCGAAGGGCGTGGCGCCCTGCCCCCTGGGGGCGCCCGAAGGGGCGTAGAGGGCGAAGGGCGTAGAGTCCGAAGGGGTGAGGGCGGGGATCATCGACCGACCCGGCCAGTCAGGTGCCAACTTCGGCGCGAAATTAGCCTCGGCTGGCCGGGCAGCTCAATCTCGAAGCCGTTAGGCAGCTCTGCGAGACGGCTTTTCAGGCCAAACTCGACCAGACGTCAGCCTGCGTTCAGGTAGTCCGAGACGTTTCCCCTGATCCTTCCTTTAACATGCACCAGTCCACTCCCACCTACCGGGTCGCTCGCTCGATCCGCACCAACGCTGTCCGAAATTGGCTGTCCGACCACGATAACAGGCGCCTCAAGGACCGCCACGCTTCGCACGACGACTCGGTCCCACAGATGCTGAGGAGGTTCTCATGCCCAACAGCTCCTTAGTCCGCGTTGACACCGGCTCAGGCATTTTCTGGGTCATAGGCTGGATGTTCACCATTGCCTTTGCCAAATTGGTCTGGTGGCAAGCACTCTTTGGTCTCTTGGTGTGGCCTTACTACTTGGGACTGGCGGCCCTAGCGACCCAATAGCAGTCGACGGCGTTGCCCCTGCCGGAGGGAGCCCCGGTCGCCTCGACCGGCCCGGCCAGCCGGGTGTTGAGTTCAGTGCGATACTAGCCATGGCTCGCCGGGCAGCTCATCTCGTGGCCGTGGAGGTTGGGCTAGGAGAGACGGCTTCCCTTAGAAGCGGGCACCAAAGGAAGAGAGCCATGCGCAGATTGATTGTCTTCAATCAGGTGTCGCTGGATGGCTACTTCGTGGACATAGGCGGCGACATGAGTTGGGCGCACAACGCTAACAAGGATGAGGAGTGGGATGCGTTTGTGGCAGCCAATGCAAGGGGCGGGGCCTTGCTAGTTTTCGGAAGGATCACCTATGAGCTCATGACAGGCTACTGGCCGACGCCGCTAGCCCTCCAGAGTGATCCCATTGTGGCCGAACGGATGAACAACCTGCCAAAGATCGTGTTCTCCAGAACATTGGACAAGACCCCGTGGAACAACACTAGGCTGATCAAGGAGGACATGGTCGCAGAAATCCGTAGGCTGAAGAATGAACCCGGAGACGACATGGCAATCATAGGAAGCGGCAGCATTGTTGCGCAACTGACCCGAGCGCGTTTGATCGACGAATACCAGATGGTCTTGATTCCCGTCGTTCTTGGCAAAGGGAGAACGATGTTCGACGGCATCACAGAGAAGGTGAGCCTCAACCTTACGAACACGCGGACTTTCGCCAATGGGAATGTCTTGCTGTACTATGCGCCGATCGTATGAAGGAGGCGGTCGGGCACGCCATGTTCCGGCGCCCGGGGCGCCACGCCCTTCGGCGCACCCGCAGGGGTGAGGGCGGCGGACGCCCAGGGTGCACCCGAAGGGGTGAGGGCGGGGATCTTCGACCGATCCCGGCCAGACGGGTGTTGCGCTTGGCGCGATACTTGCCTTGGCTGGCCGGGCGGCTCATCCCGAGGCCGTTAGGCGGCCGCTCCATCGCATGTACCGCACCACACGCCTACCTCTTTCCTTCCAAACCAGCCGGATCGCTTCCAGGGCCGCAGAAGTCGCCGTCCATTACCGCCACCCCTACATCGACCACGCGCACTTCCTCTTGGCCTTCCTCGAGGTGCCTAATGACGCCATACAAGCCATCCTCTCAAAACACCTCGGTTCCGCCCCCGGATTGCGTGAGAGTACTGTTGGCTTCCTAGAATCCCTTCACTCCCTGGCGGAGCCCTCACCCCGCAGCCTCCCACACACAAAACGCATGGGGGCAATCCTCGACCTGGCACAGGACGAGGCCATCCGCCGAGACGCCCCGAGTATCTCGCCAGGGCACCTCTTCCTCGCCCTTGCCACGGAGGACCTAATGACCGAAGCAGAGAGGGGCTCGGTCTCCTCCCGCCTTCTAGCACCAACCGGACTTGCCCTTATAGACATCCGTGGCCTCCTCTTCCCCACTTCCAAGCTTCCCACTTCCCCTCACGACGACTAGAATGGTCCAGCTCGACTCGACGCCGTGACTCACACGCGGGCGCCAAACGATTCGATGCGGCCCCATCCGTTTCGCTTCGCGCCCTTGGCGCCCTGCACCCCTTCGCCCTCTACGCCTCTTCGCTCTCTACAGAGCGCCAAGGGCGGGCGCCCCCAGGGGGCAGGGCGCCACGCCCTTCGGCGCACCCGAAGGGGTGAGGGCGGCGCACACCCAGGGTGCACCCGAAGGGGTGCCCGAAGGGGTGAGGGCGGCGCACACCCAGGGTGCACCCGAAGGGATGAGGGGGGGATCTTCGACCGGCCAGCCGGGGTTACGTTCGGCGCGATACTAGCCTTGGCTGGCCGGGAAGCTCATCTCGACCCCGTTAGGCCGCTCTGCCTTGCGCCGCAGCGGCGCCTCAGGCGAGTGGAGAAACGAGAGGGCCCACGCACCCAATGCCAACACCAGGCTCGATTCCGCCGGTCATGGAGTTGCGAGTCGCCCTTACGGCCAAGACCTTTGACCGATTGGTGAGCTTCTATTGCGACGGCCTTGGACTCGAGCCCGCCCAGGTTTGGCCTGAAGATCAAGGCCGAGCTCTCGTCCTTGACATGGGCAAAGCCACCCTCGAAGTGTTTGACGAGAAGCAGGCCCAGACTGTCGACCAACTTGAGGTCGGTCGCCGGATTAGCGGGCAGATCCGGTTCGCGCTCCAGGTGCCCGACTTGAATGCCGCTATGCAACGGTTGCAAGCACATGGAGCGACCCTCGTCCACCCTCCGGTCGTCACTCCGTGGGGTGATCAGAACGTGCGCTTCCAAGACCCTGATGGCATGCAGATTACGCTCTATCAGACACCCGTTCAATCTTGAAATCTTAGGTGCAACCACTCCAGAAAGCCGCCACGCTCCCTCGATCAGTGAGGTGACCGATGCGCCGGACTACGTTAGCGCCTCCGCCACGATCTGTAAAACGACAAATCGCCGATCGCGCGGAACGCTGCCTGAACCAGGTCAGCGTCGCCCATTCGGGATATCACCAAGAACGTTGAGGCATCGAGGATCTCGGACCGAGGTCACTCTGATCTCACTTCCCGAATTGCGGGTAACATCATGACCTTAGACCCGGGGGAAGGCTCGGGATTCCGAAACGAGGTGACGATTTATGAAGAGGTATGAATACGTGCTTCTGGCTGCCGCGGTCGTGTTGGCGTGCTCGATCCCGGGCACGCTCGGTGGTGAAACCCCGCCTCCCCCTACGGGGACGGCTTCGGTCGGATCCCCGACCTCCACCGCCAGCCCCATCCCTGCGACGGCCGTTCCACCGACCCCCACGCCGCTGCCCCCGGTGATCACCGCCGAAACGGTGGGCAGCCTCTCGGTCGCGTTCAGTTTCGCCGAAGGGATCGTGCGGAGTCTGGCGTTATCGCCCGACGGCAGGGTGCTGGCGGCAGCCGAGGGCGACCCGGCCGCCTCGATCGGGACGATCCAGCTCTACGATGCGGCCTCGGGCCAAGGGCTGTACACCCTGGAGGGGCACGAGTCGGGTGTCTGGGCCCTGTCGTTCTCGCCAGACGGCCGCTACCTCGCGTCCGCCGGCAGGGACCACACAGCTCGGATCTGGGATTGGGCCGGAGGCACGCTGGTGAAATCGCTCGACTTCCCTAATGAGGTTGCCGCCGTGACCTTTTCGCCGGACAGTCGCACCTTGGCCGTCGGCGGGGTCGACGAACTGCCCGGCAACCGGTTGCAGGACGCCGCCATTTGGACCTACGCCGTGGACAGCTGGCTGCCTCAGCTCAAGCTGGCCGAGTTCTGGAACATCCCCGACATCGCCTTCTCGTCCGACGGGTCGCTGATTGTCGGCGGAGGCACTTCGCGCAACGCCCGAGTCTGGAGGAGCAGCGACGGAGCCGAGCAGTTCATCCTGTATCACCCCGGCCAGGTCGGGAGCCTTGCCGTTTCGCCCGATGGATCCACGGTCGCCACAGCCCTGTGCGAGGCGACGGACGGCGGCCAGTGCACCCGGGGCGCGGTATGGCTGTGGAGCCTGACGACTGGCAGGCTCATCAAGGCGCTTTCCGACTTCTCAACCGGAGCTGGGGAAGTGGCCTACTCGGCCGATGGCTCGGTGCTGCTCGCTGCCTCCCCGGACGGGACGCTTCTCGCCTATTCCACCTCGGATTACCGACTCTTGCTGACCACCGCAGCCCCTGCAGGGCCGTACCAGCAGAAGATCATGGACCTGGCGCTCTCCGCAGATGGGAGGTTCCTCGCCACAGGCGGGTCCGGCAGAATCGACCTGTGGAGAGTCGGCGGCTAACGGCCTTCCAACCCCCTGGAACTCGCCGCTTCCGGGGGGGGACCCCCCGCCTAATTCCTTCGTATGCTGGCGGCGCCCCGTCGAGGTCGCTCGCCGCTTGTATTTGACGCACGTGCAGTTTCTTCTGGCGATACATCCTCTTTGTGTTGGCTCCTACGGCTGCATGGATGTGGAGGTCCCATCAATGTCAGAATCGTCGAACAGTATCGATGTGTACCTTGAGATCGGGAGGAAACGAATCTTCGCTGGTGCGGTTGAATGGCCCGGCTGGTGTCGCATCGGTCGCGATGAGACCGCCGCGCTCCGGGCGTTATTCGAAGCCGGCCCGCGTTACGTGCGCATTCTGCGCTCAGCCCGGCCATCGCCGGCATCTCCAACAGCGTTCCTCTTGGGTGGGCGGGCGATCCGCACACCCTTCCCGAAGAGGGCTGGGATTGGGCCTTGCTGCAAAGTGAAGAGGGCTACGAGAGGCAGGCTCCAACCAGAAGCATGTGCGGGATCCAGATATCGGTTGCTCCTGCCTACCAAGGCAAGGGCCTGAGTCGCCGGATGATTGAGATCATGCGGGATCTAGCGCGGAGAAAGGGTCTCGAATCTCTCATTGTCCCAGTGCGCCCGAATCTCAAGGCTTCCTACCCCCTAACAGGGATGGAGCGCTACATCGAATGGAAAGCTCAAGGAGGTCTGCCATTCGACCCGTGGCTTAGAGTCCACGCTCGCGCGGGAGGCAAGATCGCCAAGGTTTGCCACCGAGCCATGGTAATCACTGGCACAATCCGGGAATGGGAGTCATGGACTGAGATGCAGTTTCCGGACTCCGGTCCCTATGTAGTCCCGGGAGCCCTGGTTCCAGTCAAGGTCGACCTGGCACAAGACGAGGGCAAGTACATTGAGCCCAATGTCTGGATCACCTACCGCTTGGCTCCCTGGCCGTCCTAACAACTCGATGGAGCCCCTCGCTTCGTTCCTCCTCTACCCTCTTCAGGGCACCCGCCCTCACCCCTTCGGGCACCCCTTCGGGTGCACCCTGGGTGTGCGCCGCCCTCACCCCTTCGGGTGCGCCGAAGGGCGTGGCGCCCTGCCCCTTGGGGGCGCCCGAAGGGGCTGTGAGCGGGCATCTTCGACCGACCCGGGCAGCCGGGTGTTGATTGGCGCGATACTAGCCTTGTCTGGCTAGGCGCCTTGTCACGAGCCGTGTCAAGTCAAATGATATTGTTACCGAAGGGTGGTGGATCCTTCAATTGATAATGTTACTGGTGCGGCAGCCGGGAGAGTCTGTGTGATGCGGGCAAAGAGGGTCTTGTGGATGTCTTGGGGCTTGCCGGCTCTGGCGTTGGGCAAGCGAACCAATCG
>Ga0209341_10000832_pt1 | contig 31422 bp, 28 predicted proteins | sample RifCSP13_2_FD_184020 | JGI IMG/M metagenome (GOLD analysis project Ga0209341, IMG submission 184020) | Soil microbial communities from Rifle, Colorado - Rifle CSP2_sed 13_2 (SPAdes) (version 2) | ecosystem: Environmental > Terrestrial > Deep subsurface > Rock core/Sediment | place: Rifle... | reverse complement strand
CAGGTCGAGCTGGCCTGCGTCGAACCGCGCGATCGGATGCCGTGTCACCCATCGGAGGCGGAGGCCGCCGAGCAGGAAGGGGTCCTGCTACACGCTGGGCGCTCCTTCTTGCGCGTCCTCGAGGGCACCAACGGCCGGGCGGCAGGCGTCGAGTGCGCCCGGGTGACCGAGTTCTCTTTCGATGCCGAGGGCCGGTTGTCGGTCGAGACCGAGCCCGGCTCGGAACACACGCTCGAGGCCGACACCGTCATTTTCTCGGTCGGCCAGCGCGCCGGCCTGGCGTTCATCCCGGAGGATGCCGGGGTCGGGATTACGCGCCAGCGGACAATCGCCATCAACCCCAACACGATGGCCGCCACTCGTCCGGGGGTCTTCGCCGCCGGCGACAGCGTGTCCGGCACGGCCTTCGTCATCGAAGCCGTCGCCTCCGGCCACAAGGCGGCCGAGAGCATTCACCGTTACCTTATCGGCGAGGCGCTCGAGCCGCCGGCGAAGCCCGAGTTGCCCGTGGTGCGGTTCAACCGCAGCGAGGCGGCGGCGCGCTTCGCCGCCGGCAAAGCGCGGCCGGGCGGGCGCGTTGCGATGCCCGAGCTTCCGCTCGATGCCCGCCGCGCCAGCTTCGACGAGGTCGAGCGCGGCTACACCGACGAGCTGGCCCAGGCCGAGGCGGCGCGTTGCCTGGCCTGCGCCGTGTGCTCGGAATGCCTGTCGTGCCAGTATGTCTGCAAGGCGCAGGCGATCAACCACAACGACGTCGAGCGGGTCGAGACGGTCCCGGTCGGCGCGGTCATCCTGGCGCCCGGCTACCAGATTTACAACGCGGCGCTGTCGCAGGAGTACGGGCTGGGTCGCTATCCGAACGTCGTCACCTCGCTCCAGTTCGAGCGGCTGCTCTCGGCCTCCGGACCGACCTCGGGCAAGGTGTTGCGCCCTTCAGATGGGCAGCCGGCGCGGCGAATCGCTTTTCTGCAGTGCGTCGGCTCGCGCGACGCCTCGCACGACTACTGCTCGGCTGTGTGCTGCATGTACGCCGCCAAAGAGGCGGTGATGGCGCGCGAGCACGACCCGGAGACGCAGGTCCACGTTTTCATGATGGACATGCGCGCCTTCAGCAAGGGGTACGAGGCTTACTACCAGCGGGCGCGCCAGCAGTACGGCATCAACTACACACGTTGTCGGATCTCCGCTCTGGGCGAGGATCCAGAAACCGGTGATCTCTTCGTTCGGTATGACAGTGGTCAGTGGCCAGTGGCCAGTGGTCAGTCTCCGGACTCACTGACCACTGACCACTCACCACTGACCACTGAGGTCTTCGACCTGGTCGTCCTCTCCGTCGGCATGGAGATGTCGGAGTCCGTTCGCCAGTTGGGGCAGACGCTGGGGGTCGAGCTCGATGATTACGGCTTCTGCCACACGGCGCTGTTCCAACCGGTGGAAACCTCCCGGACGGGCGTTTTCGTCGCCGGGCCGTTTCGCGAGCCGAAGGACATCCCGGAGACGGTGGTGGAAGCCAGCGCCGCCGCTTCGCGCGCCGCCGGGATGTTGGCTCAGGCCCGCGGCGCGCTGGCGCGCGTCGCCGAGTTCCCGCCCGAGCGCGACGTCGCCGCCGAGGAACCGCGCGTCGGCGTCTTCGTCTGCCACTGCGGGTCGAACATCGGCGGTTTCCTCGATGTGCCGGGTACGGCCGACTACGCCCGCCGCCTGCCGGGCGTGGTGCATGCGGAGCACAGCCTTTACACCTGCTCGCAGGACAGCATTTCTCACATCACGCAGCAGGTGCGCGATCTCGGCTTGAACCGGGTCGTCGTAGCGTCGTGCACCCCACGCACGCACGCCCCGCTGTTCCAGGACAGCCTGCGAGCCGCCGGCCTCAACCCGGCACTGTTCGAGATGGCCAACATTCGCAACCAGTGCTCGTGGGTCCACTCGCACGACCGGCAGGCGGCTACGGAAAAAGCCAAGTCCTTGGTGCGGATGGCCGCTGGCCGCGCTCGCACGCTCGAACCCCTGCACACGAGCGAAGTGCCCGTGGTGCCGTCGGGCTTGGTCCTGGGTGGGGGGGTGGCCGGTATGACGGCGGCTCTCGAGCTGGCGCGCGGCGGATTCATCGTGCACCTGGTCGAGCGAGAGGCGGCGCTCGGCGGAAACCTGCGTCGTCTTTTCGCCACCGCCGACGGCGCCGATCCGCGCAGTCTCCTGGCGGATCTCATCGCCCGTGTCGAAAGCGAGCCCCGCATCCATCTGCATCTCGGCTCCACGCTCGAATCGACCAAGGGTTTCGTCGGCAACTTCACCTCGACCCTGCGCGGGCCGGACGGATCCTCGATCGAGGTGCGGCATGGTGCGGCGATCGTCGCCACGGGCGGCGAGGAGTACCGCGGCCCCGAGTACGGCTACGGGACCGACCCGCGTATCCTGACCGGGCTCGAGATGGAAGCCCTGCTGGCGAAGCTCAACGGCGAAGGGACTCCCTCCGGGCCGCCCTCCTCTCCCCACGGGGGAGAGGGTTGGGGTGAGAGGGGATCGCGTTCGGCAGGCGAGCGCTCCGGCGAAGGATCACCCCTCACCCTACCCTCTCCCCAAGGGGAGAGGGAGGGGCGTCCTCTTCCTGACGAAGTCGCCTTCCTCTTATGCGTCGGACCGGCCGAGCGCTACTGCGGCCGGATCTGCTGCTCGACCGCGCTGCGCCAGGCGCTGGCGCTCAAGCGTGTCAGCCCGGCGGCACGCATCACCGTGCTCTATCGCGACTTACGGGCGTACGGATTCAAGGAACGGTTGTACACGCAGGCGCGCCAGGCGGGCGTGCTCTTCGTCCGATACGAGCCCGAGGCGCCGCCTGAGGTCGAGGCGGGCGAAGGGGCGCTGACGATCCGCGTGCGCGAGCTGGCCTTCGGGGAGACGCTCACCCTGCACCCCGATCTGCTGGTCCTCAGCACGCCGATCGTCCCGCGCCCCGACGCCTGCCAGGTCGCTGCCACATTGAAAGTGCCGCTCGACGCCGATGGCTTCTTCCTCGAGGCGCACATCAAGCTGCGACCGGTCGATTTCGCCACTGAGGGATTCTTCCTGGCGGGCGCGGCTCATTACCCGAAGACGATCGACGAGTCGATCGTCCAGGCCCAGGCGGCCGCCGCCCGCGCCGCCCGTTTGCTCTCCCGGCCGTCGCTGAGCGCCGGCGGAGCCGTCGCCCGCGTCGACCCGGATCTGTGCGTCGGCTGCCTGACCTGCGTGCGCATCTGCCCGTTCGACGTCCCGCAGGTCGCGGCGACCACTCCCGGAGTCGGCGGCGTGTCGGGGGCGGCCTACATCGAGCCGTCGGTCTGCCGGGGTTGCGGCGTCTGCGTCGCCGAATGCCCGGCCAAGGCGATCAACCTGGCCCACTACGGCGACGACCAGATCCTGGTCAAGTTGGAAACTCTGATGGCGCCCGCGGAGGCTGCCGATGGCTGAGGCTGAGCCGACCATCGTCGCCTTCTGCTGCACCCATTGCGCCTACAACGCCGCCGATCTGGCCGGCAGTCTGCGCGTTCAGTATCCGACGGCGGTCAAAGTGGTCGAGGTGCCGTGTACCGGCCGGGTAGAGATCTTCCACCTATTGCGGGCCTTCGAGGAAGGCGTCGATGGCGTGCTGGTGGCCGGCTGCCTTCCCGGGAACTGCCACTTCCTGGAAGGAAACTTCAACGCCCGCCGCCGGGTGGAACAGGCGAGAAGGATGTTGAAGGACATCGGGCTCGAGCCGGAACGATTGAAGATGGTCCACATGTCGTCGGCCATGGGTTTGAAATTCGCCGAAGAAGCGCAGCAGATGACGGGCGAGATTCGCCTCCTGGGCCTCAGCCCGTTGGGGCGCCTGCGCGCTCCGAGCTTCGGAGGGAATCCATGATTCATGGCCCTGCGGGGGATCGCGCTTCGCATCCCGTAGGGGACACCCGGTCGACCGTCGTCGGTGGTGGGGCCGTGCTTCAACTTCGACGCGCGTACGCCGCTGAGGAACATCATTATGAACTCCGCCTTCCACCTGCGCTTGCGCCTGGCGCCTGCGGCGCAGCCGCAAGTGTCCGTTGCCGACGCCTGCCCGCGAGTCCCAGGTCGTTGTTGGTCCGTCGGCCTCACGGTGGTCAGGCGTCGGTGCTGACAAAAACGACCTGGGACTCGCGCGGAAGCAACGCCAATAGAGAAGGCGGAGTACATGATCCCACCCACGGCGATAACCCCGTGGCGCAAGCGCAACCCGGTCACACGTCTAGTCTTCATTCCTGCGCCAGCCGCGCCTGCCCGTGGAGGTACGCATGATCATTGGTGAGCAGAAACCCTTCGAAGAGATCAAGGGCCTGATCGCCGAGGCGGAGAAGGTCCTCGTCGTCGGCTGCGGGACGTGTGTCACGGTGTGTTTCGCCGGCGGCGAGAAGGAGTCCGGCCTCCTGGCCACCGGCCTGCGCATGACGACCAAGATCGACGGCGCCGCCAAGGACGTCACCCACACCACCGTCCAGCGGCAGTGCGAATGGGAGTACATCGACCCGCTCGCCGAGCAGATCGAGCAGGCCGACGTCGTGCTTTCGCTCGGCTGCGGCGTGGGCGTGCAGGCGCTGGCCGAACGTTTCCCGAAGGCGATCGTCCTGCCCGGACTCAACACCAGTTTCATGGGCCTCCCCACCGAGCAAGGCGTGTGGGAGGAGCGCTGCGCTGCCTGCGGCTCGTGCATCCTGGGCCTGACCGGCGGCATCTGCCCGATCGCCCGCTGCGCCAAGCAATTGCTCAATGGTCCATGCGGCGGCTCGCAAAACGGGTTGTGCGAGATCGGTCATGATACGCCGTGCGCCTGGCAGCTCATCTACGATCGTCTCAAGGCGCAGAACCGACTCCATTTGCTGATGGAGATCCAGCCACCCAAGAATTGGTCGACCAGCCGCGACGGCGGCCCCCGCCGCATCACGCGCCAGGATCTGCGATTGGCATCCGAGGTCGCGGAGTAGGAAGGCAGCGATGGATACCTCTACCAACGGTTTCAAGTCCGGCTCTCGGCTCGAGCGTGTCTTGCGCGCCGGCCACTTCGCCGTCACCGCCGAGCTCGGCCCACCACAAAACGCCGACCCCGAGGTCATCCGGCAGAAGGCGCGCCTGTTGGCGGGCGTCGTCGACGCCGCCAATATCACCGACAACCAGACGGCCATCGTCCGCATGTCGAGCGTCGGCGCCGGCGTGATCGCCTGGCAGGAGGGCCTCGAGCCGGTGATGCAGATGACCTGCCGCGACCGCAACCGCCTGGCGATGCAGTCCGACCTGCTCGGCGCCTACGCCCTCGGGCTGCGCAATGTCCTGTGCCTGACCGGCGATCATCAGTCCTTCGGCAACCACCCCACGGCCAAGAACGTCCACGACCTGGACTCGCTGCAGCTGATCCAGATGGTCGTCGGCATGCGCGACGGCAAGTGCTTCCAGTGCGGCGACGCCATCAAAGGCGTCGAGCCGCGCTTCTTCGTGGGCGCCGCCGCCAACCCCTTCGGCGACCCCTTCGAGTGGCGCCCGCTCCGCCTGGCCAAGAAAGTGAAAGCCGGCGCCAGCTTCATCCAGACCCAGCTCATCTACAACGTCCCGCGCTTCGCCGACTTCATGGCCCGGGTGCGTGAGCTGGGCGTCCACAAGGATGTTTACTTGCTGGCGGGCATCGGGCCGCTCAAGTCGCCGGGGATGGCCAAGTACATGCGAGACGAGGTGCCAGGCCTGGACGTTCCGGACGAATTCGTCGACCGGATGGCCGCCGCCGCCGACGGTATCGACAAGGAAGACAAGAAGGCCCGCGCGGCGGCTTGGAAGAAGGAGGGCATCAAGGTCGCCGTCGAACTGATCCAACAGGTGCGCCAGATCGAAGGCGTATCGGGGGTGCACCTGATGGCGATCGAGTGGGAGGAGGCGGTGCGACCGATCGTCGAAGGCGCCGGGCTGCTGCCGCGGCCCGAGCCGGAACCGATCCTCACCGCGGCGTAGACCTCGATGGAAACCACTTTGAGCACCCACCTGGCGGAACGGATCCGCGAAGAGACGGGCGAAAACGTCTTCTTGTGTTACCAGTGCGTCAAGTGCACTTCCGGCTGCCCGCTGGCTGAGTTCTTCGACCTGGCACCGAACCAGGTGCTGCGGGCGGCCCAGCTGGGGATGGAAGAACGGCTCTTCGATAGCCGCACACCCTGGTTGTGCGCCTCGTGCCAGACCTGCACCACCCGCTGCCCGCAAGGCATCGACGTTGCCCGCGTGATGGACTTCGTCGTGGCCGAAGGTCGGCGGCGCGGCGTCGAGCCCAAGGTCCCCGACGTGGCACTCTTTCACAAAGTCTTCTTGCGCGATGTCGACGTGCTCGGCCGCGCCTACGAACTCGGCCTGATGGCCGAGATGAACCTGAGAACCGGCCACCCGTTCCACGACCTCGACCTCGGGCTGGCTATGCTCCGCCACGGGAAGATCCGCGTGGTGCCCGAGTTCGTCTTGCGCCGTTCGCCGCACGTCGCCGCTGCACCACGACCCGAGAACGAAATCGGCTATTTCCCCGGCTGCTCGCTCCACTCGATGGCCGCCGAGTTCGACCGTTCCACCCGCGCCGTTCTGGAGACGGTCGGCCTTCGGCCGGTCGAGCCGAAGGGCTGGGTGTGCTGCGGCTCCACCCCCGCCCACCGCGTCGACGAGCGCCTGGCGACGCGTCTCCCGCTCGAGAGCCTGATCCTCTTGGAGCGTGAAGGCCTCGACGAAGTCACCCTGCCCTGTGCCGCCTGCTTCAACCGCTTCCGCACCGCGGTCCGCAACTTGCGGGAAGACGAGGATCTCCGGCACGGTTTGGAAGACGACCTGGGCACGACGTACGGCGACGGCGTGCAAGTGCTCTCGCTTCTCGACCTGATCGAATCGCGCGTTGGGTTGGAGGCGGTTCGATCGCACGTCACGCGCCCGCTGGAGGGTCTGCGCGTGGCCTGCTACTACGGCTGCCTGCTCACCCGCCCGCCTTCCGTCACCGGCGCCGAAGATGCCGAGTACCCGATGGCGATGGATCGGGTGATCCAGGCCCTCGGCGGCGAACCCGTGCCGTGGGACAGCAAGGTGACGTGCTGCGGCGCTTCCCTGTCGCTGACCAACATCGAGATCGTCCTGGCCATGAGCCGGTCCATCTTGGAGAACGCACGCCAGCGCGGCGCCGACGTCGTGGCGGTGGCCTGTCCGCTCTGTCACAGCAACTTGGACGCGCGCCAGAAGCAGATGGGGCTCGAGAGCCCGATCCCGGTGTTGTACTTCACGCAGCTGATGGCCGTCGCCTTCGGCATGCCCGAGCGGGCAGCGCTGTCGCGGAACCTGACCGACCCGCGGCCGATCCTTGATTCAAAGCTCCCCGCGAGCTTGAAGCTCGCGGGGAGCTGAATGGAGGGCAGAATGAACCCCGCGCCCCTCGCCTCGGTCGTCCTGTCTCGCACCAACGAGGATGTGCGATTGTGCCAGGCCTGTGATGAATGCCGCGACCTGCTCGCCGAGGGGATGGACCTGACCTTCGGCGAGATCCTGCATTTCGCCGCCAGGAACGATGAACGGTCCATCACTTGCGACAGCCTGTGGCGCTGCGAACCGCTGTTGAGCAAGGCCGGACAATGCCCGGCGGGGATCGACGTCCCCGCCGTGATCCGCGCCCTTCGCCAGGAAGCCCTGCGCCGCGGCTTCGGCCCGCCTCCCCCCACCCCGGAGTGGATCCTATGAAAATCGCCGTCACCGGTAAGGGCGGGGTCGGCAAAACAACCCTGACCGCGCTTCTCGCTCGCGCCTTCGTCGAACAGGGCTACAAGGTGCTGGCGATCGACGCCGACCCTTCGCCTTGCCTGGGCCAAGCGCTTGGGTTCCCTTCCGACGCCCTGGCCCGGCTCGAGCCGATCGCTCGCATGGAGGCGCTGATCCTCGAGCGGACCGGCGCCCAGCCGGGATCGATCGGCGGTTACTTCAAGCTGAATCCGCGCGTCGATGATCTACCGGACGCGTTCGCCGTGGAACACGACGGGGTCCGGCTGCTCGAGCTGGGCGCGGTCGAGATGGGGGGCGCCGGCTGCATCTGCCCCGAGAGCGCCGTGCTGCGCTCGCTCGTCACCCACCTGCTGCTCCGGCGGGACGAGGTCATCCTGCTCGACCTGTACGCCGGCGTCGAGCACCTCGGCCGGGCGACGGCCGACGCCGTCGACGCCATGCTGATCGTGGTCGAGCCGACCGTGCGCAGTCTGACGACCGCTGCCCAGATCAAGAAACTAGCCGAGGACCTGCGGCTCCCGCGGTTGTTCCTGGTCGGAAGCAAGGTTCAATCCGACGATGATCGCAACTTCATCGCCGCAGGTTCCCCCGACCTGGCAGTGCTGGGCTACCTGTCGGCCGACCCCGCCGTGCGACAAGCCGACCGCACGTCGGCCGCCGTGTACGACATTTCCGGCAGATTGCGTTCCGAGGCGCAGGCACTCGTTCAGGCCCTGACACGAGTCCGGGCCGAAGCCTGATTCCACCGCCCTTCCGGCGGCCAGCACGCCGGCCCTTCGAGGCGCTGGCGTTTCCGTTCTTCAGCGATCCCGGAGTTCCGCCGTGGTCGGCACCGCCCCTCGTCGCGTTGCCAAAACGGAGCGGGCGATCGCAACCAGGCTACGGAGCGACAACCCGTTCGCCCACACCCGGCGATAGGGGCCGTTGGCCGAAACGGCTTCGAAGAGAGCCTCATAGAGCCGGGGCTCGCGTTTCCCTGCCTCGAGGATCACTTCGAAGACCCCCATCCGAGCCAATCCGATGGCCGACAGGCGCATCGCCCGGCCATAGGGAATGTCGCGAATGAGATCCCGGTTGGCCGGCAGATAGTGGTGGCGGAAAGCCTGAGCCGAAATCCCGACGCGCAGCATCGTCTCCGCCGCCCGGATCCCTGTCTGGACCGCCGAGGTGACGCCCTTCCCCTTGAACGCCCGCACAAGACCGGCGGCGTCTCCGATCATCACCCAACGATCGCCGAAGGTACCCTTCGCCAACGAGACGGGAAAGCGACCCTTGAAGCAGCGCAGGTCGTTCGCGTCCAGCAGGCCGGCCTGCTCGAGGTTGGGGAGGACGCGGCGGACCTCGGAAAACTGGAGGAAGTCCTGCAGGACGGCCGAATCAACGGAAGGGCCGGCGATGTTGATGGTCAGATGATTGCCCTTCGGAGTGACGGCCCCGAATTCGATGCGTTTCTCTTTCGGCAAGAAGGCGTGGATGCGCACGCCGAAGGTCTCCATCGCTCGATCCCCCGGATGGTACTTGGTCACGACCGAGGGCAAGGCCTGCGGCGGGCGGTAGCCGCAGACCCGTTGGAAGATCGCCGCCGCCCCTTCGTCCATCCCGAAGGCTCCGACGACAACGTCGGCCTCCACCGGTCCCGCCTCGGTGTAGACGACGACGCCTCCCTGCAGGAACTCCAGATCCACCGCACGCGCCGGGATCAACGAGACGCCGCTTTCCCGCGCCTGCTCGAGCATGAAGGCGTCGAATTGAACCCGGCGAACGGCGTGGGATGTGACGCCCTTCCGCCCGAGCGCCAACGATGTGTGGGTCGCGTGGAGGACGTATTCCTCGATCACCGTGCGGACCAGGTGATCCGGAAACGGAATCCCCAGGTCCGCTTCCAGCAGGCCGGCGAGCGGCGGAGAGAGGACCCCGGCACATTGGTTGTGGTGCCGCTCGCCGACGAACTCTTTCCCTTCGAGGATCGTCACCGTGAAGCGCCTGCCCTCGCGCAGAGCACACCGCTGCAACGCGATGGCACAAGCCACGCCGGCGGGCCCACCCCCGATGATGATCACGCGCCCGCCGGAATCGAGGGGCCCCATGCCTGTGGCGCTAGCCATGGCGCTCCTCGAGAAACGCCCTCGCCAGCCCTCCCAGGCTTCTCGGACTCAGCGCCAATCGCACTAAGGCCTGGTACGGTTCGTCGCCGGTAAACATTCCCCACAGGATCCGTATCTGCGTCCGGTGGGGCTGGCTGCCTCGCGCCTCTTCCCGCAGGATTCTCTTCCAGGCCCGCAGGGCGCGGGGTGTCGTCAGCGCTCTTGACCATAGACGAACGAGCCATTTTCCATACAGGTTGTCCCGGGCGATCCGGCGGCAGACGGGCGCGTAGAATCGGCGGAAGTCGTCGGCCCCGATTCCGTGGCGAACGGCAGTCTCCATCGCGGCGCTGGCCGTAACAAAAGCCGAACCGATCCCGTCTTTGTACAGCCGGGTCACGGCCGCATCGCCGACGGCGACCCAGCGATCGCCGAAGATCCGCTGAGCCGGCTGGACGGCGATCCGCGGTGTACAACCGCACAGACTTCCCTGGAGCGGAGCGAGCGAGGGGGTGAGGCCTTGAGCCTCGAGGAAGTCCGGAACGGCGTCGGTCGTCAGGCCGTCGCCCAGCAGCGAGATATTGAGGTACTCGCCCTTGGGGATCAGCGCGCCGAACACCAAGCCGCGCGGATGCCGGAAATAGGTTCGGACGACATCGTTCGGCCAGTCCGACGGGCGCTGGACCTCATCCTGCGCCATGACGCTGGTTTTGGGGGACCGATATCCGAACCGGGCATCGAGCGGAGACCGAGAATTCACCCCTGTGGCCAGAACCAGCAGATCGGCGGAGAAGGTTTGCCGCGCCGTATGAACGACAGGGCCTCCCGACCAGCCGACGCGGCCGACGCGCGCCGGGATGTGCTTGGCCCCTCGGACACCGGCCTGCTTGAGCAGGAAGTCGTCAAACGACGCCTCCCCTGCGGAATGGCCCAGGCGAGGGCCGCCTCCACGGTAGACCGAAACGATCTCGGACCCGGGAGTAGGAGTCTCGATGGGGTAGACCTCCCCATCGAGATGGGCTTCGTAGGCCCGAATATAGGCCTGGATGACCTCCGGAGGCAGACTCACGTCCAGCTTGGTCAGACCAGCCAGCAAACGGGAGGAGAGGACCCCGGCGCACCGGTTGCACCCCGCCGGCCCCCGCTCCTTGAAATTGCGAGGCTCGAAAATCAACACTTCGAGGGAGAGACCTTGAGCCTGCGCAATCTGTAGGAGATGGAGGGCGGCGAAGCTGCCGGCCGGCCCCCCGCCGACGATACATACCCGGCTGCCGTCTTGAAGCGTCGGCTTCATGCGATCCGACCCTCCTACGACGCTGGTCTTCCGGAAACCTGGTCCGATCTTCCTCAGCAGATGCGCGGCAGCATCTCGCCGCTCAGCATCTCGACGACACGCGTGGTCCCCAAGCGCGTCTGGAGCCGGACCCGGCCGGCCGGGGTGCCTTCGACCACGCCGATCCGTTGAGCGCCGCGACCCAAGGGATGGGCCCGCAGCGCCTTCAGGGCGGCGTCGCTGGCTTCGCCCGCGGCGATCACCACCAGGCGCCCCTCGTTAGCCACATACAACGGGTCGAAGCCAAGCAGCTCGCAAGCCGAGGCCACCGCCGGCCGGACGGGGATGGCCTCCTCCTCGAGCGTGATCGACGCTCCGCTCTGCTGCGCAATCTCGTTCAGCGTCGTCGCCAGTCCGCCGCGAGTCGGATCACGCAGCACGTGGATCGCCACTCCGGCGTCGAACAGCGCCTCCACCAGGCCGTTGAGCGGTGCCACATCGGACTCGACATCGATGGCGAAGCCCAGCTGTCCGCGCGCCGCCAGCACCGCCAGCCCGTGATCCCCCACAGGCCCCGAGACCAGGACCGTGTCGCCGGGCCGCGCCTGCGCGCCGCCCACGTCGCGCCCGACCGGGATCGTCCCGACCCCGGTCGTCTGGATGAAGACTCCGTCGGCCTTGCCGCGCTCGGCGACCTTGGTGTCGCCGGCGATAATCTGCACGCCGGCCTCCTCCGCCGTCCGGCGCATCGAGTCGGCGATGCGCTGGAGCACGTCCATTTCGAGGCCTTCTTCGAGAATGAACGAAGCCGTCAACCACAACGGATGGGCTCCCATCACGGCCAGATCGTTGACCGTCCCACTGATCGCCAGCCGGCCGATATCCCCGCCGGGGAAGAAAAGCGGGGCGACGATGTGCGCGTCGGTGGTCACCGCCAGCCGGGCGGCGGCCGGCAACGTCACCACCGCCGCGTCGTCGCCACGTCGCAGCGCCGGATTGTCGAATGCTTCCAGGAAGATCTTCCGCACCAGCCGGTGTGTCAGCAGGCCGCCGCTGCCGTGGCCGAGAACCACGCGCGTCTCGTGCGGCAGAGGCAGCGGGCAAGTGAGATCCGCCGGGTTGGGGGCGCCCTGGATCTTCGCTGCCGCGAGCTTCATCTCCCTTGTCATTCCGCCCCTTCGGGATGCTCCGCGAAGCGAGCCCTCACACATTTGTCATCCCGAGGGAGCCCTTCGGCTCCGCTCAGGGCGACCGAGGGATCCCTGAGGCGCTGGCCGAGTCGGCCCCCACGGGTGCGCCGAGTGCTCCAACCACGCGCCCCGGGGATTCCCACCTGCACTTTGCAGCTGCGCTGCCAGCGCAGGTGCAAGTGTCGCTCAACTTGCGGGCCTCGGAAGTCAGCCGGGTTGGGGGCGCGTGACCCGGCCCGCGTGTACCTTTCAACATTGTCATTTCGCCCCTTGGGGATGCTCCGCGAAGCGAGCCCCGAGCGAATGCGAGAGGGCGAGCGACACTTGGCAGCTGCGCTGCCTGCGCAGGTGCAAGTGTCGCTCGCCCTTCGGTCTCTACAGACCGCCAAGGGCGGGCTCACTCGGAATGACATTGGGTATGGAGGTCCGCCTGATTGAGCGTTCATCTCGGCTCCGATCCGACCTCGACGACGGCCTCCCGCCGATAATTGAAATACGCGGCGCAGGCGCCTTCCGAGGAGACCATCGTCGCTCCCAGCGGATGTTCCGGCGTGCAGGCCCCACCAAACGCCGGACAATCGGGCGGGCGCCGTCGGCCCTGCAACACTTCCCCTGCAATACACAGTTCCGACTCCTGCGGCCGGATGGCGCCTACATCGAACCGCCGTTCGGCGTCGAAAGCAGCATAGGCTTCCCGCAGGCGCCAGCCGCTCATCGGGATCATCCCGATCCCGCGCCAGGCGCGGTCACAATCCTCGAACACGCGGCGGATGACCTGCTGCGCCGGCCGATTCCCCTCGAAGGTCACCGCCCGTTCGTACGCGTTCTCGGCGACGGCTCGACCCGCTTCCAGCTGCCGGACCGCCGCTAACACCCCTCGCACCAGATCGAGCGGCTCGAAGCCGGTGACGACGATCGGCACCCGGAAACGCTCGACCAGCGACGGGTACTCGTGGTATCCCATCACGGCACAGACATGCCCGGCCGCTAGGAACCCTTGGACCCGGTTCCCCTCGGCGGCGAGAATGGCCTCGATCGCCGGCGGCACGCGAACGTGCGAGACCAACAGGCTGAAGTTGCGCAGGCCCAGCCTTTCCGCCTGGAGGACGCTCATGGCATTGGCCGGGGCCGTCGTCTCGAATCCGATGGCGAAGAAGACGACCTGTCGCTCTGGGTGCTGCTGCGCCAGGCGGACGGCGTCGAGCGGAGAATACACGACGCGCACGTCGCCTCCGGCGGCGCGTACCGCAAACAAGTCCCGCCCCGAACCGGGGACGCGCAGCATGTCGCCGTAGGAGGTGAAGATCACCTCCGGGTGCGCCGCGATCGCCAACGCCTTATCGAGCTGCTCCAGCGGCGTGACGCACACCGGACATCCGGGTCCGTGGACGAGTTCAATCTCCTCCGGCAGCAGCTGGTCCAGGCCGTAGCGTATCAGCGCGTGGGTCTGGCCGCCGCAGATCTCCATCAAGACCCACGGCCGCGTGGCTCTCTTTCGGATCTCCGCCAGGACCGCATGCACGGGCCCGGCGTCGCGGTACTCGTCGACGAACTTCATCGCTCCTTCTTAGCTCCCCGCGAGCTTGGAGCTCGCGGGGAGCTCCTGTGCGGCGATCTCCTCCAGCAGGGCTTGCGTCTCACGCGCCTCCGACTCCGACACCACGCTGATGGCGAATCCAACATGCACCACGACGTAGTCGCCGAGCCCGGCCTCGGGGACGTAGGCGAGGCAGACCTCGCGCCGGGTTCCTCCGAAATCGACGGTCGCCATCCGCAGCCCGTCGCGTTCACGGACCTCCACGATCTGTCCTGGAACTCCGAGGCACATTCCCGACTCCCTTCACACCTGGCGGGATCGCCAGGCGGCCACGGCGGCCTGACCCAGAGCGATGCCGCCGTCATTGGCCGGCACGCGGCGATGCAGCAGCACGTCGAATTCGGCTTCCTCCAGCAACGTCACCGTTCGCTGGAGCAAGAACATGTTCTGCCAGACTCCCCCGCTCAGCGCCACCCGAGCGACGCCGGTCAATTGGCGCGCCCGGCGACTGGCCTCCACCACCGCACCGGCCACGGCCCGATGAAAGCGGGTTGCGATCCGCGCCGTGGACACCCCGTCGCGGAACTCATGGACCACATCTCGGATCACCGGCGAGGCGTCGAAGGTGATTCCGTCAAAGGCGAAGGTGTAGCCGCCTTCTTCCGCCGGATCGGCCAACGCTTCGAGCTCGATCGCGGCTTGCGCCTCGTCACGCACCCTCTGGCGCACGCCGACGAGCGACGCCACCGCGTCGAACAGCCGACCCATGCTGGAGGTCGGCGGTGCGTTCAGTCCCGCGGCGAGGGCATCTGGCGCCAGCAGGCGATCGACAGCGTGCCTCTCGGCGGAAGAGGCATGTGCGACACACGGCAAGCCTTCATCCCACGCTTCCCCGGCGCGCTTCAGCCAGGCGAGAGCCATGCGCCAGGGTTCGCGGGCCGCCGCGTCACCCCCCGGAAGAGGGACGTACGCCAGGTGGCCGAGCCGCCGGGCAGAGTGCATGTCGGCCAGCAAGATCTCACCGCCCCACACCGCTCCGTCCTCGCCGTAACCGGTGCCGTCGAAGGCGACTCCGATCACCGGCTCGGACGGTTTGCCTCCGATGTCGGCGAGGCAAGCGGCAACGTGGGCATGGTGGTGCTGCACCCGAAGGAGCGGCAGCCCATCGCGTTCTGCCCGCTGTTCGGCATAACGCGTCGAAAGGTAGTCCGGATGCAAATCGCAGGCGAGAGACTCCGGACGGACGCCGAAAAGGGTCTCGAAGCGCGTAATCGATTGCTCGAAGGCCTCGAGCGTCGCCTCGTTCTGCAGGTCGCCGATGTGCGGGCCGAGGAAGCCCAGGCCGTCCCGCGTCAGGCAGAAGGTGTTCTTCAACTCGGCCCCCACGGCGAGAATCGGCCGCGCCGCGGCGGCGAGCTCGATCGGCTCGGGAACGCGGCCGCGCGCTCTTCGCAGGGGATAGTCGCCGCCACGGAAGATGCGCTGCACCGAGTCGTCGCAACGCTGGTGAATGCGGCGGTCGTGCAACAAGAAAGCGTCGGCAATGCCCTGCAGTTCGCGGCGGGCTTCCGCATTGTCGGCGGCGATCGGCTCCTCGCTGCGATTCCCGCTGGTCATGACCAGGGCTGATGGGTAACCATCTGCGCGTTCCAGAAGTAGATGATGCAGCGGCGTGTAGGGCAGCAACGCACCGACCGTCCACTGGCCGGGGGCCAGAGAGGACGCCAGCTCCGATTCCGGCCTGCGTCCCAGCACGACGATCGGCCGGTCGCGGCGCCGGAGGGCGATGGTTTCATCCGAGCCAAGCGTCGCCTCGCGTTCGATGGCCAGCAGATCGGCGAACATGACGGCAAACGGCTTGTCGCCGCGGCCCTTGCGTTCCCGCAGTCGACTCACGGCGTCGTTATCGGTGGCATCGCACGCCAGATGGAAGCCCCCGAGCCCCTTGACCCCCACGATCTTTCCTGCGGCGAGCATCCGCCGCGCCGCCTGCAGGGCATCCTCGCTTTCGACCGTTCGCTCACCGCCAACTTCCAGCCAGATCGACGGGCCGCAGGCCGGGCAGGCGATCGGCTGGGCATGGAAACGGCGGTCGGTGGGATCGTGATATTCGGCAGCGCAGGCAGGGCACATCTCGAAGGCCGCCATCGTCGTCGCTGGCCGGTCGTAGGGCATCGACACGATGATCGTCAGGCGCGGGCCGCAATGAGTGCAGTTGGTGAACGGGTATCGGTAGCGCCGGTCCGATGGATCGAAGAGCTCGCGCAGACAGTCCGGGCAGGTGGCGACGTCGGGCGGGACGAGCTGGAATGCACCGGCCTCGGCGTGGGAAGGCAGGATCCGGAAACCGAGCGAGGCGCTCGGATCGCAAGTTTCGACCTCGACGTGTTCGACGCGGGCCAACGGCGGCGGGTCGCGGCGCAGCGACCGGACGAAGTCATCCAGGGCCTGGCCGGTTCCGCTGACTTCGATCTCGACACCGGAAGAGGTGTTCCGTACCCAACCCTCCAGCCCGAGGGCGATCGCCCGGTTGTAGACGAACGGCCGGAAACCGACCCCCTGAACTACCCCGCGCACCCGGAGCCTCCGTCCTTCACGGGCAGACGTGGCGCGGGCGGGGAGGGCGACGCGCTCGATCTCGGCAGTCACTCCCTCACCCCTCGGCCTTCATTCCTGATCCTCGAGGGCCTCGGGGCCTCCCCTCGGCCTTCATTCCTGATCCTGAGGAGATCAAGTTACGGCCTCCGCTCGGCGCTCACCGACCTCTGCCTCCAGCCACTCCAGCCACGCCGTCAACCCTTCCCCCGTCGTGCAGGACATCAGGAAGAAACGAACTCCCGGGTTGAGGATTTCTACGCCGCGGCGGAAGGTGTCGACGTCGAAGCGAACGTGGGGCAGTAGATCGATCTTGTTGAGGACCAAGGCATCGATCGCGCGATAGGAGCCGGGATACTTGTAGGGCTTGTCGTCGCCCTCGGGGACCGAGGCGATCAGGACCCTACGATGCGTTCCCAGGTCGAAGGATGACGGACAAACCAGATTACCTACGTTCTCGACGAGCAGCAGATCGATCTGGGAAAGGTCGAGGGCTTCCAGACCGCGGCGGACCATCACCGCATCCAGATGGCACTGCCCGCCGGTGTTGATCTGCACCGCCTCGGCGCCGGCCGCCGCGGCGCGATCGGCGTCGAGGCTTGTCGCCAGGTCACCGTCGATGACCGCCAATCGCAGGCGAGGCCGCAGCTGCGAGATCGTCTGTTCGATCAGCGTCGTCTTGCCGGCGCCAGGCGAGGCCATCAGGTTGACGCTGAACACCCCCGCCGCCTCGAGCCGGGCGAGATTCTCCGCCGCCAGGTGATCATTGGCGCTCAGGATGTCTTCGACAATTTCAACCCGACGGCTCATGCGACCTCACCTTCCACATCGATCGATTCCAGGTAACACTCGTCGCCCGAAGTCAGCCGCAGGCGGCCGCTGCCGCAGGTTGGGCAGCACCAGGTCTCGGTGACCGGGTCGAGGGCGCGGCCGCAATCGACGCACGCCATGCGGGCCGGAACTCGGCGGATGCTCACACGGGATCCGGAGGCCGAGGTGCCACGCGTGATCCGGTCCCAGTAGAAAGTCAGCGAGGACTCTTCCAGGGGCGTGAACTCACCCACCACAAGGTGGAGCCCGGTCACACGCGTCGCCCCCGCTCCCTGCGCGTGGCGCAAAGCCAGCTCCAACGTGCTTTCGGCAAGGCTCAGCTCATGCACGAGGTCTCCCCGAGCCTGAGGATAGGCGGGGCTCAGGGAGGGCGGGAGTGGAGAACGTCACCCAAAAGCCACGAACGGGGTCCGAATTCGGCGGCATGCTGGGCCGAGGAGTAGGGGCGAAGCGTGCTTCGCCCCTACAGATCGTCGTCCGCCCTTTGGGTGCAAAACGCATCTGGCTTTGGCCCCGGTTCGGCGCCCCCAGGGGGCAGGGCGCCAATGGCGGCGGACACCCAGGGTGCACCCGAAGGGGTGAGGGCGAGGCACGCCTGCGCAGGGACCCGCAATGAAAGGGTCACTCCCGTCGCAGGACCGCCCACCCAGGTCTTGGTAGTCGCAGGCTTTAGCCTGCGTCGCGATCCGAACCCGGCGATGCCATCTGCCCGCGGCGGGATGACCGCGCGGAACAGTAGCCGTCGGCGGCTCGATGTCGGGAGTGCGATTTGGGGGATACCGCAGGCTGAAGCCTGCGGCTACGCGACTCGCGGGGCCGGACGCGAAGCGGAGCCGAAGCAGCATCGTCGCGGGCTCAGCTTCGCCGCGGGCGCCGCGATTGATAGCGGAAGCAACCGACCATGTGGTCGTCGACCATCCCAACGGCCTGCATGAAGGCATAACAGATGGTGGTTCCCGCAAAACGGAATCCATGTGCCTGGAGGGCCTTCGCCATCGCGTCCGACTCTGGAGTGTGGGTCGGGATGTCCTGCCAGCGGCGGGCGGCTTTGCCCAATTTCGTCTTGCCTCCGGTGAACGACCACAGGAAGTCGGTGAAAGATCCGTCGCGCTCGATCAGCGCCAGGTAGGCACGGGCATTGTCGATCGCCGCCTCGATCTTTTGTCGGTTGCGTACGATCCCGGCGTCGCGCATCAGCCGGGCGACGTCCCGCTTCCCGTAGGCGGCGACCCGCTCGGGATCGAATCCTTCGAAGGCCCGGCGGAAGTTCTCGCGCTTGTACAGGATCGTCCTCCACGAGAGGCCGGCCTGAAATCCGTCGAGGACAAGATGCTGGTACAGCAGGGCATCGTCGCGCACCGGCACGCCCCACTCCTGGTCGTGGTAGGCGGCCATCAAAGAATCACCGCTTCCCCAGCAACGACGGAGTTCGGTCATCAGTTACCAGTGACCAGTGGCCAGTTCTTGGCTTTTCGTTGTAGTCTCAAAGCGCATCCCAAAGGCCTGCGGGTCACTGACCACTAACCACTGGCCACGGACCACTGCTTCTCAGACGGTGCGTACCGCGTCGTCGGGCAAGGCCAGGCGAGCGGCCGTCTTCTTGTAGCCGATCCACTTCAGCAGATCATTGGCGCCCTTCGTCCCGCTGATCATGAACAGGGCCGTGACGATCACGTCGAGGACACCGGCGTCGGGGTATCCCAGCGGGGCCAGGATTCCCAGACCCAGGCCGGCCGTCAGCACGATCGCGCCCACCAGCGACACCGCACTCAGGATCCACTTCTTATGCGGCTTGATCAGGGCGTCGAGGGCCGGATCGAGCACCTCGATCAACTGCTGCAAGGCGATGCCGCAGGCGATCACCGGCCCGAGGACTCGAATCAATTCGTCCATGCCGTCTCCCTCCATGAGCCCCGCGGGCGGTCTGATGGTTCCCCGTCTCGGACGCGGGGCGGCGGTCTGAAGTCGAAGCGGGTCGATCCTCCGGTGGCGTCCCTTCCCGCCTGTCAGCCACAGGTCAGATGCACGGCGGGCGGAGCGCAGTTATCATGCTACAAGGAACACGGCCGCGCTGAAGCGGCTCCTGGAGGAATTCGTGCAACCTTCGGCTCGTTCAACCCCATGGTATCTGTGGCCCTTCGCCGTGGTGTGGGAATTTGTCACCTGGATTCTCCGGCTGACCGGCCGGCTGGTGGCGATCGTCCTCGGGCTGGCGCTGATGGCTGTCGGCGTCCTGATCAGTCTGACGATTATCGGCGCCATCCTCGGGCTGCCTCTGGCTCTGCTCGGCTTCCTGCTTGTGCTGCGAGGGCTGTTCTAGTCTCCAGAAACCGGGTTTCTTGAAGAAACCCGGTTTCGCCTTCATCTACTCCGCCGCCAGGCGCACCACCGTCACGCCCTCACCGCCTTCGCCGTCCTTGCCGGCGTCGAACCCGGCCGCGTAAGGGTTCTCGCGCAACGCACGCCGGACCGCCTGACGCAAGCGGCCTGTACCTTTACCATGGATGACGCGCACGAACGGCATTCCCGCCAGGTAGGCCGAATCCAGGTGCCGCTCGAGCGAGTCGAGCGCATCGTCTACCGGTAATCCGCGCAAGTCGATTTCCATGGGGAGCGACGCCTCCCGCACCCGCAACGGGGAGGGGCGCGCCGATTGCGATCGGACGGGCTCGGAGGCTCGCGGCGAGGTCAGGTCTCCGGGCGAAGCCCGCACCCGCAGCCGTCCGACCTGGACTTCAGCCTCCGCCTCCCCCATCGCGGTCAGGACGCCTTCGGAACCCAACGAACGCAGGAACACCCGATCCCCCACGCGCAGCGGCGCTTCGGGCTCGAGCAAGGTGGGTCGGATCGGCTCGGCGGTGCGGTCCGCCAAGTCTTCCGCATCCCCTGCCGCCGTTTCGATCTCGGACAGGGGGAGGGCGGCCCGCGCGAGCTTGCGGCGAAGCTCTTCGGCTTCGACATAGACGGCCTGCGCCTCTTCGGCCGCTTCTTGTCGAGCCCCGTCGAGGATTTCCGCCCGTTCGACTTCGATCGCCTCCAGACGCCGACGCAACTCGGCCCGCTGCGCCTCCGCCTGAAGGCGCACGGCATCCGCCTCCCGCCGCGCCTGGCGCGCCTCTTCCCGCTGGCGATGGATTTCGTCGAGCAACCCCTCCGCCCGCAGCGCCTCGGGGGCGACCATCTGGCGCGCCCGCTCGATGACCTCCCGCTGCAGCCCCAGACGCGAGGCGATGGCCAGCGCGTTCGACCGACCGGGAAGACCGATCGACAGATGATAGGTCGGGCGCAGGCTGGCCAGATCGAACTCGACGCTGGCATTGCGCGCGCCGGGCGTGGCATGGGCGAACGTCTTCAGTTCAGGGTAGTGCGTGGCGACCAGCGTGGTCACCCGAAGATCGATCAACGAGCCGAGGATGGCCCGCGCCAGCGCCGCCCCTTCCTCTGGGTCGGTGCCGGCCCCCAATTCATCCAGCAACACCAGCGAACGCGGTCCGGCTGAATCAAGGATGCGGACGATAGCTGCGATGTGACCGGAGAAGGTCGAGAGCGATTGCTCGATCGACTGCTCGTCGCCAATATCGGCGAAGATGGCTTCGAACACGCTGATCGCCGAGTCCGGTGCGGTCGGCAGGTGGAGTCCGCACTGCGCCATGAGCGCCAGCAACCCGGCCGTCTTGAGCGCCACGGTCTTGCCACCCGTGTTGGGTCCGGTGATGACGAGCACGAATGTCTCGGGGTCGAGCACCAATTCGACCGGGACCGCCGCCGCCGGGTCGAGCAGCGGGTGGCGCGCGTCACGAAGCCGCAACGTGCTTCCCGGATGCGGGCGGCCGGGCGCCGGCTCGACCGCGCTTAGCGTCCCGGAGGGGATGGCGAGCAGCTCCGGTTCCTCCGCCCTGAGGTCCTCGGCGTAACGTGCCTTCGCCAGGGCCAAGTCGAGATCGGCCAGCGCGCCCACTGTGCGGCGGATCGCCTCCGCCCCGCCTCCGACCTCGGTCGAGAGGTCGGTCAAGATACGGCGGATCTCGTCGCGCTCGGCCAGCTCCAGTTCCCGCACCTGGTTGTTCAAGTCGACGACGGCCAGCGGTTCGACAAAGAGCGTCGCACCGGAGGCCGACTGATCGTGAATGACGGCCTTCAACCGCCCTTTGAACTCGGCGCGCAGCGGCACGACGAAGCGTCCGTCGCGTTGAGTGACGATCGGTTCCTGCAGCATCGGGGCGGTCTTGGGGTCGTGCACCAACCGGTCGAGCTTCGATCGCAAGCGGTCGTGGGCGCCGCGCAGGCTGTGGCGGATGTCGGCCAGCTTCTCCGACGCCGAGTCGAGCACTTCGCCGCGCTCGTCGAGGACACGCGAAATGGCCTCGATCAGACCTGGCGGAACATCGAGGCCTGCGGCCAGTGAAGACAAGACCGGAAGGGGTTCGGTCAGACGATCAAACAGGCGCGCCAGGGTTCGCGCGGCGACCAGTGTGGAACGGAGGTCCAGCAGCTCCTCGGGCTCGAGCACGGCCCCTCGCGCAGCCCGGTCGGCGGCCATCCGAACATCGTGGGCGCCGCCGACGGTGATCTCGGGGCGCACGGTTAGAAGCCGCCGCGCCTCGCTCGTAGCGCGTTGGCGCTGGCGGGCCTCGACCGCATCCGAGGTTGGCGCGAGCTCGCGCGCCAGTTGCTTGGACGCGGAAAAAGCCGCGTAGGTCTCCAGCCTGGCCAGGACTTTGTCGAGCTCGAGCAGTTGCAGAGACTTGGGGTCCATCGAGGCGCAGTCTAACATAGTGGTCAGTGGTCGGCGGTCGGTGGCGTAGCCGCACGCTTCAGCCTGCGTGAAGGCGCAGCCTAAAGGCTGCGGCTACGTCCCTGGCCAGTGCTTTTAGAACGCAAGCAACTCCTGGATGACTTCCCCGATCGTCTCTGCGTTCGGCAGGATCTCGGCCATCAGGTCGGCGCTGTAGGGGGTCGGGCAGTCGGGTGTCGCCAGGCGGCGAGGCGGAGCGTCGAGGGCGGTGAAAGCCTCGGCGGCGACCACGGCCAGGATCTCCCCGGCGAATCCGCCGGTGATCGTGTCCTCGTGCACCACCAGGCATCGGCTGGTCTTGCGCACCGAAGCCAGCACCGTGTCTACATCCCACGGCACGATGGTCCGCAGATCAATCACCTCGACCTGTCCGCCGAAACGCTCGGCGGCTTCGAGGGCAGGGAAGACCATCGCCCCCCAGGTCACAAGCGTTAACGCCGACCCCTCGGCTACCACCGCCGCGCGCCCGAAGGGGAGGATGTAGTCTTCCCCGGGGTCCGGCCGGCGAGCCACAGCGACGTCGAGCAGCGCCCGATGCTCAAAGAACATCACCGGATCTTCGCCGCGCAGCGCAGCCCGCAGCAGACCGGCGGCGTCGGCGGCATTGGAGGGGAAGGCCAGGCGCCAGCCGAGGGTGTGGGCGAACACGGCTTCGCCCGTGACCGAGTGCCAGGGGTCGCCAATCTTCTTGCCGTGGCCGACCGGGATGCGCACGACCATCGGTGCGGCGAACTTCCCGGCCGTTCTCCAACGCAGCGTGCCGCAATCGTTGATCGACTCCATCGCCGGATCGGCATACTTGCGAAATTGGATTTCGGGAATGGGAAGCAGGCCGGCCAAGGCCATGCCGACGGCGCGGCCGAGGATGCCCTCCTCGGAGAGCGATGTGTCGAAGACGCGGCCCGCCCCGAATTTCGTCTGCAGGCCGGCCGTGGCTCCGTGAACACCGCCCTTCACCCCGACATCCTCGCCGAAGACCACGCAGCGGGGGTTGGCCGTGAGTTCTTCGTCCAGCACCGCGCGCACGGCTTCGATCAGATTCAGCCGCTTGCCGGCTTCGCCAGGCATGCCCAGGGAGTCGACGGGGCGGACAGCCTGGCGGCGCCCAAGCCGCTTCGGTGAAACCCCCCCGACCAGTTGCAGCCGACCTTCGAAGAAGAGATGGCGAGGTCCATCGCCGAACGGCGGCGGGAACCCTCGCGCCTCCAACAGCGACGCCCGGACCTCGGCGGCGGCCTCGGCGCGCAGGCCCTCCCACATCCCGTCGGCGATCCGTCCCGCCAGCAGGGGCAGAGGATCGCGCCTGGCCTCGTCTTCCCGTTCGGCGGCTGACTTGTAAGCCTGGTTGTCGATGAAGGTATGCCCGGAGAGCCGGGGCATCGTCAGCCGGAGAAGGCACGGGCCGGCGCCGCTGCGGACGTGGTCGACGGCGCGGACGATCAGATCGGGCGTCGAATCCGGCGCCGTGCCCGAGCCGTTGAGGACGAGGATCCCATCGAACGATTCGAGGTTCCGGGCGATGTCGCCGCCGGGCGTTTGGAGCGAACTCGGCACGGAGAGCCCGTAGCCGTTGTCTTCGATGAAGAACAACATCGGCAGGCGCAAGGTGGTGGCGATGGTCAACGCCGACCAGAAACCGTTGGTCGCCACCGAGCCGTCGCCTCCCAAGGCGACGGCGATGGCGCCCGACCAGTCGCTCTCGCCCAGGACGTCTCGCCGATAAACGATCGCCTGAGCCCAACCTGAGGCCGGCGTGTACTGCGCGCCGACATCGCCGGAGGCCGGCAACACCGACGGGCCGCCGCGCGCAGGCATGGAGAAGACCACACCGACGTCACGGCCCTCGGACGGGCTCCCGGTCCGTCCCATATCGGCGGCCAAGGCTTCGGCCACGGTCAGGCCGCAAGCCAGCATGAAAGGGCGGGAACGGTAGTAGACGGTGGCGGCGTCGTGCGGATGGGTCAAATGCTGGGCGAGCAGCACCTGGGCCAGCTCATGGCCCCGCGCGGAGAACTGGTAGGGGACTTCGCCGGTGGGGGCGAGCTCGGCCTCTTCCAGCTCGTCCAGCAAGCGCGAGCGGAGGACGCCACGCGCCACACGCTCCCAATCGACGCGCGTTTGGAGGTCCGTCTTGCGCTGCGTCTCCATCCTCACCGCAAGTCGAGGATTATAGCCGGAGCAGGAGAATGCTTCGATACCATCCCGAGCGAAGCTAGGGACTTCTGTCCCCTGGAGAAACGACGATGCGCCGCGCGAGCATCGAAGGGTCGATCTTGGGGGCCTAGGGGCGGGGGCTTACAGCCCCCTCCCCTTTGGCCCCCATACCCCCTCACCCCTCCCCTGAAAGCGGCGCTGGAAGGAGTCGTGTGTTCGCAACTACGATGCGCCGCGCGAGTGCCGAGACTCAGCACGCGGCCAAGGCACGGCTGGCGCATAGATTGCTCAAAAAAAAGGACGAGCTGAGGGGGACCTAGTCTTAAGCGGCGGTTCGCAGAGACGGACGCAAGGCTCCTCCGCCCGCCGCTTGCGAGGGTGGGGGGATGGGGGTGAGGGGGCTGGGGGGAGGGGAAAGCATTTCCCCTTCCCCCGGCCCCCTCAGATCGTCGGAGCGGTCACCAGACGCGGGCGACAAGTGCCGATGGTGGCCGAAGCCGTTATTGGAGGGTAACTCCGCTCAGCGAGGAGGTCTGGCCGGAGGGTGACTTTGAGTGAGGGAGGGCCGGCGGTTCCACACTCCCCGCAAGACCGGCGACGCCGAACAATGGGGTTGTCGTCTGGCGCGGACCTACCCACTACGCAAGCTTCCCGGAAGCTAGGCCCCGCGGCCTTCCATGGAAGGTCCAGTTGGAGGCCGCGGGGTGAGGCTTCAGGAAAGCTCATGGGAGTCGACATGCGCGATCTTTCACCCGAACTCCTTGAACTCATCCGCCTGACTTCGACGGAGCTGCCCCCCGACGTCGAGGCCGCCCTGCACGATGCCCGCGCCCGCGAGCAGCCGGGCTCGGCGGCCCTCGGCGCCCTCGACTCCATCCTCGAGAACATTGGGCTTGCGCGTCAGAAGTCCAGCCCGATCTGCCAGGACACCGGGACGCCCCTGTTCTTCGTGCGCCACCCGGGCGACTGGAGTACACGGGCCTTGCGGGATCAGATTCGAGGGGCGGTAGCCGAGGCGACCAAGAAGTCCTACCTGCGACCTAATGCGGTCGATTCGATCAGCGGCAAGAACAGCGGGAACAACCTGGGCGACGGCGCCTTCCCCACGATCCACTTCGAGGAGATCGAAGGGGACGAGCTGACGGTCGAACTGATCCTCAAGGGAGGCGGCTGCGAGAACGTCGGCGCTCAATACTCGCTGCCCGACGGCTGGCTGGGTGCGGGCCGCGACCTGGAAGGCGTGCGGCGGGTCGTTCTCGACGCGGTTCATCAGGCTCAGGGCCAGGGTTGCGCCCCGGGAGTCTTGGGGGTCGCCATCGGCGGGGACCGCGGTTCCTCCTTCGCCGCCTCGAAAGAAGTGCTGCTCCGGCCGATGAACGAGCCGAACCCCGATCGACAGCTGGCGGCCCTTGAAACGCGTCTCCTCGAGGAGGGCAATCGGCTTGGGATCGGCCCGATGGGTTTCGGCGGCAACACGACCCTGTTGGGAGTCAAAGCCACCAGTCTCCACCGACTGCCGGCCAGCTACTTCGTGTCCGTGTCCTACATGTGCTGGGCCTACCGTCGCCGCCGCATGATCGTGCACGGCGAAGACGTTCGATACCCATGAGGAGGCCGCTGTGCAGACGCTGACCCTGCCTCTCTCCCCCGACGCCATCCGGCGGCTCAAGGTCGGCGATGCGGTGCGATTGAGCGGGATTCTCCTCACCGGGCGCGACACGGCCCACAAATGGCTGGTCGAGACCTTCATCCGGAAGACTCGTCTGCCGGCGGGCGACGACCTGGACGTCGAGCGCGCCATTCGTCCGTTGCTCGAAGGCGGCGCCATCTACCATTGCGGCCCGGTCGTGGGCGGCCTCGAGACGAAGGACTACCGCTTCGTCGCCGCCGGCCCGACAACCAGCACGCGCGAGGAACCCTACCAGGGCGATGTGATGCGCCATTTCCAAGTGCGGGCCGTGATCGGGAAGGGCGGGATGGGGCTCAGAACTCTGGAGGCCTGCGGCGAAGTGCCCGGCGTCTACCTGCATGCCATCGGAGGCGCGGCGACGCTCATCGCCCAAACCGTCACCCGAGTGATCGCCGTCCACAAGCTCGACTTCGGCGTGCCGGAGGCGATGTGGGTCATCGAGGTGAGGGACTTTCCCGCCGTCGTCACAATGGACGCCCATGGTAAGAGCTTGCACGCCGAGGTCGAGGCGCGGTCCGCCGAACGGCTGGCGTCCCTGCTCGGCGCGTAAATCCAGCGAGGATAAGATGGCCAAAGACTTCCGCAAAGAGATCGGAGCGTTCTATTCCGCTCGCCGAGATCCGGCGCTCGTCCGCCTTCCAGCCATCAAGTACTTGATGATCCTCGGACGCGGGCACCCGGCGAAAGGCACCGAGTACCGGGAAGCGATCCAGGCGCTGTACACGCTGGTCTATACCTTGAAGTTCAGCGGGAAGAAGGGAACGCGCCAGCGGGAGATGCCGGTGCTGCCGCTCGACTCGCTGTGGTGGCAAGCCGGGCGGAAAGGCTTCGACTCGCGCGCCCCGGGCTCGGCCTGGCGCTGGCAGGCGATGCTGGCGGTGCCGGGATTCGTGACGCAGGCCATGCTCGACAAGGTTCGCAAGGAAGCGATGGCCAAGAAGCCGCTCCCGGCCTTGCGCAAAGTTCGGCTGAAGACCTGGAAGGAGGGATTGTCCGCGCAGGTGCTGCATATCGGCCCTTATGCCGCGGAGCCTCCCACGATCAAGCGACTGCATGAATTCATCAAGGAGCAGGGTCACCGCCCGCGGGGCCGGCATCACGAGATCTACTTGAGCGATCCAAGCCGCACTTCGCCCAAGAAGCTGAAAACCATCCTTCGGCAACCGGTGAGCTAGCCACTGGGTAGGGGCACGGCGCGCGGTGCCCCTACGATTGCTTACGGGCGGCCTCGCGCAACCGCTCGATCGCCTCCAGGTCCAATACCCCCTGCGCCCCCCAACCGCGCTTGCCTTTCTCCACCTTCGGGCGGAAGCGCTCGTACAGCCCATACGCCTCCGTCTCCAAACGATCGACCGGAAACGAACGCGCCAGGGCGCGCATCGCCTCGGTCGCGCTGTCGAGGTTTTCGCCGAACTTGCTCTTCAGGTAGCGGCGGACGCTCTCCGGGTCGGACGGCTGCCCCTTCTCGGCAGCGCGAATCCCGACCGGCGTCATCAGGGCGGGGAGAGACCTCCCCATGAGGTTCACGAAGACGAGGTCGGGTTCCACAGGGCGCGGCTCGGAGGCACTCCGTTCCTTCTCCTCGTAAATGCCCAGCCACTGTCCTTTGGCCTGCGCCGTGTAACCGGCCATCGCCTTGCCCAGGGTCAATGCCTCTTCTTGGTCGAAACCAAGCCTCTCGGCGACGACGGCCGCCCACAGGGTCAGCACAGGCGCCCGGTTTATCTTAACGACGTTCTTTCCCACGGGTCCTCCGAAGCCATCACGCAAGTTGCCAGTGGAACTCCGCCAACGGGGCGAGCTGGGCCGGTGTGGCCTGATCGAGGCACCACACACCAACGCCGACGCAGGCCGGGAGCTCCCTCGCCTTCTGGAAGAACAGCTTAAGCTGGGCCGGGGTCGCCCGCCAGCCGCGGTCCGGGTAGGTCGGTCCGATCGGAGTCATGGGCAGCGGACGCAGGCTCTGATACTGGGCGACCGATAGTTCCAGCTGCGCTGCGCCCCCGTGGATCCGATTGTCGCGGATCCAGTAGACCTGCGGCGACCAGTTCTCCATATAGGGGGCGAAGGCCCGCGTGGGAAAGTCAGTGGCGCTCGTGATCGGATATCGGTAGGAACACAAACTCAGCTCAGCCGGCGAGTTCGCAGACAGAGCCAGGCAATAGGCCCCGGCACGGGCGGCCCTGTCGTTTCCCCGTCGATACTCGCGTTCGGCGTCCACCTGGAACACGACGATCCCATTTCGTTGAAGGACGGCGGCCGTGGTCGCCCCCTCCTGCTCGGCGATCGTCCTGGAAGGGAAGAAGAACCCCAGGCGATAGACCCCACCGTAGGTGTACCCCCACCCGGCGACGGCGATCCCCGCCGCCCGCAGCGCAGCGATCGCCTGCGGCAAGAGGGACACGTTCTGCCGGGGCAGCGGGACGTAGCGCGGGTTCTCCCACGATTCGCTCCGCCCGTCGATGATCTTGATGCTGACCCAGTCCAGGCCCAGCTCGACAGCATGCATCGCTTGCAGCGCCGGATCGCCGTTCATCCAGTTGCGCAACTGCCAGACCATGGCGCCCTTGCCGTTGAGCATCGCTACACGTTCATCCTGGGGCGTCTGTCCGTTGATGCATTGGCCGCGCTCCCGTCAACCTCTGCGCCACGGGGGGGGGCGACTGACCCCAACGACCTGGATCAAGCTGCCCCGTGCGCGGCAGACCGCGAAGGCGGAGTACATGATCGAGTCTACCTTCGAGGCGAACCGGTGTCGTCGGCCCATCCTCTCGTCTTCAGGATGTGTTCGATGGCGGCGCCCGTCCGGTCGAGGCCGGCGCTGCAGTGGACGAGCAACGGCTTGGGCAGGGCAGCGAAGAGGCGCTCGACGTCTTCCAGCCGAGAGGCCGGGATGGGCGGCGCCTGATGATCTTCCACCGGGACATGACCGACGGCCATCCCGGCGCGCCGGTACGCCTGCAACAGCCCGTCCGGCAGGTCTCGATAGAAATTGAGTTGATTCTTGTCGAGCAGGCACAGGATCGAGCGGATGCCTAGCGCTTTGGCGTCGGCGAGCCAGCCTTCGACCTCGCTCGCCGCCACCAGCCCACCGCCCTCCCCGCGATAGCCGGGGCGTGCCGACCGAGCCAGCCGCCCAGGAATCACCCACTCGATCATCGCGAGATCTGGTAGGGGCACGGCGTGCCGTGCCCCTACGCCCGCGGGGAGCTTTCCAATTCGCCGAGCGCAGTCAGATCGCGCCGGGCATTGCGCGTGCGGATCCACAAGCTGAGGACGTAGAGCGCCATCGCCCCCAGGATGACGGCGTAACCAAGAATCATGTAGTTCAGTGTGTCGGCAGTCGCATCCTGAAAGTGCATCGGCCTTTCCTTTCTTGGGCCTCGGGAAACCGGCTCAGCCGGCGATCCGCAGCTTGAGCTGCTCGATCTGCTGGTGCAACCCCTCCAGCCGCAACCGGTGCCAAAGCAGCGTGGCATAGATGAAGGTGAAGGTCAGCAGACTGAACATGAACGCCCGAAGCATGCGCGGGGTCATATCGAACGTCCCCTGCGCCGAAGGATCATTGCTGCCGATCACGACCGGATGAATCGTCGGTAGAAGACGGATCGACAGGAAGGTCAACGGCACGCTGAGGAAGCCGACGATGGCGAAGACGGCGGCGAAGCGGGCGCGGCGATCGGGGTCTTCGATCCCCTGGCGCAGGAGCAGGTAAGCGATGTAGATCAGTTCCATGACCGTCGCCGTCACCAGTCGATAATCCCAGGTCCACCAGGTGTTCCAGGTCGGCCGAGCCCAGATCGAGCCGCTGACGATGTTGATCAAGGTGAACACGACTCCGATCTCGACCGACGAGACCGCCAGGCGATCCCAATGCAGGCCGCCGCGGGCGAGGTAGACGATGCCGGCGACGGCCGTGACCAGAAAGGCCAGCGCCCCGACCCAACCGGCGGAGACGTGAAAGTAGAACACCCGCTGAACCTCGCCCATGACCGCTTCTCGCGGCGCGTAAATGAAGACCATGTACAAGGCCGCGGCCAACAGAACGATCGTGACGCCGGTCAGGATACGTAAGCTTCTTGGCATTGGTTCCACAGATCCCTCCTAGACTCGCACGACGAGGTTCGAAAGGCGCCGCTCACAGATGTCATCCCGAGGCCCTGAAGGGGCTGAGGGATCTGTTGTTGACCAACCGCTGGAATCGGCGAGGCTCAAAAGCAGATCCCTCCTACGCTCGGGATGACAACCCTTGCGGCAAGGCGCGACGCAAGACGGGGGAACCGGGCATCATTCTTCGACGACGTAGTCAAACACCCACCACGCCACCACCAGAAACACCACATCGTACACGATCAGGAGCCGGATCCAGATGGCGACCTCTTCCAGAGGCAGGCCCTGGAGAATCCCGGTGCTGGCCCGCACCGCCGGGATCAGCGCCGGCAGCACGACCGGGAAGAGCAGTATCGGCAAGAGCACATCGCGCGTGCGGGCCTGCACCGCCATCGCCGCCAGCAGCGTGCCGACGGCCACGTATCCGATCGAGCCGAGGACGATCACCCCCAACAGGCCCGGGACGAACAGATTCACATTGTAAAGGACGCTGTAGACGGGCAGCACGACCGCCACCACGATTCCCAGAAAGGCCAGGTTGGCGAGCACCTTCCCGAAATAGATGGCCGCCCGGTCCACCGGCGCCAGGAGCAACCCGTCCAGGCACCCCCGATCCTTCTCCACCGCCATCGACCGGTTGAGCCCGATCGTTCCGGCGAAGGCGAAGGTCACCCACAGCACGCCGGCGGTGATCGCCGAACGGGTGCGAACATCGAGCTCGAGAGCGAAGTTGAAGATCAGGATCACCAGCAGCGCAAAGACCAGCATCCCCCCGACGAGCTCCCGGCTGCGCAGCTCGGCCGCCAAATCCTTCCAGACTACGGCCCCAACGGCGCGCCCGAACGCCGTCGCGCCGCTCTGGCGCAGGATGGCGGCCTCAGCCACGATGCCTCTCCGGCGGCATTGCCACCGCCCGATATAGCGAAGGAAGGTCGCCCCATTCCGCCTGGGCGCGCGAGATCGAGCGGGCGATCACGCCGCCGGAGAGGATGTCGATCCGCGAGGCGAGATCGGTGGCGCGCAGCAGATCGTGGGACGTCATCAGCACCGTACGACCTTCCCCGGCGACCTGCTTCAGGACCCCATCGAGCATGGCCGAGGCTTCTTGATCGAGGCCGGTGTGTGGCTCGTCGAACAGCAGGATCTGCGGATCGTGCAACACCGCCCGCCCGATCGCCAAGCGCTGTTGCATCCCGCGCGAATACTCGCGCACCCGGTCACGGCGCCGGCGGTCGAGCCCGACGATCGTCAGCACTTCGTCGATCCTCCGGTTAGCCTGCGGGACGCCGTACATCCGCGCATAGAAGCGGAGATTCTCCTCCGCCGTCAGATCGCCGTAGAGCAGAGGCTGATGAGAAACCACGCCCAGAATCCGGCGGACGGCGGCGGC
>Ga0209341_10000831_pt1 | contig 31439 bp, 28 predicted proteins | sample RifCSP13_2_FD_184020 | JGI IMG/M metagenome (GOLD analysis project Ga0209341, IMG submission 184020) | Soil microbial communities from Rifle, Colorado - Rifle CSP2_sed 13_2 (SPAdes) (version 2) | ecosystem: Environmental > Terrestrial > Deep subsurface > Rock core/Sediment | place: Rifle... | reverse complement strand
CCTGAAAGCGGCGGGTGGCGTTCTCTTCACATCGGCGTAGCGAACCGCCGCTTAGAGACCTCTGTAAGGTTCTTTCGACCGTTGACCGCCCGATGGGCGCACCATCAGCGGAGCGAGAAGCCGTAGTGCTCGCGGCGGATCGCAACTTCGAAGGAATGGCTACATCTACCGCCGCTTACAGGGGGAGGGGGAAGGGGTTGTGGGGGCCTGGGGAGGGGGGTGTAAGCCCCATCCCCCGGCCCCCACCGAGATCACGCAATCCGCGTCCCGGAATCCTCTCCCGAGATCCCGCAAAGGCGGCACTCCCGTTCGCGTCTCACGGGAAAAGGGGGAGGGGGTGTAAGCCCCCCTCCCCCGGCCCCCACGAAAGATTGCGAGGCTACAGCGTGTGTCGCGCCCGGCGCGACAGGTTCTCCAATCCGCAGATGCGCGGGATGACGAGGGCGGCGATGACCACGCCGGCCGTCATGACGATGGCCACGGTGCCCTGTCCGGCCGCCGAGGCCGAGAAGAAGTTGAAGGAAGAGTGGAAGAGGATCGCCATCAATACGCTCCCGCCGCTGCTGTTGTAGATCCAGGTGTAGACCACATTCCCACAGACGATGGTGAAGGCCAGGAACGGGTACATCCACAAACCCATCTTCTGATAGGTATCCAGATAGAAGAAGGGCGGCAGGTGCCACAGCGCCCACACAAGTCCGAGGGTGAGCGTCGCGCGGGCGGCGCTGGCGCCGTGCTGCAGGCGGGGGAGGGCGAAGCCGCGCCAACCGATCTCCTCCCCCATCCCATAGGTGAGAAACCAGAACACCCAGGCGGCTGCCAGGCCGAGCATAGGCATGTAGTTCACCTGCCCAAGCAACGCCAGCTCCGGCGGCTTTCCCTCCACGATCCAAGCGATAGCCGCGCCGACGAAGAACAGGGCGGCCGGTGAAAGGAGCGAGATCAGGAACCAGCCCCAACCCACGCGCCAGCGGGTGATGCGCCCCCACAGCTCCCTCAAGCCGGCCGCACCGGCGGTCCACGCTGTCACCACGATGGCAGCCAGCATCGGGCCATAGGCGGCCAGGTAGTGCGCCGCCGGCGGAAGGGCGATGCCTCCCCAGCGATTCTCAGAGGCGATCAGCAGGAACTCGATTCCCCATGAGATCAGGAAGGTCAGCCCGAAGTAGGCGTAGATCGCGCGCCGCCGCGCACCCGCCTGGGAGCCAAGTTCTATCCCGCTGTAATGCAACTTCTCCGCGCGGTCAGTGACCATGCTGTCCTCCGAGCGGCTTGACGCGATTCGGCTGCAGAATTCGTGCTCGAAATCCTGGCATTACGAAGGGAGCGGCTTCAGCCGAGCCCTCACGATCACACGATTCTGGGAGGCGCGCGCCAGATCCACCGGTTTGGGTTGCCCTGTCTCGTCGAGCGCGATCGCCAGGGGGCTCGCAATCGAAGGCGAGTGCACGATGATCTGGGCCAGCCCGCGAACGATCTCCGAATCCGACTCGGCTACAGAGGCGAACGCCTCCCGCTCCTTGCCCGCCAGGAGTAGCCCGACCTGCGCCCCGCCTCGCAGGTTGCGCCACCATGTGCGCGATCGGAGGCTCACCATCAGCAGTTCGTCCCCCCGGCGAAAGTAGTTCACCGGGGTCGTCAGCCTGCGGCCCGTCTTCTTTCCGCAGACGGTGATCAGCATCGTGTTATGGCTGAGTAGACCGTGGAACGGCGAACGCAGCACGCCCGCCATGAACGGATTGAACCACATGCTCTCTCCGCTGAGCCGGCCCTGCCATCAGGATACGACCGGTGACCTGGGGGCAGCATCCCTCCAATGAGCGATTCGAGGTTGCACCACTGGGTAGGCCAAGGGAAAAAGGGTTCGTGGGTGCAAGTTATCGCCATTACCGCCGGAGGGATGCAGGCATCGTCAAGCGCGTCTTCGTTCCGTCCTCCAGCGAGTCTGGGCCCGAAAAGAAGTTCCCCGCGAACCTGGAGCCCGCGGGGAACCCGAGTCGTCGGAAGGACAAGGCGAGACGGTCTCAGTTCGCCACGAACGTCCCGCTGCGCAGATCCGCCAGCGCCTGGCGGATCTCGTCTTCGGTGTTCATGACGAAAGGACCATACGGTACGATCGACTCGCGGATCGGTGCTCCGGCCATCAACATGAATCGGCCGCCGGTGTCTGCGCTGGCCCTCGCCGCCATCCCGTCTCCCTGCCCGAAGACCACCATCCGAACCGCCGGGATCCACTCCGAGCCGACCCCGTTGGAGCCGAAGGCCACCTCGCCTTCGAAGACATAGGCCACGACTTCATGGCCGGTCGGGACGTCGAGCTGGAAGTGCGCGCCGGGATCGAGCGTCACGTCGACGTAGACCGGCCGCGCGGCGATCTCCGTGACCGGGCCGGTGACTCCTTCGATTGCGCCCGCCACGACGCGCACTCGGGTTCCATCTTTTTCGACGGCGGGGATGCTCGCCGCAGCGACTTCCTGATAGCGCGGCCGGCCCATCTTGAGCGCCGCCGGGAGGTTAACCCACAACTGGAACCCGTTGACCTCGCCGCTGGGACCCCGTCGCGGCATCTCCTCATGCATGATCCCCCGACCGCTGGTCATCCATTGCACGTCGCCCGGCCCGATGACCCCGGCGTTGCCCAGGCTGTCGCGGTGCCGCACGCTGCCGTCCAGCATGTAGGTGACGGTTTCGATGCCGCGGTGAGGATGCATCGGGAAGCCAACGATGGGTCCCTCGATCGGGTCGTTGAAAGCGAAATGGTCGAACAGCAGGAAGGGGTCGAAGGGGTTGGCGCGGCTTGGCCCGAAGGACCTCCTCAGCAGCACGCCGGCGCCCTCGATCACCATTTGCGGCTCGATGATGTGCTCTACCGTGCGCATTCAATCTCCGTGTGAGTCGGCTGCCCGATATGAAGCGGACAGCGCTGCTCCACATTATATCGATCAAAACCATCAAGGTTCGGAGGGAGGGGTCGTGGTAGTCCCGGCCTTTAGGCCGGGTCCCGGCGCAGCCGCGACGATGCCCGGGCTAAAGCCCGGGACTACAAGTGGGCCGCGCCGCGCAACAGTTCCGCCGCGCTTTCCCGATTGGCGTCGCTGGCGCCACCGAGCATCTGAGCCAGTTCTGCCAGGCGTTCGTCCTCGGTCAGCGGGCCAACAGTTGTGAACGTGCGCCCTCCGCGCTGAACCTTCTCGACGCGAAAGTGCTGATCGCCATGAGCTGCCAGCTGAGGCAGGTGCGTGATGCACAGCACCTGATGGTTGCGAGCTAGCCGCCACAGCTTCGCGCCCACCACTCCGCCGACACGCCCGCCGATGCCCTGGTCGATCTCATCGAAGATCAGGGTCGGCGTGTGATCGGCGCGGGCCAGGACGCCCTTCAGGCCGAGCATCAGGCGCGAGGTCTCGCCGCCGGAGGCGATCTTGGCCAGGGGCTTCAATCCCTCGCCGGGATTCGGTGCCACCAGGAACTCGGCCTGGTCGAGCCCGGTACGAGTAAAACCCACCCGGCGCCCGTCGGTCGGCGCGCCGGAGGGGTCGTCCTCCCAGTGCAGATCCACGGCGAAGCGTGCTCCCGCCATCTGCAGTTCCTTGAGCTCGGATTCGATCCCCGCGCTCAGCCGGCCGGCCGCCTCGAGGCGCGTCTGGGACAGCTCCGCGCCGTGCCGGCCCAGTCGTTCCAGCCTCCCGGCCTCGTCCTGCCCCAGCGCCGCGATTCTCTCGCCGGCGTTGGCGATCGATTCCGATTCGAGGCGGGCCTGCTCCAGGTGGGCCAGCAGTGCTTCTTCCCCTTCGCCGTACTTGCGTTCCAGGTCGTGAATCAGCCCGAGCCGCTGCTCGACCTGTTCCAGCCGGCCGGGGTTGAACTCGAGCGATTCGCGGTAGCGGCGCAGGCGTCGCGCCGCCTGGGCTGCCTGGTCTTCCAGGCTTTGCAGTTCCCCGCTCAGGTCTGCCAGGGACCCGTCCAGCTTTGCCAGCTCGGCCGCCGCATGCGCCGCCTGCCCAAGCCGCTCGATTGCCGCCGGCCGGGGCTCGCCCGACTCGTCCAGCGCCCCGACCGCCAACGCGGCCAATTCCGCCAGACGCTCGGCGTTCGCCAATCGAACGCGCTCTTCCTGCAGGGACGACTTCTCCCCAGGGCGCAGCCGAGCGGCCTCGATCTCACGAATGGTGAAGGCGAGCATATCGGCCCGGCGGGCAGCCTCGCGTTCGCCCTGGCGAAGGAGCTCCAGCTCCTGCCGCACCTTGACCAGCGCTTGATACTCAGAGGCGAAGGCATGGCGCTGCGCCTCGTCCTCGGCATAGCGATCGAGCAGGGACAGGTGTTCGCGCACACGCAAGAGGCTGAGGTGCTCCGACTGACCGTGGACGTCCACGAGTAACTCGCCGATCTCCCGCATCAATGACAGGCCGACGGTGCGGCCGTTGACGCGCGCCACGCTGCGCCCCTCGCGCCGGACTTCCCGCGCCAGCACGACGCGCCCCGCCTCATCCTGCAGGCCTTCCCGTTCGAGGATGTCTTCGACCCCCGCGCCGGCCTCCCCCGCCAGGGCGAAATCGGCCTCGACGATCGCCGTCTCGGCGCCTTGCCGGACGGCGGCCGCGTCGGCGCGGCCGCCGAGGACGAGCTGGACGGCGTCGACGATGATCGACTTGCCGGCGCCGGTCTCGCCGGTGAAGACGACGAAGCCCCCGGCAAGGGACAGCTCGAGCTCAGCGATGATGGCGAAGTCGCGAATACGGAGAGTTTGCAGCATGGCCTTACGAGGAACCGGGTTTCTCGGAGAAACCCGGTTCTTCCTTCTTCCTACACGCGAATGCCGCGCAGGCGCCAGTACAGGGAGCTCACGATCAAGAACCCGTAGACGGCCGGCCACAGCAGCCCGAGCGCCGCCCATCCGAGGCCCTCGACGCCGCTCAAGCCGACCACGAACGCGATCACCCCCCGCAGGATGAAGGGCAGCGCGCCGAGCACGGCCCCGGCGGCGGCCGCCGTAGGCAGATGTTGACCCCGGTGACCACGGACGGCGCGGCGGACGATTTCCGCCACGCCGACCCCGACCGCCGGCGCGATGAACAGGCCCCAGAACCCGAGGAAGGTCAGGAGCCAAACGGCAAAGAAGGCGATGACCGCGGAGACGACGAAGACGATGGGATAGTCGATCGTCGAGGCCGTCTCGAACACCTGCTGCTGTTCGCGCACGCACTCGCGGCAGCGGTACCCGACCGGCGTGCGCACGGCGCACTTGCTGCAGATGGGTTTGCCGCAGCGGTTGCAGCGCAGCTGCGTCGCCGTCGTCGGGTGATTGGCACAAAACAGTTCGGCTTCGGTCAACGTTCCGCTCCGATGGAAGGATTCTGATTCATGCGCGAGGTCAGGTTGCGGTAGAAGTATCCGGGGTCCTGCAGCCGGACGAAGTTGGCTGAGTGCTCGGCCGCCCGGACCTCGACGCTCTCGCCGTCGCTCATCCGCTGCGGTGGGTGCCCGTCGACGCTCAACGTCGCCTGATGGTCGGTGTGGACCGTCAGGCGGACCGATGAACCCTCGTCCAGCACGATCGCCCTGTCCACCGACAGGTGCGGCGCCACCGGGACGAGCAGGATGTTGCGCAGAGTGGGGGGCAGGATCGGCCCGCCGGCCGCCAAAGCGTACGCGGTCGACCCGGTGGGCGTCGCGGCAATCAGGGCATCGGCGACGTAGGTCGTCAGGTAGCGCCCATCGATCTCGGCCGTCAAGTGCACCGGCCGCACGACCTCGCCGCGCCCGACGACGCATTCATTGAGCACATCCCATTCCGACTGTGTCGGTCCGTCCGCCGAGTTGTGCTGCGCCCGCAGCATCATCCGACGCTCGATCCAGTAGTCCCCCGCCAGGACGCGGTCCAGAACGGTGGGCCATTCGTCCGGGCGGACTTCGGTCAGGAAGCCGAAGCGACCCAGGTTGATGCCAAGGATCGGCACCTGGCTGCCGGCGCACAGGTGGCCGGCGCGCAACATCGTCCCGTCGCCGCCCAGCGCGATCAGGAGGTCGAAACTGCCCCGACGCAATTGGGATGCCAGATCCTCCTCCTGCAGCAAGCCATGGTGAGCATAGGCGCCGCGGGCGGAGAGGAACTCGGCGATCTCCGCCGCCAGGACGACGGCGTCGGCGATCTTGGGATGAGCGACGACGGCGAACCGACGCGGGGCGATCGGGCTCGATGACATCGGCGGGAATTATAGCGGACGGGCATGCCAGATCAGTGGCCAGTGATCGGTGGTCGGTCGGAGGTCCTTTCTTGACCGCGAGCCGCTTCGCTGGCCGCTTCATCAAGGGTGAACCCGGTTGCTCATCGAATTAGGGCTGATGGCGGTGCCCGTGCATCGCGAGGTGATTGCGCCGATTGCTGCAGCACCGCAGACCACAGACGGCGATCAGCGGATCCGGGTGGTGATCCGTAGGTAAGTATCACTGACCACTGACCACCGACCACTGACCACTTTCCTACGCCAACGCTTGATCGCACTGCTCACGGAAGCCGCAGGCCCGGCAACGTTCCGGCGATTCGTGCGACCGGTCCATCTCGCCGACGAGGTCGCGGCGCATCGAGGCGATGATGTTGGTCAGCTCGGTTTCGAGCCCGGCCGAGTAGGGGATGTCGTAACGGCGATCGGCGTATTGTAGAACCCCGTGCGACGGGCGCCGCGCATAGACCGCCTCCACCAGACGGCAGTAGGCCGCCAGCTGGAGCCGGTGGGACAGTCGCGGGCCGGCGTGGGCACGCCCGGATTTGACCTCGACCGGGATCAGACCGTCCCCCTGCGCCACCAGATAGTCAGGTCGACCGGTCAGGTCGTGCACGGGGTCGTACAGCGACTCGGCGGCGCGCCAGCGGCCAAGGGTGTCCTGAGACAGCACCCGTCCGGGCGGAAGCCCGGCGTAGGTCTGCGCGCGCCGGCCGAGCCAGAGCAGCAACAGGCCGGAGCCGAAGAAGACGATGACAACGATGACCGCCATCGACTAGCCGAATACGATCGGCGCCAGATAGGCCGCGGCGGCGACGGCGGCGGCGAGCAGAAGGACCCAGCCGACGAGACGGAGGATTCCCGCCGTCAGGACCCGGCGCCCATGCCTGCGGTGCCAGGCTAAGCCCGATTCCGTCGCGCCCGAAGCGTCTTGGACAATGCCCTGACGTTGAAACCACCAGGCGCGTTGGCAGAACACGTAGGTGCCGATTTCGGAAGCTTGAAGGGTGGAACGCGGACCGGGGCGTTTCACGGCGTCGCACAGGCACACAGGCGGCTTGGCGCCGATAGGCCAGGCGCCGAGGTGCCAAGAGCCCAGCTGCCTACTTCCCCAGGCGGCCCTCGACGTCGCGCAACGCAACCTTGAGGGCGCGTTGCTGATGGGTCGTGGTCAGATCGCCGCGGGTGCGCTCGACGACCCCGCGTACCATGTCGGTGACGCGGCGCAAGCCGCCGGTGATGGCGTCGGGGTAGTCGACCGTCACCAACAGGTCGTAGATGTCGTCCATCACCGCCAGCAGACGCTCCGCCTCTTCGACTCCGTCGTGGCGCAGCGCGTCCAGGACGCGCCGGCGCAGCTCGCCGGCAGCGTCGCCCAACCCCCCGAGGTACGCGGCGTACTCCACCCCCAGCGTCTCGGGCGCGGGCAGCGCCTCGCCTGCAACCAGCGCATAAACGATGTTGGCCTCAGCGAACTCTTTCAGGGCATCCTGGCTGTAGCCGGCGTGGTACAGATCGGGGTAGGGCTCGAGCTCCGCCTGGAGGGATGAGGCGAGGCGACGCGCCTGATCGATGTTTTCCTGGGCGGGCCCGCGCTCCCCACGGTGGACGGCGCGAATGGCATGGGCGCAGTGACGGATCAACGTGCGCGAGGTTTGCAGGGCGCGGTCTCGCGCGGCGTTCTTCTCCTCCAAGTAGCTCAGAGCGCGTTCGCCGATGGCCTGCAGGCTGTCCATCAGCCGCCCTCCCCTTCGGGATGCCCCTCCGGGGTGGGCGGACCCGACGAAGCGCGATCGGCCGGTGGGGCTTCGCCAGGCGGCGGACGGAAGAGATGGTCGGCCAGGCTGGTCGAGTCGGGGATGGTGATCTGCCCGAACTGTGCCTCGAAGCGGGCCAGGTGATCGGTCAGGGCCCGCAACACGAGTTTGGCGTTGAGAGGAGTCAGAATGACACGCGCCCGAACCCGGGCCTGCGCCACCTGCGGCATGATCTGGGCGAAGTCGATGACGATCTCCGACGGGGAGTTCGTGATCAAGGCCAGATTGCTGTAAATCGGTTCGAGGTCGGCCGGCAGGTGAACCTGCACGCGGCTGGAGGCTGGTTTAGCGGGCGTGGCGGGTGCGGTCATGGTCGGGGCCTCGGGAGGAGCGATCGAGCCGGCGGTCCTTCGACTACGCTCAGGACCGCCGGCTCGACTCGACGCTGCTTAGAAGGGGATGTCGTCTTCGCTCTCGGGCAGCCCCAATGCGCCCTCGTCGGCGGTGCCGGCGGCGGCCTCACCGCCCGGCCCACCAAGGAAGCGCACCGTCTGAGCCGTCACTTCGAAAGAGGCACGCGGCGTGCCATCCTGGGCGTTCCAGATCCGCGGGTTGCCGTTGTCGTCGGCGTTCAGGCGACCTTCGACCAGGACTTGGCGTCCCTTGCGCAGATACTGGTGAGCCGACTCGGCCTGCTTGCCCCACACCGAGACGCGGAACCAGACCGTCTGCTTGACCTGGTTGCCGGCGTTGTCGGTGTAGGTGCGGTTGGTCGCCACGTTCAGATTGGTGACGGCCTGGCCGCTGGGCGTGTAGCGCATTTCCGGATCACGCCCAAGGTTGCCAACGAGAATGACTTTTTGGAACATGAGGATTCTCCTTACCAGTGGGGGTCAGGTACTGTTCGGCCCGGGCGGCCGTCTGTGGCTAGTGGTTCCCACTGGTGCTAGAACAATTGTACTAGTTTTCGGGGTGCCTGTCAATCCCCGGATTCACGGGCCTATCAGCCGGGCGTCAGCACCTCTTCGAGCCGGTTTCTGTTAGTTGGCAAGATGTTTTCCTGAGGGGCCTCCGGCGTGCTCCTCGAGGGCGGCGCTCTGGCAGCCGGGGAAGGGATGTCCTTTGCCGATCCTATGCGGGTTCCTCGTCACGCGGAAGACGGCGGGGCTCCCTCGGGCGGCGCAAGCGATTGGGAGCGGCGGGCGTTCCACAGAGCCACCATGGCGGCTAGGAGAGATGCGGCGACGACGGCTACGGCCACTACCGGGGCGGTTTCCCGCTGGACCAGGACCATCGTGAACATGATGGCAAACAGCGGCGCACGCATGGTCGCCGCCAGCGCGCCGGCGATCGTCGCCGAGACGGCCACCGCCACCGGGATCTGTGGAAAGAGCAGGTTGGTGGCAAGCCCGAGCGCGACGCCGACGAACAGCACCGGGAAGATGTAGCCGCCCTTCCAGCCCGTCGCCAGCCCCAGGCCGGTCACGATGAGCTTGACCCCTGCCAGCAGGATCAACATCGGCACGCCGATCTCGGCCGCGCGCGCGATCAGCTCGAGGGACTCCTCTTCTCCGGAGAAGAGGACCAGAGGGAAGATCGCTCCGGCGATTCCCAAACCCAGTCCGCCGATCAGCCCACGCAAGACCAGCCGGTCCTTCAGCGGCTGCATCATTCTCTGAAGCCGCTGGAGAACGATGAAGAACAGGACTCCAACCACCCCGCCGATCAAACCCAATGGGATGGCTTGCAGCAAGTGCCGCAGCGAGGGCAGGTATTCTGGGAATGCGTAGAGCGTTCCAAAGAAGGCCCCGCTCAGGGCGACAAAGACGACCGTCGCCACGGAGGCCGCCAGTAGGCTGGGGAAGAGCACCCAGAAGTACAGCGTCAGCCCCGAGCCTCCGCCCTGGGCGGACTCGAGGGCCAGCAGCGGCCCGCCGACCGGCGAAGTGACGAACGCTCCGAGCATGGCGCTAACACCTGAGTAGCTCAGGCTCCGCGTGGCTCGGGCGTCGAGATGGAGACGGTCGGCCAGCAGAGTCCCGATCCCCCCGCTGGCGTCTGCCAGCGGCGCTTCCGGCCCCAGGCTGGCGCCACTGGCAAGGGACACGATCGCCGTCAGGACGATACCTGGCGCGTGCCGATAGTCGAAGCGCCCGCTACGGCCGAACTCTCGCATGATCTCGGCGAAGATCCCGCTGTGGTCGCCGAAGGCTCTTACGAGAAGCCCGACGAGAAGCCCTCCGACGGTGCAGATGAGGATCGTCCAGACCGGAGGCGGGAGTCCCGCCAGCGAGGCGGCTTGCTCCCACACCAGCCTGGTCGCCGCATGGACCAGCACGATGAACACGAACGTGACGACGGCGGTGATCAAGCCGAGCAGCGCCGCCAGCGCGAGGAGCCCGACGTAGGGTCGCGGTTTGGCCTGGGTGTCAATCATCGGGATTCCTCCTCGCTCGCCGGCCGCAGGTCGGAGCCGGCGTGAGAGCGCGAGTCAACGAGACGGCGGGCCTCAGGACGTTCCACCGACTGGCCATAATGCGGTGGAGTCGGCAATTGTAGCCCTTCGAGCCGGGCGTCCGCGCGCCCGGAAGTGCACGATGGTGGCACTATTTTCAAACCCCGCCGTTGGGGGTGGACCGCCCATCCTCGTCAACTGGGAGGTCGGCACCGGGCTGACTTCCCCGACGAACATCGGCCGGGAGTCGCCCGGGTTGTCGGTGAGGCGACGGAGCCGCTCCGCACCCAGGCGCTTGGATCACAAGAACCGCTCGACGGTGCAAGCAGGATGATGGTCAGTGTGAGCACAGTCTGCATGGATAAGCGCATGGCGGCGAACCCCTGGAACACAGAATGAGATACTCCATGTAGTCAACCACGACGTTCCCCCCAAGGCACGATCTCTGCGGCCTCCACGATCTCTCCTCTCCGTGGATCCGGCCTCTCGGGCACCCCGATCCGATGACCGGCACGGCCTCACGCCTCGATCCATGGATCCCGAGGCTCATCCCCGGAGGTTGCGGATCACGATAGCGACGCTCATCGCAGGCGCCCAGCCTCTAAGACGCACCGAACCGCGCGCGGTAGGCCGTCACGGCCGCCCGCACCGATGGGTAGATGTTCTCCGCGCCAATCCGGTCCGTCAGTCCCGTGACCTGCAGGAGATCCCGCAGCGGTCCATTCGCGCGCGCGATCCACAATTCAACGCCGAGGCGCTGCAGATTCGTATCCAGAGTCTCCAACGCCTCCGCCGCCGTCGAATCGAAATCACTGATGGCTTCGGCGTCGAAAACCACGCACCTCAATCCTGCGCCGGCGTCGGCGACCAGTCCTTCCAGGCGCTCCGTGAAGAACGCCGCGTTGGCAAACACCAACGGCGCGTCGAAACGATAGACGATCAGACCCGGCTCGGTCAGCGCCGTCTCTTTGTCGGTGACGCCGCGATACACCGTGCCCCCACTTGTGTCCAGATCGTCCAACAGCGCGTCGTGCGGCCGCGAGATGTGATAGATGACGTTGACCAGCGACAGCATGACCGCGACGAGAACGCCCTGCAGGATGCCGACGGTGAGCACACCGAACGCCGTCACCACCGCCAGCCAAAACTCGACGGAACGCACTTTCCGCAAGAAGCGAAACGCCGCCACGTCCAGCAACCCGAACGAGGCGACGATGATCACGGCCCCCAGCACCACGGTCGGCAGCGGGGCGAGCAGTGGCGTGAAGAAGAGAAGGAAGATGATCGTGAGCGCGGCGGCGATCAGTCCGACCCACTGCGATTGGCCGCCCATCTGATCGGAGACGGCCGTGCGTGAGCCGCTGGTGGCGGCGGGAAACCCCGTCAGCAGACCGGCGCCGATATTGGCCATGCCAATGGCGGCGAATTCCTGATTGGCGGCGATCTTCTGTCCGTGCCGGGCGGCGAAGACGCGCGCGGTGAGAACCTCATCCGCATAGATGAGGATCGTGAGCGCAAGCGCGGCCGGCAGCAGCAGGAAGATATCTTGCAGGCTGAAGGAGGGGATCGCCAATGTCGGGAGCCCGGCCGTGATCGGGCCGACGACGGCGACGCCCTTGGCCTGCAAGTCGAACACCGTCGAGGCAACGATGACGGCGACAACGACGATGAGCGGGCCGGGCAAGGCGCGATTGATTCGGCGCATGAGGAACAGCGCCGCCATGGACACGATGCCAAGGACAAGGGTGAGCATGTGTGTTTCATCGAGGCGGCTGATGAGTTCTGCAATCTGCCGGAAGAACTGGTCGCTCTCGACCGAGATCCCGAACATCTTGCCCAGCTGGCTGCCGATCACGATGAGGGTCGTGCCGAAGATGTAGCCGACCAGAATCGGCTTGGACAGGAAGTCGGTGATGAACCCCAGCCGTACGGCGCGGGCGAGCAGCGCCAGGAGACCGACCAGGATCGCGGTCAGCGCGGCGAGGGAAGCATAGCGGTTGGGATCGCCGCCAGCCAGCGGGGCAACGGCGGCGGCGGTCATGATGGCCGTCGTCGCTTCAGGGCCCATGATCAGCTGCCGGGAGGTGCCGAACAGCGCATACATGACCATGGCCCCGAGTGCAACATAAAGCCCCGCGACCGGGGTCACCCCGGCGAGATCACCATAGGCCATCGCCGATGGGACCAGCACGGCAAAGACGGTGACCGCCACAACGAGTTCGGAGCGGAACAGCGCAGGAGTCGCGCCTTTGAAGAGGGCGAGACCGGGCATCGATCGTCCCATACCGCTTGCAGGCTGGGTGGGTTTCACGATCGGTCGCCTGCGGTCGATCTGACCCGCTGGATTTCCTTGTCCAGACTGTCGACAATCGCCGTGAAGGCGGCCTGGCGCTCCACCGCGGCGGTGGGCAGGCTCGACTGCAGCAGGCTTCGCACGGTCTCCGCTCCGCTGCGCAACAGCTCCAGAACGCCGGCATCGTCCGATTGGGACAACAGATAGTCCACAACCGCCTCCGTCGGGCCGACAAAGACATCCTGCGGTCGGATCTTCTCCATGGCGCCGGCCAGCTCGAGCATCTGGCGTACCGGCGTGATGACGCGCATCAGCATGAAGCGCACGTTCCGACCATGCAGTTCCTCGCCCAGCTCGGCCAGCATGTCGGTGCTGGGCACATCCAGATCCGTCGTCGCGCCCAGGTCGAGCAACACGGCTCGCACCGGTTCAGGACTCGACAGCATCTCGGCGATGATGGCCTCGCGGAATCCCGCTGCGTTGGCGAAGAACAGACCATTGAGCGGCCGCACGACCAGCAAACCCGGCACGGTCTTGTTTTGCGGATAGCGCCGGATGTCGCTGAAGTCCAGCCGGCCCGGGATCCTGGCCAACACCGCCAGGCGGGGATGGCTGGAGCGCCAGACCAGGGCGAACAGGGACACGATGACGGCGATGAGTAGCGCTTCCAGAGTCTCGAAGGTGAGTACCGCCAGCAGCGCTACCAGCGCCAGGACGAAATCGGAACGACGCACGCGCTGCAGGTGCCTGAACTTGGCCACTTTGATCATGCCCGACACGGCCACGATGACGATCGCCCCCAGCGTCGCCTCGGGCAGCGCGTAGAAGAACGGAGTGAAGAAGAGCGCCACCAGGATGGTGACGGCGGCGGCCAGAACGCCCGACATCTGGCTGCGCGCCCCGGCCCGGTCGTTGGCGGCCGACTTGGATAGGCTCGAGCCGATAGGGAAGCCCTGGAACAACCCTGCGCCGAAGTTCGCCGCGCCCAGTCCGATCAGCTCCTGGTTCTCATCGATCCTGTACTTGTGGGTCGCGGCGAAGTTGCGTGTGGGCCCGATGGCTTCGGCGAAGTTCACCAACGCGAGGCCGAGCGCGCCAGGGAGCAGCAGCCACCAGTTCTGCGGCCCGACCGCCGGCCACTGCGGCGACGCCAGGCCGGCCGGGATCTCGCCCACCACCTCGACGCCGAGCGCTTCCAATCCCAATACCGTCGAAAAGAAGATGCCGAGGACCAATACCACCAGCGCGGCGGGGATCTTCTCGAAGTAGTGCTCCAGCGCGATGAGCACGATCAGGCACAGCAGGCCGACGATTAGGGTGGGAACGTGCCTCTCCGGCAAATGGAGGATGACGTCGTACAGCCGTTGCCAGAAGTTGCCGTGCCCGGCCTCGATGCCAAGCATCTTGGGCACCTGCTTCACCATCACCGTCAGCGCCAGGCCGGTGATGAAACCGACCATCACCGACTCGGAGAAGAACTGCGCCACCCGGCCGAGCCTGAGTAACCCGGCCAGAATAGCGATCACACCGGCCAGGACGGCAAGGGCCGCGGTCAGCAGGATGAACTCCGGCGTCTCCGGCGCAGCGATCAGGCTGACGGTGGCAAAGGACATGGTGGCGATGATGGCCGATACCGCCACCACCAACTGGCGCGAGGTGCCGAAGATGGCAAAGGCCAACAAGCCGATCGGAGCCGCGTAGAAGGCGGTCTGAGGCGGCATGCCGGCGATCTCGGCGTAGGCCATGCCCTCCGGGATCAGCAGCGCCACAACAGTCAATCCGGCGATCAGGTCGAAGCGCAGCCAGGCGCTTCGATAACGGGGCAGCCAACTCAGGATCGGCAGGTAGCGCATCAGCAACTTCGGTTGCGCGTCTGGGTTCCTCTCCACGGCGGCTCATGACTCCCCGGTTATCCTGCCTGCTTGGTGGGCGGTCGCCAATTGTACGGGAATGTCACGATGTTCCCAAACGGCCCCGCCCACTCCTCGCGCCGTCGGGATCAACACCCGCGGCAGGACGGTGGAGGCCGCCGGTCCATACCATGAGCCATTCAAGGCCGCTTCGCCCTCTTCACAGCGCGGCAGCTGCCTCGGTGCGTGCGCCCAGGCGCTTTGCGAACGGAAGAACCTGTTGGCGGCGTCGCTGTGGTAACCGGTGAGGTCGCCCACCTGACCGAGGATCGTCAACAACCCCAGGCCGCTGAGGAACCCGGTCATCACGGCGTTTCGAGACCGCCCCATTCAACCACTCTGGCACCTCCCCGAGAACGGATCATGCCAATCGGGTGCCAGCTTCCCCGAGGCTCAAAACTCCCGGGAAGCTTCACGGCCTGTGGCGCAGGGCGCGCTGGATGTGATCGGCGAGGAAGGCGGCCGTCGCGTCCTGCGGAATCGGCCAGGGGTACACGAAGGTCAACTCGGGGTGGGACCGGCGGGCGCGCTCGACTACCGCCGGGATGTCGTCCTCGGCGTGCTCGCCGCCGGGTGTGAGCATCGGGGTGACGACGACTCGTTCCACGCCGAGGGCAGCGAAACGGCTGTCTCGTCTTTGCCGGCCGCCATGCGGTCCAGCCACGCGCCGATCAGGGTGGTCTTGCCGAAGCCCGCCGGTGCACAGACCAGAATCAGTTGGTGGTCGATCTCATGGTTGAGGCGTTCGGCGCGGCGCGACCGTCGCACCAGACCGCTCGGCAGACGCGGCCGGTGGAGTTTGGTTTGCAGAAGGATGGGTTCCTGGCCGGACATCGTGCTGCGATGATCTTCTATCAGGCTGTTCTACATTGGGACATTTCATGCCGACCTGAGGCTTCCATAGAAGGCGAAGTGTGGACCGGGTGCGGAATGACTCCCAACGCGGCTGTACCGGCCCACGTCGTCCCAGCGCGAGACCTGGTTCAAGGGAAGGCTGCTCTCCGGACCGCTGGACGCCTGATGGAATGACGGTCCTCGCCGACGGGGAAGAATGGAACGGATACGTCGGCTGAACGCCGACTGAACCGGGATGGCTTCTCAAGGGGTGTGCGAGGTGACGGTCACGCCCGGCATCATGCGCAGGCGATTCTTGCGGTGGCCTGGGTGGGGTCTCAGCCTGACGGCTGATGTCTGTTGGTCTCAGGTGCCCCAGGAGGGAATTGAACCCCCAACCTTGGCCTTAGGAGTGCCCTGCTCTATCCGTTTGAGCTACTGGGGCGGGCGCGTTTCATTATATGCGAGGCATGCTGCTCATCGGCTGGGGTCGTGGAGCTGGCCTGCCTGCGAGGAAGTGGTCAGTGGTCGGTGGTCGGGGTCAGAAAAGGATGCCCACACCGTGAAAACGCGAAAGGGTGGGAGCCGATGCAGGACGCCGCCCCCGGGAGTGAGAGGAACAGGTGCGAACCCCCGCGCACCGCGCTAGCGTCCCGGCGGGGAGGCGTGCCCGCCCTTACAGGGTGCTTCGCGAAGGCGCTAGACGAGGGCTCGCCCTCTACGCCCCTTCGGCCTCTACGCCCCTTCGGGCGCCCCCAGGGGACAGGCCGCCAAGGGCGCCGGAGCGGGGCCAGAACCTGAAGTGGTCCGTGGACAGTGGACAGCGGTCAGAAAGGAAGCCGGTTCACTGACCACCGACCACAGACCACTGACCACTGTTCTCAGGTGCGCTTCTTCGCCGGCGGCGCCGCCGATTTGTCGTCGATGGCGAAGGCCGTGATCGGTTCCTGTCGCCCCATCAACTGCAGCGGCGGCTGACGACGGGCGCGCACGCCTTTCACCAGGCGGTAGGTGGCCTCGCTCAGCAGAATCTGCCCGCCGTCGGCCAGTTCCTGCAGCCGCTTGGCGACGTTGACCGTGTCGCCGACGACGGTGTAGTCCATCACCCGTTCCGAGCCTATGTTCCCGACGATGGCCTCGCCCGAGTGCAGCCCGACGCTCAGCGCCAGGCCTTGCAAATCCAGCCCGCCCTGCTGGCCGAGGCCGCGGAAGACGCGCATCATCTCCCGCCCGGTATCGACCGCCCGCTGGGCATCGTCGGCCAGCGCCACCGGCGCGCCGTAGAACGCCATCAGGCCGTCCCCGATATATTTGTCGAAGGTGCCGCGGAGGTTGAAGACCACCTGGCTGAGCGCCGGGAAAATGCGGTTGAGCGTTTCGACCACCTGGGGCGCGGTGTGCTGCTCGGTGAAGCGGGTGAAGCCGCGGATGTCGGCGAACAGCACCGTCACCGCCCGCGCCTCGCCGCCCAGCTTGAGGTAGCGTTCGGGGTCGGTCAGGATGATATCGGCGACGTCCTCGGCGACGTAGCGGTCGAGCACCTGGCGCAGCACGCGGTTGCGCGTCTCCAGGTCGTCGTGCAGTTTCTTGATGCGCAGCAGGGAGCGGACTCGGGTCAGCAGGACGATCGAGTTGTAGGGTTTGGTGATGAAATCATCAGCGCCGGATTCGAGCGCCTTGAGCTTCTCGTCTTCGCTGTCGAGCGCGGTGACGACCACCACCGGCACGAAGCGCGTTTGCGGAGACGACTTCAGGGCGCGGCAGACCCCCAGGCCGTCCAGGCGCGGCATCTGGACGTCGATCAACGCCAGATCGAGCGGCGCCGCCCGGGCCTGTTCGAGCGCCGTCATACCGTCGGCGGCAGTGACGACCTCGCAGCCCGACCCGACCAGATAGGCTTCCAGCATATCGCGGTTGAGCCAGTCGTCATCGGCGACCAGGATCCGGGGCGCGCGCCCGAGAATCCCGGTCAGCTCGACGGCGCCCGCCCCCCGCAGCACCATTGTCAGTCGAGCCGCCCGGTCGTCACGGCCTGCTTGACCTCGCCGATGGCGCGCGTCACCTGGATGTCGCGCGGGCAGGCGCGCGTGCAGTTGAACGCCGTATGACACGCCCACACGCCGAGGCGGCCGCTCAGGATCTGCAGCCGCTCGGCGCCGCCGCGGTCGCGATCGTCAAACAGGAAACGATGGGCCTGGACGATCGCCGCCGGCCCCAGGTAGCCGTCGTTCCCCCAGAAGGTCGGGCAGGAGGTCGTGCACGCCGCGCACAAGATGCATTTGGTCGTGTCGTCGAAGCGGGCGCGCGCCTCCGGGCTTTGACGCCGCTCTCCGCCCGCCACCGGTTCGTCGTTGACCAGGTACGGCAACACTTCCCGGTAGTGATCGAAGAAACCTTTCATGTCGACGACCAGGTCTTTCATGACCGGCATCCCGAGCAGCGGCTCGACGGCGATGTCCGTCCCCACCTCGCGCACCAACACCTTGCACGCCAGCCGATTGACCCCGTTGATGCGCATCGCATCCGAGCCGCAAATGCCATGGCCGCACGAGCGCCGGTAGGCCAGCGTGCCGTCCTGCTCCCACTTGACGCGGTTCAACAGGTCGAGCACCTGATCGTTGGCCTCGGCCTCGACCGTATACGTCTCGAGGTGCGGTTTGCGATCGCGCTCGGGGTTGTAGCGTCGGATGCGAAGGGTCACTTCCATACGGTTGTCCTCAAGTCTTGGCCCGCGGATGACCTGTGATCAGTCATCAGTGATTCGGTGATCAGTGATCAGTCATCAACTTTTCCTAGGATCACGGATCACTGATCACGGGTCGCTGATCACTTTCCATTGGCCCTGCTCCGGCGAGACCAGTGGTCAGTGGTCAGTGGTCAGTGGCCACGAATCGCTCTTTTCGGATGGAATTCTACCCTTACCCAATCTCGGGTCATGGGCCGGCGACAACCTTGACGACTGACCACCGACCACTGACCACTAATACACCCTTTCCTTCGGCTCGAAGCGCGTGATCGTCACCGGCTTGTAGGCCAGGCGGACGGTGCCGGCATCTCGTTGAGCCAGGCTGTGCTTCATCCAGTTGACGTCATCTCGTTTTGGGAAGTCTTCGCGCGCGTGGGCGCCGCGACTCTCGGTGCGGGCTAACGCCGCCACCGCCGTGACCTCGGCCACCTCCAGCATGCACCCCAGTTCCCAGGCCTCGAGCAAGTCGGTGTTGAAAACTCGGCCGGTATCGTCGACGCGCACTTGGTTGAAGCGCTCTTCCAGCTGGCGCAGCCCGTCGACCGCCCGCTGCATCCCGTCCGCCGTGCGGAACACGCCCACTTCCAGCGACATCAGCGTCTGCATCTCCCGCCGCAGGGCGCCCGCCCGTTCCTTCCCGGCGCCTGAGCGCAGGTTCTCCAGCCGCTGCCGGACGTCACCCGTGGGATCGGCCGGCAACGCCGGCCGGGTGGCCCCACGCGCGTATTCCGCCGCACGCTGACCGGCTACCTTGCCGAAGACGATGATGTCGAGCAACGAATTCGTTCCCAGACGGTTCGCGCCGTGAACGGATACGCAGGCGCACTCCCCGGCGGCGTAGAGCCCAGGCAGGACGGTGTTCCGTTCGTCCACCACGACCTCGGCCCCCATGTTGGTCGGGATGCCGCCCATCGCATAGTGCGCTGTCGGCTGGACCGGCATCGGCTGCTGGATCGGGTCGACCCCGAGGTAGGTGCGGCAGAAGTCGATGATGTCCGGGACCTTGGCCAGGATCTCCTCGCCGGTGACACGATAGGGTGAGCCGTCCGGCCGGGTACGACCGTCGACCTCGGCGTAACGGTTGACCGTCTCCGGCCGGACGTCGAGGTGCAGGTAGTTTTCGCCGCGAATGCCCCGGCCATCTCGCATTTCGAGATACATCGCCCGGCTGATGACGTCGCGCGACGCCAGGTCCTTGACCGACGGGGCGTAGCGTTCCATGAAGCGTTCGCCGCGGTCGTTGACCAGGACGCCGCCTTCGCCGCGCACGCCTTCGGTGATCAGGATGCCGAGCTTGTAGATCCCGGTCGGATGGAATTGGAAGAACTCCATGTCTTCGGCCGGCACGCCGCGGCGCAGGCAAATGGCGACTCCGTCGCCGGTGTAGGAGTGAGCGTTGGAGGTGATCTCCCAGGCGCGCCCGTGGCCGCCGGTGGCGAAGACGACCGCCGCCGCATGAAAGACGTGCAGCTCGCCGGTCGCCAGCTCGGCCGCCACCACGCCGCACATGGCGCCGCCTTCGATGAGCACATCGAGCACCTGGAACTCATCGCAGAAGGTCACCCCCTGTTTGATGCACTGTTGGTAGAGCGTTTGCAGAATCATGTGACCGGTGCGGTCGGCAGCGTAGCAGGCGCGCCGAACCGGCTTGCCGGTGTCGTTGTTGGTGTGACCGCCGAAGAAGCGCTGGGCGATGCGGCCGTCGGGCGTCCGGTTGAAGGGCAGCCCCATATGCTCGAGCTCGTAGATCGTCGTCACCGCTTCGCGGCAGAGGAACTCGATGGCGTCCTGGTCCCCCAGGTAATCGCTGCCCTTGACGGTGTCGTAGGTGTGCCACTCGGCGCTGTCGGCTTCTTCGTTGCCCAGGGCGGCGCACACGCCGCCCTGCGCCGCCCCGGTGTGCGAGCGGATCGGATACAGCTTGGACAGGACGGCGGTGCGGGCGCCGCGGGTGGCGTGCAAAGCCGCCATCAATCCGGCCCCCCCGCCGCCGACGATGATCACGTCGTAGTCATGCGTTTGAGTCATGAGAGTCCTTTGAAGAAGTGGTCAGTGGTCAGTGGCCAGTGGCCAGCAAGAACGAAGAACTGGTCACTGGCCACTGGTCACTGTTCACTGGCGGGGCGTACGCCGCCCACAATCGCCACCGCCCCGATAGCGCTGATCACGAGCCAGGCCACGAGCAGGGCGATGTCCAGGGCCCGGCGCGTCCGCCGGCCGCGGACGTAGTCGTTGAGCACGTTGCGCAGGCCGTTCATGCCGTGGGCGAAGGCGAAGGCCAGCAGGGCGACGTCGTAGACGCGCCAACCGAGCGTTGCCCAGCGCAGGGCCACGTAGTCGAGGTCGATGGCGTGCACGCCCACCAGGACGTCCTGGATCAGGACGTGGATCCAGACCAGCGGGATGAGCAGCACCCCGCTGTAGCGCATCCAGAGCCAGGCGGTCGTCTCGAAGTTGCGCGGCTTGGCGACGATGCGCGGGGCGGCCGGGGCGGTCATGGGTCAGCCTCCCAGGAAATTGTTGACGACGAGGCTACGCCCCATCAGGAACGCCGCTGGGAGCCACAGCAGCAGGCTCAGGCCGACCACCCACCAGAAGGACAACCGCTGGCGGTCGGTCTGCCACCACGATGGGAACAGGTCAAAGAGGGCGATGCGCAAGCCGTTCACGCCATGGTAGATGACGGCGAACACCAGGGCGATCTCGCCCAGCATGAAGGGTGTGGCCCGGTAGATGTCGATGGCGTGCTGGTAGAGGTCGGGGAAGAAGTAGACGGTGGAGGTATCGAGGATGTGGATCGTCAGGAAGAGCAAGGTGCCGAGGCCAGTGATCCGATGGAGCCAGTAGGCCCACTGGCCTTCGCGCCCGCGGTAGTACAGGCTGCCCTCGAGGGGGACCCTGAGGGTGGTCATGAGGCCTCCATTCCGAACGCGGCTTGTGACGGGCAATTCTAGCACGCGGTGCGGGACCTTCCTGGAAGGTCCACCCCACGGCCTCCATCTGAATCTCCATGAAAAGCCGCAGGCTTGGTTTCCGAGGATGGAACACGTAGGGGCGCGGCACCCTTCGCCTTCGCTCAGGGCAAGAGCCCTAGAGCTCCCCGCGAGCCCGTAGCTCTTTGTGCGGGATAGGGGGTGAAGTACGAGACTCCTCGGGCACACTTCTGGCGGCGGGCGACGAACAAGGGGGATCGGTCACGATGTCGACCATCCGCGTTGACCCCGCCACGCTGCGCAAGGCGGCCGACGATATCGCCCGCGTGGCTGAGGAGCTGCGGGCGGCCGGGAACCAAGTGCACCAGTCGACCCATGGTGCGCCCAGTTACGACGGCCAGTTCGGCTCGCAAGTCGCCTTCGTCGGCATGGAGGCGCTGGCGCGCATCCGCATGCTGGCCGACCGATTGGCCGAGCGCAGCGCGTGGCTCGCTGCCCGAGCGGAGGCCTTCGAGGGCGTCGACGCGGCTGCGCTGCAGGGCTTGGCTTCGATCCGGCGGGAGCTGCTGGCCTGGGTGCACTCGCAAGAGGCGGGGCCGCTGGACTTACTCTTCCTTGAAGACGGCACTGGCGGACCGCCGCTGGGTGATGAACAGGAATGGCCGGCTCGCGCCGCCGACGTCGCCCAGTGGGCGATCCGTACGGGCAGGTACGACCTCGAGACGCCGACAATTGAGAAGGTCTCCGCGCGAGATCTGGCGCAGGCGATGCGGGAGGAGTACATCACAGACGCGAAGGGCAGGCGGGTTCGTGCTACGCACCCGGCAAAGGCGAGGCGGGACGGTGTGCCGATAGTGCTTTGGGACGACATCCGAACCGCGCCACGCGGGCACATGGAAATGGCATTTCAGTGGCGGCGAAATCACATAGTGGGGGAATGCCGACTGGTCAAGGCAGACACTGATAGTTACAACGAATCGCACCCTGGTGAGCAGCCCATTGAGATGGTGTTGGATTTCACCAGAGATGTGGAAGAGCTCCAAGGGTTTGGGGCCTATGAAGAACTTGACAGCGTTGAGGAGGACGAGGCGCTGGAGGTGATCGAGGCGATTGTCTAGTCGTGCATGTTCCCGCGCGTTTGCAGCTTTTTGGGCGATCTCTCGACGACGCTCTGCGGGCAACTTGGCGGCTCTAGCCCAGGCCCTGAATGCGCTCGTCGGGAATGGGACCGCGGGGCTCGGTTGGGGTGATCGCCTAATGAGAGGGCGAGCACAATGGAGAGTTGGGCGAGGGCGATTATCCATGTGCCGTGACTGAAGGCGCCGCCCTCCCCTTGGCCAACGCATATTGACATCCCGCTTCCACCGATGTAGATTCCCTCCAACCAACGGGTCCAGGGGGAACGACCATGACCCAGCACCAGCGCCTTGCCCGCGCCGCGCTTCTGGCCGGGCTGCTGCTCGCCGCTCCTCTCCTCTCGCTTCCAACTTCGGCCTCTCCGTCCTTCGACGACGCCATCCCCTCGGCGACCTCCTCTGATTCCACAGAGGTGGCAGTCACCGACTCGCCAGTCAGCACAGTCGCCAGCACCATAGACCCCTCGCCGTCGCTACCGCCACCCGCGCCCACGGAGACCGATGCGGAGGGACCCACCGCCACACCCGAGCCGAGCGAGAGCCCGACATTACCGGAGACGTCAAGCGCAACCGCCACAGAGACGCCGAGCGCGACTGATACCCCATCCGCCTCGCCCGATTCTGAGTCCGTGCCGACAGTAACCGCCTCACCATCGGAGACCGCGCCCACCTCGCCCGATTCCGGGTCCGTACCGACGGTCGCTGCCTCGCCATCGGAGACCCCCTCGGCCAGCCCCGAATCGCCCACGCCGACGCCGACCACAACGCCCTCGGTTGAAGCCACATCCGACTCCTCGGGGTCGTCCTTCGCTCCCGGCTCGGTCCTCATCAACGAAGTCGCCTGGGCCGGGACGCTCGCTTCCACCAGTGACGAGTGGATCGAGCTGTGGAATCCCGGCGCCGATCCCATCCCGCTCGCCGGTTGGAGCCTGACCGACAGCGGCGATATCAGCGTCGCCCTGGCCGGCGAGATCGGCGCGCACAGCCTCTACCTGCTGGAACGCACCAACGACCAAACGGTCTCCGACATCGCGGCGGATCGCATCTACACCGGCAGCCTCAACAACTCGGGTGAAACGCTCGAGCTGTCCGATCCGGCGGGCAACCTCATCGATACCGCCAATGCCTCAGGAGGCGCCTGGCCCGCCGGCGACGCGGCCGCTCGGGCGAGCATGGAACGCCACGGCCTGCTCGACCTCGCCGCCAACTGGGCCACGTTCCCGGGCGTCGGGGGTAACGGCGCCGACGCCAACGGCAACCCCATCGCCGGCACCCCGCGTCAACCCAACGCGCCCACCTCCGCCACGCCCACGGCGACCGCCAGCGGCCCCATTGGGACCCCCTTCCCCGCCGAAGCGGTCATCATCAACGAAGTCGCCTGGGCCGGAACGCTCGCCTCCACCAGCGACGAGTGGATCGAGCTATTCAATCCGGGAGATCAGCCGATCGACCTCACCGATTGGACCCTCACCGATGACGGGGACATCGATATCGGGTTGAAGGGGACTCTCGACTCGGGGGACTACTACCTGCTCGAGCGCAGCGACGACGGGACCATCGCCGACATTGCGGCCGACCGGATCTACACCGGCGGTCTGGCCAACGGCGGCGAACGCCTGCGCCTGATCGACCCCAGCGGCAGCGAGATCGACATCGTCAACCCCGGGGCAGGTGCCTGGCCGGCGGGCGATGCCGAGCGGCGCTCGTCGATGGAACGCGCCAGCGGCAAGTGGCGGACCTTCACCGGCTACTTCGGCCTCGGCCACGATGCCGACGGCCACGCGGTGCGCGGCACGCCGGGCGGGCCTAACTCGATCTTGTTCCCCACACCGACACCCACCTGGATCCCCGGCCGTATCGTCATCAACGAGGTCCTCGTTCGGCCGCACTACGATTGGGAGGGCGCCGGGGGCGTAACCACCGCCGACGAGTTCATCGAGCTCTACAACCGCGGCCCGGGCCCGGTCAACCTCGCCGGTTGGATCCTCGATGACATCGTCGTCGGCGGCTCGGCCCCGTATGAATTGCCGGCGAAGACGCTCGAGCCGGGTGAGTTCGCCGCCTTCTTTCGCTCGCGAACCCACATCGCCCTCAACGACAGCGGCGACTCGATTCGACTCTCGTCGCCCAATGGAACGTCCGTAGACAAGCTCCGCTACCTGCGGGGTCAGGCCTACAACCTGTCGTATGGCCGTCTGCCCGACGGGGATGACGTCCTGGTCTACGGGCTTTGGCCGACGCCGGGAAAGGAAAACCGCCTCTTCGTCCCGCCGAGTTACCCGGCCGGGTCTGTCCTCATCAATGAAGTCGCCTGGGCCGGCACACTCGCCTCGGCGAATGACGAGTGGATCGAGCTCTGGAATCCCGGCTCCCGATCCATCCATCTCGACGGGTGGATTCTCACCGACGACAACGACATCCGCATCGACCTGGTTGGGGGCCTACCTCCCGGAGGCTATGCCATCCTCGAACGCACCGACGAAGACACGATCTCGAATCTCCCCTCTACTGGCATCTACCACGGAGCTCTCTTGGACGACGGTGAAAGACTTCGCCTCATCGACCCGTCCGGCAAGGAGATCGACGTCGTCGATCCCGGCGGCGGGGGCTGGCCGGCCGGCGGCGGCGCGCGCCGCGCTTCGATGGAGCGGCTCAGTGACGGATGGCTCACTTTCATTGGCGGAATCGGCCGCGGATTTGACGCCCAGGGAAACGCACTGCACGGCACGCCGGGTGGTCCAAACTCGGCCCTCTTTCCTACTTCCGTCTTTCGCGTCCCTGGGCCGCGCGGCCATCTGACCGCGCTTGCCCGAAGGGAGGATACATATCCTTGAAGAAGGGTTCCGAGCCCGCCCATCTGAACGCGATGTAGTCCCGGCCTTCAGGCCGGGTCCTACGCAGTGCCCGCGATGGGTGATGGTGGGCGACGCCAGCTCAAGCCAGGAGGATCGTCAAGGCGTACGGTATCCACGCCAGCAGCGCCAAGGCCGGGTGGCCGCGCCGGCTGGCGTTGCGCGTATCCCAGTTGAAGAGGTAGGTGGCCAGCGCGAAGGAGAGCAGCGCGCCCCCGGCCAGCGCCGCCAGCGAGAGCAGCGGCGGGATGATCGTTGGCTGGTGATAGGCCAGACCTTGGATCGCTTGCATCGCCTGCGCCGTCGGCAACAGTCCGGCGATCGGCACGAACGCCGGCGGCAGCTCGCTCAGGGGCACCATCAGGCCCCCGATCAGCATCGACGGGAGGAAGATCAGCTGCGACCATAGGATGGTCGCCCGGCTGTTGGCGGAGACCACGCCGATCAGGGCCCCGATCCCGCCGCAGGCGAAGGCGGTGACGACAAGAACTCCGAAGAGCGCCGTCCAGCTCTCGGGCGGGACGCCGCCGAACAGGAACGGCGCGCTGACGGCCACCAGCGTGGCGGCGATCAGCGCATGGAAGATCGTCGTCAGAGCCGGGATGATCAGGATCGACAGCGCCGGAACGCCGTTGATCTTGAAGCTGCGGTAGACGCCCGCCTCGCGGTCCTCGACCAGCGGCGCCGGCAATCCAAGCACCGTGCTGGCCAGGATGGCGAAGAGCGCCATCGACGGCACCATGACCTCGGTGAAGCCGGGGTTGATCCGGGTCATCACCACGCCCATCGCAGCGTAGAAGCCCAGCGGGAACAGGTAGTTGAGCAGCAGCAGATTGGGGTTGCGCAAGCCGGTCTTGAATTCAAAGCCGAAGTGGAAGGCGAACGCGTTCATGCCGTCTCCCCTTCGACTCTTCGGCTTCCTTCAGGGCCGGCCTCGCTCGGGGCCGGCCCATCCGCCGTGATTTGGAGGAAACGTTCCTCCAACGAGGGCCGTTCCACACGCAGGTCGACCAACTTGTCGCCGGAAGCCTCGACCGCTTGCAGCAACGCCACGACCGTCGCCGCCGGGTTGGAGGTGAAGCTCACGTTGTAACCGTCGGCGTAGGTTATCTGAGTCACACCGGGGAGCCGCAGGCGAGTCAAATCTTGCTCCGACTCGGTGTGGATCGAGACCTTGGTCAGGCCGGCGCCGGCCGCTGTCAGTTCGCGCGGCGTTCCGAGGGCGACGATCTTGCCCCGCAGCAGGATGGCGACGCGGTCGGCCAACTTCTCGGCCTCGGCCATGTCGTGTGTCGCCAGCAAAATGGAGGTCCCTTGGCGGCGCAGCTCGGCGACCAGCGCATGCAGCTCGGCGCGGCTGGCGACATCCAGGCCCGCCGTCGGCTCATCCAGGATGACCACCTTCGGGTTGTGGGCAACGGCCAGCGCCAGCGCCAGGCGTCGCTGCTGGCCGGTCGAGAGCAGCCGGTACGCGGCCCGCTTCTTTTCGCCGAGGCCGAGGCGATCCAGCAGGTCGTCTCGCCGCGGCACCCGATGGTAGCCGCAGAAGAACTGCATCGCCTCCCCGACGAGCATGTCTCCGGGCAGGCCGGAGGCCTGCAGTTGGACCCCGACCAGATTGCGCAGACGGCGCCCATCGCGGCTCGGATCGACGCCGAGCACCTCCAGCGTCCCCCCGTCCGGGGAACGGATGCCCTCCAGACATTCCAGCGTCGTCGTCTTGCCGGCGCCATTGGGGCCCAGCAATCCGAAGATCTCGCCCGGCCGGACGTCAAAAGTGATCCCGTCGACGGCGACGAAATCGCCGTAGCGCTTACGGAAGTCTCTCACCTGGACCGCCGAGTCGCTCATCGGTCTCTCCCGAGCAATCGCACGCGCGACGGATTATTCCCGACCCTTCGGAGGGGACCCCCGGAGCCTGCAAGGGGGGATCACCTTCCGGGGAAATCGTGCGTGTGTTCATCCTAGCCCGATTCGCCTCACGCGCGAGTGCCCTCCGGCCTTGGCCGTCGGGCTATCTGTCCACCATCAAAGACCCTTCCGCGTCCAAATCCGCGACGCATCCCGGGTTAGGCAGAGTTGCTGATTGGGTTTCAAAACCGGTGACGGGCGATTAGAGATTGACCGGCCGATCGCCAATCACGAATCGCCATTCTCAACTGGTCGCGGTGGCTTTTGTGACGTGTTTCACACGGCCAGAAAGAGATGATTGACACCGGCGCCAAATCCGTCCTACAATGAGGTCTGGTGGTCAGACCAGAGGACCAGAGACGGTGGAAATCCCGCAGGTTTCGCACCAGACCCTTCACGAACAGGTCGCCGGCAGGCTGGCCGCACTGATTCTCGACTCGCCGGTGCCTCCTGGCCATCAGATCCCTCCGGAGAGGGAGCTGATGGCCAGGCTCGGCGTCAGCCGCCCGACGCTCCGGGAGGCCCTGCAGGCCCTGGCCGAGCTCGAGCTGGTGGAGGCCCGGCCGGGAGTGGGGTGGTTCGTCCGCAAGCCGTCCGCCGCTCGCCTGCCTGCTCTGCGCCAGATGGCGCGCGGTCGCCTCCCTTCGTCGGAGGCGCCCACCCGGCCGCCAGCCTCCCCTGCCTCCCCGCCCGAAGGCCCGCGCCGCCTGGCCGTCGTCGCCGAGAAACCCCTGCATATCCCCAACCTCCAGACCGACCGCCTGGGGACGTTCGACTTCATCTCCTGGTGGGAGCGCAAGCGGGTGCAGGCCGCCCATGTGCTGGTGGTCGGCGCCGGCGCTCTCGGCAACGAGGTCGTCAAGAATCTGGTGCTGATGGGGATCGGCCACCTGTACCTGGTCGATTTCGACAGCGTCGAGGCCGCCAACCTCAGCCGTTCGGTATTCTTCCGCGAGGCCGATACCGGACGGTCCAAGGCCGAGGTCGTCGCGGCACGGGCCAAGACCCTCAACCCGCAGGTCGGGCTTCAGTATCTCCACGGGGACGTGACGGCCGCGCTCGGGTTGGGAGTCGTCCGTCGTATGGATGTCGTCGTCAGCTGTCTCGACAATCGCGAGGCGCGGCTGGCCCTCAACCGCTTCTGCTACTGGATGAACAAGCCGCTGGTCGATGGCGCCATCCAGGAGCTGCTCGGTCTGGTGCGAGTGTTCGTCCCCGGCCAGGGGGCGTGCTTCGAGTGCACCCTCACCGAACAGGCGCGCCGCGAGATGTCGCTGCGCTACTCCTGCCCGCTCCTGGCGCGGGCGAACATTCTGCTTGGCAAAGTGCCCACCACCCCAACCATCGCCTCGATCATTGGCGCCCTGCAAGCCCAGGAAGCCCTCAAACTTCTCCACAGCCTGCCCGTCGAGCCGGGCAAGGTGCTGCACGTCAACGGCATGACCAACGAGATGCACGCCACAGCCTACACCCCGCGCGACGACTGCGAGAGTCATTGGACTTACGGCGAGGTCGTCGAGCTTCCGGCCCGCAGCGCCCACACGACGCTCGACGACATGTTGGGCATCGCCCGGGCCGATCTCGGGCCGGAGGCGGTGATCGAACTCGATCAAGAGCTGATCGTTTCGCTCACCTGCCCCACCTGCCACACGGTCGACGAGGTGTTGCGTCCGTTAGCCGAGGTCAGTTTCGAAGCCGGCCACTGCCCCAGTTGCGGACTGCTGCGCGAGACGGAGATGACCCATGTCATCACCGGTCAGGAGGCGTTCCTTCACCGAACGCTGGTCAGTGTCGGCGTGCCGCCGCTCCATATCCTGCGGGCGCACAACGGGCATGAGTACCGCTTCTATGAGCTCAGCGGCGACCTGCCTGAGGCGCTCCACTTCCGTCACTTCGAGTCCGGCGACGGCGGGTCGATCCCGCCGGACGCCGGATCGCGCATCCGGTTGGGCGGCGAGGCGGCCGGGATCGAGGACGGCGGCCCGGCGCGTGGCCGCGTGGTCCTGCGAGGCTGATGGCGATGATCGCCTCAACACGGGCATGGTTCGCTTCACCGGCTCTGATTCATGGCCCTACCGGGGACTTGCATGCAGGCCCTGCAAGAGGAAGGGGCCATTGGGCGCCAAGTTCCCGTAGGGGCACGGCGGCGCCGTGCCCCTACAAACTGCCTTGGATGTCACCCCCGCGAAAGAGGGGGGCCAGCCAGGTCTGGCTCGTCGTGCTGGATTCCCGCTTCCCCTGCGGGATCCCCGTCGGGATGCGCAGCGCGATGCGAAGCGCGATGCGCGGGAATGACCTTTCCACTGTTGTCACCCCCGCGAAGGCGGGGGTCCAGCCAGGTCCAGCGGAACCGCGGTGACGTCATGACCACGACGAATCCCTTGTCTGACTCTCCTCCGAGTAGAAAACGCATCCTCCCGCGCTGGGTCGGTGTCGTATTCCCTGTGGCCCTCCTCGGTGCCGCAGGAATCCTCGTTCTGCAGGTCAACAACCGAGTCTGGCTTCCCATCACGGTGACGATGGGCGCCGCCGCCGGCCTGGGCTTGCTGGTTGGCTTCGCTGCACGTTGGGCATTGCCCAACCGCTCCACCACCGTCCGCTGGTTGGTCGCCCTGGGCGGCCTAACCATCGGGCTGCTCACCGCAAGCCTGTTTTCCTATGGAACGTTTGGCATCGGCCCCTTGTTCCCGTTGCGCCAGGAGGCCAGCTGGAGCGATATCGCACAGCTTGCCGTTGGCGGCCTGGCGGCCTGGCTCGCAGTCCGTGGCTTCTCAAGGCCAAAGTCTCCGCAGTCCAATGAGGCACGCCCCGAGTTCGCCAGCGAGCCGATTCTGACGACATGGACGCTGCCGGACCCGCGGGCGGTCCACGAGACGGGGCCCGTGCGAACCCGTCGCCGCCCGGTCCCGGTTCCTCTGGCTGCAGCCGCCTCTGCCTCCGCGGTCCGCCCTCGCGGCCGCCTTGCCGTCGGCGGTCCGCTGCGCTCACGCTTCCACCGCCTGCACGCCCGCCTTGCTCGGGCGGCGGCGTGGCGGCCCCGGCTGGGCTTGCTTTCGCGTCGGCGCGCGGACACGCCGATTCGCTTCACCGGCCCTGGCGAAGATCGCTGTCCTTACTGTCTCGACGTCGTGGACCCCAAGGATCCGCGCGGGGTGAAGCTGTGCCCGGTCTGCCACACGCCCCACCACGCCGACTGCTGGTCCATCACCGGGATGTGCCAGATGCCGCATCTCTATGGCGAAGGGCATCGCGCTTCGTCGCGTCCTCGCACCCCGGAGGGGCAGGCCGACGGGCCCGCCACGCGTTCAGGAGTCGCCCGATGACCGATCGCGCTTCGCATCCCGCAGGGGATCCCGCAGGGGACATCACCGTGACCATCGTCCTTCCGAGCGGCGGCGCTCGAACCGCCGAGGTCCCGGACGACATCGCCGTGCGAGATTTGCTGGCCGAGCTGACCTCGCTGCTCAAGCTTCCGACGTTAGGACCGGACGGACGGGCGATGACTTACCGTGTCGACAGCAAGGCGCTCGGGCGCGAACTGCGTGAGGACGAAACGTTGGCCCAGGCCGGCGTGCCGGCCGACGATCGGCTCATCCTGACGGCCGACATCACCGCCGGCGGGAGCCCGGTTGAACAGAGCCCGCGCTTCCGACGCCTGCGCGGCGACCATGAGCGGATGGTCGAGCTCACCGCCCGCAGCGACCTGATCCGCTTCAAGGCCACGCTCGAACGCCCCGGCTGGCCTCCGGAGCGCTACTTGGTGACTTTCACCTGCAAGGGCATCGTCGGCGTCGACTCGCGCGGCCGGCCCAAGTATGGCGAGCGACATCAAGTGGAGGTCTATCTGCACAGCCAGTATCCGCAACGCTGGCCCGGGCTGAAGTGGCTCACGCCCGTCTGGCATCCCAACATCAATCACCTCAACGGCACGGTGTGCATCGATGCCGCCTGGTGGACCGCCGGCCGCTCGCTCGATCGACTGGTGCTGATGCTCGGCGAGATGGTCCAGTACAAGAACTTCCATGACGACCCGACGGCGCCACCGTTTCCCTGGGATCCGGAGGCGGCGCGCTGGTGCCGCGCCTACCGCCTCAAGCATCCGCAGACCTTTCCCGTCGACCGGCGCGAACTTCTGCGACCGGAGCGCATCAGGCTGAGCCCCTCGAGCGAAGCCAAGGGGCCGAAGGGCAAGGGCCGGCCTCGCCTTCGCCTGAAATAGCGAGCTTCCCGCGAGCGCGGGAAGGTCGCACAAGGAGGAATCGACATGACCGAACAAGTGAAGACCGAGACGACGACGGCCGAAATCCCCGTGACCATCGTCCTCCCATCCGGCGGCAGCCGCAGCGCCGACGTGCCGCGCGACGTTCCGGTGCGCGAGTTGATCCCGG
>Ga0209341_10000829_pt1 | contig 31479 bp, 30 predicted proteins | sample RifCSP13_2_FD_184020 | JGI IMG/M metagenome (GOLD analysis project Ga0209341, IMG submission 184020) | Soil microbial communities from Rifle, Colorado - Rifle CSP2_sed 13_2 (SPAdes) (version 2) | ecosystem: Environmental > Terrestrial > Deep subsurface > Rock core/Sediment | place: Rifle... | reverse complement strand
GATCAAGATGCGCGCTTTGCGCCTGCTGCGCGGCGATAGCGGAGCAGGGATTGCCGGGGCAGGAGCTGCCCTGGCAGGAGCAGCCCTGCCGGACGATCTCTTCCTGGTCACCGAGACTAACCTGGAGGTGATCCTCGAGCACATTTCTGCCATCCAGCCACGCCTGTTGATCGTGGATTCAATCCAGACCACGACCCTGCCCGAGCTGTCGTCATCAGCTGGTTCGGTCTCCCAGGTGCGTGAAAGTGCCTCTCGCCTGCGCGAACTGGCCAAATCCTCAGGGGTTTCTGTTTTTCTAATCGGCCACGTCACAAAAGAGGGCGCCATCGCCGGGCCGCGCGTGCTCGAACACATCGTGGACACGGTGCTTTACCTGGAGGGCGACCGGTTTCAATCCTATCGCTTACTGCGTTCGGTCAAGAACCGCTTCGGGGCTACCTCCGAGGTGGGGGTGTTCGAAATGAGCGAGCGCGGCATGGCCGAAGTCTCTAACCCGTCCGAGGCCTTCCTGGCCGAGCGCATGGTCAACGCGCCCGGATCGGCTATCGCGGTAACAATGGAGGGCACCCGCCCGCTCCTGGTAGAAATCCAGGGTTTGACCAGCCAAACTTCGTTCGGGATCGCTCGCCGCACCCCCAATGGGGTCGACTTCAACCGCCTGCTGCTGACCGTGGCGGTACTCACCCGCCGGGTTGGGCTGCGGTTGGGCGAGCAAGATGTGTTTGTCAACGTGGTCGGCGGGCTTAAGGTGAGCGAGCCGGCGGCCGATCTGGCGATCGCGGCCGCTATCGCTTCCTCTAACCGCGACGCCTCCGTGCGCGCCGATACCGTCTTGATCGGCGAACTCGGCCTGTCTGGCGAACTGCGCATGGTAGGACAGATGCCGGCCCGGCTGCGCGAGGCGGCGAAATTGGGCTTTAAGACAGCGGTAGTACCGCGTCGTTTGCGGCGCGGCGAGCCCTGGCCGGAGGACATCCAAATTGTCGAAGCGCGCTCCCTGCGCCAGGCGCTCGAACACGCATTGCTGTCTGAATAATTCCGGTATAACGCTTGTTCTTCACCATTCTTAATATAAAATCTACGTAAACCTATATTGACGATAGGGGGTATATTCTGATAAATTTACGCAGAATTCAGCGGTTTTCCGGAGATAAGATGTTAATCAAGCGTATTCAATTTGGCCTGATCCACGTCGCCGTGGCGATGACCCTGGTGCCGATCAACAGCACGCTTAACCGCGTGATGATCAAAGAACTGGCCCTCTCTGCAACCCTGGTAGCGCTCCTGGCCTCTCTGCCCTATCTGTTCTCGCCGATCCAGGTGATCATTGGTTCGTTTGCCGACCGGCATCCCTTGTGGGGTTGGCGACGAACGCCTTATATTCTGTTTGGATTAGCCCTATGCGTGCTGGGTGTAGTGCTTTCCCCACTGGCTGCCTTTGTCATTGCAGATGACCGCTGGGTTGGTTTAGCCTTTGGCGTGTTCGCTTTCGGCGCCTGGGGGATGGGTTTTAACTTTGCAACGGTCTCCTATCTTTCCCTGGCCTCAGAACTGTCGGGAGAAAGCGGCCGGGGGAAGACGATCGCCACCATGTGGTTTATGATGATTGTTAGCATCATTTGCACAGCTATCCTGTTGAGCCAGCTGGTCAATCCCTATACCCCACAGGCGCTGGTGCGGTCTTTCTGGATCGTGGGTTTGGCTGCGCTGGTCCTGGGCAGCATCGGTTTGCTAAAACTCGAAAAGCGAACGGCTTTGGCTGAGACGAAAGGTGAAGAACGCTATTCGTGGGGGGAGTCCCTGGCTGTTATTCTGGAAAACCGGCAGGCGTCCCTGTTCTTCGTTTACCTGATCATTTTATTGACAGCCCTCTTAGGGCAAGATATCCTTTTAGAACCTTTTGGCGGAGAAGCTTTTTCGTTGCCGGTCCAGGCGACGACGCGCATCACTTCGATATGGGGCGGTTTTACGCTGCTGGCCCTGCTGGTCGCTGGAGCTTTGGAAAGGCGTTTTAGCAAACGCCTTGTGGCAACCTGGGGAGGCTGGGGGGCGTTACTGGGATTTGTATTGATCGCACTGAGTGGAGTCGTCGTTAATCGGAGCGTGTTTTACTCCGGCGTCGTCTTGCTTGGATTCGGCACCGGTCTTTCCACGGTCGCCAACCTGTCCTTGATGTTAGATATGACCACAGCCGGCAAGGTTGGGCTTTTTATCGGCGCCTGGGGGATGGCCAACGCGGTTTCCCGACTGGTGGGTTCCGTGTTGGGTGGGGCTGTGCGCGATATCTTGATGCAAGTCCTCACAAACCCAGTCCTGGCGTATGCAGTAGTTTTTGGAGTCGAAGCCGCCCTGTTGTTTGTCTCTTTGCTGTTGCTGCGCCGGATTGACGTGGCTGCCTTTCGCGAGAGTACGCAGCCATCGGCATTGATCGAACGCGCCGCTTTGGCCAGTGAGCCTTCGTAATATGTCCAGCGAGTGGTTGAATTTGAGCGAAGCAGCCCAGATGCTGGGAGTGCACCCCAGTACGGTACGCAGCTGGTCAGATCAAGGCCACCTGCCCACGCATCGCACCCAGGGGGGACATCGCCGTTATAAGCGCAACGAGATCGAGCTTTGGATCCAGTCCCGCCAGGGGGATGGGGCAAGTGGGAGCTACCTGGTTGTGCAGAAGGCCCTGAAGAGTATCCGGTTGCAGATCAGTGAAGGGCGACTCGCCTCCCAAGAATGGTATCAAAAGCTGGATGAGGAGGCTCGCGCTCAATACCGGCTCAGTGGCCGGGCCATGCTCCAAGGCCTGATAGGTTATCTGACTACCGATGATGACGCGGCTGAATCTGAAGCGCGTTCTCTGGGTTATGAGTACGCTTCCAGAGGCTGGCGGTATGGGTTAAGCGCAGCTGAGGCGTCACGCGCCTTTCTTTTTTTTCGCAATGTGCTGGTTGACTCGATGCTCAGCTTATACGAATCGGCAGCGCTCCACTCCTCGAGCGCCTGGAGTGAGATGTTTCGGAAGATCAACGCCTTTACGGATCAGATCCAGATCACCCTCTTAGAGACGTATGATGCCTACCAGCGAGGCAACCGGTGAGCCGTCCCAGCAAACGCTTCACCCCCTCGAAATGGTCTGAGTACCTGGTGCCGGTGGTGCTGATTTTCCTTGTGTTAGCCCTGGTTGCGGCCATGATCCTTATTCTTGCGTCCTTGTTCGGCCTCACCCCAGGAACTTGATCCCAAGCAACGGATTGCCGACTACTGAGAACGGAGGTTTCTATGCACTATATTTCTATCCTTTCCACTGCTGTAACCTTTTTCTTTGCGGTAGCTGTGTTCGAGCGCTATCGCCGCCGGAAAGGTACCCACTTACTCTTATGGGGGATCGGCCTGGTGTTCTACGGTCTGGGCACTTTGACCGAGGCGATTATGCTCTTCACCTTCCACCCGCTGGCGCTCAAAATCTGGTACCTGACAGGCGCTATGCTCACTGCAGCCTGGCTTGGTCAAGGTACGCTGCATCTGCTCGTGCGCAAAAGTGGTGTGGCGACAACCCTCTTTGCGCTCCTGGTCCTCGTCTCGGTGATCGCCGTAACCCTGGTCCTGGTTGCGCCGGTTGAGCCAGCGGTGTATAACTTAAACGAGCCGGCCTCCGCGCAATATCAGGAGATCCTTGTGCGCAGCGGGGCGATCACTTTCTTGACCATTATCCTGAATATCTACGGGACGCTTGCGTTGGTTGGTGGAGCAATCTATTCGGCTTACATTTTTTGGCGCAAGCATGTCCTGGCAGACCGGATGATCGGTAACATCTTGATCGCGGCCGGGGCAATGATGCCAGCTATGGGAGGCACGTTCATCAGGGCTGGATTGGCGGATTGGCTCTATCTTAGTGAGTTCCTGGGGGCTGTGATCATGTATGTCGGTTTCTTGAGAGCCACTGCCTCCCAGCCAGCGATGGAACCGCAGAGCGCAGCTCCCGCGTCGGTCAATTAGCTAGATTAGATTTGCCTTTATAATAGAGTTCTCAATCCTGTGAGGCTTTCCATGCCAGCAATGACCTCCCCTTATGAATCTTTATTGAATTTACCGGCGATCGCCAGAATCCGGCGTAACCACGGCTTGGAGCATGCCACGCTTCACCTCCTGTCCCAGCACCACCCAAAACGCAGCCTAGCAGGCCATTCCGACGTGGGTGGATTCTGGATCCTGGGGGATGTGCCTATCGATGAGCTCCAGGAGGCAATCGAGGCCGCGCTGGCTCGTTTGCGCAAGGGAGAGCGCCAACTTGCTGTCCACCCTAACTGCGGCACTAATTTTGTCACCGCCGGGATTCTGGCCGGATTGGCAGCCGGGTTGGCCATGTTCGGAGGACGAAGCTTCCGTGATAAGGTAGAGCGCCTGCCCCTGGCGATGACTTTGGCGACCGTCGCCCTAATCGTGGCGCAGCCCCTCGGGTCTTTGCTACAAGAACGTGTGACGACTTCAGGGGAGCCGGGAAACTTGCACGTGGTCGAGATTGTGGCCAGCCGACGTGGGCGCCTCCAGGCGTACCGGATTGTAACGAGGGAGTGAGTATGGCCTCCAGGCCGCCAATCGTTTATGTGTTGCATGGCGAAGATGAGTTTGCGATCGCCCAGTTTGTCGCCGGGTTAAAGGCCAAACTGGGCGATCCCGCTTTAGCTGAGATGAATACCACCAGTCTGGATGGGCGTTCACTAAATATCGAAGAAATGACCTCAACAACCAACGCAATGCCTTTCCTTGCCCCGCGCCGGTTGGTCATACTGAAAAATCCATTGGCGCAACTGAACAGTGATCCGCTCCGTCAAAAGTTTAAAGATTTTCTTGAAAGGGTTCCCGTGAGCACTGCGCTGGTTTTAATCCTGGATGGTGCCCTTACGACTGAGCAAATGAGAAAAAAAGGGGAGATACACTGGTTAGAAAAGTGGGCGAGAGTAAGAGGGGAAGGGGTTTACCTCAAAGAGTTTAAAGTCCCTTATGGACCCGAGATGGTCAATTGGATAAAAATGCGGGTGAAAGAAGCGGGAGGCGAGATAACAAGCCAGGCAGCTGCATTATTAACCAGTATTGTGGGCGAGGATGTCCGCCTGGCAGATCAGGAAATCCAAAAAATGTTGTTATATGTGAATTTTCAAAGGCCGATTGAGGCCGATGATGTCAGGAATTTAACCACGTTCTTTGGAGAGGGAAATATTTTTGAACTGGTAGATGCCTTAGGAAATCGAAATGGTCGCCAGGCAAGCGAGTCATTGCATAACCTGTTGAGGCACCAGGACGCCGGATCGATTTTTGGGATGATCGTTCGCCAATTTCGCTTGTTGTTGTTGGCGAGAGAAATTTTGGATAAGCGGGGCAATGAAGGAGATATGGTGCGATTGATAAAAATCCCCCCATTTGTGGCGCAGAAAATATCACCGCAGGCGCGCAGATTCAGCAAGGAAAGCTTGGAATTAATCTTCCACCGGCTTTTGATAGTTGACGAAGCGGTGAAATCGGGCAAGGCAGAGTTAGAAGTCGAACTGGATGTGCTGGCTGCAGAGCTCACGCATTAGCGTGGCCGTTCATCCCATTCACTCCAATCCAAATGTGATTCGGTAGGACCGACCGGGTTGTGCGCACCTCGATCTCACCCGCTTTGATCGATGGATTGTCCTCACCAACTGCTTTAATCCGATTGGCCATGCTGGGGTGGACAAAGCAGATATTGGGTGCTTTTCCATATTTTTCTTTGTAATAAATCGCGGCACGTTCGATCCTGGAAAAAAGATCTGATTTTACATCGTTATCGAACCAAAGCATTCCCACGTTCATATGAGCCTCCCTTAGAACTAAATCGCACCGATGTCGGATCGGCAACATATTCGTGCTCTAATCCTTTCCACAATACACAGAACAGACGTTCGATATATTAACCGAACATCTGTTCTGTGTCAAGGGTGATTTAAGAAATCTTGTAGAAAAAATCAGGACCTACCTAAGAACCTCATCGATGGCCACCAATAGCGCTTCGATATCGGATAATTGCAGATCTCCCATATGAGCTATTCGGAAAGTAATGCCTTTTAGGGGACCATATCCATTAGCAATCCGCATGCCCCGTTCCAACAGATGGGTGTTTAAGACCTGGACATCGATATTGCGGGTATTCTTTATCGTCGTTACCGTTTGTGAGCGAAAGCCCGCTGGTGCGAATATCTCCAAGCTTCGTCCGATCGCCCAACTCTGGACGCGCTTAGCCATTGCCCTGTGCCGGGTATAACGGTTTTCTAAACCTTCTTCAAGGATACGATCCAATTGGTAATCCAAGGCATAGATTAAAGACAGGGCGGGTGTAGCTGGGGTGGAATCTTTGTGGAGATGCTTTTCTAATCGAAGAAAATCAAAGTACCAACCCCGTTCGGGCACCCGCTCTGCATTGACCAGCGCTCTATCAGAAATCGCCGCAAGCGCCAATCCGGGTGGCAACGCCAGGCATTTTTGCGATGAAGTGAACAATACATCTAACCCCCAGGCATCCATCTTTATCTTCACACCACCCAATGAAGATACAGCGTCGACGCAGATCAAGGTCTCTGGACTGGCTAACCGGACAGCCGCAGCGATTTCTTCGACAGGGTTCTGTAAGCCGGTTGAGGTTTCGTTATGGACGATCGTCACGACCTCATACCTTTTCTTATGGAGCGCTTCGGCAACCATTTCTGGTGTGATCGGTCGATCCCAGTCTGTCTCGAGGATGTCTGCTTGTTTTCCATTTGCCAGAGCGACCTCAAACCAGCGCTTACTGAAAGCCCCATTCACACAGCTCAATACGTCCTTTTTGGCGAGATTCCGCACAACAGCTTCTTGTAACCCTGTCCCTGAGCTGGTAACTACAAATACTCTAAATTGGGTGTCGAACAATTGCCTCGCTTTTTCCCATGTCTGGCGGTAGATCGCCTCAAATTCCTTGCTGCGGTGGGGGAGCATTGCCTTGGTTTGAGCTGCCAGCACATCCGGATCGACATCCACCGGACCGGGTACGAACATAGGGGACATAAGGACCTCCTGAAGGTGAGCTATAGATTCAGCGAATCGGCGAGTAGGCAAATTAACGAGTCAATCCATCAGCTGATGATGCCAGGCGATCGATCCAATTGTATCAGCGGGAGGCTATACCGGCGATGGCAACAATAGAGACTGCTATAATTGTTTCCATGCGCCGCCTGCTTATATTTATATCTATTTTTCTTCTGGCCTGCCAGGCTATTTCGACCTTTCCTGAGGCTCTTCTAGCTTCCCAGGCGACTTCTCCCACGAATACCCTGGAGATTCCTAGTGCGACGCCTTTATCAACGCCAGTTCCAACAAGTTCTCCACCGCACATAACGCCGACTACAACGCAACCAAAGGGCTCGTTCAAAGTCCACTTTCACCCCGATGGCCCAATTTATACAGGTGACTTGATAAGCCTAGAAATCATCGCGCCAAATGAAGCGGATATGGATGAGGCACAAGTGCAGGTTCAGGTGAACAACTCCGCTCCAATCGACCTGGGAACGGCTGATTTTGGCCCTTATGGGATTGGCGGACGCTTGCAAGCCACCCTGACCTGGGTGTGGGACACACGGGGATTAGCTGCTGGCAAATATCTCCTCAATATCTCGATCCTGCCAGATGGTCTCTCCTGGACTGAAACGGTCAGGCTTTTCCCGAGGGATGATCTGCCTCCCCCTGAACCCGGGGCGAAGTGGGAAACCGCGGAGAATGAATGTTGCCAGCTGCACTATATTACCGGTACTGAAGCAGCCTTTGATCTGCCATCCTTGTTGGCGAGCGCTGATGAAGAGGCGCGCGACGCTGTGGAGAGCATGGGAATTGAATTTAGCGATCCGATCCCAATCACGGTTTTGCCGCGCGTCCTGGGGCATGGGGGGTTCGCTGCCAGCGAGATCTACATATCTTATCTGGATCAAAACTATGCCGGCAACGATTTTTCTCAGGTCTTGCACCACGAGATGATCCACCTGTTGGATAGTCGCCTGGCGGGCGACCTGCGCCCAGCGTTATTGGTGGAGGGCCTGGCGGTCTACCTGTCGGGGGGCCACTTCAAGAGAGAACCGCTGCTACCGCGAGCCGCAGCCCTGGTGGATCTGGGATGGTACCTGCCTTTGGCGCCACTCGCCGACGCGTTTTATACTTCCCAGCACGAGATCGGCTACCTGGAAGGGGGTGCCCTGGTGAATTACATGGTGAATGCTTTTGGATGGAAGGCTTTCGATATGTTTTACCGGGACATTCATCCCCATTCCAGCGGGAAACAATCGCAAGCGCTCGATACTGCCCTGCAAGCCCACTTTGGCCTGACGCTGGCCCAGCTGGAAGCGCGCTTTCTGGCAAGACTCCGCCGCCAGCAGATTAACCCGGACATGTACGATGACATCCGCCTGTCAGTCTATTATTATGATACCGTGCGGCGCTACCAACAATTGCTGGACCCTTCCGCATATTTCCTGACAGCCTGGTTGCCAGGGGCAGAGCAAATGCGCCAGCGGGGGATCGTGGCGGATTACCTGCGCCATCCTGAAGACCCTGAAAACATTTCTCTGGAGGCCATGCTGGTAGAGGCTGATAGGGATTTGCGTGCTGGCAATTATGTTGAAGCAGAGAAGACGCTGGCCCAGATTAATATCGCCCTTGATGAGTTAGAATGATTGACCCAATAGGAGGGCTGTCTGGAAACTTACCAGCATATAATAAAGAAATTCGCCTGGGTAGACCAGGCGAATTGTATGTGATAAAGGTTGGTTTGGGACTTACGGGCAGGTGATGCCAAAGGGTCCGCCTACCAGGACTGTAATGCTTTTAAAAGTTGGCGTGCAATATAAATTTAAAGAGTCAAAAGCGTATCCCCCTGCGACAAGCAAGCAGAGCAATACAACCAAACAGCCGCAACTGACCCATAACCATGTCCTGCGGGGCCTCTGCTCCTCCGGAATGATCGGCTCTAGTGGGCTGGCTGGAACCCGCCCAGCGTATGCAGGCTCCAGGGGAGGTGGGGCGGGCGGTGGTACGTAAGCTGGCGTGGGGGGCGGCGGGGTTGGCGGCACATAAGCTGGCGCGGGGGGCGGCGGGGCTGGCGGCACATAAGCTGGCATGGGCGGCGGTGCTACAACTGGCGGGGGTTGTGGGGCGACTACTGTGCCGGGGGCGCTGACCATGGTGGCGTTTGGATCATAGGAGGCCATTTCGAAAACCAGGCTGACGTTCTCGCCCAGCATGATCATATCGCCGAGGCGCAGGACGCGCGGCCCGGTCAGGCGTTGCCCGTTGACAAAAGTGCCGTTGGTAGACCCCAGGTCTTCCAGAATGTAGCCGCTAGCTTGCACAGTCAGCCGGGCATGCCGGCGAGAGACTTCCGCGTCATTGATAAAGACCTCGTTGGCGACGTCTCGACCGAAAAAAAGTTCGCTCTTTTCTATGGCAAACGTCTTGCCAGGAGCCGGGCCGGTTTTCATGACAAGTTGATAGGACTGGTAAGCCATTTCATCCTCCTAGATTTGTTCCCCAGATGAAGAAAATTTGGGCTGGTATAAGTGTACTGTTTTTTTTACCATGTGTCAAACTGAATTGCGATCCATTTCGGCCAGCATCTCGAATTCGAACACCTCCCCAAAGGCGACCAACACCGCCTGGATCACCTGTTCCATGGTGGGGACTGGATGGAGCAAATCGGCCAGGCTGGCAACCGGGTAGTCGGCCAGCCCGCAACCGATGATCCCCTCCCAGTAGGACATATCTGGGTTGACGTTCAAGGCAAAGCCATGCCGGGAAACCCCGCGCGCGTCCACCTTGACTCCTATAGCGGCGACCTTGGCTGGAAGACGCTTGAGCTCGGTAGGGCAGTTCGGGCAGTTTGAAGGGACGTGCGGCTGGAGCCATACTCCGGTCAGACCAGGAACCTGCCCGCTGGCTACCCCCAGGCGCGCCAGGGCGGCGATCAACATCGTCTCCAGCTTGCGGACGTATCCCACATAATCGGCCTGGGGTAAACGGGCAGAGTCTTGCTTGATATCAATCCGCAAGTTGGCGGAGCCGAGCGGCAACAGCGGGTAGCCGACCAGCTGCCCGGGCCCGTGGTAGGTCACGTCACCGCCGCGATCGACCCAGTGCACGCTGGCTCCCTGCCGGGCAAGTTCTGCTTCGTCCCACAATAGGTTTTCGATCCGCCCGCGCCGTCCGAAGGTGAAGGTGTGGGGGTGTTCCAGCAACAACAGGGTCGGCGGTTTCTTCCCCGCGGCGATCTCGCCGGCCAGCTGCTCCTGCAGCTGCCAGGCTTCCGCGTAGGGCACCAGCCCCAACCAGTGTACAGCGCAAACCGGATGCATCAGGCATAGTATACCGAAAATCCTGTCAACCAACATGATAGAATCGCTTTCAGGGTGCAATGAAAGCGATGCTTTCGTTCAAAGCAAAGACCTGGCTGTTATCCGTTGTGTTGCTCGCCGGCCTCTTTTTCCAGGTGTGGCGTTTATTGGGTAACGTCGGGCAAAATATGCTGCGCGTGCGGGGGGCTATCGGGCAGACGGGATTATGGCGCAGCGCCAACTTCGGCCAGAACCAGCGCTTCGCCAACTATGTCCAGTTCTTAAACGACAACATTCCCACAAACGCGCGCGTCGTCCTGCCCCCGGAGGGAGGCGGGTTAAAGGTCTTGAGCATCACCCCTTACATGCAGTTCTTCCTTGCCCCACGCCAGGTGCTCAACTGTACAGACGCCGCCTGTCTGCAAACCATCTCCCGCGAGAACACCTATTTCCTGGTCGTCGGCGACTTCCCAGGAGATGGGTATTCCACGCCATCCAGGAATGTACGTATGTTTGACAGCGAATGGGGCCTCCTGCTTCCGGATCACCCGCCTTCCCCTGGAAATGTATCCTCAGGCTTCCAGAGCTTGTTCGAGGTCTTCCAGGCGGCTGCCTGGCCTGCGGCCTGGCTGACCATGCTGGTGGTGGGTGGTTTTTTGTTTTCAGGACGCCTCGTTCCGGATGTGGATATCCCCACCCGGCTTGCCCTGGGCTATGGCCTGGCGTTGTTTGCGCTTTCGATGGGGATAGGGTTGGCGGGGTTAGCCGGCATGACGATTAATAGCAGGCTTGTTTTAGGGATCACGATCCTTTTCTGCGTTGCTTCTCTGTGGGCAGCTCGCGTATCCAGGGGTTTGCGCCGCGCGGCTAATGCATCGCCAGGTTTGCCTGTCCCGCCAGGGCGGCGCATCGATCTGTGGCAGATCGCCTTCCTGATCCTGGGGGGAGCAGCTGTACTGCTTTCGGTTGGCCAGGGTTACCATACGGCCGATGAGATCCAAATCTGGGGCGTGAAGGGTTACGGGATTGCCCTGACCGGAGATATATCCACGGTTACCTCCTGGGGCACCAACACATTGCCCTATCCGCTGCTGGTTCCTGTGCTCATTGCTGCTTTTCGCAGCTTGTTTCAAGAAACGCTCCCCGCCTCAAAAGTCATCTTCAGCGGTTATTACCTGGCTTTGTTGTTCCTTGTCTATGGGTTCCTGGTCCAAATCAAGGTAAACCGCCCCATTGCCGGGTTAGCCACCCTGCTGCTGGCCAGCACGCCGATCCTCTTTCGGCACGCCACGATTGGCTTTGCTAACCTGCCGATGGCTTATTACCTGGTCACGGCGGTAATATTATTCCCCGGGGTGATAGCAGCCCTTGCCTCCCGGCAGGCAGAGGGGCGAATCTTTCTGAGCGGGGTGTTCTTTGCCGCGGCTGCCTGGACCAGGCCTGAAGGACTCGTGCTGGCCTGGCTGGGGGCGCTCTTACTGCTTGGGCTGGCTTACTTCAAACGACCGGGAGTGCTGCCCCTTAGCCAGCTCCTTCGCTCTGCTCAGGACAAGGCTCAGGGCAAGCCTTGGCGCCAGGCGGCGCTGCTAGTTGCACCTTTGTGCGGCTATTGGGTTTTCTGGTGGTTGGTCAAGGCCATGGCCTACTCAGACCAGGCGGCAAAGTCTGGGCTGGCAATGGAAGCCATCCAGCGCAATCTGGCGGGGGATTTTCATCCGGTAGAAGCCGTGTATATCCTGCGTTCCCTGTTCACTGATTTGTTCAGCGCCCAGGTTTGGGGTGTGTTGGGCATTGGGATGCTCCTGGCCTGGGCGCTCGCCCTAGTCAGGCCTGGCAGATGGCGGGGGACGATATCCCCGATCCTGATCTGCGGCTTATTGTACATCCTGGCAATCCTGGGGATGTACTACCTGGCCTCATATGACAGCGTGCATGATATCAGCTGGTGGGTTAATTCGGGACTGGACAGGATGATGCTACCCGGAGTTATTCTGCTATGGATTTTGGGGGTGGGCCAGGTCAAGTTGCTTGACGACGGCGAAGATCGCCCCAGCTCTACCGACAGTATATAACTGTTTCGCCTCCGGAAAGAGCGTCAGATCTTTATCATGTCTGGACGAGACGATGGCAAAGCTGGAGCCGCTTTTAGCTTGGAAGTTCTCTTTATCAAATTTTTCGATGAGCAGATCAGCGCGGGCCAGGCTTTTGACGACATGCTCAGGCCCCCAGACGACGACCTGCGCGTTGGCAGGCGCGTTCTCGTTTAAGTAATTGATTGCTTCCCGGTAAGAGGTTGCCCAATAATCCATCTCATAGTTGCGGAAGGCGCCCCTGACCCCACCGGTCAGGCTGTTGTAATACACGTATTGGTAAGGGTGCAGCTGGACGTCCCAATAAAGGTTGGGCAGGAGCAGCAGGACCAGGATCACGATCCTCGCCGGGGTGCTTTTTATCCTGTCTAATATAGCCTGGATTCCAAGCCCGGCGAAGAGGAAGATTGAGGGGATGACGAACAGGAAGTGCCGGAAATTGTCGTACATGGTGGGCTGCAGGACCAGTCCTGCTATGATGGGGAGAATCAACCACAAGGCCAGCAGAGCTACCAATTCCCGGTCGACGGCCCTCCTGATGAAGCGAGCGATGGCGACGGCCAGGCCGGCCAGGAATAAAATCACGGCGGTTTCGGTGAATTGTAGCGACAGCAACACTGGCAGGTAAGCGCGCGGCAGCTCGCTGACCGGGTAATCGACGCCGGCGAACATCACCTTGCCATCCCAGGGGAAATCGGAGGCCTGTGTAATACTGCCGATATAGTTTTCCACTGGAGCTCCCCACAGGTTGGGCCAGGTGAGGTAGGAAACGACCACTGCGATCGTAAAATAAGCGATCAAGGTCGGGATCGCCTTTCTGCCGGTTTTTATCAGGAAGTAATAAGCGACCAGGGCACCCGCGGCCGGGCCGATCACGCGGGTTGACGTGCACAACCCCAAAAGGATCCCGGCGCCCAACACACCCTTGTTTATGAGGCTCTTCAGCACCAATTTTACGAATGGAATTACATGCTCCCGCCACATCGCCTGGGCGGCTGTTGGGAACAAGCGGAGAGCGATCGCCAGGTCTACCACCATTGTCAGGAGGGCGTAAAGCAGCACCAGGCGCGGATAAAGCTTCAAGCTTTTCTGGACATAGTTTTCCAGCGGCACGGCGTGCATATTCTCTGCCAAATTGGAGAATAATTTTCCCAGAGCGCTGGAAGGTTCTGCAAAATAAGCTCGCTCGATCAGGCCGGTCATTGCCTGCGTGACAGGCGCGTGGACGATGATTAATCCCAGCAGGATCACCACGGAAATCCCAACCCATGAGGCGAACAAGCCCCGCCTTTTTCTGTTGAGCGCCTGCCAATCGCGCGACAATATCGAGTGTAGAGAGAGAGCTCCTGGTTTAGCTCCCGATCCCCTGTTCCCTTCATCAAGGGAATGACCGGTTAAGGCATCGACCATCGCCAGGCCCGTGGCGAGACTGCCCAAGAAGAACGCCATGAAGGGGATGTCTTTAGGGTTGATGAATGCATGCCCCCAGATCAAAGGTTGAGTGCCAAAAAGCAATGTGGTGCTGAAAGCCGTCCATTTATTCATCAATCGCAGGCAGATGATGTAGAAGAAAGATAGCCCCAACAGAAGGGAGAGGAAGTGCATGAAATGCCAGGATTCGATGGGCAGCCAGTCTTTACGAACCCGCATGATCGCCTCAGAGCCGAGCTTGGCCGCCATTACATAGAAGGAGCCTTTCTCACCTCTCAACCCCTTGCTATCCCCCAGGTAAGCGCTGAGCGAATTGGTTGCGTAGCGGTAACGCAGTTGTTCGTCCCACGACTCGCCATAATCGGTCACGATCAAACTCCCGACGATCAGGAAAAGCGTGATCAGCAAGCCGAGCGGAAAGTATTCGTGCGAGATCAATTTTAATGCCGAAAGGCGGATTTTTTCGAAACGCGCTGACTCCATAGAGTCCTAGTTTGGTTAGCTAATGCAACGCATAGATGCGCACATATTCTATGCCATTGATCCAGATGGTTTTTTCGGGCGTGCGCTGGGAAAGATACTCAAGAACCTGCCCGGAAATACCCCGCTGCCACTGGTGGACGTAGACGACGGCGTAATTGTTGGCGAGGAACTTTTCCCATTCTTGCGGGCTGACTTCTGAAAGATACGACATAAATGGGGCTTTGCCGCTGAAGAAGTAAGAGAAAGGGCCCAGGTTATACCAGGACACTACTCCCATCTCTGCCGCGTCTGGTTTTTGGTTTAAATAACGGGCGGCCTGGTCTAAGCCTTCGCCCCAGCCGATCTGCATCACTTCGGGAGCTTTCTGGCTGCCGCCCATAAGAGGGTTGTAGTAAGAAAAGTAATATGGAAAAGTTGGGAGCGAGCCGGCAATCTGCACTCCGACGACGATCACCAGGAGCAGGTAGGGGCTATATTTTAGAACTGAACGGAGGTTTTTCTCTTTCAACCAGACGGCGGCTGAGACCCATCCCAGAGCGGCGAGCAAGTCCAGGGGCGCGTAGATCGGCACCAGGTAGCGATCAAATTTCTTCGAGCCGATGGTCATCCCGATGGTGAAAAGCAGCACCAGGAGGAATAAGGCGATCGAGGTGAAGCGCAACGGTCTCTGATCGAATGGCTTCCGCCAGGTGAAAAAACCGAGGAGGGCGGCTACCAGCCCGATCAGTTCGACTGGCGTACTGCGCCACAGATAGGTCAGCGGGTAAAAATAGAAATAGGCCGACCCCAGATCGCCGCTCTCGGCAATCTGCCCATTGAAGAAGACCGCCGAGTAGTGCCCGCTTTCGGCCCATTTTCCGGCTTTCTTGAACACGGTTAGCAACGGCTCGGTTGGATCGCCCCACATGGCAGGCCAAAAGACAAACATCACCCCCACCCCGATCGCGACCCAGGCGATTAATGGCCAGGCGCTGTGCCACAGCTGTTTCGCCAGGGGCGCTGCCTTGTCACGGGAGCGGGTTTGCCAGAGATCGAGCAGGGTCATCAGGCCAATCACTGGGGCGATAAAGACGCCCGGCGACTTCGTCAGCACACTGAACCCCGCCGCGGCGGCGGAGAGCAACAAATCTATGGTCTTTCGCTCCAGGAGAAAACTCAGGAAGGCCAGCAAGGAGAGCAGCATCAGGTTGCCCAGCATGCCATCCAGGTGGAGCAAGCGAGTGAGCGCCAGGTGGAAGGGGTCAAAGGCGATTATCAAAAAGGCGATCAAGGCGGGGAGCGGGCCGATCAAGCGGCGGGCATAGAGGTAGGCCAGCGCCAACACCAGCGTGTGCCCCAATACCATGAACGTCCGACCAGCGGCCAGCAACTCGATCGGCGGCACCTTGGCCAGGTTCTTCATGTGATAGTGAAACTGAGCCGGCTCAATCTGTCCGAGGCCAGTACCGCGATATTCTGGGAAACGGCTCAAGAATCCCAATGTCCCGGCCCACATGGTGGTCACACCGGGGTGTTCCCTTTGGTAGGTGGAGGCGAAATCCCGCTGACCAAGGGCGTAATAGAAGTTAGCGGAACGGTTGAGCCACAAAGGCTCGTCGGGTGTGGCGAACTGATCCAAAGCCAGGCCGCGCGGCAGCCAGGTCGCCAGGACGATCACGATCAAGGCCAACACATCCCACCAACGCCAGGTTCTAGCCGCAGCTCGCTTATCGGAGGGTAAAAGGGAGGGCATGATTTATTCTCAGCAGGGGCTGCTTTTCGACCTGAACCTGATGCGGTGAAAAGCTGCGTCTGGGAAGTGAGTATAACACAACCGGCAATTCATCTTCTTTCGGGGTATCTTGTGCAAAGGCGCAAAGTGAACTATCATCGTAGATCCTCGAAGAAGGCCAATGAGTATCAGCCAATTTGGAGTCTTCATGCAAGTACCGTCCGTTGCACAGTTGATCCCCATTCTGCAAACAGCGATCGGCCCGGTGATCTTGATCTCTGGGGTCGGGTTGCTGTTGCTCTCCATGACTAATCGCCTTGGCCGGGCCATCGACCGGGCGAGGATACTCTCAGCCGAACTTACCATGGCGAGCGAGGCCTCCCGGTCTGCTGTCGAAGGGCAGCTGCGCATCCTGTGGAGGAGGGCGCGCCTGATCCGAGCGGCGATCACGCTGGTGTCAATGAGCGCCCTGGCTGCGGCGATCCTGATCATCGTACTGTTCTTCACGGCCCTCTGGCAGCTGGAGACGGCCTGGCTGATCGGCGCGCTGTTCGTGGTCTGCATGGCCTGTTTGATTGCGGCGTTGATCGTGTTCATCCACGACATCAACCAATCGCTCGCCGCGCTCAGGCTCGAATTGAAGGTCGAAGGGCTTCACGATGACTAAGTTGGTGCGTAAATGGATGTAGCAATTCGCGCCGAACTTCCGGCTGATCGACAGGGCGTTTTCGCAGTCAATGCCGCAGCCTTCCCTACAGACAGCGAGGCACAGCTGGTCGAAGGGTTACATATGGCAGGTCTCCCTTTACTGTCCCTGGTTGCCGTCGTTGAGACGGAAGTGGTCGGCCACATCCTTTTCTCACCAGTGATTGTAGTCAACGGCGATGTAAAGACACCAGCCATTGCGCTTGGGCCAGTGGCCGTGCATCCTGCTCACCAGAGGTTGGGCATCGGTTCGCAGCTCATCCGGGAAGGCCTCAGGCAGTGTACCGACTTGGGTCACCAGATTGGCTTTGTGCTTGGCCATCCGGATTATTACTCGCGCTTCGGATTCCGGCTGGCAGCGCCCCACGGATTGCATTATAAGGACGCATCGTTCGACCCTTATTTTATGTTTCTCGAGCTGCTGCCTGGTTCGGCCAGGGGCGTGCGCGGCGAGGTTGCATATCACGAACTCTTTGATGGGGGCTAATTGGGTAGGCGAGTAACCACTGTAACTTTATAGAAAGAGCGGTGCAGTGTCAAAGAATCCTTATAACTACAAAAATAGACAAGGCATCCATCCAGTTTCGTGGGAGGATTTCCATGGGATTTGTCAGGGATTGGCTAGAGCAGTATCTTCCTACAGCCCCGAGATCATTCTAGCCATTGGCCGGGGGGGATATTACCCGGGGACTCTCCTGGCACATATGCTCCAGGTTGAAATCTACCCGATTCGACTTTCAAGGAGAGTCAATGACATCGTAAAATACAAGAAGCCGAGATGGTACGTCAAACCACCGAGAGAAGTTTTGGATAAGCGGGTGCTGATCGTCGATGAAATTTGCGGTTCTGGTGAGACCATCCGATTGGTGAAGGATAAGGCTGAAGCTCAAGGCGCTAAGGAAGTAAGGAGTGCGGTTCTGTATGCCCACACCTGGGGAGTATCTGTGCCGGATTATATTGGCTTGATCAGCGATGCGTTAATTCTCAATCCTTGGGATCGAGAGATCCTGAAAGATGGAGCTTTTCAATTTCACCCAGAATATGAAGCAGCTTTATCAAAGCAAGGATTGAAGCCCGATCCATCCCTCTTGATCGCTGCACCCAGCGTTCAAATTGCGAAAGGTTCGTAGAGGAGGTTCAAAAATGCGCGTGGGTGAATTTGTGGAGTGCGAGAAGTTTCCGTGTGCAGATGTAAAGCACGCGGGTTATATCATTCCAGCCCTGGATGTTAATCCAGAAACGATCTCCATAGTAATGATCTCCGAAGCTGCGCCGGCGAACCCGGGAGACTACTACTACGCGGGAGGGGACGCCTCATTTCAGCAAACCACCGTCCAGGCCTTCAACGACGCGGGTGTAAATGTCTCGTCTATACAGGAGATAGTCGATCTGGGGGTATACCTCACTACGGCCGTGAAATGCGGGAAGACAGGCTATGGAATAAAGGCGGGCACGATCAAAGAATGTTCGCTGATCCTGGAGAAAGAACTTGACCTGTTTCCAAATGTGAGGGCCTTCATGCTGATGGGAGACGTCGCCATCAAGGCTATCAATCACATTGCGCAGAGGGCAGGTGAAGAGAAAGTGATTCCCGCCGGTTCCACATATAAGGTCCGAGGCAGGGAATATTATTTTCGAGGCAGGAGGGCCTTCCCATCCTACCTGCAGGCGGGCCCCAGCTTCTTGATCGAGAAGAGTAAGCGCAGGATGATTGCGGAAGATATTGCGGCTGCATTAAGTCTCATAAAGTAGACTATAGCCCTCCGTGGTTCGAAGATTTTTTATGTGATATCATTCGGCGTCATCGAGAAACATTCAGACGGTGGAGAACCTGTAATGAGGAAAGTATCTATACCGCTTTCAATCCTTTTCGCCGTAATTTTAGCGGCATGCGCGCCAGGCACTCCCGCTGCTCAGTTAGCGACGACTCTTCCGCCTGAGGTGACGCCTCAGGCGACAATGTTACCCCCAACAGCGACGCTCCCAGCGGCTGAGACCTCTCCGGTTCCCACAAATCCGCCACCTACAGACACTTCTCAAGCCCCGACTCAGCTACCCCCGACAGAAACTGAGACGCCAACGAGCCAATTTCCGCTGGGTGTGGTTTACACGATCGGGGCGGGCAATGGACTCTGGCTGGTGGGCGCGGATGGGCAGCCACAATTGTTAAGCGAGCAGCAGTATCCTACATTGTCACCGGATCAACAGCAAATCCTGCATTCCATTAGTTACGATGGGGAGATCTGGCTGGCCGATCTGGCAACCGGCGAGAGTCGCAACCTGACCAACACGCCCGACAAGATCGAAGAGAGCTTTCAGTGGTGGCCAGCCGACCCCGGTGTGATCGTTTTCAACTCCAGGCCGGCCGAAAGTTTGGGGGGTTATCTCGCCACGATCAATGCAGATGGGACAGACTACCGGGTGCTGGACGAGGAAATTGGATCGATCAGCCCGGCCGCGCCCTCGCCGGATGGCCAGACGATCGCCTTCGACCGGGGAGGCGAGCCGTGGCTGTATCGCCTGGATGGGGGTCTTGAGCCCATCGATTTCAGCGCCTTTGGATTAGCGGCGGGAAAAGCCGGATTTCCCGAATGGTCCCCTGACGGAAAAATGCTGGCCTGGAAAGTGTATGGTCAAGATGGGACGAGCGGCGTGGCTGTGCTCGATCTTGTTCAGGGAATAGGGGTCTTGCTTCACCCTTACACAATATTAGGCGGCAGCGAAATGTTCGCCGAACTGGCCTGGAGCCCGGATGGACAGTGGCTGGCCAACGCCGACCAGGCTGAAATCGCTGGCGAAAGGGTCTCTTTATGGGTCGTGCGGGTGGACGGCAGCCAGGAGCATTATCTGGGAGGGCGGGCCTCGTCGCCTGTCTGGAGTCCCGACAGCCGCTACCTGGTCTATTCGCAATTGCCCTCGGATGCCAGTGCTTTTGACGCATCCCAGACGATGCTGGTTGAAGTAGGAGATTGGCAGCCGTTGGTACAGGATCTGCCAGGCGGCGCCCAGGTCGAAGATTGGGTCATATTACAACATTAAGGGCTAAAGGCGCCTTTTCCACGAGTTAAAACCTGTTATGGAGCAAGGAGCATCCAATGCAAGCGTATGGCGCAGGTTTTGCGCGGGTATATAACTTGCGATGGGCTGGCTTTGCCAAGCAAGTCGCGCCGCTGATCCTTGAATACTATGAAGCCTCACCTTTTGCTGCGGCGAACAAGCGCGTGCTCGATTTATGTTGCGGCACCGGTCAGCTGGCATTGTATTTCCTGGAGAAGGGCTACCGGGTGGTGGGGATTGACCTCTCGGAGCACATGCTGCGCTATGCCAGAGAGAATGCGCTTGCATATATTGTATCTGGGCAAGCCAAATTCATCGAAGGCGATGCTACAGACTTAAAATTGGATGAACACTTCGATTTGGTAGTCTCCACTTTCGATGCGCTTAACCACCTCGAAAATGAACAAGCCTTGAGAAGATGCTTTCAATGCGTCTTCCCGCTCAGTGAGGGTCTGTTCATTTTTGACTTGAACACGCGGGTTGGCTTAAGCCGCTGGAATAATATCCAGATGGAAGAGAATGAGGAAGCATTGGTTATCACCCGTGGGATCTTTGATGGGCAGGGCGATAGAGCCTGGACAAGAATCTCTGGTTTTATTCACACTGGCGATAAACTTTACGAGCGCTTCGAGGAAACTACTTTCAATACTGTTTTCGAACTGGAGAGGGTAAAAAACGTCCTGCATGAAGCTGGTTGGCGGAAGGTGCATTTTGCCAAGCTGCCAGACTTGAAGACGCCCATCGCTGAACCGGAGAAAGAGGGACGGGTGTTTATCGTGGCAAGTAAGTAGTATAGAGGGGATGAATCATCTTGAGCAAACGCCTCAGGAAGACCAGTAAATCCAGGTTTCTTGACAACGTTCCAATTTTCGAGCACAATGGTTCTATATCGGTACCATTCGGGGACGAATTCGTACAGGCAAGGGCAGGAGGCTGGTTATGATCGTCGTCAAAGGAAACTCAGAAAACCCCATGAGACGTAGTTGTTTGTTGATAGCCGCATTCTTGTTCCTGGCTTTGTTTTCCCCTGCCGGACGTGCGCAGAGCGCGCCGGATGAATGGGAACCTGTGGCAGATGGCATCGATTATCAAGAATTTCACTTGCCTGATCCGAACAACGTGTTCGTTACGCGCATGCAGCGCAGCAACCAGAATGTGATCCTCGAAAGCAGCATCGCCCAGGGCCGGCTATCGGGTGGGCCGGAGACGGTCAGCGGTATGGCGAGACGCTACGATGGGGCGATCAATTATTGGAACCAGACCTGGGGGAATCGCAACCAGGTGGTCGTGGCGATCAACGGCTTTTATTTTGGCGCTCCTGAAGAGCCGCCGGGGGTGCCGTGGAGCGGGCAGGTGCATTCCGGCTGGTATGCCAAACAGTTTTGGGATGGTGAGAGCGGGAGTGGCTTCGCCTGGAAGCTGGATCGGGAGGCCTTCATCGGCGAATGCGTCTCGCATCCGGCGGATAAACAGGTTGTCAACTATATTCGCGCCGGAAGTGTGATCGCCACCCAGATGTTCCACGGCATCAATGTGCCCCGCCAGGATAACCAGTTCATCCTCTACACTCCCCAATATGACGCCGATACCCAAACCGGCGGTGATGGGGCCATCGAAGCGCTAGTCGAGTTGTCGCGCCCCTCCCTGATTGCACTTACCTCGGATATGACGCGCGGCAAGATCATGAAGGTCCGCGATAACCAGGGCTCGACGCCCATCCCTTTTGACCATGTCGTCTTGTCCATGCACGGGGCCGCCAAGGCGGAATTTCTCAGCAAGGGCATCGTTGAAGGGGATGAAATTGGCATTGCCCAAAGGATTAAAAACTGTGATTCGGGGCTGGCTTATGATTGGTCCTCCACCTATGCCAGCGTCGGGGGCGCCTTCTATTTCCTAAAAAACGGCGTGATCCAGGATTTTTCCGGCGATCCTCAGGCCAATGTGCGCGACCCGCGCACGGCGATCGCATTCAATAATGATTACATCTACTTTATCGTGGTCGATGGCCGGGATGCATGGTACAGCCTGGGGATGACCATCCCCCAGCTGGCTTCCTTCGCCAAAGATGTCCTGGGCGCAACCTGGGGTATCGCCCAAGACGGTGGCGGCTCTTCGACTTTGGTGGTGAACGGCGAAGTGAAGAATAATTCCTACTGCAATATCACCATCTGCGAAGGCAAGATGTTTCTCCCCATCATCGCCAATCCAGGGGAAGGCGGGCAAAGCCAGCAGGACGAGGCGGTCGCACCGGGTGTGCCGATCCCGCCTTTGGTCAGTACCCCCCCACCCCCGCAGCTTTCCGGCGACGGGCTGCCGCTGACCTCGGATTATTATGTATATGGCCGGGATGCATCTGGAACCATGCTACAGCGCCTGGTGGCCAACGGTATGCTGATGGTCGTCGTAGAACCGAAAGAGCAATCTCATACATTTTCTACGAGCAGCGGTGTCTTAACGCGAACCGAGGCTCAAGTCCGGTTTGGCCCAGGCACCAACTACGCCGTCGTGGACACCGTCCCGGCGTTCACAATTGGAATCGTTCCGGCGCATGGCTTAAACGGCGTGAAAGCCACGGGGTCGTATTGGTGGAAAGTCCTTTTGGAAGTCGGAAACGTCGACGTCGTTGGTTGGGTGCCAGAGGAGATGCTGGCGCTCCCACCTCGTTAGCGGGCAACCGGCAAGCCGACCGCCTGGCGCAGGATTTCTAGCTCGTTGTATTTAGCCAGGCCCTCTTCCCGTTCAAGCTGGCGTTCATAAACCATCAATTCCATATCATGGCCATTCCTCTCGCGACGTTGGTCACACTGTTCCATCCCGGTAAACAATCCGACGATCAGGTAAATCGTAAAAAGCAAGCTAATCGGGAGGTATTTAGAGGATAACAACGTCAGAAACTCTCAGAATTTGTCGACAGGTATAAACAAAAGTATAATTGCTTATTCATGAATCACGCCTACCAAAGAGCCACGCTACCCCCTGGATTATTCCCCCGACTTCTTCAACAAATAATACCATTCCTGATCGCGATTGTCTTCATCGCGGTCATCTATCTTTACTTCCCTTTCCGCAATCGATTGCAATTCGACGAAGATGAAGGGATCAACCTGATGAAGGCCAGCCTGGTAATGAAGGGATATCGATTATTTGAGCAGATCTGGAGCGACCAACCACCGCTCTTGACATATATCCTGGTGGTCACTATGCGGGTGTTTGGGACACAAGTCTATACCGCCCGTTATTTGCTCCTCCTGTTTTCAGCAGTTTTATTGTTGGCTGGTTTTCACATTCTACGCAGGATTTGGGGGAATCTGCATGCACTGGTTGGAACATTCTTGATCATCTTGCTTCCCTTTTACATGCAGCTGAGTGTTGCAGTAATGGTAGGTTTACCGTCATTGACTTTCGCTGTGTTATCTCTGTTGGGAGTCATTGCCTGGCACCAACACCGCAAATGGATTTGGTTGGTTCTCTCCGCACTGGCTTTCAGTGCTTCTGTCTTGATCAAGTTATTTACCGGATTCCTGATTCCAATCATCCTCGTAGGACTGTTGCTGGGTGAGTGGACCCGGTTGCGCGGGAAACTCAAATTTCGGGACCTTGTTTTTCCAGCGGTGATATGGGCCGGAATCTTCTCGGTAATCACGATCAGCGCAATATTAGTCTGGGTGGGACCTGGCAATTTGACCCAGCTTTATCAGTCTCACCTGGAAGGGGCGGCAATTTTTACCAATGAAATTTACACCATAAATTATCATCTCCGCGACTCCCTCCCCATGCTGTTGCTTTCGATATTTGGTGTCTTGGCCACTATCACTACCAAACGCTGGTTGACTTTATACCTGGTTTTTTGGATGGGCAGCGCGTATCTTCTCCTGCTGCGCTACTCCCCAGTCTGGTACCACCACCAGCTTCTGGTGACAGTGCCCACTGCCATGCTGGGTGGGGTGGCTGTCGGCGAAGGGATTCTCTGGGCCATAGAGGCAATCCGTGATCGCCGTCTGCTCCGTTTTCGCAACCTGTTTGCGGTTCTTGCCCTGGCTTCCTTCGCGTTGGTGATCTATGATCAGATTCCCGATGTGAGTCGCCGGTTTAGTTATGGAAAGAACCTGGTGGATGAGCCTATCCATAGCAGCGCTTTAATGGAAGAGGTTTACCAATATGTAGAACAATATGCGCCCGAGACTGAATGGGTAGTGACGGATCTCCCTATGTTCCCTTACCGATTTGATCTGCTGGTGCCGCCTAATCTGGTTGTTTTTAGCACGAAGCGCTTTAAGACCGATTTGATTGCTGAGGAAGAGCTGTACAAAACGATCGATGCCTACCAGCCAGAACAGGTGCTGATTCGCAAGAAAATCCTGGGCCTTCAGCCTTATTTAAAGCAAGATTACCATCTGGTCTACAACCGTAGAGACCTGGATTTATTTATTCGGAATGATCTGTACTTCAAGCACCAGCGTGCTCCTTGATCGAGTAATTCAGATGAAACTTCTGGCTAGCCAACCAGTCAGCCAGGAATTCTTGAAAACCCTGTTCGCAGTCAGACCGCCTGGCCAGCGCTGGAATTACCCGCCATCTTATTGGCAATAGCTTCCCTTATTTTTTCAACAAGACGCTGTCCCGACTAGGCTTTATGAATTTTACACCCCGAGATGCACTCTGGTCGAATTTCCAGGTGCAACCCGCCCATTTGACTGATGCGTGAAATTTTATCTTCGACTATGATGAGTGTACCTGATAAATTGATTTCAATAGGAGAAGATTCGCATGACTCAATCGAATGGTAATAATATTCTGACTGCCCTTTCGGACAGCATGGCTGCTGCAGTGGAGAAGGGGGGCGCGGCGACGGTGCTGGTGGCCGGCCGCCGGCGCATTCCCGCCAGCGGGATCGCCTACGCCCCCGATTTGATCCTCACCGCCGATCACGTTATCGAGCGCGACGACGACATACCGGTGGTGCTGCCGGATGGCACTGAGCTCGTGGCCAAGCTGGCAGGGCGCGACCCAGGCAGTGACCTGGCCGTCTTACGCCTGGGCAGAGCGGTCGCGGCAGTTGCCGAACCTGCCCCGCAGGAGGCGCGCATCGGGCAGCTGGTCCTGGCACTTGGCCGCCCATCCCCAGATGGCATCCAAGCCAGCCTGGGCGTGATCAGTGCCGTGGGTGGGCCAGTGCGCACCGGACGTGGCGGTCTGTTGGAGCGTTACCTGCGTACCGACGCTGTCCCATATCCAGGTTTTTCCGGTGGGCCGCTGGTCGATACCGCCGGCCGCATCGTCGGCCTGAACACTTCCGGCCTGGCGCGCGGCGCCTCGCTGGCCATCCCGGCCAGCCTGGCATGGCAGGTTGCCGAAACCCTAGCCCAGCACGGCTCTATCCGCCGCGGTTACCTGGGCGTGCGCAGCCAGCCGGTAGCTATCCCGCCTGCCCAACAGAAGGCACTCGGCCGGGACCAAGAGGCCGGCTTGCTGTTGGTCGGGGTGGAGGATGGCAGCCCAGCCGAAGCGGGTGGCCTGATCGTCGGGGATATCCTTACCGGCATCGCCGATCAACCGGTTAACGACCCCGACGAGCTGCTCGGCAGGTTGAGCGGAGAGGTGGTGGGTCGCCCGACAGCGGTGGAAGTCTTACGCGGTGGTCAACCCCGCACATTAATGGTTACAATTGGGGAGCGGAAGTAAAAGGGAAGTTGGATGGAGCTGAATATCGTGCTGCTTGATGTCGTTGATCTTTCCAACACCCTTGCCGAGGCTTTTACAGCCGTCTTCCAGCGCGCCCAACGCAGCCTGGTCATCGTTCACAATGGTCGGGACGGCGCCGGGGCGGGCGTCATCTGGCAGCCTGGTGGGATCGTCGTGACGAATCACCATGTCGTTGCGCGCGGCAAGGCTCGCATTTCCCTGGTGGGTGGCCGTGAGTACCCAACGCGATTGATCGCCAAAGACCCGCACATCGATCTGGCGATCTTGCGGGCCGAGACCGCGGGTGAATATGACCCCGAGCTACCGGCGGCGCCGATCGCTGACTCGCGCGACCTGCGCGTGGGGCAGGTAGCCCTGGCGATTGGTCACCCCTGGGGTCAGATCGGGGCGGTCGCCGCCAGGATCATCAGTGGCCTGGGGGAGGTGCCGGTGCGCGGGCGGCAGGGCACAGTCAGTGTGATCCACACCGACGTTGGGCTGGCACCGGGCAATTCCGGTGGTCCATTAATGAACGCCTCTGGCGGCGTAATCGGTATTAATACTATGATCGTCGGCGGTGACCTGGGGGTGGCCATTCCCAGCCATGTGGTGAACGCCTTCGTCGCAGAAACCCTCGGCCAGGAAGTTCCGCAGGTCGCCAGGTGATGCCAGCCAAGCCGAGCGGGTTGAGAACTGAAAAAGGATGGCTGGCAGGCGGGCGGGAGGCGGTGCATGTCGTGGTGGTCGCCTCTGCCCTGGCGATGCGCGCCGGGCTGCGCGCTTTGCTCGGCGCAGGCGGAGAGGTAGAAGTGGTCGGCGAGGCTGCGACTCTGGCGGATTTATCCACGCTTCCACCGGGCACGGATGTATTGGTCGTGGCGGTGGGGGCTGCCGCCGGCCCAGAGCTCAAAAAAGTATTGAGCACAGCTGAGCCGATGGCTGTCTTGCTCCTGGTGGAAAACGAACCAGCTGCAGCCCGCCTCTTGCCGGAGCTAGCCCTGCACGCCTGGGGCATCCTGTCGTTGGAGGCTTCGGCCGAGGAGCTGGCCGCAGCGGTACACGCGTTGTCCGAGGGGCTGCTGGTCGGCGCTCCAGCCCTGGTTGAGCCGCTGCTGGTGAATCTCCCCGCTACTCGAGAAGTTGGGGATGAGCCGCTGATCGAACCGCTCACCGAACGGGAACTCGAGGTCTTGCAAAGGCTTGCGCAGGGGTTGGCCAATAAGCAGATCGCCGCGCTGCTCGGCATCAGTGAGCATACGGTTAAGTTCCATGTCTCTGCGATTTATTCAAAATTGGGGGCTACCAACCGCACCGAAGCTGTCCGCCTGGGCGTCCACCAGGGGTTAGTCGTGCTGTGAGTTAAAATTGTGGTGTTTTGCGACGCCTAGCGTCGCAAAACACCACGATATCCTTTTCCCTTTTAGTTCTTGCTGGGGACGTCAGAGACCTTGGCTTCGATCACCTTGGGAGAAGCGGTGGTCCGGATGGCGATCTTCTTCGGCTTGACCTCCTCGGCCTTGGGCAGCCGCAGTTTCAGCACACCGGCTTCGTAATTTGCCTGGATTTTTTCGGCTTCGATCCCGGCTGGCAGTGTAATGCTGCGCGCGAAAGACCCGTAACGGCGTTCGCGCAAGTGGTAGTGCGCCTGCTCGACTTCTTTTTCCTCTTTGGTTTCACCCTTAATAGTCAACGTGTTGTTGGTGAAGGTGATCTCCAGGTCGTCTGGATTAATGCCCGGGATGGAGGCTTTCACAGTGAATTCGTCCTCACTTTCAGCTACGTCCAGGGCCAGGTCCCAGGCAGCGGGTTGCCAAGTGGTTGGCGAACCAACCAGGGCGCTGTCGAACAGGCGGTCCATCGTATTGCGAATGGTGATCAGTTCGCGGAAAGGATCCCAACGGGTAAGCATAGGTTCAACCTCCTTTTGAAAATGCTTTATATATCCTGAGTGATTGATATGCAGCAGGCTATCAGTTTCTTGCCGCTTTCAACCCCTATCTTAGATCAAAAATATAAGAAAAGGATTTGACGATTGTAAACAAAATGTAAAAAAAGAGGTATCTACGGTATGATTTCCGCAGACACCTCTTTGCAGGCAGGGCGTGATCTTCTAATGCGAGCCGTCTCCGTGAACGTGCCCGTGTGCCTTTTCCTCTTCCGTGGCTGGCCTTAAGGCGACCACTTTAACCGAAAAGTGCAGGTCTTTACCCGCCAGGGGATGATTAAAGTCCAGGCGCACGGTCTCCTTACCGATAGTGGCGATGCGCGCATGGAGTGTCTCGTCTTCCTGGCTACGTAAGCGGAGCTGCGTTCCGATCTCCATTGGGATTTCAGGCGGGAACTCGTCGAGCGGGACATCCATCCAGGCGTCCGACTCAATCTCGCCGTACCCGTCGCCAGGGGAAACCAGGACTTCCTTTTCAGCACCAACACTCATACCGTACAATTCGCGCTCTAACCCGCTGACAATGTGTTCCTCGCCCTGAATAAATTGGATCGGTTCGCTATCTTGCGAAGTATCCATAATTTCGCCGTCTACACGCAGCGTATATTCGAGTGTAACAACCAACCCATCAGCTACCTGATCTGGTTTTGTGAGATTATTCAAGAAATTACTCCCTTCAGCTACCTTTCCGATACCTTTTTGATGCGGACCATGTTTTGCCTGGTTTGCGTTGGCAAATAGAGATTCTTGTCATTTTAACACACTCCATTCTTAAATAACTGTGGTGATTTGGCGGCGAAGGCACCGTCAAATCACCACGATATCGAAATGAATATTCGAAGAGCGGATGCTAGCTGAACAGCGCGCTGACTCCACCGAGCAGGATGCCGACCAGGATGTTGCCAACGACAAAGAATACAAAGCCGACCAAGACGGTCAAGGCAGCTTTGACATTGTCCAGGTCAAGACCCTGGCGGATGGCGATGAACCCGGCGATCAGCGACCAGATGCCTCCAATAACCCAGCCAACGCACGGGATGATCGACAGGAACTGTGGGGCATAGGCGAAGCCGATCACCCGCAGCATCTCATTGAGGGTAGCCTTTCCGCCAAAGAAGGTCGTGCCCACAAAATATGAGACCACCGACCACAGAAACCAGCCGACAAAGGTCCAAACGAGGGTGGTAATAAAGCTGACGAGAAAATTTCCGCCGCCGAAAAGACCTGCGGATAGCCCGCTGCCCAGGCTTGCCAGGAGGGCGACGATGGCGACAATGATCGCAGCCTGACCGGTGGCGCTTGAGTCGCTTTCAATCGCCTCGAACGTGTTGGTGTCTAATTTGAAGACACCCATGATGCGGTTAAACATAAGAGCCTCCTTTCGGGTAAGGTGTAAAATGAATATATTCAAATTAATAACCCCGCCAAGCGGGTATCGTCGCGGGGCGGAAATCCGGTAGAATATAAACTATGGCAGATTGGAAGGATTTCGCTAATATTTGGAAGACGGTCGGGGAGGTCGACCTGCGGCCGATCCGCGAGGACGCCCTACGTGAACTGAGAATTGCCATGGTCGGCGAGGAAGGCAGCGGCCGCCATGCGCTGGCGGAGCAGATGCGGCGCGACCCTTCCCGGCCAAACGTGCGCACCCATACCCCGGTCAACATCCTCGGCCTGGATGGAAAAGAAGGCCTCAAGGAAGCGGAGCTGATCCTCATACTGGTGGGTGTAACGAGGAGCGACTTCACCCGCCACCAGGCGTTGGCACGCCAGTTGACCAACGCTGGGAAGAAAGTGCTCGTCTTCTACAACCACGACGCCAGCGAAACAGCTCCCCCACCGTCGGATTTAGAGTTGGCCTGGGAGGCTGCCAGCAAGGTGGTGGGGCCAGTGGACAACCCCAGGTTCTTATTGAAGGAGTTTGTACCGGCGGTGCTCGAATTGTTGCCCGGCCACCACCTGCCGCTGGCGCGGCTTTTCCCCTTGTTTCGCACGGCAGTTGCTCACCGCCTGATCAACGACACTTGCTTTTCCAACGCCGCCTACGCCTTGAGCACCAGCCTGGCCGAGCTGGTGCCGGTCTTGAATATCCCCTTCAACATCGCTGATATGGTTGTGCTCACCAAAGCCCAGGCCTTCTTGATGTATAAGTTGGGGCTAGCCTTGGGTTATTCGACTCGCTGGCAGGATTACGTCAAAGAGTTTGGCGGCGTGATTGGCAGCGGGTTCGTCTGGCGGCAGGTGGCTCGCTACCTGGTTGGCCTGATCCCAGTGGTGGGCATCATTCCCAAGGTGGGCGTGGCCTACTCCGGAACTTTTGTCGTCGGCCAGGCGGTACTTGGATGGTACCTGACCGGACGCCATATCTCCCCCAGGCGAATCCGTGAACTTACCCGCCAGGCTTATAGGCAGGGGAGAGCATTTGCCCTCGAGCGGTTGGCGAAAGCGCCCCGGCTGCGCTTGCCCAGGCGCAAACGCGCCGAGTTGCCTGCCCAACTTTCCACGCAGACTTGCCCCAACTGCGCCAGGAATAACGCGGCAGACGCCCTCTTCTGCCAGTATTGTGGGCAGGCACTGCTTCAGTCTTCTGAAGAGGCTCTTTAAACGGCTGGATTATCCATGATGTTTTTTAATTATCGATCCCGTTCTCGAGTCATCCTGCTTGTCTTCCCTTACATATTTTCCCTGTTGGTGACTGCACTTACGACGGGGTTGCTGTTTGTGCTGCGTAGTTCGATCAGCTCAGCCGCCGTGGCCTTGCTGTATTTACTGCCGGTCGGGATGAGCACCTTTCTGTGGGGATTAGGTCCCGGGATACTGGCTGCTATTGTGGCTTTTCTGGCTTTCAACTACTTTTTTATTTTTCCATACTACACATTTTTCGTCCATCAAACCCAAGACCTGCTGGCGTTGTTGGTCTTTCTGGTGGTGGCAGTGGTGATCAGCCAGCTGGTCGGCCGCACCCGGCGTAGCCTGGAGGTAGCCACCGCGCGCGAGCACGAGGCCATCCGCCTGTATGAGCTCAGCCAGAGCCTGTCCGGATTACGAGACGAGCGTGGGATCGTTCAGGTCATCGCTCAACAGACCAAGGAGACTTTCCAGGCTGATCGAGTCGAGGTCTTTGTCGAAGGGGGTAAGGGCAGGGAGCGCATCAACCTCCAAATCCCTTCCATTGGGATGCGCGGTGGGGATAAACCCAGCTTGGTGGTGCCGCTGCAGGCGGTGCGCGGGTTAGTGGGGGAGATCCGCCTTTGGCGGAGCGATCCACCTCTGGTAGCCGCCGAAGAACGCCTGCTACGCACCATCAGCAGCCAGGGCGCATTGGCCCTGGAACGCGCCTGGTTGACCCAGACGGAGACACGCGCCAAAGTGCTCGAAGAGAGCGACCGCTTGAAGTCCTCGTTACTCTCGTCGGTTTCACACGAGTTGCGGACGCCGCTGGCGACGATCAAGGCAGTGGTGACCAGTCTGCACAGTGGCACAATCGAATGGGATTCGGAAGCGCGCCAGGAACTGCTGGCTGTGCTCGAGGAAGAAACCGACCAGCTTGACCGCCTGGTGGGCAACCTGCTCAACATGTCGCGCATCGAGGCGGGTGCGCTCCAACCCCAACGCCGCTGGAATCACTTAGCGGAGATCGTTGCCGGAGTGATGGACCGCCTCCGCCAGCGACGCATCGTCGGAGCCGCCGCTGCGGCGCATGTCTTCGAGGTGGATATCCCGGAAGACCTGCCCCTGGTACCGGTCGATTATGTGCTGATGGAGCAAGTGTTTGTAAACCTGATCAGCAATAGCATTAAATACTCACCGGCGAAGACCACGATCAAGATCAATGCCGGGCGAATAGACGATCATACTTTGATCGTGCGGGTGAGTAACCAGGGGCCGGGCGTGCCAGAAGAACACCTGGAGCGCATCTTCGATAAATTCTACCGGGTGACGGCCGCCGACCGGGTCACCGGGGCAGGACTGGGACTATCGATCTGTAAAGGTATCGTCGAGGCGCATGAGGGGCGC
>Ga0209341_10000828_pt1 | contig 31485 bp, 27 predicted proteins | sample RifCSP13_2_FD_184020 | JGI IMG/M metagenome (GOLD analysis project Ga0209341, IMG submission 184020) | Soil microbial communities from Rifle, Colorado - Rifle CSP2_sed 13_2 (SPAdes) (version 2) | ecosystem: Environmental > Terrestrial > Deep subsurface > Rock core/Sediment | place: Rifle... | reverse complement strand
AGCAGTTTGATTGAATATTCGGCGGTCACTGTGCAAGGTGGGTGGTCAGCTCCCGCTTGCTTCATAAGATAGTAGGCTGCCGCCCAGTTGCAGTGGCAATCAAGCAATGTCCCGATAATACCGCCGCTTAGCACCCCCGGGAATGCTTCGTGATGGCTTTCTGGCTGCCACTCCGCAATTGTCTCCTCTCCTTGCGGAAAGCTGCGAATCCGCAGCCCTTTTTCATTTGCTGGACCACAGCCGAAGCAAGCCATATTCGGCGCGTATGTTTCCTGGATACTTTTCATTTGGCAATGCGCCTCCCAGTTACGGCGCTCCTTCGCCGGCCGCTAATTTCGGGTTCTCCTCAATTCTTCTCGCAACCTGAACCGCTGAATCTTACCAGTAGCTGTGTAGGGCAAGTCTTTCACAAATAGATATTTTCGCGGCCGCTTAAAGCGCGGTAGCTTCTGTTTGAGTAACTGGCGCAACTCATCCTCAATCCTAATCGGCTCCAATGCCGAATCCTGACAAACCAGGAAAGCAGACGGACACGGCAGGCCGTCTTCGTCAAAATCTTCCACCACAACCGCCCGGCTGACAAGTGGATGAAGCAGCAGCATCCCTTCAACCTCGACGGGAGATACCCACTGGCCGCTCGACTTGAAGCAATCGTCGCCGCGGCCCATGTGCCACCAGTATCCATCCTCATCGCAACGGTAGAGATCGCCTGTACGCACCCAACCGTCAATAAACGTTTGCATCGTTGCTTCAGGACGTTGCCAGTAACCGCTCGCAGCGCTCGGGCCCTTGACCCAGAGGTGGGCAGTTGCACCCGTGGGCGCGGGATTGCCATGCTCATCCAGGAGCCGCGCTTCATATCCCCTCAAAACCTTTCCGCTACTGCCATAACGTACTTCATTGTCATGATTTGACATCCACATGTGTAGCATCTCGGTTGAACCAATACCATCAAGGATCGGGACGCCAAACGTTTCCTCCCATTCCGCTCCCAGTCGCGCCGGCAGGGCTTCGCCTGCCGACACGCATAAACGCAAGCTCCCACAATCCAATGGGTCGAGACGGCGGTGGTGATCCAAAAGCAAGTTAAAAACTACCGGAACCCCAAAAAAGATTGCTGGTCTATAGTGTCGAAAAACATGGGCAATCACATCAGGCGCAGGTTTTTCGCGACAAAGAACCGTGGTGTGCCCGTTGAGTAGGGGAAAAGTAAGACTGTTCCCCAGCCCGTAGGCGAAGGGTAGTCGCGAAGACGAGAAGAGGCGATCTCCTTCGCGCAGTTGTAAGACCTCGCGGCAATACGTTTCATTCGTATAGAAAATGTCTGCCTGGCAGTGGACGGCCCCCTTGGCCTCGCCCGTACTGCCGGATGTGTAGAGGATGAAGGCGGGGGCAGTTTCGGGGGCAGCAGAAGAGTCCGGCACTGTTTGCTCTCCTGTTTCGTTCATCCATTCGGTAAGCGATGAGATCTTCACTCTTCCCTGGTTCTTTAGCAATAGGGTCAGCCTATCCTGCTCTTCACCTCGGGCAACAACGATCATTTGCTCAAGATGCGGCAACCTCTTATTGGCATCCTTGAGCAGCCTCGTGCACACGTCGATTTCTAGAATTGCAAAACGGGCAGAACAGTCACGCAGAATCGCCAGCTGCTCTTCGAGCGCCAGCGCCATGTTAATAGGAACTGCCATTGCCCCGCTGGAACAGAGGGATACGAACGACGTAATAAATTCAGGACTATCGTTAAGAAGGATGGCTATCCGGTCCCCAGGATCGGCATGCAGGCTCCGCAGGGCGTTTGAGAATTGTAACGTTTGAGTGCGTAGTTGAGCGTAGCTAATCTCTTGCTTTTCGAAAGCTATGGCGAGCTGGTCGCCGCGCCCCTTATTGAAGATCGCTTCGAAGAGATTCATCAGCGCTGACGAGAAAGCGGAAAAAGGTGCCAGGACAGATTGAGTAAAGCTTCTATTAATGGAGATTCAGCACAATTCTTAACCCCATAATCTCCGTAATCTGCGGATTATTTCTCATCCAGTTTGCGTCCAGCGCTCAGGTTATCAAAGTTCATGATCGCATTGAACACCAGGAAGTAGCTACCTTTGGTTTGGCCGCGCCAGAAAGGGTTAGTGGAAAACAAGACCACATGACCCGCGCCCATTGGGACATCAATAACAGCAGCATGCTGTGCAATCTCATCGCCACCGTCCAGAAGTCCCGAAACAAACAGATCTTTACTGTCTGCGTAGCGCATTACAACACGAGGACGTTGGGCAGGCGGAATCACGAAAACACCATTGCGCCGTTGTTCATCTGTCAATGGCAATGCCTCCCACACCTCGGCCTTTGGTGGTTCTGGAATTTCAGCCGGTGGGCGTCCTTGTGGTGTGTCAGGATCATCAGGGGTGCCGCGGCCGGTGGCACGCTGTTCCCGCTCCGGCCGTCCCCCCCTGCCGCCAGCCATATTGCTCACGTTGAAGATGGGGCCGTTGAAGCAATACATTGACAGCGACTCACCATAGCCATAGGCGATCGGGCTAGCCGCGTCTATTGTTTTAAGTCGCAGAATATTGCCAATAGCGCGCAGCCGGTTTGCCCTGGCTACCGAAACACCGGGCGTGAAGCCAAGGGAAACGGCGAACTCGGATGTATCCATCGTTGTAATGAATAGACCCCCTGCCTGCACAAACTTCTGCAGGTTCATCACACCTGACCAACCCAGACCAGGTCGCATGTCTTCCGTGGAATCAATCTTACCGAGATTCGGCGTCAAAGATGTGGTTTTCCACGGCAGAGCATTACCAAACATGGGCATCCCTAAAACGATCGCCCGCGGGTCCCGACCAATGGGCGCAAACACGATAACGTCATACTTCGCTCGCAAATCAGCATCCTGGGCCGCATTCTGAGTGCTGATATAGGAATAGGGAACGCCGAGCTGATCGAAAGCCAACCTCCACCAACCTTCATCCTGTGTGCTCAACCAGGTATGCATTATCGCAATGCGCGGAGCCTTCACAGGGTGAGTCTTAATTTCAGTTACCGTGTCGACGCCATAGACCTGAATGCCGAGTTCAGTGGCCACGCGTTTAAGTTCCGCAGGATCAGCTTTGCGAATGATGAACGAGCCTCGGCCAAACTTGTGTCCGGCCGCTTCAAAGGGCTCTTCAGCTGCTTCCATCGGGTAATCTTTAAGACGATAGCGCAAGCTTACGAGATTGTTGTCCGCATTGTGGTTAATAAGATAAACCGTGCTGGAGCCATTGACGCCTCCGGGTACGCGCACGTCCTGAACGCGCTCCATGGTGGCGGTTAAGACCCGGCCGTCAGTTACGCGCACCACTTCGACGTTAGCGAGTTCGCCCATCGTCCAGGCGGTATCATCATAAATATCCTGTTGGGGATCGTTTGGCGCCCAGTACTGATAATCCAGCAACGCATCGGCAATGCGACTGTAAGGCTGGTCCATGCGAACGATGTAACTGCCGGCCGGAAATTGACGCTCTTCAGTCTTTGGACTTGGTGTTGGGGAAGGTCCCGGTGATGGAGAGGGTGATGGCGAAGCAGAGGCGGCCGGTGTTCTCCTGGCTTTCACTGTCACTGTAAACGGCGCAGTCGCCCGGCTGATCTCAACTGCCTGAGCCTGCAGGGTGCGCAGTAACTCCGCCTGATTCCCCAGTCTCGGATCATCAGCGGGAAGCACGTAAGCTGCTGGTCCTTCGTTCTTGGGCTTCAGCACTGACCGCTTGCTCTTCAAATAGAAATTCTTCAAAAAGAGTTTGGAATTGTTAGCGAAGTAGTGAAGGGCGGTAATTACGCCGGTCTGCTCGTAGTTGTTGTTGTTTCGCTGGGACCATTTGGCCTTTGGCAAGGGCGGATTTTGCCGGTACCAGGTGCGCTGATAATCGCTGGGCGAGAGTGTTCGCTCGACTGTATCGGCGCCCGCATTGCCAAAAGTCTCATAGAGACGGCTGATGCCATTGTGTGTAGCCGCGACAAACATGAGATAGCCTGGTGACCAGGTGTCGAAGTTCCCATGAGCAAAAACGCCCGGCATACCAAACTTGGTCAACTCCGAAACATTGTTCCAGCCAATCATTTGCCATTCGTCTGTCAGAATGGGATCCACCCAGGCGTTGTATGGTCCATCACCAATCGTGTTGTCATACAGGTAAGGAACCGATTCATGCAGATCATGTAGGACCTGGGCCTTCCAATCGAGATAGGTCTTTAGGACGTTGCGGGTCAGCTTCAGGGAAAGGCCAATCGCATCGCGGTTATTGTCGTGGGCGACATAATGTCCCCAGTAGATCAAAGAGGGCCAGTTCTCCTTCGGATGAGCGAGATGCCAGTTATAAACGTCCACCATGCGATTGCGGCCGTCCACTTCAACCACCGGGGTGACGAGGGTGACCACGTTATCGCGGATCGTCCGGATGTAAGCGCTCTCATCCACGGCCAGGCGATAGGCCAGTTCCATTAAAGCCGTTGGCGCACCTGTTTCTGGCGAGTGGATGGCTCCTGTGAGGTAGTAAATTGGGAACGACACAGCGACGAGCCTGTCAGCTTCGTTGTCATCGAGCTTGATGGTGCGCGGATCGGCGAGCTGAGCCAACCGCGTACGGTTTTCATCAAGCTTGCTCAGTAGCCTTTCCGAAGCGACGGCCACTGCAATCATCTCTCTCCCTTCCTCGGTGGTCCCAATCGAGTAAACCTTCACTCTTGGGCTGGCCCGCTCCAGCATTCGCATATAACGATAGACGTCTTCGGCGTACGGCAACTTACCGGGCGCTCCGGCCACATCGCCAAGAACGGCCTTCGGTGTGGGCACGTTTGGAGAGGCCGGCAGATAGTCAGTCAAAGGCGAATTGAAGAAAGACTCAGTTGTGTATTCACGAATCTTTTTGGTGTATTCCTCGTCTATTGGCTGATTGGCGTCCCGGCCTGGCTTCACCTGAGCAGTCGTTAGTGGTAGCCCAATAGATACCAGAATAGTGATGAGCGATGTCCATAGAGACATGGCGCGAAGGGAAGAGGCTAGAGTCATCGTGGTTTTCCTGGTGTAGTAGAGATAGATATCTGATCGAAAGGGCAGTTACGCCGCATCGATCATTCCTGCAAATGCTGCTGCCAAGAACTCTTTCAGAGGAGAAGAAGCTTTTAAGCTATAGCCGGGAGGGAAGTCAAATTATCAAAGGGTGAAATGACGAAAAACGGTATTGGCCAAGGAAGAGCCCACGAAATTGTAGTGAGTGCTGGAAGGGGCGCAACGGGCGAGAGGGTCTCGCGGAAAATGGCCGTAAAGTGTCGAACCTAAGATTCGAAACGCCGTGGGGTCCGGGGGCCTGCCGAATTGCTCCTCGTGATCAAATTGACGAGAGACGAACAGGATTCTATTCTCGCTCGTACAAAGTACCTGTAAGTGCTGATTACGATGCCACGACTTTAAGGTTTGGATAGAGGAGCATCCGATGCCTGGCCGAATCTTTCAACTTAATACTTCTCCCGGTGGCGTGCCGAAGCTGGCAGTGCGCGAGGCCATGGTTTCCGAAACGGGAATGGACGGTGATAGTCATCGTTTTCCCGAGATCCATGGCGGTCCGGAACGAGCGTTGTGCTTGTTTTCCCTGGAACGCATTCTGGAATTGCAGGATGAAGGCCATCCGATCTTTCCCGGAGCGGTTGGTGAAAACGTAACGATCTCAGGTCTGGGTTGGAATACCGTAGTGCCCGGCATTCGCTTGATGTTAGGACAAGATGTAGTTGTGGGGGTCGTAAAATACACTTCACCCTGTAATTCAATCCCCGAATCATTTTCTGATGGCCAATATGAGCGGATCTCACAAAAGGTCCATCCCGGGTGGTCGCGTGTTTACGCGCGCGTGTTGCAAGGCGGCCGCCTAGTGGTAGGTCAGCGCGTTGACGTACTCGATTAAACGTAGCTAAGCCTGCCCGCTAATGCCCGGCGCCTAATAATATCTTCTATTGTCATGAGTTTTGGTAAACGCCAGCTCGTCATAACTCTGTTAATACATCTCATGTGTTATTTACCGGTCTGTAGTCAGAAGAAAACGGATAGACAGGTTGCAGGCTTGAACGGTTTGGTGAAATCGGTGCGCGTCGAATCATCATTTTTTATCTATCTCTTTGGTGAATTGAAGGAAACGAACTCTAATCGGCAGAGTTTCACCGCTTATGACCGGAAAGGAAATATAACAACCCATTTTAGTTACAAAGGATACGACGAATTGATAATAAGGGATAGGTCAATTGTGAAGAAGGATGATCTGGAGAAGAAAGGCACTTACTCTTATGACTCCGATGGGAGACTTAATGACGTAGTATGGGTTAACTCTGCCGGCTCCTTACTTGAAAAGGATCTGTACGTTTATGAACAAGATAAGCTTGTGGCAATGGTCCGATATTCCTCCTCTGGCGCGATAGAGAAGAAACAAACAGTTGTAAAGCCTCATTCCTCCCTCTAAAATTGAGCCGACTGTTTCCGAACCTTTTCCATAATGGCCGGTACAGCCCAACAGGATTTTTATGAGTACTCAGCCGAGCGCCCAGCCACCCGAGGAAAACACTCCGGTGCAAATCAAGCCGCTCAGCAAAACTGCTGGTGGCCTGCCCGCAATCGTCTCCACCATGAAGAGCGTCTGGAGCGAAATGGGACTTGTGCGCGGCCTGCGCACGCTGCTGAAACTGAATCAGAAAACCGGATTCGATTGCCCCGGCTGCGCCTGGCCGGAACCTGATGGCGAACGTTCGGCAGCTGAGTTCTGCGAAAATGGCGCCAAGCACGTTGCGGACGAGGCTACTACTAAACGCGTCACGCCGGAATTCTTCAATAACTGGAGCGTCGCAGATCTCTCACAGCAGTCAGACTACTGGCTGGGTCAACAAGGCCGCATCACACACCCGATGGTGCTGCGTCATGGGGCGACTCATTACGAGAGGCTTGATTGGGACGAAGCCTTTCGGTTGATCGCCGCAGAATTGAACTCCCTCGCTCATCCGGACCAGGCAATATTTTACACTTCGGGGCGCACTAGCAATGAAGCCGCGTTTCTCTACCAGCTTTTTGTCAGGCAGTTTGGCACAAACAATTTGCCCGACTGCTCAAACATGTGTCACGAATCGAGTGGCTCGGCACTCAGCGAAGCAATCGGCGTGAGTAAGGGTACAGTTGCATTGGAAGATTTTGGATTAGCCCAGGCGATCTTTGTGATTGGCCAGAATCCGGGCACGAATCATCCCCGGATGCTGGGTGCTCTAGAGAAGGCCAGCCGAAATGGGTGCACGCTGGTCCACATCAATCCGCTTCCGGAAGTTGGCATGACACGATTTAAGCACCCGCAAAACGTTCTTGGCTGGCTGGGAAGCGGCACTCCTTTAGCCAAGCTGTTTTTGCAGGTGCGAATCAATGGTGACGTGGCCTTGCTGAAGGGAATCATGAAGGAGATCCTTGCCGAAGACGAGCGGCGAGGGCAAACGGTCCTGGATCACGAGTTCATTAATAACTACACGGCGGGTTTTGCTGAGTTTGCCGCTGCTCTGGAGAAAGTCCATTGGGGCGACATCCTGGAGCAGTCTGGCGTTTCGAAATCCTTGATTGAGGACGCAGCGAGGATTTTTATTGACTCAGAATGCACAATCTTCTGTTGGGCGATGGGCTTGACCCAGCATAAGAATGCGGTGGCCAATATTCAGGAGATCGTCAATCTGATGTTGCTTCGAGGGCAGATTGGAAAACCCGGCGCTGGGTTGTGTCCCGTGCGAGGGCATAGCAACGTGCAGGGAGACCGGACGATGGGCATTTGGGAACGGCCCAGTGATGCCTTTCTCAACAAGCTGGGTGTTGAGTTCAGCTTCGAGCCGCCGCGACGGCACGGCCACGACACGGTCAAGGCCATCCAGGCCTTGCATGATGGGCGTGCCAAAGTGTTCTTTGCCCTGGGCGGCAATTTTCTTTCGGCTACTCCGGACACGGAATATACGGCAGCGGCGCTTCGACGATGCGGGCTGACGGCACAGGTTTCTACGAAGCTGAATCGGGGACACTTGATCACCGGTGAGCAGGCTTTGATTCTGCCGTGCCTGGGTCGTACAGAAGCCGATCGGCAAGCCGGAAAGCCGCAATTTGTATCGACTGAGAATTCTATGGCGGTGGTCCAGGGCTCCCGTGGTTTCTTACCACCGGCATCAGAGCACCTGCTCAGCGAAGTGGCAATTGTCGCTCGTTTAGCCCAGGCTACGCTGGGGAGTCGCAGCGCTGTCGATTGGCAGAGGTTGAGTGAGGATTATGATCGAATTCGAGACCACATCGCACGCGTAGTTCCGGGATTTGAAGGTTACAACGAGCGTGTTCGTGAGCCCGGTGGCTTTCATCTACCAAATCCTGTCCGTGAGCGCACCTTCAAGACTGGCAGTGGGCGGGCGACGTTCACTATTCACCCGTTGCCGCAACACAATCTCAAGCAAGACCAGTTTCTGATGATGACCATTAGAAGCCACGATCAATTCAATACGTCAATCTATGGCTTGAATGATCGTTATCGAGGAATTCACCATGGTCGCCGGGTTGTCTTGCTCAATGCTGATGACATGAGAGCGGCGGGCCTGCGAGATGGGCAGATTGTGGACCTTATTAGCCACTTCGAAGGTGAGGAGCGCGTGGCCCACCGGTTCACTGTCGTGGCTTACGACATTCCAACCCGTTGTGCAGCTACCTACTTCCCCGAGACAAATGTGCTGGTGCCTGTGCGAAGTGTCGCCGACAAGAGTAATACACCGGTATCAAAATCGGTGGTAATAAGCATAAGACCGGACAGCAACATTTCCGCAAACACGCAGACCGCATCAGAAGGCGCATAGGTAGATGACGTTCCAGGTCGCAGAACTGAACGTTGGAAGCAAACCCGACCTCTATGCACAACTTGCAACACAAGTCAGCAGTCTGTTGGAAGGAGAGCGTAATTTCATAGCGAACGCCGCCAACTTCTCCGCACTGCTTTATCACTCTTTGCCTGAAGTGAATTGGGTTGGTTTCTATCTTTACACAACCACCTGGTGGAGATTTTCATCAAGTCTACTGACTTCGATGCTAACTGAGTTTCTCAAACTTTAGTTGGAACTAGTGAATCAAAGTGGGATGAAATGATTACTGTCCGGCTAATCGCCTCCAGAGACGGGCGCGAAGGGTCAGTCGTCATGCATCAGGACGACAGCGTTTATGCCGCTCAGTTGGAGCGAGAAGATGAAGTGACGCATGAACTTACCGTTGGTCGCCACGGTTGGGTTCAAATAGTTTCTGCATACTTTCACAAACAATTCCAGCTAGTTGGCCGGGTTAGAAAGGAAGGGCTGGCAATGGAAGCAACAAGAGTCACTGTTGACGAGTTGAGAGAGAGAATGGATCGTGGTGAGCGACTCTCTTATGTTGACACACGCAATCCAAAAGCTTGGGCCGCAGCCGAAACCAAGTTACTCGAGGCGATTAGGGTTCCGGCAGACGAGGTCCAAAAACATCTTGCCGAGATCCCGCGCGATCGCACTGTAATTACCTATTGCACTTGACCGCACGAAGCGTCCAGCGCCCGTGTGGCGCAGGAGTTGATGGACCATGGATTCAAGAACGTTCATCCGCTTTACGGAGGTTTTGAGGCCTGGGAACGAGCGGGCTTACCCCTGGAGCCCAAATAGATGACCTCGAACACTGAGATCCTTTCGGCGTGGCAGACATCGGCGCAGTATTGGGAAAAGCATCGGGCGCTAATTGAGAGGATGTTTGCGCCGTTGACGAGGGCACTTATCGAAGAGGCTCAGGTACGATCGAAAGCCGTTGTGCTCGATATCGGCGGCGGCAGCGGAGAGCCCTCACTCACCCTTGCTCGCACAGTAGGACCAGAGGGTTTGATTACCTACACCGATCCGGTACCTGCCATGGTGGACGCTGCTCGAGGAGAGGCTACGAGACGCGGGTTAAAGAATATTCTTTTCGGGCAGTGCGCTGCGCAGGCTTTACCATTTTCCAATGATTCATTCGATTGCGTCGTCGGCAGGCTTTCAGCGATGTTTTTTCCAGAACCTCTGGCTGGGTTACGGGAAGCCCTGCGCGTGGTGCGACCGAAGGGTCTCGTGTCGTTTGTGGTTTGGGCCGACAGGGACCTCAATCCGTTTTTCGGTCTCATGGTTGAAGTCATGGCGCGCTTCATTGAATCTCCTCCCGAAGATCCGGATGCTCCCGGCGCCTTCCGTTTTGCAGTTCCCGGCAAGCTCGTTCAGCTAATGCGCGATGCGGGCGCCGCAACTGCGACGGAGCGTCAGGTGGATTTCAGAATCGAAGCCTCTATTTCGCCGGAGCGCTTTTGGGAACTTCGAACTGAGATGTCTGACACCCTCCGCGAGAAGATTGCTCGCCTCTCTTCAGAGCAACTGCAACAGGCCAAACTAGGTGTTGAAGAAGCTGTCCGCCCATTTTTCTCTGAAGGCCGCATGAGTTTTCCCGCCCACGCCATTATCGTGTCTGCCACAAAAGCGTAAGCCTAGCCAGGTACTAAAAGCCAATTATTTAAAGAGTGCTCCCTACCACGTTAATTTCCCTGGAAATCGAAAAAGGGTCCGGCTTGAGGCTTCTGAAAGCTCGAAGAGGGATAATCTCTCAACCTGCCACTTGAATCCCAATTCAAATCGCATGTACTCTCTTATGTGCACAGTAATAGTGCTCGCCTTCCATTTTCCAGGAGCGCTCTCCAATAAACTAAGATAGATGGCCCAGCACCGCACCGGTAGGATCAACTGAAAATGGGTATTCACGGAACTCTCACGACAATGAGTGTCTCCGATCTGCTTCAATTCCTGGCGACAGGGAGGAAGACCGGCACCCTTAAGTTTGGCCGCGGCAAGGTCGTTAAGGAGATCTATTTTGAGAATGGCATTATTGTTGGCGCCAATACCAACGACCCAAAGGAGTATCTGGGCCAGGTACTCATCCACTACGGCAAAGCTACTGAGAGCCAGCTCCAGGTCGCCATGGAAGTGCAGAGGAAATCCGGCGGCCGGCTGGGAGAAATCCTTGTTGCTCAGGGTTTTTTGACGGCGGAGGGCGTACTCGAAATTCTGCGGATTCGCACGCTTGACATTATCTACGACCTGTTCATTTGGGAGAATGCCCAGTTCGAGTTTTATGATAATGAGCGGTTACCAGAAGACCTGATCCGCATTGAGGTAGAGCCGACCAACGTCATCATGGAAGGCATTTACCGAATGGACGAATTGGCCCGGTACCGGACTTTAATCCCCTCCGACCGCGCGGTTCTGGAGCCCGGAGAAGGCAAACGCCCGTTATCTCAATTGAGCAATGAGGTTCGTCAATTGTTCGATTTTGTCGCCCGGCGCATGTCGGTGGCTGAGATCTGTTACAACATGCATGCCTCAGCGTTCGAGGTCTATGCACAACTCTTTGAACTTGTGAGTAACGGCACGGCGCGGGTAGCTGGTGAACTTCCAAAGGGCTTTGATGTTCCAGAGGAATTACAAGACTTGCCGGAAAGCGCTTCAGAGCTTTTGTGGCTGGCGCGGCGAGAGCTGAAGGATGGAAATGCCGAACGCGCACTGCCAATTGTGCATCGCGTTCTGTTTAGGGAGCCAAAAAATTCCGAGGCACAGGAACTGCTGAGTCAGGCGGAACAAGAGCTTATAAAAAAGATATATGTCCAACTCTCGCCACATGCCGTGCCGCAAGTTGCGATGGAAGCCGACAAGATGGTGGAGCAACAACTGGGACCTCAGGAGGCGTTTGTTCTGTCGCGCATCAATGGCAAGTGGGACATCGAATCAATTCTTTCGATCTGTCCTTTTCGCGAAGCCGACAGCTTGCGTATGATTAAGAACTTGCTGGACGGAGGAATCATAATTATTAGCAACGCGCCCGAGTGATTCAACTCGCCGGGCATATTCTGGCCACGTCTCCGAGACGGCAGGTTGGGGCAGCCTGCCGTCTTGCTCTGTGTAGTATTCTCACCGACGCTCATGATCTCTACAGGTACGGTATTAGAAGCGGATACGCCTGCCTTTGGCCGCTGGCGTGCCTTGGCACTGCTGTCTGCGGCTGAGTTGCTGGGAATGTCACTCTGGTTCAGCGCCTCCGCTGTTGTACCAATTCTGCGCAGCGAATGGCAGTTGAGTGAAGCGTCCGCAAGCTGGATCACCATCGCCGTACAGTTGGGATTTGTTTGCGGCACACTCCTGAGTGCCTTCCTTAATCTTCCCGATATCTTAAGTGTGCGGCATCTCTTCGCACTTTCCGCTTTTGGCGGTGCGTTGATAAATGCCGCCTTCGCTCTTTATGCTCGCGGCGCGGCCACAGCCATAGTCTTGCGCTTTTTGACCGGCGTGTTTCTAGCCGGCGTGTATCCTCCAGGAATGAAGATCATGGCGAGCTGGTTTCAGCGTTCGCGTGGTATGGCCCTCGGCGTTCTGGTCGGTGCGCTGACGCTGGGAAAGGCATCACCTTATCTGGTGAACGGCCTGGGAAGTAATTACTGGCGTTCGAATATTCTGTTTGTTTCGCTGTTGGCTGTAATTGGCGGTCTCATCGTAATTATCTTTCTCAAGGATGGACCTTATGCCATGCCGGCGGCGAGGTTCGACGCTAGCCAAATATTTAAGGTCTTCCGCAACCGTGGGGTGCGGCTGGCTAATTTTGGATATCTCGGTCACATGTGGGAGCTCTACGCCATGTGGACCTGGACGCCGGTGATGATTCGCGCGAGCCTTTCAAGCCGGGGCAGCGCGCCCATGCTGGCGGAAGTCGCTTCCTTCCTCGTAATCGGTTGCGGCGCAATCGGCTGCGTGGTCGCGGGTATTGTGGCAGATCGAATTGGCCGCACTCTGGTAACCTCCTGGGCCATGGTAATCAGTGGCAGTTGTTGCCTACTCATTGGCCTGGTCTTTAGCGGTTCGCCCTTTGTGCTGTTGATTCTGGCCGCAATCTGGGGAGCCAGCGTCGTCGCTGACTCGGCACAATTCTCAACTTGCGTGACAGAGATGGGTGATCAGCAGTACATCGGTACTGCCCTGACGATTCAGACTTGCCTGGGGTTTTTGTTGACCACGATTTCTATCGAACTGGTGCCCCGTTTTGTTAATCTTGTCGGCTGGCATTACGCGTTCATAGTCCTTGCTCCGGGTCCTCTTCTTGGCGTGTTGGCGATGATGCGACTGCGTGGTTTGCCTGAAGCGGTTAAGATCGCACACGGGCGGAGATGACGGCTGCGGGGTGGCGTCTTGCCGCCGTTTTAGTCAGTAGGAAGGGCGCCGAGGAAGAAAAGCCCTGGGAACGAGGTGTAGACCAGAGAATGGCAAGCAAAGCACCCGACGAACTTAAAGAACGTACTAAAAAGATTATTCGCCTCCTCAGAATTGCGTATCCAGACGCCAAGTGCACTCTCAATCACTCAAATGCATTTGAGTTGCTGATCGCGACCATACTCTCGGCGCAATGCACTGACGAACGTGTCAACATCGTTACTGCCGATCTGTTTCGCAAGTACCGCAGGCCCGCTGACTACCTGAAAGTTTCACAAACCGAATTGCAGGATGATGTTCGCACCACCGGCTTCTTTCGCAATAAGGCCAAGGCCATCCAGGGTACGGCCAGGGTACTGGAGGAGGAATACGACGGGCGGGTGCCCGATACAATAGAGGAACTGCTTGAACTGCCAGGAGTCGCTCGCAAGACTGCAAATGTAGTGCTGGGCAATGTTTTTGGAATTGCCTCAGGCGTCGTCGTTGATACGCACGTCTTTCGTCTTTCGCGACGACTCGGCCTGACTAAACAGAAACAAGCTGAGAAGATAGAAAAGGATTTAATGGAAATAGTGCCTAAGAAAAGCTGGGTGATGTTTTCACATCTGCTAATCGCGCATGGTCGCAGGATCTGCAGAGCGCGAAATCCCCTATGTGAAGAATGCGTAGTGGAAAGACTATGCCCTTCGTCCTATCTGAAGACTGGCGTGAGGCCTGGAAGCTGAAATAGTCGGTTATTTGACAAGCTTCCACAGTCAGACTACAGTGGCCCTGCTCAGCCATGCAGTTGCGGACCCTCGCCAAGCTCGCGGGCGAAGCGTGTCTCTACATCCCTCGAATATTTCGGAACATTCAGGTGCAAAAACTCAGGCCTCGCGGCTCGTGTGCGGTAGTGCCGAGAAACTAATCGCCAGAAGCTTCGGGTAACTTCCCGTGCAACACCTACCCGGTTGCGCAACAGATTTTTGGCCGCAGGCTCGGGCGTTTGCCTGGAAGATAGAAGAGTCAATGCCCGCCCTGAACTCACCGCGGTGACGAATGAAGATAGGAAACACTACTCCTTTTCGATCACCTCGTTTTGCAGGCACATTCCTGCTCATGACCACGCTGTTTGGTCTTGCCGTTTTTCCTCGAACCCAATCAGCCGGCGATCTCAAAGGCGGGGAAGGCCCGACTTCCTTCTTAATGGCTCACTGGCCGGAGAATCCCGCTCCCTCGGTTAAGAAGCCTCAGGAAAGCAGGCTGTCCGCCGACGTTCTCGCTCAAATCCAATCGTTGTTGGCGGAAAAACAGTCACGAAACTCCAACCAGCAGAAGATTGATTCGCAACTCCTCTACGCCATGAAGAGCCGGCAAGGTACCAAGGTGGCGGCGGGTGTCGGAAGTCTGATGGTTGATGTTGGCGCCGCCGAGGATGGGAGCGTAACCGTCGACATAACTGCGCGCGTTGATCGAGCTCTCCTTGAGGAACTCGAGGCTATGGATGTGAAGGTTTCAAACGTCTTTCCCCAGTATCACAGCCTTCGCGCGGAAGTTGTCCTAAACCAACTGGAAACAATCGCCGGCTTTCCACAAGTCGTCTTTATTCAGCCGAAGCAGGAAGCGTTGTTCTCACAAGCTCCCACAAGGAACCTTAATAAGTATCAGCTTCAGACCGAGTCCCGCTCCCGGTTGCCTGGGAAGCGAACAGCGAATTCTGTCTCGCCGGAGCTTGTGCAAGCTATAGGCAGCGTCAGTTCCGAGGGAGATATGAGCCATCAGGCATTCAGCGCCCGAGGCACCTTCAACACTGACGGCAGCGGGGTAAAGATTGGTGTCCTGTCCGATGGAGTCATGAGTCTAGCGCTCAGCCAGGCATCGGGAGATCTGGGCCCTGTAACGGTTTTGCCAGGTCAGGGAGGTTTTGGCAACGAAGGAACGGCCATGCTGGAAATAATTCATGATCTAGCGCCGGGAGCACAGTTGTATTTTGCTACCGGGGGCAAGGGCATCACCGCTTTTGCACAAAATATTCGCGAGCTCCGTGCTGCCGGTTGCGACATCATAGTTGATGACATCAGCTACTTTGTTGAATCTCCATTCCAGGATGGTCAGACGGCCGCCGTCTTGTCGACAACCAATGCCGGCATAGTCACTCAAGCCGTAAACGATGTAGTTTCGTCTGGAGCACTCTATTTCTCAGCGGCGGCCAATTCGGGCAATAAGAACGACAACACTTCTGGAACCTGGGAAGGCGACTTTACGGACGGAGGTGCGCTTGGGCTTGTTCCGGCAGGCGTCGTTCACGATTTCGATTCCACGTCCGCAATTGCTCAATTTAACCCGATCACTCTTAGCGGCGGGCCACTAAACCTGCACTGGTCCGATCCATTGGGTCAATCCAGCAATGACTATGATCTCTTTATCTTGAACAGCACAGGCACCGCTGTGGTTGCTGCTTCAACAAACATTCAAAACGGCACTCAGGATCCGTATGAGCAGGTTAGCAGTGTGGCGAATGAAACTGACAACCGCGTAGTTATCGTTCAAAGAGGCGGTGCGGCCAATCGGTTCCTCCACCTCAGTAACAACCGCGGCACACTGGGACTTAGTACTGAAGGGGAGACTCATGGACACAACGCCGCCTCAGGAGCATTTGGCGTTGCGGCGGTCTGCAGCAGTTGCACATTTCCCGCGGCCTTCAACTCAAGCGATACAGTTGAGCCATTCAACTCCGATGGACCGCGGCGAATCTTCTTTGAGGGAGATGGTACGGCGCTAAAGCCCGGCGATTTTTCAGGTACCGGAGGATTGCTGTTACAGAAGCCTGACATAGCGGCGGCGGACGGTGTCAGTATTTCTGGCGCGGGTGGTTTTCCCAATCCTTTCTTCGGCACGTCTGCGGCTGCGCCACATGCCGCAGCCATTGCCGCCCTGCTAAAATCGGCAAGTCCAACACTTTCCCCAGCCGAAATTCGCATAACCCTTACCAGCACAGCCGTCGACATTGAAGAGGCGGGCCCAGATCGCGACTCGGGAGCGGGAATAATCATGCCTTACCCAGCATTGCAGCAGATTGCCGGTTCCGGCTCCGTCACCGGCAAGGCTTTCCTCGAAATTGTTTCCTTGACGCCAACTGAAATATGTTGCGATGGCGACGGGCTGATTGAACCAGGTGACAGTGGGAGTCTGGCGGTTGTTTTGAACAATACCGGATTGCTTGCTGCTACGGGTATCAATGCTTCGCTAACAAGCTCTACAACTGGAGTAACTATCACCGCTGCCAGTTCTACATACCCTGACCTCCCAGCATCGACCGGCACCGGTGTCAACCGGGCACCATTCCTCGTGTCTTTGGATTCAGTTCTTCCTCCTGACATGAAGATCAATTTGCACGTCATAGTCAACTACAGTGGCGGACATCATCCATCTCAGATCTTTAACTTAGAAGTCAACTTCGGCCTTAACGGCAGTTTTGAGACCGGCGATTTCGGCGGCTGGAATGTCTCGACGGTTGCAAAAGGCGGCGGCGGCAGTCCATTGCAGGCGTGGCAGGTCAGCTCGGCCGGGGCAGGTGGGTTCAGCTCCTATGGCATTGCGCCAACGTCGCCCCAAGCCGGCGTCTATGATGCCTGGAACGGTTTTGATGGAGATGGGCCGATGGAGTTCAGGATGTACCGGGATGTGGTCTTGCCGAACAATGGCAGTGTTTACTTTTCATGGCGCGATCGCGCGCAGTGGAATTTCTGCTGTGGAGCGACACAACCGAGAACTTACGATGTTCAAGTTCGAGATCCCGACACGAACGTTGTTCTATCAACGCTTTATTCATTTTCTACTGGTATAAGTAGCGGCTATCACGATACCGGCTGGCTCACACATACAAGTGAGCTCACTGCTTATGCCGGAAGAAAGATTAGACTTTACTTCCTCGAGCTGATTCCTGAAGCCTTCACGGGGCCAGGGCAAATTGAGTTTGACGCGTTGAGCTTGAGTCCCACGCCAGGGTTGGCTTCCGTCCAGTTCAGTGCCACAGATTACACGACCGCAGAAGATTCCGGCGGCGTGATTGTAACAGTCAACCGGACCCCCGAGAGTTCGCTTCCGGCCGCAATAGATTTTTATACCAGCGATGGAACGGCCCGGCAGAGGACCGATTATCAAGTTGCCAATGGCACTCTCAACTTTGCGCCGGGCGAAACAAGCAAGAGCATTTCGGTTCTGCTTGTCGACGATCTGCATGTTGAAGGAGACGAATCTCTTAACATTATTCTTGGCAGTCCGGTGGGTGCCGTGACGCTGGGTACTCAGAAGGTCGCAACCTTAACCATCAGGGACAACGATACTACTATGCCCACGAGCAACCCGCTCGACGACGCGGACGCGCAATTCTTCGTGCGGCAACATTATATCGATTTCCTTAATCGCGAGCCGGATCCAGAAGGGTTGGCTTTCTGGACAAATGAGATTACCAGTTGCGGTTTAGATCAGGTTTGCTTTCGCGAGAGGCGGATTAGAGTTAGCGACGCGTTCTTCTTTGAGCCTGAATATCAAGAGAGCGCAGGCTTTGTCTATCGGCTCTTCAAAGCATCGTTTGGTGCGGATGACGACTATCGACCAGCTTATGACGAATTTCAGGCTGATCGCAGCCGAGTAGTTGGTGGCCTACAACTGGAGGCAAGCAAAGCCGCCCTTACTGATGTATTTGTACACCGTCCTGCGTTCCTCGCGATTTATCCTGTAACCGAATCGGCGCAGACATTTGTCCAACGGCTGAACGCCAACACCGGAAATTCCCTGAGCGCTGCGGAGTTGACCGCCTTCGTCGAGGGTTTGACAAATGGATTGGAGACTCGCGCCGGCGTGCTGCGGAAGATTGCGGACAATGTTGCCTTCATCGAACGTGAGTACAATCGCACTTTTGTTTTGAACCTTTACTATGGTTATCTGCGACGCGATCCGGAAACAGGCGGCTTCGATTTCTGGCTCCGGCAAATAGACCGTTTCCCCCGGCAGAATACGGCGGGCCAACAAGCCCTGGTTTGTTCCTTTATCACCTCGGCGGAATACCAGGATCGCTTCAGTTCTGTAATAACGCATACAAACGCGGAGTGTCCGCAGTAACGGCTAGCGCATCCTTTGGAAGGTAGCTACAATGACTTTGCTGTCCAAAACTCGTGTTGATGGTTTGTTTAGAGAATGCCTGTCTTCAGCCCTGGCGTAGCTTCGTGTCTCGCTATTTTGTCCTGCCCGGCGCAATCATTACCGTTCTTACAGAGCTCCTTTAGATGCGGGGGCCAGCTTAGGTGAGCTACCGTTTTCCCTGGCATCGGCTCACTGACGAGCATTTGCTCGATCTGCGCATCTCTGATCTGCCGATAAAAATTAAAGGTTCTTTTCTCGAGCCTCAGATCAAGCGCCTTTATGAGGAATTGAACGCGCGTGGCATTCGTTTCAAGCCTCACGTGTGGCTCTCAGAAGAGTGGTTTTCTCCCGATGGCGTTCCCGGTATCGCCATTCCTTTTTATCTCGCCCACCCCCGCTTAATGAAGCTGGAACGCAAGCAGATGCTGGAAGTAGAAGGCGGCACTGACACGGAATGCATGCGCATCCTTCGCCACGAAGCAGGTCATGCTCTGGATACGGCTTTTCGTCTACACTTCAAACGACGTTGGCGGGAACTCTTTGGCTCTTTTACCCAGCCGTATCCCGATTTCTACAAGCCCAAGCCGAAGAGCCGCAATTTTGTCCTGCATTTGCGAGCATGGTATGCCCAGGCTCACCCGGCAGAGGATTTTGCGGAGACCTTTGCGGTATGGTTGAGCCCGCGTTCAAGATGGCGGCGTCGCTACCGGGGTTGGCCTGCACTTAAGAAACTCGAATACATTGACGAGTTGATGGAACAACTGGCAGGCACCAGACCGAGAAACCGGACGCGTACGAAGGTGGAGCCCTTATCTGCCCTCCGGATTACCTTACGCGATCACTACCGGCGCAAACGGGAACGGTACGATTTCGAGTGGCCTGCCGTTTATGATCGCGATCTGCGTCGCATCTTTTCTGAAGACCCCAAGCACAGATTTCGTCCCAGCGCAGCGAGCTTCATTCGAGGCGTCCGCAGAGAGGTGCGCGAAATCGTTGCCGACGGAACAGAAGTCCATCAATACACGATCGACCATGTGTTGAAAAACATGATTGACCGCTGCCAGGAATTGAAGCTTCGTGTTGCCAGTCCACCAAGAGAAACACGACGGCGTCTAATGATTGTTCTTACGGTTCAGGTGATGAATATCCTGCATTCGGGTTATCATCGCATTGCGGTATGAAATTCGAACCCCGGAAGAAGCTTCGTATCATCGTGCTCGTGCACGAAGACTTCGTGCCGCCGGATTCGCTCAATGGTTTGAGTGAAAAAGAGCAGCTGGAGATTAAGACCGAATTTGACGTGATCTCGACGCTGAAAAAGATGGGCCATGAGGTCTATCCAGTCGGTCTCTATAATCAATTGAACGTGATCGGCAATGCCCTCATGGAACACAAGCCGCATATCGCGTTCAACCTGCTTGAAGAGTTTCACGGCTACCCGCTTTACGATCAGCACGTAGTGAGTTATCTGGAGCTAATGAAGCAGCCCTATACGGGGTGTAATCCTCGTGGCCTCACGCTTGCACACGACAAAGCATTGACCAAAATGCTGTTGGCCTATCATCGCATTCAGGTGCCCAATTTTGCGGTCTTTCCAATGAACCGAAAGGTGAGACGGCCCAAGCGACTCAAGTTTCCGCTGCTGGTCAAATCAATTAGCGAAGAGGGATCCGTAGGTATCGCCCAGGCATCAATTGTGCACGATGACGATAAGTTGGCCCAGCGCGTAGAATTCATTCATCGGCAGAACAACACTGCTGCCATTGCGGAGCAGTTCATTAAGGGGCGGGAGATTTATGTTGGGCTAATCGGCAACCAGAATATCCAGACTTACGCGCCGTGGGAGTTAGTCATGGAAAAATTGCCGGAGGGCGCTGAGAATATAGCGACGCTCAAGGTTAAATGGGATCCCGCATACCAGGAACGCGTGGGCGTGAAGACAAAACCGGCAGAGTTGTCGCCTGAGCAGCGCAAAAGTGTTGAACGACTCTCAAAGCGTATTTACCGGTATCTGTTTCTAAGCGGATACGCACGAATGGATTACCGTTTTACCGAAGACGGTCAGTTTTACCTGCTGGAGGCAAATCCAAATCCTCAGATCGCTTGCGGCGAAGATTTTGCCGATTCGGCCGCGCATTCCGGTGTGCCCTACGATCAGTTGTTACAGAAAATCATTACCGTGGGCTTGAATTACCAGGCCGGCGGCCAGATAGCCTGAAGGAGTCGTGGTGACGCGTTATGCTATTACGCCCGCTGAAGCAGGGCTGTTGAAGGCAATCGACGAAAGGGGTTTATCGGCCATTCATCAGTTGTCATCAACCACTCGTATCACTCCCGCCGAAGCAATCAATATCTCAAGGAGTTTAGAAAGTAAGGACTTTGCAATTTTCGACGAGTCTCGCCGAATGGTTCATTTGACTGACGAGGGCCGCTATGTGCGCCAGCTCTTACAGCGGCAAACTGATGGTCCCTTCTCAACTACCAGCGTCGCGCCAGAGGAGGACTTCGTGCTCATCGAAGAGAAAGCGTTGCAGGACGACGATCGGCTGGATGCTCTCGAGAGGTTTGCCAAGGAGGACCTTGACAGTGCAATTGAGCGAGAGCTCCAACAACTGCGGCAAGAGAAGTTAAGCCGCAAGGAGTAGGTAAATTGGACCTTACTATAGCCGGCCTCACTGCCGGTTTGCTCACACTTTTCGATCTCGATCGGACATTCTACGTTCCTGCGAAAGTACCGAGCCGCCTGGCCCTCTGGGCATGGTGGTGGGGGTTCATTTTGATCAATGGACTTGCCGCAGCGGCTATTTATGTCATCTTTAAAGATCTGCAGCCATTGCAGGGAATAAATCCGATCTTCAAGGCAGTGATACTGGGCGTAGGCTATCTGGCGGTGATTCGAGCGAAATTTACAACGGTGAATATCAAGGGAACTGATGTGCCCTTGGGTCCCGAAGCTCTGTACGAAGGAGCGAAAGGGATGGTCTACAGGCGTATCAACAGAATCACAAAAGCGGCCCGGTTTAGCGAGACCAACGAACTGGCAAAAGCGGAGACACTCGACACTCTCGTTAGTCGGGCGAAGTTGAGTGTAAATCAAGACGCTTTGCTCTCACTCGATGAAAAAAGCCGCGCGCTCATATGGATCCTGACATTGCTGGAGGATAAGGAAAGCACTGATGAAGACAAGCGGTTAGCACTTGCCGATTTTCTATTGTCAGGACAGAGAGGAGGGTAAATAAAGGGGTATAGAGACCGGAAATTCTTTCCTATTATGCTTATCTATCACTTGGGTTGCTTTTGAGCAATCCGAAGAATTGCCCCATGACCGTAGCACTCACATTGCTCTTCGCCTTCAACTTGCTAAGAAACATCTCGCGATAGCGGGCCGTTTCGGTCGCAGTTGCAGCTTTCCATTCACATTGCCATAGCCCGGCAGTGAAATCCTCTCATTCTGACCGCTGCCGCTGTTTCGTCCTCAAACACTGCCACTGAATCAATCGGTTCCTACCATCCGCCGTTAAGCTTTCGTGACCTCTTTTGGTCCGGCTGCAGCGCGACTGCGGTGATTCGTCACGAAACAGTCACATTGCTTCTTGTGGCGTTCTGTTGCGGTCATTAAGATTCGCGTTGATTTCAGGCGAGATTCTCACAGAAATCCCAAAAGCTGTTTAGGACAAGCCAAGTACAAGGTAGGTATGCCCTCGATGTTCCTGAAGAAACTGTTGCCGTTTGCCCTGCTGGCAATTTGCTGCTTCGGAGTTTCTGCGCCATTGAATGCCCAGACACTTAACGAGCGACCACAAGCTGAAGAATTGGATGAATACACCCAAGTCGGCAAGGTAATTGGGTTAGCAGCATCTCCTATTAAATCGGCGCCCGCATCAGCCGAGAGCCGTAACCGTGCAGGTTTTTTGAAGTTTGAAGACATGATGGCTGCAGCAATTGATGACCGACTGGGGGCACACTATCGTTGGGGTGGCACGGGACCGTCGGGGTTCGATTGCTCAGGTTTTGTTTGGAGCACGTTCCGCTCAGCGGGAATTGATTTTGAAAGGGCCAGCGCGCGAAACCTCTGGCTGCGCTTTATACCCGCAGCTCCCGAGGAAGAATTCAAGTTTGGAACGTTGGTCTTCTTCAGCGGGCTGGCGCATGTTGGCATAGTGGCTGATGAACACGGCTTCTACCATGCCTCGCGCCATCACGGCGTGGTCTATTCAGTCTTTAACGATTACTGGCTTTCTCGCATTGATGGCTTTCGGCGCGTGCCATTACCACCGATTCTCACCGCAGATTAAATTCCAGTACTGTCTTTGACGAACGATGCCGGAATGGAATTCCTGCGTTTGTCATTTGTAGTCACTGGCGATTGTTCAGGGGAGTTGAGACAAAGCCGGCCCGGTGTTCTTCATCCCGAGCGTCCCACACGACGACGATCTTGTCGATCGCCACAAAACACATCTTGTGGTTGTCATCCTTGAGGTGAAGAACCCCATCTTCCACTTTTGTTACTTCTCCACGCAGGCTTGATGCACCGCCACAGAAAACATCGATCTTTTTACCTATCATCTTTGATAAAAAATCTCTCATAAAGTCACCCAACTCGGCACGAAGATCGGCGCGCAGCTATCGCTTCCCATTCTGGAAAGTAATCTTGACCAGCGGCAGAACGTCCGGGTCCCCCTGTTGTTTTCTTTCAAACGTCAATAGATCGTAGTAGGCACATCGAGACCTGGCCGGAAACTCTCGGCAAACCAGCGGCCGAGCTTGATAGATAGTACAGCGGCGCGTTTCGGGATTCAGAAACGAGCATGCGTGGCCAAAAATCGGGTCAGCCTTACGCCGCAGAATCCGTTCCTTGCCGAATAATTTAGTGAATCGTTCGGTGGCAGTCTCTGCTGTAACTCCAAAATGTCTGGCCAGTCGCTTGATGTCACGCGCCGTCACCTGAACGCGCTCATAGATTGAGCAGCAGTAAGCCGGGCACTTGTTGCAGTCGTAGTTTGAGCGAACGCGTTCATTGTTAGCGTTGTTCCTGCTGTTCCCTTGGCTCATGTTTGGCTGACTTTCCTCAAAAGATCCTTTTTAGCGTCGTTTCGATTTGCGGTACTCACGCAACAGCAATTGCATTAGTTCCTGGCGTTGTTCATACAGTCGCAGCGGCTTACGCGGTGCATGTCTTGCTAAAGCATAGGCCGTAATGATCGGAAGCGCCACTGTGGAGTCGACATAGCAGACAACGGCGTCGGGCAGGCGATCCGGATCGACTTTGCCCCATGATACAGCCTCGCCCGGAGTGGCTCCCGATAATCCCCCGGTGTCGGGACGGGCATCAGTCACTTGCAAGAAGTAATCGTGCCCGCGTTCATCAATACCCAGCACTTCCTGGATCTGCGGTTCTGTTTGCAGCAGGAAATTCTTTGGAGAACCACCGCCGAGGATGAAAACTGCCGAACGACCTCGCCGCTTGGTCCCGTTGCGTCCGCGGCGTTTCGCTCCCAACACTATTGCGGCGGTTTCATTCACGTCCAGCGACGGGTCAAACGATAGTTTATTACCTTCCAGAGCTTTCGCTGCGACGTTCATTCCAATCGAGGAATCGCCGGGTGAAGAAGTATAAATCGGCACTGCATATTCGTAAGCGACTGCCAACAGTGATTTATCCTTTAGTCCAAGCTTCCGCTCCCGTTCAAGCACGTAGCGGCCGCAGAGATAATGAAACTCCGCGGTGGACATCGGTCGCTGGAAATCCGGGCCTTCGATGAGCTTGCGGAAAAACGCATCAGTATCGAGCAGCACGGAATAGTCGAAGAAAATATCATAGATCCGCACCACCTCTTCTTCGCGCAGAACAATATCGGAGATTTGAGTATTTCCCTGGTGCATCGTCAGGCCAATGCCGAAGTGCGTATCGTGATAAAGGTTGGCCCCGGTGGAGATGATCCAATCAACAAAGCCGGCTTTGATCAGTGGAATGAGAGCGGAAATGCCGAGTCCGGCAGGTGTCAAGGCGCCGGTCAGCGAAAGTCCGATTGTGACTTCCGGCGCGAGCATCTTTTTGGTGAACAGATGGCAGGCCTCACGCAAACGAGCGGCGTTATAAGCAAGAAACGCATTGTCGATTAGCTCCCCGACACTGGTTTGTGAACTGATTGGAGCAGGATCAATCTTTCTTCCTTGCAGAAACTTACTTTTCTTTTTTCCCATTCAACTCTTGACTCTGATAATTGCCAAAAGCAACTAACCTGCAGCCCAATGACCATTGACGATTGATGATTGACCATTGGCCACTGATTACTGACTATGTTTAGCTCGCCTGACTTACCTCGTTGCGGCTCTCGGAGGCTGCTCGCTTTAACCGCAAACGACCAATGCGGCGTTCGTCAGCCTCCAGGACCTCGACATCGAGATTGCGGAAAACCAGATGGGCGCCCGGCACCGGTACCTTGCCTGATTCGTTGATTACCAGGCCAGCAATGGTTGTAAAATCGTCAGCCTCGATCTCCATGTCGAAGAGTCTTTCAATTTTTCCGATCTCGGTCGAACCGAGTACGTCATAGCAACCCTCACAGGATTCCACAATCTCTTCCAATTCCTCGCCGGCAATGTCTTCATCCTCAATCTCGCCGACAATCTCTTCGAGAATATCCTCCACTGTCACCAGTCCGGAGACGCCGCCATATTCATCGATCACCATAGCTAGTTGGGCATGGGCCTTCTGCATCTCTTCGAGAAGTTCGGCTAGGGGTTTGGTTTCGGGTACGAAGTAAACGGGACGCACGAGCGAAGTAATAGGATCTTCCTCTTTCCCTTCTGGCCAGCACTGCAATAGATCGCGAACGTAGATCATGCCCTCCACATTATCAATCTGGTCGCGATATACAGGCAGCCGGGAGTATTTTGATTCAATAATCACATCACGCGCCTCGCGCACTGTGGCGGCGGCCGATACCGCTACTATGTCTGGTCTCGGTGTCATGACCTCGCTGACGCGCGTGGCCCTCAATTCGATAATGGAATGGATGAGCTCGCCTTCTTCCTCTTCGAGTATGCCTTCTGCTTCGCCCACATCGATTAGCGCCTGAATATCTCCGTCATTGTCCTGCTCATCGTCGCTAGCACTGCCATCCTGAAGTTGCTCCTTGCGTCGCCGATCAAACAGCCGCTGAAACGGATCGGCTATAAAGGCCATCAAGGGAAAGAATGGCCGGATAAGAGGGAGGAGGAACATTAGTGTTCCCTCGGGGTCGTGTGCGGAGATAAGAAGTGGGATTAGTTGGCGGAAGACTCCAGCCAGCAACAACCCGGCCAGGAGACCCACCAGGACATAACGCGGGTCGACAAAGACGTTTAGTGAAATCGAGGTGACCAGGACTGCTACCACGACCAGCAGTATTTGGATCATCGCCGACAGGGCAAACCCGAAACGCGGCCGGTTTTCGAGCACCTGCCTGAGAAAAATGCGGGAGCGAACTTCCGGCCTTTCCTCGGCGGCCCCGGTCAACCGATGCAGACCAACGTCACTAAGCTGGCCAAAAGCCATATCGACGGTCGCCAGCAGACAGAGGATCAGCAGCAGGATGACCGTCAGACTTATCTCAAGCCCCATGATAAATTAATGTTAAATCGTTAATGGTCAATCGTAAATGGTACATCACCACTTCAAGAATCCAATCCCAGCTTGCAGCGCAGTCGCAATTCCAGGCGATTCATCTCGCCCGAGTCTGTTTCGTGATCATAACCACAGAGATGTATTAGACCGTGCAGCAGGAGTTGTGCGATCTCGTTATCCACGCTCAAGCCGTGCTGTTTTGCCTGCTCGCTGGCGCGCTCAACAGAAATGGCGACTTCACCGAGACTCCGCCCTTCCAGTTGTTGTTCCCATTCTTCCTGTTCAGCTGGAAACGAGAGCACGTCGGTTGTACCAACTCTGTGCCGCCACAGCCGGTTTAGCCGGCGCATCGCCCGGTCGGAGACGAATGCAACTGTCACACCCGCATGCTCCGCGGGAAGGACCTTTAGAGCTTCAGCCACAAACCTTCGCCAGCGATCGCAATCGAGCGCGAGCTGACGCTGGCGGTTCACGACCTCGATCGCTGCCGGCATGCGATCGGGCGAGCGGGCAGCTGTGCGCCGGGAGCTAGATGTGACTCTTCTTGGAATGTTCTTCGTATGCTTTGATGATCATCTGCACGAGTTTATGGCGAACGACGTCCTTTTCCGTGAAATAGATGAATTCGATACCCTCCAGATTTGACAGAATGCGCTCAGCCTCAATGAGGCCGCTGCGTTTGCCGACGGGCAAATCCACCTGAGTAACGTCCCCTGTAATCACAGCCTTGGAACCAAATCCAATGCGTGTGAGAAACATTTTCATCTGTTCGCTGGTAGTATTCTGCGCTTCATCCAGGATAATGAAAGCGTCTGAAAGCGTACGACCGCGCATAAAGGCAAGGGGGGCCACTTCAATGACCCGCTTTTCGAGAAGCCTGGTTACGCGTTCGTAGTCGATTAGATCAAAAAGGGCGTCATAGAGCGGGCGCAGGTAAGGATCTACCTTGTCCTGCAGATCACCGGGTAAGAAGCCAAGCTTTTCGCCGGCTTCAACTGCCGGACGCGCAAGCACGATCCGGTTCACCTGTTTTTGCATCAGCGCCTGGACCGCCATGGCGACCGCCAGGTAGGTCTTCCCGGTTCCGGCAACGCCAATGCCGAATACTACGTCCTTAGCTTGAATGGCCTGAATATATTTGCGTTGGGTGGCGGATTTTGGCGCCACTTGCTTCTTGCCGGCTGGATTAAAGCGGGCTTTGGTGAAGTAGTCGCGCAAGCTGAAAGCCCTGTCTTCAGCGATCTGGGCAAAAGCCTCTCTGAGTTCCTTGTCAGTGAACTGCCGGCCTTCCTTGAACAATTCCGAGAAGTCTTCGAGGATTTGTTCCGCCGTGCCGACGTCTTCCGGGTCACCATCAATCGAAACGTCCTGACCGCGTGCGTCAATACGCACAGCGAGAAGCGATTCCAGGTACTTGATGTTCTGGTCGTGAACGCCGAAAAGCGTTTCCAAACCCCTGGGCGGAAGTTCAATCTTCTTCAAAAGCCGGAACTCTCTCCTTTTTTATGCGGGAAGTATATGGAGGCAATGGCGAAAAAATGTGAGAAGGACGGTGTGCATTGGCTGCAAGGTGACGCTACTACAGCGCTCGCGCGCCTGTCAAATAGCGCGCTATCGGCGTGCCGGAGTAGTGCGACTATGCCATTACAATCCACCAAAGCACACGAACCCACACGAAACCCTCATTCGTGCTATTTCGTGCGATTTGGTGGATCTATTCCAACGTCGGGTCACCCGTCTCCCTGTTTCCTTGACACCCATATTTGCCACCCCTATACTCTGTCGCTTGCGCCTTCACGGCTGTGAGCGCGAGCTAATTGTCGGAGAGATAAATGCCTAATCACAAATCAGCGGAAAAGCGGATGCGCCAGAGCGAGCGCCGGCGAAAGATCAATCGCAGCAACCGTACGCGCGTTAGAACAGCCATCAAGCAACTCCGGAGTGCCTTGAGCGCCGGAAGCGCGAGTCAGGCTAAGGAACTGTTGCCAGAAACGGTCTCGACTATCGACAAGGCTGTAAGAAAGGGCGTGCTACACAAGAACGCGGCAGCCCGTTATAAGGCACGCCTGACCACGCGCACCAATGCAGTGACAAAATAGAGCATATCCAATCCTGGATGAGGCGAGGCGGATCGATTCAGTCGGTCCGCCTCGCTTTTTTCTCAAGTCATCGGCTGTTGATCACGATTTGTATGGCAGGCAACCGCCCGAGGGGAGAAAGCTATGACAACCGTCTATCGCACCGAAAGCGAAATTGAAGAAGTGGTAAAAGGGTTAGAGTTGTGTACCACTGCCAAAGATCTTTTCCCCCATAGCAGTCATCTCACAGTCGCGGTTTGGTACCTGCGCAACGCTGAGTTTCCGGTCGCAACGGAGAAGATGCGCAACGCACTCAGGCGATTTCTTCGTCATCATGGGGTAAACGAAGAGAAGTACAATGAGACTCTTACTATGTTTTGGCTGCGCATGGTCGAACAGGCCCTTCGTGAGGCAGAGGATTCCGTCGTTGGTAGCACCAACGCCATCCTTGAATCATTGGGAAACTCAAGTCTGGTTCTGGAGTACTACAGCAAAGAAAGACTCTGGTCAGAGGAAGCAAGGCTGGCGTGGCTTGGCCCCGATTTGAAAGCACTACCAGAATGAATTTGTAGGGGCGGCACTCCGTGGCCGCCCCATTTCGCGGTGGCAGCCGACGCACAAGGGGAAGGGGCGGCCAGGCAGTGCTGCCCCTGCAATTCAGGTAGTTAGTTCACAAACCAGCATTTCGAGTTGAAGCCGCGGCGAGGCACGGGAAGTCTTGATCGCGAGATCAGCATCCGCAATGAGCTGAATGCCGCGAGCGATATTTGCTGCGTCCAACTTGCGAAGGGTTTGCATGTACTGGTCTCTCTTGAAGAAGGGCATGGGCACCGTCCGAAAGATGTCTTCAGGCGAGCCCTGTCTGAGCATGTCTTTTGCTAGCGCCAGCCGGTGGTAATTGCCGGCCATGAGTCCCAGGAGCATCACTGGTTCAGCCCCAGATTCGAGCAGACGATGCAGGGTCTCAAGTGCTCGAAGGCGGTTGCAAGCCAACAGATGATCACCCAATTCAAAATTGGAGTGTTCACGTGACCGGGCAATTAGGGAATCAATCAATTCCGGTGTAAGCCGATTTGTATCGGCAGCTGCCGCAGCCATCTTCTCCAGTTCAGAAAAGAGTGTCTGAACGTCCGTACCGACGAGTGCAACAAACTCGCTTAACGTTTGTTCAGTGGCAGACAGTTTGAGTTCGCTCAAGCGCTGCTTTACCCAAGTCTTTGCCTCACCATCTTTCAAGGGCGGAAAGTCAACAACCACACACTCCTGCATCAAAGTCTTTGTAAGCTTTTTGCGCTTGTCCAGATCGCCGGCAATAAAAATTACGACGCTGGATGGGGCCGGCCTTAAGAGATAATTGACCAAAACGTTTTCGTCGGATTCGCGTAACTTTCCAAAATCGGTTATGCGCACTACGCGACGGGACGACATCATTGGCAATTGCTCAGCTGCGGCAATCGCATCGTGAGCACCACCACTCTGCAGACTAAAAGTAGAATCGTTGAATTCGCGCAGCAGGGTATCTCGCAGGGCACAGTCGGCAATAGCCTGAGCCGCCTCCTTGCGCAGGTATGCTTCGGGACCAATCAGAAGGTAGAGCGGATTTAACTGATCTTGCCGCAACCAACGATCGAGCTCCGCACGCGAAATCGCACTCATTTTGTTTCCAGTTCTACAGCATTGATTAGGGTTGACACTATGCTTTCCGCAAAGCTTCGGGCCATACGCTCAACCGCCGGGTCTTCTTCGTCGAAAAAGTTTCGCGGATCATTGGCAAACTCATATTCGCCGCGGAAGACGAAGTTTTGGTTATCATACAAGACGCGATTTTCGGACTGGTCGCGTACCGTCACGGCGGCCGCGATGGTTACTTCAAAGATTCTGGCGCGACCCTTGTCGTCGAGTAAGACACCTGAGAAGGTGAAGCTCTTCATAACCCCTTCGATTACGGCGTCTGCGCCCTCGCGATCTCCCTGAACCCGCAGACCGCGGCCACGATGTACCAGCTCTTTGATCACCGCGTCGGTGAAGCGCGAACCGAGCTTGTAGCGAAGCGCACTGTTCTGAAAAGCGGGAACTGCCACCGTACGAATACGAGCAGGCAATTGGTTTTTGGTCACCGGCTTATAACACTCGGCGAAACCGGTGACGAAAAGTAACATTGACAGGAAAGCTAATGAGCGCAGGGCTTTGATCATTTAGGTGGCTCAACAGGCGAAGTTGACATCGGCGAAAAAGAGCGATAGAAGTGGCGCGCCAATTCCCCCAAACCAAGTTGCGCACGTCTTCACAATCCGCGGTGGCAAGATAGTCGCCTTCAACGAATTTACTGACACGGCTGCCGTGCGCCTGGCCTACCGCAAGGCGATGACCGCCTAGTTTCCTGCAGAACGAGCGCCAGGTGTGCGATTGATTTCGGCGCTGCCTGGCGCCGTCTTCCTGGCCCTGGCTATCGCATCAGCTACACGAACGGTTTCCACTGCCGCCCTCACGTCATGCACGCGAACAATATGAGCGCCGCAGAGAACGGCAGCGGTCACTGTAGCCATTGTGCCGTGGAGCCGATCTGTCACGGGAGCATCGTTTAGCAGGCGTCCGATGAACGACTTTCGCGAAGTGCCGATGAGAATCGGAAAGTCAGGAAAGGCCAATCTCAGTTCATCAAGTTTGGCAAGCAACTCTACATTCTGCTCCTGCGTCTTGCCAAAACCAATTCCGGGATCAATGACGATCGATTCTCGCTTAACACCGCGTCGTTCGGCCATGGCGATGCTGCTTTTAAGACTGCTGGTCACTTCCTCGACGATATTAATAACGGGTGGCAATCGATGCATCGTGGCTGGCGTGCCGCGCGAATGCATTAGTACGATTCCCGCGCCCGACTTTGCCACTTCATCAGCGATATGAAAATCGAAGCGTAAGGCGGAAATGTCGTTCACAATTGCTGCTCCTGCGTCCAGTGCTGCTCGAGCGCTCGTCGCTTTCGTGGTATCAATCGAAATTGGCACCGGAGCTCGCACGGCCAGAGCCCTGACGACGGGGATGACTCTCCCAAGTTCCTCTTCAGGAGAGATGACCGCTGCCCCCGGACGCGTGGATTCGCCGCCGACATCGATTATGTCGACGCCATCGGCAATCATCTGCTCAGCATGTTCCAGCGCTTTGTCAGGCGCGAGAAATTGCAAGCCGTCACTGAAGCTGTCAGGCGTTACATTGAGCACGCCCATAACAAGCGTGCGTGCTCCGATGGAAAGTGTGCGGTCGGAGATACGCCAGTCTGACATGTAGGCATGATAGTGGAAACGGGGGAACAGGGGAACAGGGGAACGGGGGAACAGGGGAACGGGGGAACGGGGGAACAGGGGAACGGGG
>Ga0209341_10000827_pt1 | contig 31489 bp, 31 predicted proteins | sample RifCSP13_2_FD_184020 | JGI IMG/M metagenome (GOLD analysis project Ga0209341, IMG submission 184020) | Soil microbial communities from Rifle, Colorado - Rifle CSP2_sed 13_2 (SPAdes) (version 2) | ecosystem: Environmental > Terrestrial > Deep subsurface > Rock core/Sediment | place: Rifle... | reverse complement strand
TCTCTGTGCGGCTTGCTCCGGCGACTCTTCGAGGGCCAGGTAGGTCACATCCTCCCAGCCGCTCTCTCGAAAGGGCGGGATCTCGGTGCAGAACACCGGGAGCCGGGCCAGGCCAGCCTCGAGGACCGGAATGCCGAATCCTTCGGCGCGACTCGTGAGTAGCAGCGCGTCGGCCGAGGTGAACAACTCCGCCACCGTCACCTCGTCCAGGCCGCCCGCTTCCGGATCGAGCCGATGAAGAAAGTGGACCCTCTCTTCCACCCCAAGTGTGCGACATAGCTCGCCCAGTTCGCGCAGGTAATCATCGTTCGCTGGATTGTGCGGCCCGGGAGGGCCGGTCACGATGAGCCGCACATCGAGGCCGGAAAGCTCCGCCAGCGCGGCCGTGATCGAGATAGCCTGCTCGATATTCTTACGTCGTGTGACGCGTGACGGGAAGAGCAGCACAAGATCGGCGCGGTCGAGTCCCAGGGTCAAATGGAGGTTGCGGGTTGTTTGGCTCCAGCGCAGGAAGCCAGCGGGCTCGACTCCCGGAGGGATGACGGCGATCGAATCGAGCGAGGTCTGAGTGAGTTCGGCCAGCTGCTGCCGTTGCCATTCGGACACGGCTACCTGAATGACGCCCGGCCACGCGAGGCGCAGGAGCTCCCACGGCTCACCGGGATGAAGTTCGGCGGCGTAGTCGCCGCGTTCCCAGGCCAGGTCGTGGTGCCAGCCGATCAGGCGCGGCCAGGTGGCAGCGCGATGCAGATCCCAAAGAGCGGCGGTCAGCGGGAGATTCTTGTGCAGGCTGAGCGCATTGTGAACGATCAAAACCTGGAGGTCGCGCGTCGCCGCCTCGACCTCCTGGCGGAGTTCGCTGCTGAGGGTTTGAAAGCGAGGGCTGACCGCGCCGCGGTCGAGCTCGGCCTTGACTGCCATCACCTCGCTGTGGCGGGTTTGCAGGCGGGGCAGCACCCGAAGCTCGATGTCTGGTTCGGAGAGCCGGCCGGCGCCGACGATCAGCACGGGCTCGTGGCCGGCGGCGGCCAGGTGACGCGCATGGTAGGCGAGCGTCTGCTCGACTCCGCCGACGACCGGCGGCCCGGTGTAGTGCAGCAAGCCGACCTTCATCGCCCTCCTAGGGTACCACCTCGATCCAGCGCGCCTGGTAGGGCCCAAGCGACATTTCAGCCAGGGGGAGAGTCCCGCCGTTCAGGGCGTCTCGACCAGATCGGCCGCTCCGTGCCACATTGAAGGTAGCCCCGCGGCCGGCGACCTCGTGCAAGCACAGCAGTCTCTGCTTCCGGTCGATCGATGTACGCTCCAACCCGAAGACATTGGCGGGTAGATCCCGGAGGACGTCTTGCTGTGCCATGGGGTGGAGGGCCGGCAAGGCGCGGCGAGCGCGGAGCAGACGTCCCAAGCCATCGAAGATCGTCTGGCGCAGATTGCCATGGCGGGCCAGATCCGCCTCCAGCCCAGCCCGTTCCAGCTTTTGGCGGTTGATCGACCGCAGGAGCCCGGTCCGTTGGACGCCCGCCGCGTCGCCGCGAGAGCCGACCAGGCTATGGAAGTAGACAGCCGGAACGCCGGCAAGGGCGAGCAGGATGGCATGAGCCGTGAGGAACCGTGGTACCGCCTCCTTCGGCAGAGGGGACTCCGGTGGCGAGTCTGCGAGGAAGTCGAGCAGGTTCACGTTCAACTCATACGGCCGCAGCCCGGCTTGCGGGTCGCTGCGGTAGGAAACGGCGCCGCAGTGCTCGGCCCGCTCGACCAACAAACGAGTCTGGTCCGCGGACAGGAAGCCGTGGGCGCCGTTCAATCCGATCCCGTCGTGGGAGGCGAGGAAGTTGAAGAAAGTCGCCTCGCCTGCCGGCGGCTCCAGGACGGCGGCCCATTTGGAGAGGGGGCCGGCGTCCCCGGTCGTCAGGGTGTGCAAGACGAGCGGTGGAAGCGCAAACTGGTAGACCAGATTGGCCTCATCACCTTCGCCGAAGTAGGCGACGTTGTCGGCATGGGGGACGTTCGTCTCGGTAATCAGTCGAACCCAGGGGGCGGCGGCCCGGAGGACCAGCCGGAACAGCTTCACCAGCGCATGCGTCTGGGGCAGGTGGATGCAGGTCGTGCCGGCCTGTTTTGTGACGTAGGCAACGGCGTCGAGCCGGATAGCCTTCGCTCCGTGAGCGACATAATCGAGTAAGACGTCCAGCATCTCCAGCAAGACTTCCGGTCGGCGATAGTCGAAGTCCACCTGGTCCGGCCCGAATGTGGTCCAAACCTGCAGGGAACCGGCGTGGCTCTCGAAAGGAGTGAAGAGCGGCGAGGCGCGCGGTCGGACGACTTTCGACCAATCGGCGTCGAGATCCGGCACCAGGAAGAATGACTCGTAGGGAGAGCTGCCTTGGCCGAAAGCCTGGAACCAGGCCCCCTGGGCCGAGGCATGGTTGAGCACTAGGTCGACCATCAACTGGAAATCGTCGACCAGGTTGTGGATGTCTTGCCAGCTACCCAGCTTCGGATCGACCAGCCGATGGTCCATCACGGCGAAGCCGTCGTCGGAGGAGGAGGGGAAGAACGGGAGAAGATGCAATCCGCCGATGCTCTGCTTCATGTGGACATGGCAGAACTCCGACAGCACCTGGAGCGGGGGTTGTCCGGGAGAGAGGACCTGGTCAGGATAGGTGATCAGGAATACGTCGGCCTGAGTCCACGGACCCGGGTCGGCCATCCGGCGCAGCAGTGCTCGATGACGTTGTGCGAGGGACTCCAGTCGGGGGAGCAGATCGGCCGCGTCCGGCCCGAAGAGCGTGGCAAGGAGCGGAAGGGCGCGCGACGAATCGAGGAGCACGCGGGGCTTCGCAGGTCTCGGCGGCCTTAGTAGCGGCCGTAATTCACGGGCTCGCTCCAGCGCGGTTCGACGCGCAGGCGCTGGTGGATCCCCTCGCCGAGCTTCTCCCAGTAGGCGGCGCGATCGGCGACTCCAAATACCCACTCGTCGAGCCAGGCTCGCACCCGCCCCGGATCCGACGAGATTCGATCCCACTCGAGGTAGAAGGCGTTGTCGCGATCGTAGTAGCCCTGCGTATAGGAAGGGTGGGCGCAGTACGGCACGTGACAGACGGCGTCGACGACGAGCGACGGGATGATCGTCCGGTTGGGGTCGGAGCGGATCACCTCGCCGTCGACGATCTCTTCGGCGGTCACGATCACTCGGGCTGAGGCGAAGGCGGCTTCCTTCTGTTCGCCGAGGATTCCCCACAGGTGGCAATTCCCCTCGGCGTCGGCGCGCTGGACGTGGACGATGGCAACGTCCGGATGGAGGGCCGGCACGGTGACGAGGGTCGCGCCGGAGTAGGGATCGACGACGCTGCGGTAGTTGGGGTTGACGTCCGCCAGATCGGAGACGCCGGTCGGGTTCATCGGCAGGAAGGGCAGGCCGGAGGCGCCGGCGGTCAGACGAGTGATCATGGCGAAGTGCGAATACTCTTCCCACTCGAGGGTGCCGTTCTCCATCGCCGAGCGCAGCAGGCGCAGCGAGCCGATGCCCGGGTTCCCCGAGTAGGAAAAGATGATCTTGCGGGCACAGCCGGCGGCGACCATCTGGTCATAGATCAAGTCGGGTGTGGCGCGGGCCAAGGTGAGGTCGCGCCTCCCCTGGCGGATGATCTCGTGGCCGGCGGCGAAGGGGATCAAGTGCGTGAAGCCGGCGGCGTAGATCAGGTCGCCGTCGTGGACGTGGTCGGCGATGGCGCTCTGCAAGGACGTGAGCTTGGACATCGACTGGGGTCCCGCGAGGGGAGGGTGGTGCCTTCGAAAGCGACGGCCCAACTGATGGGCTCAGTATACTACGCGCCCCTGCGCGGCCGCGCCTATCGCGCGCCGTGGCCCGCAGCGAGGCCACCGCGGCCTCTCTCCTGACTCTAATCAGATCCTAACGGTCCACTTATCCAGCGGCACTAGGTTCAGCCCGGGGATGGGCGGAGGGTGCATCGCCCGCCTCCGGAAGGAGGGTGGGATTCGCGGCAAGGCTGAGGAGGAGGGGGCCCGGCGCAGATCGAGCCGATTCTCGGACGATTCGCCCCTGCGTCGCTGGATCCTCCCCGTCGCCTTGGTGGCGATGGCGGCCCTGACCATTGCCTTGATTGTGCTTGCCCTAGGGGTGCTCCTTCAATTGATTCCCTGGCAATAAACTCGCCGACGGCAGGCCAGCCCTCGGTCTATTCAAACCAGGAGGTGGTTCCGATGTCGTTGCAGTTGATCCTGCCCTTTGTCTCCAGCGTGGTCATGATCGTCTTCACGGTATCTGTCCTCCAACGCTATGTTGCGCGTCGCAAACTTCACTTTCTTTACTGGGGCATCGGGCTGGCCATGTTTACGGCTGGGAGCCTGGCCGAAGCCTCCTTCGCTCTCTTCGGCTGGAGCGCGGCCGTCTTCTTCGCTTGGTACCTCTTCGGGGCGGCTTTGAACGCAGCCTGGATCGGTCACGGAACCCTGCACCTCCTGGTGCGGCGCCGATGGGTTCACGTTCTGACCGCCGTACTGATCGTGGGAAGTATCGCGGCTGCTCTCCTCATGCTGCGCGTCATGCCGCTCCTCAATCCCTCCGGGTTCACTGCCTCCCTGGCGATCAGCGAGCAGTACCGCACGATCATGCCGCCGATCTCTCAAGGGGCGACGGTGCGCCTCACGACGCCGTTCTTCAACATCTATGGGTTGATCACACTCGTCGGCGGCGCCTTGTGGTCGGCCTCGCTCTTTCTGAGGAAACGGGTCCTGCTGAACCGCGTGATCGGCAACGTGATGATCGCCGCTGGGGCGTTATCGATCGGCTTTGCCAGTGCAGCCACGCGTCTGGGCGTGGGAGGCTACCTCTATCTGGGCGAACTCATCGCGGCCGTCTTGATGTATGCCGGTTTCCTGACGGCTGCCGCGCCGGCGACCGAGGCCGAGCGGGCCGAAGCGGCTGTGGCGGTGGCGCAGGCAGGATAGGTCAGAAGCTCTGCTCAACTTCGGCCGGGGGTGTGCAACAGGCGCCCCGTGAGCCCCGCTCCGAGCAGGGCCAATCCATCTACCGGCAAGTGGTGGCCGGCGTGGGCATCGAACAGGACGGATGCCTGCGCCGGTAGTTCGTCGTCCCCCGGCCACAAGCAGGCCGCCAAGGGGATTCGAGGAAGCGGTGCAAAGCGCCACGTATGGGGCGCTGGCCCATGGAGACGCTCGCCGGACACAGACGCCGAGCTCGCGTCGAAGGCGTCGGGTCGGCCGCCAAAGGCCTCGGCCAGCCGGCGGCCGGTGTATCCCAGGTACGCCTGGTGATAGAACTCTCCTCCCGGCAGCTCGCGGAAGCTGATCCATTGCCCGGCGGGCGCGGAACCATCGCTCCACCGGAGATGGTGCAGAAGCATGGCCGTGTCGAAGGCTGAGAGCGCCTCGCCGGACGGACCGACAGGGTTTAGTGTTTCCCAGGGGAGGGAAACAGCCTTCCCCCAGTAGTCGAGGACGACGACCCCGTCGCTGCAAACCCCGCCGACCCGGCCAGCGACGACGACCGGGTCGACTCGTCGCAAGTCGACCCGGAGCCGCTCGATCTGATCGAGCATGGCGGCCTCCCACCGTCGGTGCGCTTCGTCAACACTTGGGAGTGAGGAACCCACCCCGCCGGCGTGGTCGGTCCATCCCCCCATGGTTCAGCGCTGGCTCGCCTCGATGTATTCGCGGATGGTCGGGACGGCCGTCAGGCGCTCGTGGAAGAAGTTGTTGACCAGGTTGATCACGTGGGCGCGGGCGGCTTCGACGGGTTGAGTGTCGGCGGACCCGGTCTCGGCCAGGCCATCCCGCAGCCGCAGCAGCTCCTTGACGATGGCCGCCTCGCGATCATCGTCGAGCGACCGAACCACCTCCAGGATGAGCTTGTCGGTTTGTTCGACGAGGGCCTCGGTGGGAATGCCGGCGTCGGGCTGGGCGGCGTCGTCGATGGTCCGAATCAGCGTCCACACCTGATAGAGCACCGTCGTCGGCTCGTCGAAAAGCTCCCGAAGGTAGGCCGCTTCCTCGTAGCGCCCGGTGAGGCGGAAGACGTTGTACATGCGCTTGGCGGCCTTGCCGTAGTTCAGATCCTTCGTCAGATACTTGTGGACCTCTTTCTCCAACTGGGCGACGTAATCCTCGAGGGCGTCGGCGGAAACATGACGGGCGAGCTTCGAGAAGATCGGGATCGACTCGGCCTCCAGGTAGACCTCCTGGAAGTAGGGGTCGAGATACCCGTCGAGAGGGGTGATCGAACCGTCAGGCGCTTCCCAGGTGACGTCGAGCATGTTGCTGGCGTTGGCCAACTGGCCGCGGGCCGGATCGGCGACAACCCAATCCAGTTTGCACCAGCCCGGATCGCGCGCTGCCGCCTCCCATGCGACGACGGCCGGCGTTCCATCGGCATGGAAGCCTTCGATCCGACCGAGGCGGATCTCCTCCGGTCGCCACGCGATCGGAGCGCCGGTCTTCACCGGCTCGCCGTCCCGTAGCATGTCCTCGGGGAACGATCCCAACTTCACTTCGATCAGCTGGTGGGTCGGGCCCTTGGCCGTGGCCAGGGCCTTATCGCGCATCAAACGGGCCAGGATGGCGCAGGCCTCTTGGCGGGTTGGGGCGTGGATGTTGACGCGTTCAAAGTAGTCGCAGTCGCCTGGGTAGGACTGAATCTTGGACTGGGCGGCGGAACCGGAGAGCGCCAGCGCCGTCTCGACGACGCCGGGCTCGTCCTGGAATTCGACCAGGCGGCCGATGGCGCGAAAGCGCTCGAGATCCTGCGGCGCAAAATCCAGCATGCTGACCTTGTGACCGAAGACCCCGGTGCGCGAGTCGAAGACGATGTCCCCGCCGCTGCCGGCGGCCATGGCACTGAGCCAGCGAAGCGCCTCGGCTTCGTCCATTTCGACCCCGAGGCGGCGAGCCGATTCGAGCATCTGTTGCAGCTCTTCCCGGGATTGTGAGGGGTCCGCCATGGGCTGCTCCTTGGCTGGTCGCAAAACTCGCCGCGAGCTCTAAGCTCGCCGCGAGCTCGGGCTCTCCTACGGCTGGATCGTACGGAGATAGGCGATGATGTTCTTCAGATCGTCTTCGGTGAACGCGGGATTGTTGCCTCTGGGAGGCATGTCGACCCCGGTGGTGTTGAGCGGGTCGCTAGCCGGCCGCCCGGCCAGGAGAAAGGCAAGCATCTGCTCATCGGTCTGTGCCGGAAGGAATTCGCTCGTCGTCAGATCCTTGCCCAGGCCGGGGATGCCTTTGCCGTCCACCCCATGACAGGTGACGCACGTCGTGAGGAACGCCGCGCGACCGGCTTCGGGATCGCCGAAGGGCGCCGCCTTCGAACCGCAGGCGGCCAGGAGGCCGGCCGCCAAGATGAGAAGAGCAGGGAGATACCCTCGGGGCATGGTTGAAGCTCCTGTGTTGGGTGCAGGTTCGGTGCGGTCCGGCCGTCTCATCGGCGGGGCGTTGGGTGACGCCTGGATTCGCCCGTGGATGTGGAGCGGGGCGAATTGTAACGCTGTGCCGAATCCGCCAGGCCGGCGCTTCGATGAACGCGGAGTTGCGTCTAGCCGGGCCCGTCCCGATGGCCCGTCACGACCGGGCTACCGTCAGCTCGGTGAAGCGAGGGTTGCCGTGAAGGGATGCCAGATCTGAGTCCTCCGTCGACCACTCCCGAAGTTCCGGATTCAACTCGAGGCCCTTTCGCAAAGACTCGAGGGCCGCAGCGGACTGGCCGGACAGCGCGAGGTGGCAGGCCATGTTGTAGTGCACAACTCCATGCCACTCTGGAGCGGGGTCGAGGTCGATGAGCCTCACGCTCAGAGCCTCCATCCACGCGAGGGCGCGAGGCGCTCTCCCGAAGCGAATCGCGTAATCTGAAAAGTGGAAAACCGGGTGGGTGCCTGCATCGACGGTCACTCGGCGCCAGACGGGGCGGCTACCGGCGGAGCCGGAGGGAGCCGCCAGCATGGCGTCCGTGGTTTCGCGCAGGGATTCCAGGAAGCCGTGCCACGCCTCGCGCGACCGCTTGCTCACCTCGTCCCAACTCAAGTCACGATTCTGTTCGTAAAGGAGGCGGTTGACCCCGTCGAGCTCTTGCTCCTCTTCCTCAACCTCCCCCGGAGAATGAGCCGCCAGCTGCTGGCTGCCCCGGACTCGCCACGAGGCGACATGTGCGACGGTGTCCTTCGCCGTCCAGTTTTCGGCCGTGCCCGTGGCCTCCCGTTCGGTGGCCGGGAGATCGTCCAGGAATTCGACCTCGACGTCTCGTACATAAGCCGTCAGGTCCAGGAGCTTTGCCTGCAGGGTCATGAGTCAACTCGGAGGCGACGGAAATCGAATTCTACACCGCGAGGGTGTACTGTTGGCGGGTGTCCATCAAGCCACGTCCTCAGGACTGGATGAAGCTCTCGACCCCCAAGGCGAAGCCTGCCAGCGCGTCGGCGCCGGAGGTGTGGCCAATTCGGCAAAGACGGTTCACCGCAGCGGCGCTGGCCGCCTCGTCGCCTGCCGCCCACGCCTCGACTAGGTGGTGCCAATCCATGCCGGCAGCGCCAACCGCCCCGGCTCGCAGGTAGGCCCCCGAGACCGTCGTCGTCCGAGGGGCCCCCGCGTTGGCGATCGCTCCCGAGGGGACAAGGGCGGAGGATTCCGGCGCCCAGGCCCACACGCTGTAGATCGCACCCAGGAGAAAATCGTCTCCCGCCGGAGTGAATCCCGTACCCAGACCGGCGAGTCCGGCCGCCGTCGTTTCGAGATTGTGGACCGCGATTTCTGCCGGCGGAGAGAGCTGCCGGACGCAGTGAACCAGGGCAGAAAGAAACGGGCCGGAGCGGCGGCGGAGTTCATTCACAAAACGGGTCTGTCCCGCTTGGACGGGACTCAACAGAGCCGCCAGGCTACCTGGAGGAGCGAAGCTGGCGATGGATTGACGCAGGAAAGGGAGGCCGGCCCTGAGAAGGGCTGGCGATTGGATCGCTTCCCAGCTCGGCCGCGCCGGCCACGGTCTTCCTGTGAGTTGGATGGTCAGCCGGCCAGATCGGATTTGCCTGTCGGCGAACTGCACCGAGTCGCCGGGACGGAGCGAACGGTCAAAGAATCCACGGGCGATGGGCAGGACAATGGCAAGGGGACCGGGTCCGACTTCGCTGCTGACGAGCGCCAACACATCGCCGCCCTGATTCACCAGGTAGGCTGCGGATGGGAAGACGTTGAGCACTGTCCCGTCGGTCGACCGCAGCAGCGCCGGCTGAATGGATGTTGAAATCCACGACGACCGGATGGAAAGAGACCCGGCAACCGGCGGGCGATCCTGGCCGAGTCGGGGCCGACGCATCAACGCTTGGCTTGGGCTTCGTTGACCAGTTCCCATAAGCGGTTCGGGTTGAGGGGAATCTCCCGTATTTCCAGCGGAAGATCGGAAAAAGCGTCTTCGATGGCCTGCGCGAACGCCGGACCGGCGGGAATCGCGCCGGCCTCGCCGGCTCCCTTGACGCCCAGCGGGTTGCCCGGAGAAGGCGTTTCCTCATGCCCGACGAGAATCTCCGGGACCTCGAGGGCCGTCGGCATCAGGTAATCCATGAACGAAGCGTTGAGCAGTTGGCCGTTCTCGTCGTACATCAACTTCTCGTAGTAAGCGTTGGCCACGCCTTGCGCCACGCCGCCGTGCACCTGCCCTTCCAGGATCAGCGGGTTCAGCACCTTGCCGCAGTCGTGAACCACGACGTACTTCTGGATATGCACTCCCATCGTCTCCGGGTCGACCTCGAGGATCAGGGCGTGGACCCCGCTGGAGGTGGCGCCGCGCTCGGGGCCGAAGTACTCGGTGGCTTCCAGGCCCGGCTCGGTGCCGGGGCGGACCGCCCCGCGCAATGGGTTGGCCCGCGACGCAAGATCCTTGAGGGCCACGCTTCGTGACGGATCCGCCCGCGACCGCGCCGCCCCACCGACCAGTTCGATCTGATCCTCGGGCAAGCCGAGCTCTTCGCCGGCTGCGCGCAGGACCTTCTTGCGCACGCTCAGTGCTGCAGCGTGGACCGCGTTCCCGGCCACGACCGCGCCCCGGCTGGCGAAGGTCCCTGAGCCCCAGTGGAATTGGTCCGTGTCGCCGGTGACGATCTCGACATCTCCGGCATCGACGCCGAGCTGCTCGGCGGCGATCTGTGCGAAGGACGTGAAGTGGCCCTGTCCCTGCGTGCCGACGCCGGTGGCGACGCTGACCTTGCCCGTCGGTTCCACTTGCACCCGGGCGCCCTCATAGGGGCCGATGCCTGTCCCCTCGACATAGGCCACCACCCCGATTCCCAGCCGCCGGCCTTCGGCCCGGGCCTTCGGCTGGACCTCGCGCACGAACTCGTCATGGCCGACTTTGCGCAGAGCATGGTCGAGGACAGGCTGGTAGTTCCCGCTGTCGTAGACCAGCGGGGCGAAGTCCTGATAGATGATCTGGTTGTCGTACGGGAAGGCCTCCGGAGGGAGGAAGTTGCGGCGCCGAATCTCGACACGGTCGATGCCCAGTTGGCGGGCGGCGATATCGAGCAGACGCTCGATCACGAATACCCCATGCTGTCGGCCGGCGCCACGGTAGGGCGTGACGATGGTCTTGTTGGTGAAGACGGCTTTGAAGTCGCTGTAGTAGTTCGGGATGTTGTAGGGGCCGAGCAGCGTGCACTGGCTGTTGATCGGCACCGTCAGGCCGTAGGGATCGTAGGCGCCGGTGTCGTGCAGAAAGACGTCGTGGACTCCGAGGATCCTCCCGTCCTGGGTGAGGGCGATCTCGGCGTCATGAATCTGACTGCGCTCGTGGGTCGTGCCGACGAAGTTCTCGGCGCGGTCCTCGATCCATTTGACCGGGCGGCCGAGCTGCATCGCCGCCCACGGCACGACCAATTCCTCCGGGTAGAACATCATGATCTTGGGACCGAATCCACCGCCGACGAACGGCGCGATGACGCGCACTTGATGCTCGGCGAGGTGCAGGCGCGCCGCCAGACCGTTGCGGATCGGGATCGGCGCTTGCGTCGTGTCCCACACCGTCAGGCGCGCCTGGCGGGAGTCCCATTCGGCCACCACCCCGCGGTTCTCCAGCGCCGCCGCTGCGCCGTGGTCGTAGATCAGACGGCGGGCGATGATGACGTCGGCCTGCGATCGGATGGCCTCGTAGCTGCCGCGCTCCTGGATGACGTGCGCCGCCAGATTGGATTCCAGGTCGTCGTGGACGAGGGGTGAGTCGGCGGCCAAGGCCTGCTCCAGATCGACGACTGGCGTCAGCGGCTCATAGTCAACCTCGATATCGGCCAGGGCATCCTCGGCCAGGTAGCGGTTCTCCGCCACGACGACGGCGATGACCTCGCCGGCGTGGCGGACCTTGTCGCGGGCCAGCGGCACCTGCGTCCGCTCATGGAATACGAGGCGCTCGATCGGCGGGGGCGAAACCAGCAGGGGGCCCGGTCGCCAGTAGTCCCCGAGATCGGGGGCGGTGTAGACGGCGAGAACACCCGGACGGGCGCGGGCGCGTGCGGCGTCGACCCGGCGCAAGCGCGCATGGGCATACGGGCTGCGCAGAAACGCGGCGTGGACCAAGCCTTCCAGGTGGACATCGTCCGTGAACAGCGCCTGACCGGTGAGCAGGCGAGGGTCCTCATTGCGGCGGCGGGATTTGCCGAGGGTCTCGGTGGTTGTCTGGCTAGCCATTGTCATCTCCGTGCGGACCGGGGCTGGGCTTTCCTTCAACTGCCGGCGGCCTTTGCCTCAGCCGCTGAAGTGCGATTCGCGGCGAGTCCGTCGACCAGGGGACCTCCGGCGGCGCCATCGTCAACTTCGCCAAATCCAGGAGGACCGAATCATAATTCACCCGCCAACCGGCGAAATCCTTCCAGGCCCGTTCACGGTCGGGTCTCAAAGGCAGTCCGCTGGCGGCCAGGCTATCGTACGCCACCTGGAACTCTTCGTGAGTGATGCTGATGGGATCGTCGGGCTTTGGGTTCGAATCGTATCGGATGCGGAACAGGTCGGCGATCTCTCGCAGGGCCAGGTATCCGGCCCGGATGCACAGGTCCACCTGGGCGTTATGCGGGACGTCGAGGGTCGAGGCGGTGAGCGAGGCGGCATCGAGCACCGCCCCGGAGGCCGTCACCCAGGCCCGGGCAGGATTCGGCGATCGAAAGAACCCTAACGCCGCCAGCGAAGTGTGACTCTCCTCTAGTTCCGCGAACCAGGACTCCCAGGTAATCCACAGATCGTTCAACCGATCGAGCCGCCCGAGCCGGTGGTACCGCTCCAGCATTTCGATCGCCGAGGGGGGCGACCCGGCACGGACGTCCAGCAAAGTCACGGCCGTTTCTCTGCGCGAGAAGGTGGCGTACATCGTGGGCAGGTACGAGATCAGCAAAGCCAGAAGCAGCAATCCGATGGCGGCCTCGCTGAAGTTCAGAAGGGCGAGGGGCAGAGCCTCGCCCGACACGAAGCCCAGGGTCAGGAGAGACGAGCCGCTGAGTAAGATCGCCTGCTCCCAGGTTTCGACTCCCAACCCCAGGTAGATACCGGCGTAGCCCAGCAGCACCAACGCCAGCCAAACGAGGGGCAGGAGGAGCAGGCCGATTGGGGCATAGAGCGCCATGACCCGATCGCTCACGAGGTAGTTCGGTGAGAAACGCAGGCGGAGGTCGAACAGGCGGCGCAAGCTGCGAAAGACGAAACGCGTGATGGGGTCGCGCGCGCTGCGGGGAAGCACGAAGGTGCGAACGGCGGAGAGCAGGGCACTGACCACCAGGACCACGCCGGCCAAGAAGACTGCCGCGCGCAGAAGCCACCACGGCGACTCCGTCATTTCTCGGGCCAGCGCCAGGCGCGGATCTGCGCCGTGTGCTCGCGCTCATGTTCGAAGGAGTATTCAGCGATCCACCGCCAGAGCGGGTTGCCGTGCAACCACGTCTCGGGGCGACGCCGTGTCAGATCGTCGTCCGACAGCATCTGGATCCAGCGCAGGGTTTGGCGGCGCACGCCGTGGAAGTCTTCCTGGACGCGCTCGAACGGGCGATCCTTGGTCTCGGCGTGCCAGCGGGCATTGATCTTGGCGAAGGCTGGGCTGCGCGACAGGGCCTCACCCGTTGGGCGACGCCCGTCCTTGAGGTGCGCCAGCAAGCGCACGAGTTCGGCCTCCCACAGGCTCAGGTGCTGAAGCAGGTCACGGACAGACCATTCTCCAGCAACTCCGTGGGTGACAAGTTGCTCGGGAGTCAGGCCGTCGATGGCGTCGAGCAACCGGCCGCGCGAGTCCCCGAGCGCGGCCCGGACTTCATCCTTCGTCACAACGCAACCTCTTGGTAGCCACGGGCTTTAGCCCGTGTCAGCCACGCAGGCTAAAGCCTGCGGCTACCGGATTCTCCTCCGGCGCCGGAGATATCTTGGTCACACCCACGCCACAGCGCGGCAGAAGGCGGCTTCGCCGCCCTTGAACTTCCACGGAAACGCGCCCAGGGTCAGGCGCTTGTTGTGCAGTTCCTTCAGGCCGATATCCCCGCCCAGATTCTCGACGTGGATGCAGTCGTGGGGGAAGAGGGCATTATGGGTGAGCTGGTAGGCGGAGTCCGGGAACAGCTCGTCGATCTTGTCGGCGCCGAACTTGGCCTCGACCCTGGCCCGGACCTTCTGCCAGTGCTCGAGCCCACCTTTGCCCAGGAACCGGCCGATGGGGAGATTCATCGGGTGGTCGGTGGAGATCATGTCGACGCCCCAGATGTGGATCTTCTTCTTCAGGAGCCAGTCGCACAGGCTGAAGTGGGGTCCCGGATGGCGCTGGATATAGCGTTCCTCGTCGCCGTCCGGGCTGAGGAAAGAATAACGGTGCCAGCCGGTGTGGAGAAAGAGAATGTCCCCGTCGCGCACGTCGGCGCGCTTTTCGATGTCTTCAGGGCGGAAGAGGTCGAGGTCGTCGAGCATGTCGCTCAAGTCGACGATGACGCCCGGTCCGTAACACCACTCGATGGGGATCTCGTCGATGGTCTTGCCCGTGGTGACGAAGTGCCGCGGGGCGTCGAGGTGGGTGCCCATGTGGTTGGAGGTTTGGATGTATTGGGCGTTCACCCCGTGCTCCGACTTGCGTTTGATGTACTTGACTTCGAAAGGCGGATAGAAGGGCCAGAAGGAGCAGTCCTGGTTGAGGGGTTGGGAGAGATCGTAGATTTTCATGGGGGCCTCCTTGTGGGAATGGAGAATGGAGATTAGGGATTGGAGATTAGCCCGTCCTCATCCAGGATCAGGTGGTGGAGTTGGATAGGGTTTGTGACGGCGTATGGATGACCCCCTAGTTCTCGAACGACGCGTGAGGCGCCGTCCTTGTCCTGTCGGCTCTGCGCTCGGAGGCTCCGAACAAAGGCGTTCAGCTTCTGCGCTACTACGGCCAATTGGCCGTCGAGGTGGGCAAAATCAGTGTCCGACATCAGCTGGCGAGCTCGCGCCCGGCCGATCCAGTATCTGGTCTCAAAGACGCTCCCTCGGGCATAATAGAGAAACCGTATCTTGTCGGCGTAGTGGTACCGCCCGAAAGCCTCGGCGATATTCGCTCCGACAGAGTCGGCTGCGCGGACAAGCTGCTCACCAACCACGTCCCGTGCCAGCCTTTCCCACTTGAGCACGCGGTTCCACAGTTCGTCCGAAATCACTTGCGCCTCGCTCAGGACCTCTAGATCCTCGAGACCCTTGGCCATTCTCAGTCTCCTATGAGTTGCACCCAATGACCGACCTCAATCTCAAATCCCAAATCTCAAATCTCATACTTCTCCGCAAACGCCACCAGCGCCTGCTGGAAGATTTCCAAGGGTGGGCGGACCAGTCCGGCGCCGACCTGGCCGACGCCGGGCTGGCGGTGGGCGATGCCGGTGTTGATGCGCGGGGTGATCCCGAGCTCCACGACCTTCCGGATGTCGATGCCGGTCGGGGTGCCGCGAAAATCGAGCGAGGGCATGCTGAAGATCTTGTGCTCGGCGATGGTGATCTCGTACATCTCGAGGGTGGCGTTGAGCGCGTCCTTCGGCGAGCCGCCGACGAAGGTGACGATCGCCGGCGCCGTCGCCATGGCGAAGCCGCCGATGCCGGCGGTCTCGGTGATGGCGCTGTCGCCGATGTCGGGATTGGCGTCGGCGGCGCTGAAGCCGGGGAAATAGAGTCCCTCCGGAACGGCGGCCGGCGCGGTAAACCAGGCGTCGCCCAGCCCGCTGACCCGAATGCCGAAGTCGGTGCCGTTACGGGCCATGACGGTGACGATCGTGCTGCCGTCGATCCCGTGCCCGGCGAGGGTCATCGCTTTGCAGGCGGCCATCACCGGATTGAGGATGCTCAAGGCGTTCTCCCCGATGAATTGCAGAACCTCGGCCTTGGTCTCCTCCCCCAGGGGCAGGCGGGCGATCCGCGGGGCCAGGAATCGCAGGAAGAGGAGCGAGCCGGCTTTGTTGCGGTTGTGGCCTTCGTCGCCCATGTGAAGCGCCTCGGCCATCGTCGCCCGCAGGTCGAGCCCGTCGCCTCCGGCGAGCGCCTCCCCGATCGTCGGGCCGAGGGTGTCATTCATCCAGCGCAGCCGGCGCAAGACCTCCTCACTGAACGCGCCGTAGCGCAGGACCTTGCCGTAGCCCTCGTTCAAGTTGGAGAAGGTCCGGCGCTGGTGGGTCACGTCCTCGAGCATATAGACGGCCATCGACGACGAAATCACCCCGGCCATCGGGCCGACGGCGTCGTGGTCGTGGCAGGGCTCCAGGCGTATCTCGCCGCGCTGCGCCAGCGCCACGGCCGACGCTTCGTCGCGGGCGCGGCCCTCGAAGATCAGCGCGCCGACGACGGCGCCGCGCAGTGGCCCCGACATTCGCTCCCATTCGATCGGCGGGCCGGCGTGGAGCAGAAGATCTGCCTCCATGCCTGGGATGACGTCGCGCGCCGGGGCCACACCCCGCAGGATCGGCCGGGAGTCCATCATGCGTTCGACGGCTTTCGCATTAGCCTCGTCGATGTTCATGGCTGCTCCTTACGAACCGGACGGGCTCTTCATGCGGGCCAGGATCGCCATCAGTCGCTCGTCGCCGCCGGCGGGAGGGCGCCAGTCGACGTGCAACGTGGCCGCACCCTGGGCCACCAGGCTCTCGTAGAACGACTCCAGGCCAACGTTGATCGCCGCCGGAGTCCGGAACGCCTCCAGGGATACCGGCGTAGGCCACGGCTCGGCCTCCGGAGGCAGGAGGCGGGCGATTTCGTCGAGAGCTTCACGCAAACCGGTAAAGACGCGGGCACCGGAGGCTCGAAACTTCTCGATCTGCCCCTCCATGCCTTGCGGGTCGAGATCGGTGCCGATGACGCAGACCAAGACCTTCAGATCGCTCCGCTCGAGTGCTTCGGCGACGGCCGGCGCCAGCTCGGCGGCCGGATCCGGGTGCGACCCTTCGCCCAGGACGACATCGAGCAGGATGACGGCCGTCTCGGGGTCGGCCGCTTCCTGACGCAAGCGGCGTAGACGGAGATCGTTGTCGATCATGGGGTGCAACCGCCCGACGGTGAACTGATCGGCGCCGAGGTCGAGGATGGCATGGCCGGTGCTGTGCAGCGGGTCCTGCATCCGTTGCGACTCGTGCAGCGGGACGTTGGTGTGCAGCGGATGGAGGGCGATCTGCAATCCGAGGACGGCCTCATAGGCCAGCGTTCCACCTGAGAACAGCGCCCGAAGGTAGCGCGCCATCCCCCGAACCGGCGGCGGCGCGTCCGCCGGGATAGCTGGAGAGCTTGCCAGCTCCACGGCGATCTCGGCCGCCTCCTGCAGACCGCTGGCGAAATGCAGGTTGCCAAGACTCCGCCCACCGCCCGGAAGGCCGATCAGATTGAGGACGACGGGCTTACCGGTCCGTCTGGCCGCCGCTGCGACCCGCGCTGCGACCTCCGGTTCCGGAGGTTTCGAGATCAAAACGATGACCGAGGTTTCCGGGTCGCGGCGAAGGACGTCCAGTGCTTGCCGCGCCGAGGCAGCGCCGATTTCGCCGTGAAGGTCGCGCCCTCCCGTACCGATGGCCTGCGAGATTCCGCTTCCAAGGTGGTGGATCGCCGACGCCACGGTCTGAAGCCCCGTTCCGGAGGCAGCGACCAACCCGATGGAGCCCCGGCGGGTCCGGTTGGCAAAACCGAATCCGACTCCTCCCACGATCGCCGTTCCGCAGTCGGGACCCATCACGAGCAGCCCGCGACCCTGCGCTTCCCGCTTGAGCTCCACTTCGTCTTCTAGGGAGACGTTGTCGCTGTATAGGAAGACGTTCTTGCCAAGGTGAAGGGCATCGCGTGCCACCCCTCCGGCGAATCGGCCTGGGACGGAAACGAGCACCCAGGCGGCTTCGGGGAGCCGGTGCGCCGCCGCATCGAGGCTCTTCGGCCTGAAATCCACTTCGCCCGAGGCGCGGCGCCGCGTCATCAGCGCATCGATCTGGCCGAGGGCGCCCTCGGCGGACTCCTTGTTCTCAGCCTTGACGACGATCAACAGGTCATCCGCACCGGCGCCGCTCACGGGCCGGAGTCCGCTGGCCTCGAGCAGCTCGAGGTTGACCGGCGTCGCCATGACGGCGCCGGCGTCCAGGACTCCGGGGAGCGTGAGCAGCCCGCGCTGAAGCTGCATCAGGACGACGGAATCGTAGTAGGCCCCCGGACGGATCTGGCTGGCGGTTGCCGCCATGGGCTACACCCCCCTCGCAGGCCCGCGCGACGCCGCTTCGGGGGAGGCCAAGGCCCGTGAAGGCTCGCGGAGTTCGCTCTCGATCATGGTTGCCCAGGCCAAGAGACGTTCGTCGTCGTACCAACGAGATACGAGCTGGACGCCGAGGGGAAGACCTTCGGGGTCTTCGCCGAAGGGAAGGTTGATCGCCGGCAACCCCGCCTGGGTCCAGGGCAGGTTCATGATCGGATCTCCCGTGCTGTCGAGGCCGAGCGGCGCCGGGCCGACGGTCGACGGCGCGATCCACAAGTCGATCGCCGCGTCTTCCATCGCCGTGTGAAGCTCGCGCCGCAGAATCGCTTGCCCGTCGAGCGCGGCGGCCAGTGCGGAAGCATCGATCTGCCGGCCCTCACGCAGCAGCTCGGCCGTCCGCGTGTGATAGAGGCCCTCGAACCTGGAGAACCACTCGCCGTGGACGCGGGCGGCTTCGGCGGCCAGGATGACTTGGTGACGGCGGACCACGTCATCGAAATCCGGCATGGTCTTCACGGTGCGGACCGCGTAACCGCTGTGCGCCAAAGCTGCGAGGGCGCGCTCGAAATGGAGGCGAGAGACTTCGCCCGCCTGCGCCAGGTACGGCCCATCGGGAATGCCGAGGACGGGGAGCGGCTGCGGTCCGGAGGCTTTCCACCGGTCGCACAGAATCGCGGCGGCGTATTCGGCGCCGCAGGCGTCGTAGGTAAACAGGCCGACGTGGTCGAGCGACGGGGCCAGCGGGATGACCCCATCCGCAGGAATGCGGCCGTACGTCGGCTTGAACCCGACGACGCCGCAGAAGGCCGCCGGGCGAACGATCGATCCGATGGTCTGCGTACCCAGGCTGAGTGGGCAAAGGCCGGCGGCCACCGCCGCGGCCGAGCCGCTGCTCGAGCCGCCAGGCGTATGTTCGAGGTGGCGAGGGTTGCGCGTAGGGCCGGGCGCGAAATAGGCGAACTCCGTTGTGACCGTCTTTCCGAGGACGAGCGCGCCCGCCTGCCGAAGCCGCCCGACGGACTCGGCCTCCTTCCCGGCGAGCGCCTGAGACGGCAGGCGGGAGCCGGCGCGGGTCTCGAAGCCATCGACTCGGAAGATGTCCTTGACGCCGACGACCACGCCATACAAAGGGGGCCGGGCTGAAGCGGCTGGATGAACGCGCGCGATTTCCGCAGACTCTTCCCGCAGTCGGGCGGCGCGCCCCTCCTCGGGAAGGAGGCTGTGGATCTTCGGCTCAACCTGCTCGAGATGGAGAAGGGTCGAGTCGATGTAATCCGAAAGCGCGAGGTCCCCGCTGCAGAGGCTGCGGGCCAAGTCGGGAAGCGGGGGAATTCGATGCACGGCGTCGTCGAGCGTCCCCAGACGGGTCAACCGCCGGAAGGGGGAGGCGGCTGGTGCAGTCGGTCTGCCGCGAGCAGGACGGCCTCGACGATGTGCTGGTAACCGGTGCAGCGGCAAAGATTCCCGGAGATGGCCTCTCGCACTTCCAGCGCCGTCGGGTGCGGGTGCGCCTCAAGATAGGGGAGCAGGGTCATCAGGAATCCTGGCGTGCAAAAGCCGCACTGCAAGGCATGCTTCGTCCAGAACGCCTCTTGCAGAGGGTGCATGTTTTCAGGACCGGCGGAGATTCCTTCGACGGTCAGGACCTCGTGACCGTCGGCCTGGACCGCGAACATCAGGCACGAGCGAACAGGCTGGCCGTCGAACAGCACGGTGCAGGCGCCGCAAACCCCGTGCTCACAGCCGACGTGCGTACCGGTCAGGCCGAGGTCGTGCCGAAGATAATCACTAAGAAGAAGGCGGGGCTCCACTCGCGATTGGCGGCTCGTCCCGTTGACCGTAAGGTGAATGTCTCGGTGGTTTGCCGACATCGCTGGGTTCTCCGGACGGTTGACTAGTGCCCGGCCGCCGCGGCGCGCTGCGCCGCGACCAGAATCGCCCGCCGGCCGAGAACCTTGGCCAAATGCCGCTGGTACGACGGGCTGGCGTGTAAGTTACCGAGGGGCTCGATTTCTTTTTCAGCGGCATGTGCCGCCGCGGCTTCGGCGGTGGAGGTATCGATCCGCCGGCCGGAGAGCATCGACGCCGCTTGCGACGCATCGACCGGTCCGTCGCCGGCGTTGAGGAAGACCAGGCGAGCCTCGTCGCATGCGCCGGCCTCGTCCAGACGGACGAGCACTGCCACGCCCATCAGCGCATAGTCGCCGCGCCGTCGCGAGAACTCCATGAAGGCCGAGCCGGTGCGCTTCGGCAGGGACGGGAGGGCGACCTCCGTCAGCAACTCTTCCGGGGCCAGCGCGGTGGTGAACATTCCCTGGAAGAAATCCTTGGCGGGGACCCAGCGATCGCCCTCAGTTGAAGCCACGCGCAGTTGGGCGTCGAGGGCGACGGCGATCACCGGAAGCTCGCTGGCCGGATCGGCGTGGGCCAGGCTCCCGCCCAGGGTGCCTCGATTGCGAATCTGTGGATGGGCGATGAAGGGCACGGCCTCCGCCAGCAAGGGGGCCTCGGCGGCCACGATGGGGTCCAGCTCGAGGCGTCGCTGGCGGGTCATGGCTCCAAAGTGCACGCCGGCGCCCTCATCGCGGCGAATGTAGTCAAGGCCGGGGACTCGGTTGAGGTCGATCAGCAAAGCCGGCTGGGTGATACGGAAGTTCATCGCCGGCACCAGGCTCTGTCCGCCGGCCAGGAACTTGGCGTCGCCGCCGGCCTGCCGGGCGGCTTCGAGCGCTTCCGCCTGGGTATCCGGGGCGATGTACTCGAAGGGAGGTGGCTTCATCGGCTGGCTTGGATCCGGCGGCGGGACTTGGTTCAGTATAACCCGGCTCCATCGGGAGTCGGGAGCAGGGGGTCTCTAGAATGCCTCGTTAGGCCGCCCGCCGACACAAGTCAGACGGCCAGGCACATCGGGAGGAACAAGATCCACACATTGGTGTCATAATCATCGTGGGGGGCCGGCTAGCATCGAAAAGGGAGGTGCATCCGAGGACGCCGACAACGACACTCTATTCCCCGATCCCCGGCAAACCCCAGTGCGCAAGCTTCCATGCGCAACTCTTCAGTCAAGGAGAACAACCATGATGGCAGCATTCGTTTTCATTCAAATGGCGGCGTCCGGCGGCTGGGACGAGATGCGGACGATTCACCAGGCGCTCCATGCAATCGCCGACGTCAAGACCGTCCACTTCGTGGCCGGCCCGACGGACATTATTGCCTTTGTGGAGGGAGCCGATCAGCGGGCCCTCGCGGAGGCGATAGGCAAGATTCGAGGCGTGAAAGGTGTCGGAAGCACCGACACCCGCTTTGTCTGGCCTCTCTAGGCACGCGCAGGCCGCCCTCCTCCCCTCCCCTGGGCCGTGCCTTGCCTACAAACAGGCTTTCGAAGTCTCCGAGCGGCGCGCTCCTCTTAGCTACGAGACGAAAGCTTCGGGCGGCCTAACAACTCGATGGAGCCGACCCGGCCAGCCAGGTGTCGATTTCGGCGCGATACTGGACTTGGCTGGCCGGGTCGGCTCATCTCGAGGCCGTTGGGCGGCCAGGCGTGCGCGATTTGCCGGCCCTTTGGGGGGAGACAAGGCTGATGCGACTTGAGATCGGTGGGATGGATGTCTACTACGTAGACGAGTCGATGGATGGGAGCGCCCTCGCGATAACAGCCCTAGCCATTCCGTTTCTGAGGCTCGTTGACTCCACTTGGACCCTTGTCTGGGAAGACCAATTCAGCAACATCAGAGACTGGCGCCGACGAGCAAGGCTCACAAGCAGAATACCAGTTGCGAAAGAACTCAAGGGAGAGAAGCTTCATTCGGGCCGCGGGCGCTACAAAGACGGCAAGCACCAGTTGACGCATACCGAGGCTGCGTCAGCATACCGCGCCCTCCTTTCCGATACCGGATTTCTCCCAGACCTCTGCCTAACAACTGTCGTGGGAACGCCCGCCTCCTTCCTATTCGGCCACCGAAGCTTGGAGGCACTTGTCGTAGCGCTCTTCCAACGCATCCGCAGGACATCCGTCGATCAGAACCGCAATGGAATGATCTTCTTTGACCAGGGACACGGCGAATATCGAAAGCTCTATCGAAAATCCCGGGTGTATCTTCCCACAGGTTCCCGTCAGCGAGATTGGGGCCAGGGCCAACTCACCATTAACCTCCCGTTGGACAACTTCACCAAGGACGCGAACATCAAGGAGTCCGAGCATTCATTCTTCATCCAGCTCGCCGACCTGATTAGCCATGCCACATTCCTTAAGCTCAAGGGAGAACAGGTGCGTCTCACTGCGTGGCAGGCGGCTACAGGTCCAAGCACTTTTTACGATGCCATCCCTCTCCGAGTGTTGAATACGAGGGCCTCCGGCGACCCCCAAGGAATGGTCCGGCTGTGAGAAACAGCGAACCCCTGCTAGAGGGGTTCGCTGGGGCAGATGCACTCCGCGGATCAGAGCCCGCGGTCGCAACCTGCACGCAGATAATACACCCATCTCTGTCCAAGTCAATTCGCAAAGCTATGGTTCTCTCCGCCTCGTTCTCCGTGAGTGCAACGGGGTGTCCAACAACTCGATGGAGCCCCTCCGGTTCGTCCCGGTCTCTACAGACCGCCACGCCCTTCGGCGCACCCGAAGGGGTGAGGGCGGGGATCTTCGACCGACGCGGCAGGCGGAGGTTACGAAGTGTGCGATACTAGCGTCGGGCGACCGGGCGGCCTTCTCGAGGCTGCGGGATGGCGCCTCCTTGAGGATTCCCTGGCGCAGCAGGAAGTGAACCAATGAGCGCCGCCGGCTCCGACCCCACGATCGCCTGGCTACTCAGAGGTGATCCGGCGATTCGCTCGCAAGCCCTCCGCGATCTCGCCAATGCGGCCCCCGGCATCGTGTCCCGCGAGGAGAGAAAGGTCGCCAAAGAAGGATGGGGAGCGAGGCTCCTACAGCGTCAGGACCGGGAATGTACCTGGGGCGGCGGGCTGTATACACCCAAGTGAATCTCGACAACTTACACCATGCTGGTTCTACGCGATCTCGGGTTGCCGTCTCGCCATCGGCAGCCCGAGGCCGCCTGCCGACTCCTGCTCGACCATGGGCTGCGCAGCGACGGGGGCATTGACTGCTCGGGAGGGCAGCTTCGAAGCGGGGCCGCCACGCCGCAGCCAGGCCAGCCGAGGCGCGGTCGAGGCGAGGCCTGCATCACTGGGATCGTGCTCTCGATCCTGGCGAACTTCGAATTCGACGATCAGCGCCTCGACACCCTGGTCGAGAATCTGCTCGACGAGTAGATGCCCGACGGGGGTTGGAACTGCGATCGACCGCGTGGCGCGACCCATGCGTCGATGAATACCACCATCTTGGCGCTCGAGGGATTGAGTGCGTACCGCCGGTTTCGCCGGCGGAGAGCTCGGGCCGTCGAAGCCGCCGAACGCGCCGGCCGCGAGTTCCTGCTTGTCCATCGGCTTTTTCGTTCGCATCGGACCGGCGAGATCATCAAGCCTAGCTTCATGCGGGCGTCCTCCCCCCGCGCTGGCACTACGACTTCCTGCGCGCCCTGGACCACTTCCAGATGGTCGGTGCACCCGTGACCGGCGGCTTGAGGAGGCGATTACCCTACTCCGCCAGTCGCGCCGCCCCGACGGCCGCTGGACCCTCCAGAACACCTTCACTCAGGGGTTGGTGTTCTTCGATATGGAGGCTCAGGGCCGGCCTTCGCGCTGGAACACCCTTCGGGCGCTACGCGTCCTGCGCTGGTGGGAGGCGGGGAACTAGATGGTCCGCCGGGAATCGCTCGGGCGCATTTGTGTTCGCATGGACGCCATCGGTCGAGCTGTCGCCTGCGCCGGTCGTCGCACGCGCCCGGTCGGCATACGAATGATCCGAAGCGGGAAGGACACCGGGAGGTGTTCATGACCCAACCGACCTCGCTGCTGGACAGTGTCCTGGTCGTCGATCTGACACGAGTCCTGGCCGGGCCCTTCTGCACCATGATGTTGGGCGATCTCGGCGCCGAGGTGATCAAGATCGAGGAGCCGAAACGAGGCGACGACACACGGGGCTGGGGGCCCCCGTTTACGCCCGGAGGCGAATCGGCGTATTTCCTCTCCGCCAATAGGAACAAACGCAGCCTGACGCTCAACTTGAAAGATCCGCAGGGCCTCGAGATCGTGCGTCGGTTGACCTCATCCGCGGACGTCCTTGTGGAGAATTTCCGCGCGGGGACGATGGAAACTTGGGGCCTCGATTACGAAGCGTTGCAGAAGCTGCGGCCCGGCTTGATCGTCTGCTCGATCACCGGCTTCGGTCAGGATGGCCCTTACCGCGACCGGCCCGGCTATGACTTCATGGTTCAGGCGATGGGGGGATTCATGAGCGTCACCGGCCCCGAGGACGGCGAGCCCTATCGGGCGGGGATCGCCATCGCCGACTTGGCGGCGGGGATGTTTGCCGCCAGCGCCATCCTGGCCGCCTTGTTTGCCCGCGAGCGCACCGGAGCAGGTCAACGGATCGATATTTCGTTGCTGGATTCGCAGGTGGCGATGCTGTCGTATGTCGCCAGCAACTACCTCATCACCGGAGAGCGGCCGCGCCGTTACGGCAACGGCCACCCGAACATCGTGCCCTATCAGGCGTTCGCTGCCAGCGACGGTTTCTTCGCCTTTGCTGCCGGGAACGACGGGCAGTGGAAGCGATTCTGTCAATCCGTCGGGAAGGGGGAGTGGGCGGAGGATCCCCGCTTCGCCACGAACGGAGGTCGGGTTCAGAATCGCGCACCGCTGGTGGCGCTGCTGAACGAGCTTTTTTCCAGCCGGCCCGGCCGAGACTGGATGGAGTTGTGCCAGTCGATCGGCGTCCCGGCGGCGCCGATCAACCCGATCGACCAGGTCTTTGAGGATCCACAAGTCGTGGCGCGAGGGATGCGCCAGGAGGCAGCGCACGCATCCGAGGGGAGCGTGCCTCTCGTCGGCTCCCCGCTCTGCATTCCGACGGCTCCGGTCCGGATGCGGCGCGCGCCGCCGACGCTCGGCCAGCACACCGACGAGATCCTGGCGGAGAGGCTGGGCTGTACGCCGGATCAGATCTCCGCATGGCGCCAGACGGGCGTGGTGTAGGGAAGCTCTAGCGGAGCTCGGAGAGAGCGCAAATGAGACCTGTCAGCATTGTTGGCATCGGCCAAGTCCCGGTCGAAGCAACCACCTCGTGGAGCCTGCGCGAGCTTGGGGCGGAGGCGGTCCGGCGGGCGATGGCCGATGCCGGAGTCGAGCAGGTCGACGCGTTGACGTGCGGCAACATGCTGGCCGACGAGCTGCAGGGCCAGAAGCACCTGGCCGCGCTGATCGCCGACGAGGCCGGTTTGCGCGGGATCGAGGCCCTTGAGGTCGGCGCGGTAACGGCCTCCGGGGCGGCTGCACTGCGGTTGGCGTTCCTGACGGTGGCCAGCGGCCAAGCGGAGTTGGCGGTGGCGCTTGGGGTCGAGAAGATGAGCGAGGGGGTGGCCATGCCGGCCATCTCTAAGGCGCTCGACGCAGAGCGGGAGGTGGCCAACGGGGCGACGATGATCAGCCGCAACGCCGAGCTGCTGGCCCTGTACTTGGAGCGCACGAAAGCGCCGGCGCATGCGATGGTGTGGTTCGCCGTCAACGCTCACAAGAACGCCCGCAACAATCCCCATGCGATGTTTCACGAATTGCGGGTGAGCGCTCGAAAAGTTCGCAGCTCGCGGGTCATCCACGCCCCGCTGCGGCTGTACGACTGCGCCCCGATCTGCGACGGGGCGGCGGCCGTCGTCCTGGCGCCGAGCGAGCAGTCGCGCGCCTTCACCGATCACCCGGTTCGGATTCTGGCCTCGAGCGTCGCCACCGACCGTTTTCGTGTGGAGGATCGGGAGGATCCCCTCGTCCTGGAAGGAGCGCAGGCCTCAGCCCACAAAGCCTTCCGCCAGGCGAATGTCAACCGAGGCGATGTCAGCTTCTTCGAGGTCCATGACGCGTTCAGCATCATGGCCTGCCTGCAGCTTGAGGCCGTCGGCTTCGCCGCGCTGGGAGAGGGCTGGCGGATGGCCGCCGAACGGCAAATCGGAATCCGGGGAAGGCTGCCAATCTGCACGATGGGCGGATTGAAGGCGCGCGGCCACCCGATTGGCGCCTCCGGGGTGTACCAGATCGTCGAAGCAGTGCTGCAGCTGACCGACCGGGCCGGCAAGAATCAGGTGCGCGATCCCAGGGTCGGGCTGGTGCAGAGCATTGGCGGCGCGGCCTCGACGGTGATCACGCACGTATTGGGGGTGTAGGCGAAGCGCGCCTCACCGATGGTCATTGCGAGGAGCCCGAAGGGGGCCGTGGCAATCTCCTCATCGAGGAGATTGCTTCGTCGCCCTGACGGGCTCCTCGCAATGACACGGGCTGGCCGGCACTCCCGACCGAGCGCTCGGCTACGCGGCCTCGATATTCTTCTTCACACACTCGAAGAACTGGGCGGATAGTTTCTGAGTGACGCCGCCCATCATGCGCGACGCCAGGCTGGCGATCGTCCCGAGGATAGTCACTTCGGCGGTCCAGCGCAGCTCGGTGGTGGACGGGCCGCGTTCGGTGAGGACCATCTGCGCTTCGACGTCCGCCGTGCTGCCGGGAGCGGTGCCATGGGCGCGGGCGTGGGCGCTTTCGGGCGGCGTCAACTCGACCCACTCGACGACCACGGTGAAGCGGGTCTTGATCGATCCTAAGCCGAGCGAGGCGACGGATCTGAACCGTTTGCCGGGCTCGAGCACCTCCAGCGACTCAACCCCCGGAGTACAACGCGAAACAGCTTGGGGGTCGGTCAGGAATTGCCAGGCCCGCTCGCGGGGAGCGGCGATTTCGACCGTTCCTTCCAAATGCACGCGGCGCCTCCTATGAGAATGCGCGATTCTAGCATCGGCGTCGGAGCCTAGGGTTCGGCTTTCAGAGGAAGCTCCATCAGCACCTGGAACAGCTCGGCCTGCATCTGGGCGTCTTCCAGCCCGTTGTGCGAGAGCCGCCGGCCGTCGAGGTAGCGGTCGAACAGGTCCTCCAGCCGGATCCATGTCCATTCCTGGGCGGTGCGACCCATGACGAAGGCGCGGATGTCGAGCGGAGCGTGACCGAAGGGATTGCGGCCCAGCGTGCGGTAGAAGGCGTCGTTGACGAACATCCAATCGAATGGCGCGTTGTAGGAGACGAAGATGGGCTTGTGGCCGGTCGGGACGCGGCGCAGGATCCACGTCTCGAATTGCTCCATCGCTTCCCCCGGATCGACGCCGGTCCGCTCGAGATCCTCCAGGCGAAGGCCATGAACGGCCATCGCGTGTGGATCGACCTCCCGAGAAGTCGGACGCAGTTCAACGTAGAACGTCTGCGACAAGTCGGCGACGCTGCAGGCGCCGAGGGCCAGCATGGAATGAAGCCCGGCGCTCGGGCCGGAGGCTTCGACGTCGACCGAGACGTAGCTGCGCAAGTCGTTGGATCGCATGCCCAGGCTCTCGGAGCGTGAGTATAGCCTGAGCGGCCCGTAAGGCCGGCACCCCTCAGGTAGGGAGGGCAAGGATGCGTGGAAGGCCGTCAGGGCAGCACGGATAGTGCGATCAAGATCTGCGCCGCGTAATAGGTCGACAAGACGAGCAGCGGGGAGAGACGAAACGGTCGGACGAAGCGGTTGTACACCAGGGTCGAATCGGAGACGACGAAGAGGGCCGCACCGACGGCAGCGGCGATCGCCGGGAGAATGGGGTTCAACAAAGCCTGGGTCAAGGCTTGCGCCGCCATCGCACCCAGGACGGCGGCATAGACGAGGACCGGCAGGCGGAGACGGCGTTGCAGCCTGGGCCAGGTGACGAACAGGATCGGGGCTTCGGCGATGGCGAACAGGACGAAGGCGGCCGGGACGGCGGCAAACGGGGCTTCGATCGTGAATGCAGCCAGATAGGCGAGGTGCGTAAGTAGAAACGCTGCCAGGCCGGCAACGAAACGGTCGCCGGGGAGCATCAGGAAGACGTCCCCCGCCAAGGATAGGGCGAGGCCGAGCGTGATCGCCAGACGGTATCCGCCGGGTTCCGCCGGAAGGGAGGCGGCGAGCCCGATGATAAGGAGGATGGTGAGAGGTTTGAAGACGTAGACGACCGTCCGGCGCGCCGGGCCCGCCATCTCGCCGTAGATGGTGAGGGCTGCCGAGGCGAGGATGAGCGTGAGGAAGACGATGAGAGGCATGATCAAAGCGGAAACCCGCGTGGTCCCGGCCTTAGGCGGGGACAACATCATGGAGCGCCGGTGTAGCCCCGGTCTTCAGGCCGGGTCCTACTTCGAATACGAATCGGACCCCGGCTAAAGCCGGGGACTACCTGGCTATAGAACGCTGGTGTGGTCCCGGCCTTCAGGCCGCGTCCTACTTCGAATACGAATCGGACCCCGGCTAAAGCCGGGGACTACCTGGCTATAGAACGCTGGTGTGGTCCCGGCCTTCAGGCCGCGTCCTACTTCGAATACGAATCGGACCCCGGCTAAGGCCGGGGACTACCTGGCTACAGAGCGCTGGTGTCGCCGGGTCCCACTTCGAATACGAATCGGACCCCGGCTAAAGCCGGGGACTACCTGGCTATAGAACGCCGGTGTGGTCCCGGCCTTCAGGCCGCGTCCTACTTCGAATACGAATCGGACCCCGGCTAAAGCCGGGGACTACCTGGCTATAGAACGCCGGTGTAGTCCCGGCCTTTAGGCCGGGTCCACGTGCCACCAACATGGTGGCCGCGTAGCCGCAGCCTTTAGGCTGCGCCGAGAAGATCCTCCAGCTTGAACACATCCGAGCCGAGTCCGTGATAATCGCGCCAATCCGGAACGAGTCCATGTCTCCCTGGATTGTCGACGATCTACCGAATGTAATCGACCAGGTTCTCTTCTCGCCGAACGACCCGATCGTGGAAGTCCTTCTGCCAGCGCACGCCGGGCCGGTTCCTCTTGAGCCAATATCCCGTACATTGCTTGAAGAAAACCATGGCGCTCCAGAGGTCCGCCACAGGCGAGGTGCCCTGGAAAACGACGTGAAGGTGATCGGGCATGAAACAGTAGACAACAACAGCGCAGGCATGGCGGCTAGCCGCCCGACGGAGTTCCGTGGCGAAAACTTCGACGACGCTATGATCCGAAAACAATGTCTCTCGGCCCAAGGCACATGCCGTGAAGGCCACGATCGCCTCACCGGTGTAGAGGTCCTTTGGGAGCCGATGATGGCGCTCCCTGATGGGTTGCCTTGTAGATGCGGTCATTTGTCTTAACCCCCTGTGTAGCGCGGCGCAGGCTAAAGCCTGCGGCTACGGTCCTAACCCGGTGGCCAGAGCTTGCGCCATGGTACGCAGGCTAAAGCCTGCGGCTACGCTGTTAACTCGGTGGCCGTCGCCGCTTGCGCCATGGCACGCAGGCTAAAGCCTGCGGCTACGCTGTTATCTCGGTGGCCGCCGCCGCTTGCGCCATGCCGCGCAGGCTAAAGCCTGCGGCTACGGAGTCTGTTTGGTGGTTACGGCCTTTGGGCGGCTCCCCCTGGCCAGGTCAGTCCTCTTCGGTCTCCTCCACGACCTTTTCCCCCCGCCGCAAGACCTTCCGCACCGTCACGAAACGGGCGGACTCGACCGGCGCGCCCTGGCCTCGCCGCCTCAGCACAAGACCGGCGATGGCCAGACCGGCGCCGGCGAGCAGCGTCCGCAGGTCGCCGCGGTCCGCCGAGAAGGTGATCAGGAACACAACGAGGACGATCAGTCCGATCAGCGTGAGGGCTGTACCGAGGCGGAGCCACATGGTTGCGGTCCGGCGCCGGCGTGCTTACCGGATCAAGGTGTGGATCTGCTCATGCAGATAGAGTGGAAGGTAGTAACGGCCGCCGGAGTTCTTTCCGGTCGAGCCCGATCCCTTCCACCCGCCGAAGGGCTGGAACCCGGGCCAGGCGCCGGTGGTAGCGCCATGCGGCCGGTTGGCATAGGTCACCCCGGCCTGGATCTCGTCGAAGAACCAGGCCGCCTGCTTCTCCGTTCCGTAGAAGCCGGCCGTCAGCCCGTAGTCGACCTCATTGGCCAGCGCCATCGCATCCTCAAGGTGCTCGACGGGATGGACCATAGTGATCGGCAGGAACATCTCGTGCTTCCATAAGCGGTGGCCGACGGGGACGCCGGCGACGATCGTCGGCTGGCAGAAGAAGCCCTTGGCCAACGCCCCATCGGTGCGAATCTTGCCTCCGGTCAGGAAACGGCCGGCTTCCGAAAGCTCCTCGTTGAACTGCTGGAACTGTTTGTAGCTGTTGCGGTTGACGACCGGCCCCAGATACACCCCTCGTTCAGTTGGGTCGCCGACGATTAGTTTCTCGGTCTGGTCGACCAGTCGGTCGACCAGCTTGTCGTACACCGGCCGCTCGACGTACACGCGTGAGTTCGCCGAACATTTCTGGCCTTGCAGGCCGAAGGCCGAGCGCACGATGCCGATCGCTGCCCGGTCGAGATCCGCCGAACGGGAAACGATCGAAGGATTCTTCCCGCCCATCTCGAGGATGGTTGGCCGCGGGTAGCGACCCTGGGAGAAGGCGCGGTAGATCTGCATCCCGATGTCGAACGAACCGGTGAAGGTGATTCCGTCGACCTCCGGACTCGTTATCAGCGCCTGGCCGATGGTCCCGCCCGGTCCGGTGACGTAGTTGAAGACGCCGTCCGGCAGACCGGCGTCCCGCAGGCACTCCGCCAGCAAACGAACGGTCCACGGGGTGTCGCTAGCCGGTTTCATGACGACGGCGTTGCCCGCCACCAACGCCGCGCCGACGGGACCCCCGGTGAGGGCCGCGGGGAAGTTGAACGGGCTGATCACGACCCAGACCCCGTACGGCCGCAGCACCGACGTGTTCTCCGACCGGTAGCCTTTGAGCGGATCCTTGCCCATCGGAACGACATAGCCTTTGTTCGCCTGCATCTGATCGCAGGCGTAACGGATCAGATCGGCCGTTTCGGCCGCGTCGCCCAGCGACTCCATGCGGTTCTTGCCGACCTCCAGAGCCATGACGGCCCCGATCTCGTAGATGCGCTGGTCGATTAGATCGGCGGCCTTGCGCATCAACCGTACCCGCTCCTTCCATCCCAGGCCGGCCCATTTGGGGAAGGCCTTACGGGCCGCCGCCAACGCTTGCCGCGCGTGCTCGGCGGTTCCCTTAGGGAACCTCCCCAGCAGCCAATCCTGGTTGATCGGAGAACGGTCGTCGAAGGACTCGCCGGCGTGGACCTCTTGGCCTCCAATCAACATACCGTGTTCCTTGCCCATCCCGCTCTTGATCCGGGCCAGGGCCGCGTCGAAGCGACGATGGAGCTCTTCCGGCGGATCGAACATCGTAGCGTAGGTCAGCTTGAAGGTCGTCTTGCGAGCCTTGGGAGCACTCCGCCGCGATCGAGGCGGGGGTTTGCGCTGCGTCTTTCGCGTGACCATCGGAGGTCCTCCTGGTATCAGATCGAGGCAGGCGGAGTTGCGGACTCGAGAGGTCGGAATGCGGGCCGCGTGTGTTGCGTCGGTAGTATATCCATCCGAAGGAGACACGTCAAAAGCCGATGTATACTCGCCCGACATGACGTGGGTCCAGGATGGAATCTTCGCCGCGGGCGGCGAATCCTTGCCGCAAGGCTGGGAGGAATTCGCGGCGCAGACGGGAATCACGGCGGTGCTGCATCTCCGTCCCGCGGCTCCGGCGCCGCTCCTGGGAAGGTCGCCGGCGGCCTACTTGTGGCTTGATGTGGACGATGAGAACCAGGCCGGCGCCGAGGATCG
>Ga0209341_10000824_pt1 | contig 31543 bp, 35 predicted proteins | sample RifCSP13_2_FD_184020 | JGI IMG/M metagenome (GOLD analysis project Ga0209341, IMG submission 184020) | Soil microbial communities from Rifle, Colorado - Rifle CSP2_sed 13_2 (SPAdes) (version 2) | ecosystem: Environmental > Terrestrial > Deep subsurface > Rock core/Sediment | place: Rifle... | reverse complement strand
TACCCTTCACCAGTTACTAAAAATCGCTTGTAGCGCGTTCTGAGAGGTCGATATTTTTGGTAACTCTGTAAGGCCGATAAATTCAACAAACTGCTAATTCCATTTCATAATAAAAAGAGAATATCGTAGGGTGCGTCTCACGCACCATCACTCTATCAAGGTGGTGCGTGAAACGCACCCTACAAAACTGATGGTGATTTGCATAGTAAATCAGATAGTATAAATAATTCAATTAGATTTATTACCATATCAGGCCTAAATTGCGTCCGTGAACAACGGGCCACTCTCCGCGGTTCATCCTTCAAAACTTTTCAAGGAGAACGACCATGCAACTCAAAGGATCCAAGACCCATCAGCATCTCAAAGATGCATTTGCCGGTGAATCCCAGGCCAATCGCCGTTATCTGTATTTCGCGGCCAAGGCGGACGTGGAAGGCCAGAACGATGTGGCCGCCGTGTTCCGCTCCACTGCGGAAGGCGAGACCGGACACGCGCACGGCCATCTGGAATATATGGAAGCCTGCGGCGACCCCGCCACCGATCTGCCGATCGGCGGCACCCGCGCCAACCTGAAATCCGCGATCGCCGGCGAAACCCACGAGTACACCGACATGTATCCCGGCATGGGCAAGACCGCGCGCGCCGAGGGTTTCGATGAGATCGCCGACTGGTTCGAGACATTGGCAAAAGCCGAGCGCTCGCACGCCAACCGCTTCCAGAAGGCGCTGGACGCTCTGGCGGATTAAGCAACTATTGAGGATTACATATTTGAAGACGGAGTCTCCGCATCTCGTAGGTCGGGCTACGCCCGACGCGGCGGGCAAAGCCCGCCCTACGGTAAATCACTTAACAGTCATGAATTATGTAAAGCTCAATAATAGGCCGCTCGTGGTGAGCCTGTCGAACCATGAATAGCTTTCTGAAATGCCGTTCACCCTTCGACAGGCTCAGGGCGAACGGTTGTTTAATGACTCGGCAGCAGGAGAAATGAAATGAGCACACGCGAAGGCAATCTGGAAGCACCGCAACGCCACCCGCTGGATTGGCAGAATCCGGAGTTCTATAACGAAACCTCACTGATGGATGAACTACACCGGGTCTATGACATCTGTCATGGCTGCCGGCGCTGTTTCAACCTGTGCAACGCCTTCCCCACGCTGTTCGACGCGATAGACGAGAGTCCTTCCAACGAACTGGACACCGTCGGGAAGAAGGTCTACTGGAAGGTGGTGGACCAGTGCTATCTGTGCGACATGTGCTTCATGACCAAATGCCCATATGTGCCGCCGCACCAGTTCGACCTGGATTTCCCCCACTTGATGCTGCGCGCCAAGGCGGTGAAGTTCAAGAAAGGCGAAACCAGCTTCCGCGACAAGCTGTTGTCCAGCACCGATATCATGGGCAAGCTGGCTTCCATCCCGGTGGTCACCCAGACGGTGAACGCGGTGAACAACACTTCCGTCACCCGCAAGGTCATGGACAGCGTGCTGGGCATCCATCAGGATCGCAAGCTGCCCGAATATACCAGCCGCACCTTCCGCAGCCATGCCGCGCCCGAAGACAGTTTCCCGGTCAGGAACGGCGAGCGCACGCCGGGCAAGGTGGCGGTCTATTCCACCTGCTACATCAATTACAACGAGCCGGGCATCGGCCACGATCTGCTCGGCATCCTAGCGCACAACGAGATCCCCGCCCGGCTGGTGGAAAAGGAAGCCTGCTGCGGCATGCCCAAGCTCGAGCTCGGCGATCTGGACGCGGTCGCCCGCCTCAAGGAAACCAACATCCCGCACCTGGTCAAACTGGCGCGCGAAGGCTATGCCATCGTCACGGCGATCCCCTCCTGCACGCTGATGTACAAACAGGAATTGCCGCTGATGTTCCCCGATGACGCGGATGTGAAAGCGGTGGCCGAGGCGATGTTCGACCCCTTCGAATATCTGATACTGCGCCACAAGGACGGCCTGCTCAAGACCGATTTCAAGAACAAGCTGGGCAAGGTCTCCTACCATGTGCCGTGCCACCTGCGGGTGCAGAATCTCGGCCTGAAGACCCGCGAAATGCTGCAACTGGTGCCGGACACCGAGATCACCACGGTGGAACGCTGCTCCGGCCACGATGGCACCTGGGGCGTGAAAAGCGAATTCTTCGCGGAATCGATGAAGATCGGCAAACCGGTGTTCAAGCAGATGGCTGCCAGTGATCCGGACTATGTCAGTTCGGACTGCGCTATCGCCGGACGGCACATCATGCAGGGAATCGGCGAGACACATACCGGCGAGGCTCTTATCGGTGAACAAGGGGCGCAAAAACAGCACCCGCTCACGCTGATCCGCATCGCCTACGGCTTATAGCCAGGGAGAAAGAAATGGCAAAACTTGTTCAGGCCAATCTGATGACATTGGAATCCTATGCCAAGGCACGCAATGCAATCCGCGCCGGAGTGATGGCGCACAAGAAGAATCGCAACGTCGCGCTGGGCGACCACGTCACGCTGATCTTCGAGGATGAGCTGACGATACGCTATCAGGTGCAGGAAATGCTGCGCGCGGAAAAGATCTTCGAAGAGGATGGCATACAGGAGGAACTCGACGCCTACAACCCGCTCATTCCGGATGGCAGCAACTGGAAGACGACCATGATGATCGAATATGAAGACATCGCTGAGCGCCGCCGCATGCTCACCCGGCTGGTCGGCATCGAAGACCGCGTGTGGGTGCAGGTGGCCGGTTTCGAGCGTGTCTGCGCCATCGCCGACGAAGACCTGGAGCGCGCCACCGGACAGAAGACCTCGGCGGTCCACTTTCTGCGCTTCGAACTGACGACGGAGATGTCGCGCGCGCTGAAGCAGGGTGCGGGTTTGGGCATGGGTGTCGATCACCCGGCTTATCGGGCCACCCTGGCCCCGATCCCGCAAGCGATACGCGCCTCTCTGCTGCGTGACCTGCAAGGGTGAGTAACCAAGGGTGGGCTGTGCCCGCCGCATCATGCCTGTCCTGAGTCCTTCGACTATGCTCAGGAGATCCTTGTCGAAGGATTGTCGGGCGAAGCCCGACCTACGATTCCTGCAATGCCTTTGTAGGGTGGGCTACGCCCACCATGTCGGGCGAAGCCCGACCTACATTTGGTCCCGGTTCGTCCGGCATGGGGCAACCACCTTCTGATTTGCGCAATAAATCGGGACGGTTTGAACAATCAATTTGATTCGATGGTTGAAAAGGATTAGATTATGTTTGTGAACAAGCCATTCACAAACAACAAATGGAGGACATCATGAAAACTTCATCAATCAACATCGGCATCAACGAAAAAGACCGCAAGAAGATCGCCGACGGTCTGTCGCGTGTGCTGGCCGACACCTACACCCTGTACCTCAAGACCCATAACTTCCACTGGAACGTCACCGGCCCGATGTTCCAGACCTTGCATCTGATGTTCATGACCCAGTACAACGAGATCTGGATGGCGGTGGACACCGTCGCCGAACGCATCCGCGCGCTGGGCTATCCCGCCCCCGGCAGCTACAAGGAGTTCACCGCGCTGACCAGCATCAAGGACAGCAGCGGCACCATCAGCGCGAAAGAGATGATCAAGCAACTCGTCGCCGGACAGGAAGCTGTGACGCGCACCGCGCGCGAATTGCTGCCGGTCGCCGAGGCGGCGGGCGACCAACCCACCGTCGATCTGCTCTCGGCACGCATGGAAGTGCATGAAAAGAACGCCTGGATGCTGAGAAGCTTGTTAGAGGAATAAGGCCTTTGCATTCCTCCGCGCTGGCGTTCTTTCGGCGCAGGCTCATGCGGCGGTTTTTGCCGCGTGATGCCGGAACCAAAAGAACGCATGGATGCTGAGAAGCTTGTTAGAGGAATAACGGCCGAGTAGGGGCGTATGGCAATACGCCTCTACAAACGCAACAAATAATCCAGCCGAGTAGGGTGGATAAGCGCAGCGCATCCACCTTTTTGAGCTGGCATGGTGGATGCGCTGCGCTTATCCACCCTACTACTTTGCTTAAGCAATGGTGGGCAACAAGTTGCCCACCCTACGGTTGTAACAAATACTCCGCCGCGATACCCGCAAACACCGCCGCACCGAACCAGCTGTTGTGCAAAAATGCCTTGAAACATGCCTCGCGCCGGCGGTGTTTGATGAGGGAGTAGTGATACAGAGCGATGCCCGCCGCAGCAGCCAATCCTGCGTAATATATCCAGCCCAGACCTGCCATCTGCCCTGCCCGCGCCAGCAATGCCAGCGTGATGGCGTAACAGCTCATCACCGCCGCGACATCGTATTTGCCGAACAACAGCGCCGAGGAATGAATACCCAGACGCGCGTCGTCGTCTCTATCCACCATCGCGTATTCGGTGTCATAGGCGATCGCCCAGAATACATTGGCGAGCAGCAGCAGCCACGCCAGCGGCGGCACGCTGCCCAGTTGCGCGGCGAACGCCATCGGGATGCCGAAGCCGAACGCGATGCCGAGATAGGCTTGCGGAATCGCGAAGAAGCGTTTGGTGAACGGATAGCTGGCGGCGAGCAACACTGCCGGAACCGAAAGCAGCAGCGTCAGATCATTGAGCGGCAGGATCAGCAAAAAGGCGGTCAGCGCAAGCGCTGCTGCCAGCCATAGCGCCTCACCGGGTGCGATGCGTCCGCTGGTGATGGGACGGTCCCGGGTGCGCTGCACATGCTTGTCGAAATCGCGGTCGGCGTAGTCATTGATCACGCATCCGGCGGAACGCATCAGCGCGGTGCCGAGCGTAAAGATGAACACGATGTGCCAGGCGGGATGCCCGTCGCCCGCGATCCACACGCCCCACAGCGTCGGCCACAGCAACAGCAGGATACCGATGGGGCGATTCAACCGGGTGAGCTGGATATAGAGATGCAGGCGGTCGGCGAGGTTCATTTGTATGTCAGGATTGATCCTTTGCATCACAGATCCTTATATCTCTATGCGGGTGGCCTGACGGTGCAATTCCTGCCACATTTCAGCAGGAGGACGATCAAATATGTCTGCATCATCGAGCGGCATGACAAACCAGTCACCCTGTTTGATTTCGCGTTCGAGCTGCCAGGGCGCCCACGAAGCCATTCCATGCACCACGCGCAGATCCGTGTAGTGCCGCTTTCCGCTCAGCAATTCGCCCAGCAGCGACAAATCATAGGCAAGATAGATAGTTCCGGAAATCGCCAGCGTTCCTTCCACGGCATCCGCACCACGAACCAGATAGGAAATCTGTTCTGGGAATACTGGCCCGCCTGCAAACAGGCTGAACTTCCTGGCTGCCGGATATTCGGGAAAAATCTTGTCGAGCGTGATGTCTTGCGGACGGTTGACGATGACACCGACATGCCCGGTATTGCCATGCCTGGATACCAGGATAACCGTTTTGCGGAATCTCGGATCTGCCATTTGCTGGCTGGCAACCAGCAGAAAACCTGAAGCGGCGGGTGCCTGCGGCATTTGTTCAGGCTGGCCAGCGTGGAGCACGCCCGGCCAGATGCCGGCAAACAGCGAGCCCAGGAATAAAATAAGGCGAAATCGGGTGCACATTGCTTGATCCATGTTGGGGTGGCAAAAACTGGATGAGGTTGAATAAAAAGGATACAGCATGATAACTCAACGCCTCACCTGCTCCCAACGGTTCCCCTAAGCCGGACGAACCGGAACCAAATGCAGGACGGTAGGATGCGGTGAGGCACGAACCGCATCGCTCGCGTGCCAAATGATGCGGTTCGTGCCTCACCGCATCCTACGAAATTCTTGTCATTTTTTGAGATCATTTGACTGGCAGGAGACTATACACAGCGACATAAATCTACTGCGCGATTGTGCCATTCATCGAGCAACGGCTTAAGTACACAAATATTTCAACCCAGATTGTCCATTAGGCAGAAATTCCACCCCAACCCCTCCCAACCTCCCCTTGTCAGGGGAGGGGCAGACCGAGCACTCCCCCTGACAAGGGGGAGCTGGAGGGGGTTTCGCGGCTAATGGATTATTTGGGATAAATACTACGCAAAGCGGACAAAACCACAATTTTGTCGCGCAAGGCGCGGATTATTCAATCAACTGGATTCCCGCCTGCGCGGGAATGTCGAACTATTTGGATGTCCCCTTAAGAGGAACGCAATGAAACGCTGGCCCCTGATTACTACTTTCGTATTGTTCATCGCCCTATGCGTATCGGCTGCATATTGGGCAATGCAACTGCTCAAGCCGCCACTGCGCGCGGTCGCATCGCCTCCTCCATCCTCACAGCCTGCCCCCAGGCTGGAAGCGGCGGCAGGCTTGATGGGCGGACGTTCGTCTTTTGCAGTGGCCGGCAATTTTCAATTAAAGGGGGTAGTGGTCGCCAGCGATCCGGCTGAGAGTGTCGCGATCCTGGCGGCTAGCGGCAAGCCGCCACGAGCGTTCAGTACCAATGCGGAAGTGGTGCCCGGCGTCACAGTCAAAGAAGTGCATAACAGCTATGTGTTGCTGTCGGAGAGCGGCGTGATCAAACGGGTCGAGTTGCCCGAAAACGCACAGCGCAGGTGAAAGCATGGCCTATCAACCCATGCACCTGAACTGCTATGTGATTCCATTTTCATTTCAAAGGTAAAACAATCCGTAGGTCGGGCTACGCCCGACAACCCTTCGACAAGGCCTGCTACTGTCAGGCGGCGGTGATCTTATTCAAGCGAACGGGAAAGTCCAGTGAGTTCCTCTACTTGTTCTATCCGCAGGAATTCACGGTTAGAACTGCCTACTGTTGCCGTGATTTTCACAGGCTCGACTGGTTTTGTGATTTCCGGGTTTTCGCTTACCAAATCTGGGGGTATCAATTCAGCTTCAGGAAATTTTTTGGGCCTTAGCTTTTTTTATTTGACGACTCCGCCTTCTGGGATTTTGTGTCAAATGAAAGATTCTGAATATCCTTCGTTAATACGAATAATTGAGACTTCTTAATCACGACTGGATCATCGAGCTCAATATGACGTTCTTGCCCTGTTTCTGGATTAGGGAGATGCCATGTATGTTCAACTGTAACTTCTTCTGCACCCTCTTCAAAACGTTGCAACGTTTTTGGGAATAACCAAACAAAATCAGGCAATCGCACCCACTCCACGGGAGTAGCGTAAAAAAAACCGTTCACATTTGTTAGATCGAAGATCGTGCCACCCCAATGCTTCGACATGACACAGATGGGGAGATGCCCTAGAGCACCTTTGTGCAACAAATAACCTGGCTCATGTCCTAACAACTCTTCGGCCTTAGAAATCAGGTAATATTCACGGTAAATTTCTTCATGCTGCCATGCTTTCACTGTCATTGGTTTTATCGGCTGCCTGATAGCTTAACTTCGCCTTATCGAGAAGCAAGCAATTTTATGGTTTACCCATGTGTTTACCCATGATGGCATAAAAAGAAAAATGGGCTAGACCATTTCTGATCTAACCCATTGATTTTTTTGGTAGGCACGATTGGACTCGAACCAACGACCCCTTGGATGTCGACCAAGTGCTCTAACCAGCTGAGCTACGCGCCTGTTTTTACGAGCGCGCATTGTATCCGAAAGCCCTGCGCGCTTCAAACGAAAATCGCGCTCAGTTTTAACACAAATTATCCATTAGCGCCGTCATTTCCGCGAAGCGGGAATCCAGTTTTTGTAGGGTGGATAAGCACAGCGCATCCACATATCGCTCGGTGGATGCGCTGTGCTTATCCACCCTACCTTGTTCAAGCCTGCCAAACCCCATACCCTGCTTCACGCAAACCGATCGCCAACTCCACTTCCATGTCGCGTGCGCCGTCATAGGGCATCGGATTATAGACCTCATAGAGCTCGGGCAATAACCGCAATCCAAATTCCTGTACATAGCGATTGGACTGGATACCCGCCTTGTGCTTGTCGAAGCGCACGTCGGGATCCAATCCCGTCATGCCGACGTAAACGCACGGCTTGCCCGTGACGTAATCGGGGTTGGCTTTCTTGAATCGGCCTTTGTAAAGAACGTCTTTCGACAGTTCGATCACATAGACGTGGTAGTGGTGGCGTCCCATGGTTGCGTTTAAATGAAACAATCCAATAGAGCCAAAACGCCGTTGTAGGAGTCCGATTCATCGGGCGATTCTGCGGACAGGCTATCGCGCAATAAATTGCGCTCCTACGGGTGGCCGGCCAAAAGCCAAGCAGGGTGGGCACGATTTTGTGCCCATGCGGATGACAAACCGCGCGAGCAGACGTAAACCCTGTCTGCCCACCCTACCTGCCTCAATAACTGCCAGAGGCCAGATTATCGAAGCGCGTGTATTCGCCGCGGAACGCCAGTTCGACTTTTCCGATCGGGCCATTGCGCTGTTTGCCGATGATGATTTCGGCCTTGCCTTTGTCGGGCGAATCGCTGTTGTAGACTTCATCGCGGTAGATGAACAGGATCAAATCGGCATCCTGTTCTATCGCTCCACTTTCACGCAGGTCTGACATAATCGGCCGCTTGTTGGGACGTTGCTCAAGACCGCGATTCAACTGCGACAGCGCGATCACCGGCAGATGCAGTTCCTTGGCCAGTGCCTTCAGGGAGCGGGAGATTTCCGAGATTTCCGTGGCGCGATTTTCACTGGCTCTGCCCGCATTCGAGCTCATCAACTGCAAATAGTCCACTACGATCAGTCCGAGCCCACCACTCTGACGATGCAGGCGGCGCGCCCGCGCGCGCACGTCCATTGCAGACAGCGCGGCACTTTCGTCGATGTGGATCGGTGCGTCGTGGAGTTTTCCCAGCGCGTGCGTCAGCCGTCCCCAATCATCGTCCTGCAAACGTCCGGTGCGCAGATCATGCTGATTGAGCTTGCCCACCGAGCCGAGCATGCGCAACGCCAATTGCGTGGCGCCCATTTCCATGCTGAAGATCGCCACCGGCAGTTTGCTGTCCAGCGCGACGTTCTCGGCGATGTTGATCGAGAAGGCGGTCTTGCCCATACTCGGGCGACCCGCCACGATGACCAGTTCACCGGGCTGCAAGCCGGATGTCATGCGATCGAGATCGGTAAAGCCGGTCGCGGTTCCGGTGACATCGCTGGGATTATCGCGCGCATACAGGGTCTCGATGCGTTCCACCACCTGCGTCAGCAGCGGCGGCATGGGAATAAAGCCCTGCTTGCCGTGCGACCCCGCCTCGGCGATCTCGAACACTTTGCTTTCCGCCTCGTCCAGCAATTGCGCGGCATCGCGCCCGGTCGGATTGTAGGCGCTGCTGGCGATATCGGTGCCGACTTCCGCCAGCTTGCGCATGATGGAGCGCTCGCGCACGATCTCGGCATAGCGGCGGATGTTGGCGGCAGACGGCACGTTCTGCGCCAGGCTGCCCAGATAAGGCAGGCCACCCACTTTATCCAGTTCACCGGCGATCTCCAGCGCCTCGGCCACCGTGATCACGTCCACCGGCTTGGCCATTTCACTCAGACGCACGATCTGGTTGAAGATCAACCTATGCTCATGGCGATAGAAATCGTCGGCAGTCATCAGGTCGGCAACCCGGTCCAGCGCGCTGGCCTCAAGCAGCAAACCGCCCAATACCGATTGCTCGGCCTCGACCGAATGGGGCGGCAGTTTGATCTGGTCGAGTTGCGCGTCAGGTGTGGAAAAGTTTTGCATTTATTTGAACCGGATATTTACCGTTGAGCAATAGACATTTTACCCCGCCGGAAGAAAACGTAGGGGCGCGATTTAACCAGCCACTTACCCATCGTTTATTGATGGGTAAGTGGAATGGCTATGCAACGCTATTGCGCCCTGTGTTTATCCCAGATTGTTCGTTAAACCAAAAAATCGTCATTCCCGCGAAGGCGGGAATCCAGCGAGAACAATACTCCGCGTAGCGGACAAAACGAGCTGCTTTCGGCGAGTTTCGAGGAACGGCCAAACCTCAATGTTGACCCGCTACTCGGGAATTGTTCAATCATCTGGATTCCCCGCCTTCGCGGGAATGACGGAGCTATTGGATAATCCGGGCTTATAAAAGGGGCGCGATAGCGTTGCATAGCCATTCGACTAAGCTGGCAAAAGCCGCCAGCCTAGTCGCTGGTTAAATCGCGCCCCTACAAAAGCAAAAAGGACTGTCGCCAGTCCTTTTTGTGTTGCCTTGATGCAAAGAATTATTCCGGTTTCATTTCGAAGGTGAGACAAGGCGGCAAGGAACGCACGACGCTGACAGTGCACATAGCACGGCTATAACCAGCGACTTGGCTATCGTCTTTTGATAGCCTAGTCGAATGGCTAGTTGTTTCATCCAGGAGTGCGTGACGCAGCCAACGCCGTATCACCGATGAAATGGAAGCGGAATCAGTGTTCGCCGAGCACCGAAACGGTGATACCCACGACCACATCGGTATGCAGCGCGATGTTGAGGTGATGGTCGCCGATCTGCTTGAGGTGGCCTTCCGGCATGCGCACTTGCGATTTTTCAACGTCAAAACCCTGCGCAGCCAGCGCGGTCACGATGTCGGCATTGGTGACTGAGCCGAACAGCTTGCCATCCACACCGGCCTTTTGCACGATCTGCACGGTCAGCCCGGCCAGCTTTTCGCCGCGTGCTTGCGCTTCGGCCAGCTTGGCCTTGTCAGCCGCCTCGAACTCCGCACGACGCACTGCAAATTCAGCCATGTTGGAGGCGGTCGCGCGCTTCGCCTTGCCTTGCGGGATCAAAAAATTGCGCGCGAAGCCGTTCTTGACCTTGACCACTTCACCCAATTGGCCGACGTTGGTCACTTTTTCCATCAATATTATCTGCATGACCGGGCTCCTTAGTGCAAATCAGTGTAAGGCATCAATGCCAGGAAGCGCGCGCGTTTCACGGCGGTGCTCAGTTGGCGCTGGTAGCGTGTTCTGGTGCCGGTGATGCGTGCCGGGATCAGCTTGCCGTTCTCGGAAATGAATTCCTTGAGGATGTTCACATCCTTGTAATCCACTTCAGCGATCTTTTCGACTGTGAAGCGGCAGAACTTGCGGCGCTTGAACAGATTGTTGCGGGAAGAACGCTTGTTCTTGTCATCTTTCTTTTTGTCTGATGGACGAGCCATGATATTTCCTTATTCCAAAATTATGTCGTTTATATGCAAAACCAGTTGCCGGCTGCGGATACTTTGCTGAGCTAAGAACCCGCGCACTTTAACGTTCTGTCCTACCGCAAACCGGGCAACCTTATCGGCCACCTCGGCAAACGCCAGCGCATTCACTTCACACTGCACCTGCCGTAAACCATTTGCTTCGGACTGCTGCGAGCTGTGTCTTAACGTCAGTGCCACTCTCGCCACCCCTGCCGGGGTATAACGCAAACTTTCTAGTGCGATCAACTCGCCGCTGATGACAACCTGATTACGCGCCAATTCCAATGAAAAAATTAAATAGTCGCTGCTGCCACGCCCTCTTCAGCCGGTACCGGAGCAGCACTAAAGCCACCTTCAGTCGGCACGGAGCGGGATTTCTCTTCCTTCATCATTGCGGACGGTTCGATGACGGCAGCCTTGGTCTTGACAGTCAGATGACGCAATACCGCGTCATTGAAGCGGAACGCGTGCTCCAGTTCGTCCAGCGTTTCCTGGTTGCATTGGATGTTCATCAGCACATAATGTGCCTTGTGGATCTTTTGGATAGGGTAAGCCAACTGGCGGCGGCCCCAGTCTTCCAGACGGTGGATAAAACCGCCCTTGGACGTGACCAGCGTGCGGTATCGCTCGATCATCGCGGGCACTTGCTCGCTTTGATCGGGATGCACGATAAAAACGATCTCGTAATGTCGCATTACATCTCCTTATGGTTAAAGCCCCCCGCTTGCGGTGCGGTGGAGCAAGGTATGTGATAAACCGAACATCAGTCTCACAGGGGCGCGCATTATAGCGAAACGGGCTTGCAGGTCAAGGAGTTTGATGCGCCACTCATGCGTTGCCGCACCGCCTCGAACAGGCAGATCGCCGTCGCCGCAGCGGCATTCAGCGACTCGACCTTGCCGGGCATCGGAATAATGATCTGCCGTGTGGCGAGATTCAGCAAATTATCGGACAGCCCCGCCCCTTCGTTGCCGATCAGAAACGCGACCGTGCCGCGCAGGTCGCAGTCATACAGGCTGTTCGTGGCTTGCAGGCTGGCTGCCAGCAGCATGCCGGGGAATGCCTTGGCCACACTCGATAAATCCTGCCGCTCGTGGATATCCAGCGCAAAATGTCCGCCCATCGCGGCGCGCAGTACTTTGGGCGACCACGCATCGGCGCAGCCCGCGGAAAGAAACACCGCATCGCATCCCGCCGCTGCGGCAGAACGCAGCATCGAGCCGAGATTGCCCGGGTCCTGGATGTCCTCAAGCAATAATGCGAAGCGGGCAGCAGCAACAGGTACGGCGGGCTGTGCAATTTCAATCAGCGCGAGGATGCCGGTTGGCGTCTTCAGTTCGCTGAGTTCCGCGAACAACTTGTCATCCAGTTGCGTGACCTGCACATCGCCTGCACGTTCGAGCAACGAAGCGATCTCGTCGTCACGCGATGCAGATTCATTCAGCAGAATGCGTTGCGGCATCATTCCGGCATCCAGATACGCTGCCAGCAGATGCGCGCCATCCAGCAGGGTCAGATTCTCCTTGCTGCGTTGCCGGGCCGAACCGGCGAGTTTGACGAGTTCCTTGAAGAAAGGATTATCGCGGGATTGGATCAGTTTCATGCCTGAGCAGGCTTCACTCCGCCACAGATGCGACAATGGAAAGCCGCGGCGCCGCTGCATCTGCCTCCGGTGCAGCCGTGTCCTGTTCCAGCAATGCGCCGATCTCATCCAGCGGCGGCAGTTCCTGCAAGGAGCGCAGATTGAGGTCGTCGAGCATTTGTCTGGTGGTGGCGAACAGCTCCGGCTTGCCGGGTGCATCGCGGGTGCCGACCACCTCCACCCAGCCGCGTGTTTCCAGTGTTTTGAGGATTTGCGAAGAAACTGCGACACCGCGTATTTCCTCGATGTCGCCGCGCGTGACCGGTTGGTGATAGGCGATGATGGCGATCGTTTCCAGCACCGCACGCGAGTAACGCGGCGGTTTTTGCGGGTTGAGCCTGTCCAGATAGCGCTGCATCTCCGGCTTGGCGCGGAACCGCCATCCGCTCGCCACGCGAGTCAATTCCACGCCGCGTTGCTGCCAGTCCTGTGCAATCTCCTCGATCAACGCCTCCAGCCGGCGATTGTCGAGCGGGGCATCGCTTAGTTTTTTCAGCTCGGCCAGCGACAACGGTTCGGCACTGGTCAATAGAGCGGCTTCGAGCACGCGCTTGAGTTGCTGCATGTCGATGGTCTGCAATGCGTGCGCATCCCCCTCTCCCTCCTTCGGCAAGCTCAGGACAGGCCAAGCCTCTCCCACCGGGGGAGAGGGAGTTGCCGGTACTTCACTCAGCGGTAATGGCTCGACTTGTTCGGACATAGATATTCCCCATTGTTTCATTTTGCTGGATCTCCACCAGATATTCCTTGGCCAGTTCGAGGACGGCGATGAAGGTGACCACCAGTTTCGCCACGCCGCCCTGCACATCGAACAGCCGGTCGAATACAACATATTCGCCGCCTTGCAAACAGCGCAGGATGTGCGACATCTGTTCGCGCACCGAGAGCTGTTCGCGGCGCACCTTGTGGTGCGTATTCAACTTGGCGCGCGCCAGCAGACCCAGCCACGCCTGGCGCAAATCCTCCACGCTGACATCCGGCAGGCGCTCATGTACTGAGCGTTCGATCAGCACTTGCACGATCTCGAAATCGCGTCCGGCCTGCGGCAGTTCATTGAGCTTTTGCGCGGCCAGTTTCATCTGCTCGTATTCGAGCAAACGGCGCATCAGCTCGGCGCGCGGATCTTCTCCGCCCTCTTCGTTGACTTTGGTCGGGCGCGGCAACAGCATGCGCGACTTGATCTCGATCAGCACAGCCGCCATCAGCAGATACTCCGCCGCCAACTCCAGACGATGCTGTTGCATCAGCTCGATGTAGCCCATGTATTGCTGCGTCAATTGCGCCATCGAGATGTCCAGCACGTCGAGGTTGTGCTTGCGGATCAGATACAGCAGCAGATCCAGCGGACCCTGGAAGGTCTCCAGCACCAGTTCCAGCGCGTCCGGCGGGATGTACAGATCCAGCGGCATCTCCAGCAGCGGTTCACCGTGGATGCGGGCCAGCGGCGCGGAAGATAGAATATTGGCTTGGGTCATATCGAGTTAATGTGAACAGCAATCCCGTTGCAATTGGACCGGCGGGCACGGCATGGTACCAAACGAACAGAACACGCAGCAATCGCCTGGTTTTGGGCGCAGCACGGCATGACACGCAGTGCATTCGTAAAAAAACTGGCAAGCATCGGTCGGCATGGTTTCTTCTTTTACCGCGCCGCAGTGCGGACAAGTGATCACCGATTGCAGAATGGCTTCCATAGTATCTAGCTGTAGCTCAGCCCCATCGCCTCGCGCACGTCGCGCATGGTCTCGGCGGCGAGTTTGCGCGCCTTTTCGCAGCCGTCGGCGATGATGTTGCGCACCAGCGCCGGGTCGTCCAGATACATCTGCGCGCGCTCGCGCATCGGGCGTTGTTCTTCGAGCACCGCGTCGATCACCGGCTGTTTGCACTCGATGCAGCCGATACCCGCGCTCTTGCAGCCCTTCATCACCCATTGTTTCGTATCCTCGCCGGAATATACCTGGTGCAACGGCCACACCGGGCACTTGGCAGGGTCGCCGGGATCGCTGCGGCGGATGCGCGCCGGGTCGGTCGGCATGGTGCGTATCTTCTTGCTGACGCTGGCCTCGTCCTCGCGCAGGGTGATGGTGTTATTGTAGGACTTGGACATTTTCTGACCGTCCAGTCCGGGCATTTTCGAGGCGGCAGTGAGCATCGCCCGCGGCTCGGACAGTATCATCTTGCCGCTGCCTTCCAGATAGCCGAACAAACGCTCGCGGTCGCCGTGACTCAGGCTCTGCTGCTCGTCCAGCAGGGATTTGGCGGACTCGAGTGCCGCGTCGTCGCCCTGCTCCTGATAGCGGGTACGCAATTCGAAATACAGCTTGGCTTTTTTGCTGCCGAGTTTTCTTACCGCGGCTTCGGCCTTTTCCTCAAAACCCGGTTCGCGTCCATAGATATGATTGAAGCGGCGCGCGATCTCGCGTGTGAATTCGATATGCGGCACCTGGTCTTCACCGACCGGCACCTGGGTGGCGCGGTAGATCAGGATATCCGCGCTTTGCAGCAACGGATAGCCGAGAAAGCCGTAAGTGCTCAGGTCTTTTTCAGTGAGCTTTTCCTGCTGATCCTTATAGGTCGGCACGCGCTCCAGCCAGCCCAGCGGGGTGATCATCGACAGCAGTAGATGCAGCTCGGCGTGTTCCGGCACTCTGGATTGAATGAACAGCGTGGCGCGTGCCGGATTGATGCCGGCAGCCAGCCAGTCCACCACCATGTCCCACACATTCTGTTCGATGATTTGCGGCGTGTCATAGTGCGTGGTCAGCGCGTGCCAGTCCGCCACGAAGAACAGGCATTCGTATTCGTTCTGCATCTGCACCCAATTTTTCAACACACCGTGGTAATGGCCCAGGTGCAAACTTCCGGTGGGACGCATACCCGATAACACGCGATCAGCGAACATATTTAAATTCCAAATAACAACGAAAGCAATTGATACATCAAACTCACCAGCGGCATCAGTATCCAGCCCAGCACCGGCGTGATCGCCAGAAAGATCAGGATGAACATGCCATAGGGCTCGATCCTGGACAGTTGGTATGCCTGGCGATGCGGCAGCATGCTGACCGCGACGCGCCCGCCATCCAGCGGCGGCAGCGGCAACAGGTTCAGCACCATCAGCACGATGTTGATTTTAATCCCGATGCCCGCCATACCCAACAAGGGTTCGGCAAAATAATTGTCCGGATTCAACCATGCCATTTTATAGAGTAATGCCCAACCCAGCGCCATGACCAGATTCGATGCCGGTCCGGCGACTGCCACCCAGAGCATATCCTGCTTGGGACGGCGCAACGCGGAGAAATTGACCGGCACCGGCTTGGCCCAGCCGAACAGGATGCCCCCCAGCATCAGGGTCAGCAGCGGCAGCAATATAGTACCAACCGGATCGATGTGGCGCAGCGGATTCAGGCTGATGCGCCCCTGCTGATAAGCGGTCATGTCGCCGAAATGCCGCGCCACATAGCCATGCGCCGCTTCATGCAGCGTGATCGCGAACAGCACGGGTATCGCCGCGAGGGCTATGGTTTGTATCAGTTGGTCAATTTGCATTTGATTTTCGATTCCAAAATATTGTAGGTCGGGCTTTGCCCGACACGGCGGGTAGAACCCGCCCTACGATTCTTCAATTCCAAATGGCGCGATGTCGCCCTTGCCGCGCCTTACCAGCACCGGCGCATCTCCGGTCAAATCTATCACAGTGGTGAAATCCGAGCCCACCGCACCGCCGTCTATCACCAGATCGACCTGCTTTTCCAGTAATTCGCGGATGTGCGCGGCATCATTCAGCGGCCCTTCTTCATCCGGCAGGATCAGCGTGGAACTGGACATCGGCTCGCCCAATTCTTCCAGTAAAGCCAGCGCCACCGGATGATCCGGGATGCGCATACCGATGGTGCTGCGCTTGGGATGCTGCAAGCGTTTCGGCACTTCCTTGGTCGCCTCCAGTATGAAGGTGTAGCTGCCCGGCGTGTTGCTCTTCAGCAGGCGGAATTTCGTGTTGTCCACCCGCGCATAGCGCGAGATTTCCGACAAATCGCGGCACATCAGCGTCATGTGATGATGCTCATCCAGCTTGCGTATCTGGCGGATGCGCGTCACGGCATCCTTGTCGTCCAGATGACAGCCCAGCGCATAACAGGAATCGGTGGGATATACCACGACGCCCCCTTCGCGCAGCACTGCCGCCGCCTGACGGATCAGGCGCGGATTGGGGTTGTCCGGATGTATCGTAAAAAACTGCGACATTTATGTGTTCGTAAAATATCAATCATCAAAAGCGTTTAATCCGCAGATTACGCAGATTTTCAGTCAGCTTGTAGGGTGGGCACGCTTTTTGTGCCCACGCGGCTTGATATAAATATGGCTGATGCTATCCGCGTGGGCACAAAAAGCGTGCCCACCCTACGCATTATTCTCCCACGCCTCCCAAACCGGACGGCAACCCAGCGGAAAGTCGGGCAGCCGCCCCATGTCGCGGTAGCTCTCGCCGGGCCCGTGGAAATCCGAACCGCACGAACACAGCAAATCGAATTCTTCGGCATAACGGGCAAACTCGGCATACTGTTCAGGCGTGTGGCTGCCGGTCACCACTTCGATAGCCTGCCCGCCGCATTCGACGAACTCGGCGAGCAATTCGTGCATGGTCTTCTTGCCCATACCAACGCGCCCGCTCATATAACGGCCGGGGTGCGCCAGCACCGCCACCCCGCCGCTGCCGCGTATCCATTTGATCGCGTCCGCCAAAACCGCCCATTGATGGGGCACATAGCCCGGCTTGCCCTTCACCAGATAACGGTTGAACACGCTCTTCACGTCCTTGCAATGTCCGGCTTCGACCAGATGGCGCGCAAAGTGGGTGCGGCCTATCATGTTCGGATTCCCCGCATAGTGATACGCACCCTCAAGCACGCCGCCGATGCCGGCCCTGGCCAGTTCATCGGCCATTTTCTGCGCGCGTGCGCCGCGTCCGCTGCGCAAACCGCACAGACCCTCGGCCAGCGGCGGGTATTCCGGAGCTATGCCCAAACCCACGATATGCAGGGTGTGGGTGCGCCAAGACACGGAAATCTCCACCCCGCTGATGAAGGTCATGCCGTGCCGTAATGCTGCGGCGCGAGCCTCATCCAATCCATCCATGTCATCGTGATCGGTCAGCGCTATCACCTTCACGCCGCGCTCGGCAGCGCGATCCACCAATTCGGTCGGGGTAAGCGTGCCATCGGAGATGTTGGAATGGCAGTGCAGGTCGTAATCAAGCACCTGAACACCCTTGGCAATCGTTACGAGCAAGGTGGAGTGCAAGGAGCCGCGCAGCGAGCGACGAGACATACCTTGGGAGGTAGGCGAGGAACGAGCGAGCACGCGACGCCGCGAGCGGAAGGGTGGCTGCATAGCAGCCGGGCACCCACCGGCCTACTCCTTGCGGGTGAATCCGCCTGCGCAGTAGATTGACAGGGGTGTTCATGCTTCGCCGCCGCTCTTCTTCATGACCTTCCCTTCTTCGGCGCGCTTGCGGCGCACCTCCTTGGGATCGGCGATCAACGGGCGATAGATCTCGATGCGGTCCATGTCGCGCAGCACGGCATCGGCTTTGGCCAGCTTGCCGAATATACCCAGCTTGTTGACGGCCAGGTCGATCTCGGGATGCTTGTCGAGCACGCCGCTGAGCTTAATGCCCTCGGCCACCGTCGTCCCTGCCGGCATGGATCGCCTGATCAGGGTTTGCCGATCTGGCAGCGCGTATACCACTTCGATCTCCATATTGTCATTCATACGCTTGAATAAACCTTTTCTGCGCGGTGGATGAAAGCATCCACCAGACTGTTTGCGATGTAGTGGAACACCGGCCCGACCAGCTTTTCCAGCAGCTTGCTGGAAAACTCATAGTGCAGGCGGAATTCTATTTTACAGGCAGACGGGCCCAGCGGGATGAATCTCCAATCGCCGTCCAGATGCCGGAACGGCCCGTCCTGCAGGGTGATGTCGATATTGTGCGGTGGCGTGCGCACATTTTCGGTGGTGAAACTCTGCTTGATATGGTGATAATCGATATGCACCGTGGCATGTACCGTCGTGCCCTCAAGCTCAGTGACGCTGGCACCGCCACACCAGGGCAGGAACTGCGGGTATTCCTCCACGCGATCAATCAGGTTGAACATCTGTTCCGCGCTGTAAGGTACCAGTACCGATTTTTCCACTAACGCCATTGCTTGCCTGAGCTGCGATTCCAAAGGCTGGTAGAATAGCCGAACACACCGCAAAACTCACCTATGTTGAGCATCAATGAGCATCATACAAAACAAAAAGGCCTACCACGAATACTTCATTGAAGATAAATATGAAGCCGGCATCATGCTGGAAGGCTGGGAAGTCAAGGCTATCCGCGCCGGGCGCGCGCAACTCAAGGAAGCCTATGTCACGGTAAAGAACGGCGAGCTATATCTGTTCGGCTCGCACATCAGTCCGCTGCTCAACGCCTCCACGCACGTCCATCCCGACCCGGTACGCACCCGAAAACTGTTGCTGCACAAAACGGAAATCGACAAGATCATCGGCAAAGTGCAACGCGCCGGCTACACGCTGATGCCGCTGGACATGCACTACAAGAACGGGCGCGTCAAACTGGAAATCGGATTAGCCAAAGGCAAGAAGCAACACGATAAAAGAGCGACAGAGAAGGAACGCGAAGGCAAGATGGAGGCGCAACAAGCCATGAAGAAATTGCGGCGCGGGTAAACCCTTCACTGGTTGTATCCCCTCTCCCGCAGGCGGGAGAGGGCTAGGGTGAGGGTAAATACTACGGAGTGCAACCATGAAAACACTCGCCCGCTTATTCCTCATTTTGCCACCCTGCTCCCTGCCGCGAGCCTCACACAATCAAAAGGAGCCACTGCCATGACCGCCGACTCCAAACTACAAACCGCCTACCTTGCCGGCGGCTGCTTCTGGGGCATGGAAGAGCTGGTGCGGAAAATCCCCGGCGTGCTGGCAACTGAAGTCGGTTACACCGGCGGCGATACTCCGGATGCAGTATATGAGCAAGTTAAAACGGGACACACCGGCCATACCGAATCGCTGAAAGTCGTGTTCGACCCGCAACTACTCAGCTACCGCCATCTACTGTTCGAATTCTTCCGCATGCACGACCCGACCACGAGCAACCGGCAGGGCAACGACATCGGCACGCAATACCGCTCAGCGATTTTCTATCTCGGCGAAGAGCAGAAACGCACCGCCGAAGAGGTCATCAGTACCGTGGATGCCTCCGGAGAATGGCAAGCCAAAGTCGTTACCGAGGTTGTGCCATTCAGGGAGTTTTACCGTGCCGAGGAATACCACCAGAAGTATCTGGTCAAGAATCGCGGCGGTTATCCCTGCCACTACGTGCGGCGGATGAATCTAGGGGAGTAGTTTTTACAGACGGTCACCTTCCGGGAATAGCGGCACAGTCACAACCCAGAAAATCGTGGCGCATTGCCTCAAGATAAAAGGTTACCGAAGGGGTTGATCGTTTCCTCAAGTTCGGTGGTTTCCGAAGAATTCCGAGCCGCTATCACAATCGAATCCCTTGGCTTGAAAGGGTCAATCTATTCATTCATTGCAGGCTGGCAGTAAAAGGACTAGCATGAAAACGGAGCAGGATGGTTGCTCCGTTTGTTTCTCATTAAACAAAATTTAAGGAGAATAAAAATGAAAAATGCAAAAATATTTTTCTTTATGATCTTTGCCAGCCTATTCCTTTCTGTTTCTTCAATTGCTTCAGCGCAGGGATATGAGGCGCTTAAGGGAGTAAGATCGGCAAAGGCTGTTTTTGATGTCAGGATAGGCAACCCTCAAAGTGCAGCGCTTCATATGAAGCTTATTCACCAGACCTACAAGGACTTGACCTCGGCCAAGAAGAAGCCTGTATTTCGGATAGTGTTCATCGGCCCATCGGTGAAGCTGATCTCTAAAAACAGAGAGGGGTTCACACCAGAAGACAACAAGGCGCTTGATGGAATTGTCGATGCGGTTTCGGCGATGTCAAAGGATGGCATACAGCTTGAAATCTGTCTTGTGGCAGCCAAGGTTTTCAAAGTCGATCCCGTAACGGTTCTGCCGGCAATCAGGCATGTTGAAAACGGCTGGGTCTCCCTGATTGGCTATCAAGCCAGGGGTTATTCGCTCGTTCCTGCATATTAAGTTTCGTAGGGCGGGCAACTCGTTGCCCACCGATTCCTTCAATCACCGCGTGGGCACGGTGTGCCCACCCTACCTGACTAGGTGAGTCATTGGTTATAGACTGAACGTGCATTTTGCAGTGCAGGCTGTGCCCGTCTGATCAAGCCTGTCCTGACCTTCGACTGCGCTCAGGACTAAGACCTAGTTGAAGGACTGTCGGGCGCAGCCCGACCTACTGTCGAACATCAGTTAATCAGCACCGCCGTTTCCTGCAACAATTCGCGCGCCTTTTCCGCCAAAGCGTGCTCCGGATTCACGGCAAGCAGCTGTTGCCAGACAGTGCGGGCTTCAGTGACATTGCCCTTGGCATGGCGCAATAACAAGCCAAGATTCACGTAGGCTTGTCCGAAGCTCGAATCACTGGCGATCGCGTCACGGAAAGCCTGTTCAGCCAGGCCGATATCATCATTGCGCCAATACATCGTGCCCATATCCGTCCGTGCGCTGGACAAAGCCGGATTTATATCAAGCACACGCCGGTAGTAAAGAATGGAGCGCGGCGCATCGTTCATGTCGTAATACACATTACCCAGAGATAACGCGGCTTCGATGTCGTTGATGTCCTTGTTAAGGCGTTCTTTGAGCTGGCCGATGCTATTTTTTTCGTCCATGGATTAGTTCCTTAAGTTGAAGATTGTAATCAAGTGATTCCCATACTCCGGTGCAGCACCGAACATGGCTCCGCATTATATCAGGTCGATCCGGATTGCTCCGAGCCTCATGATCTTCGTACCGCCTACGCCAATGCCACGCCGATCATTACCTCACACACGATCAACAGACCCAGCGCCAGATTCACCGCGATGAGTTTGCGTATCTTCCCCAGCAGTTCCCCCGCTTCTTTCCAGCGCTGATTGGCGACGTGCAGGCTGAGCGGCACATAACAGGCGAAGAACACATAGCCGAAGATCAACATCATCGCCAACCCCAACACCAGCATGATGTGCACATGGCGCGCCGCATGCGCTATCCCGCCGTAAAGGTAGATCATATATAAACCGCTTACCAGCAAAGCTCCGACTGCGCCCCATACCCAGTTGAAGAAACGGCGGAACACCGCATCCCACAGGCGCAGGCGATGCGGCGGCTCAAGCACTTCGACGGCAGCGGGGCGCAACACCACATAAGCGAAGAACATGCCGCCCACCCAGACCAGGACGGCAAGCAGGTGGATGAGTTTGAAAAATACCATGGTTGAATTTCGGTCAATTGTTGGTCAGATAATACGATACATCAAAAACAACACTCTCTTTTATAACCCCTCACCCAATAGTAGCTCGCGCACCGGCCTGAAGCTCTTGCGGTGTGCGACGGACACGCCGTATTCGCGCAACGCGGCAAGATGCGCGGCGGTGGGATAACCTTTGTGATCGGCGAAACCATAGTGCGGATATCGTTCATGCAATTCCAGCATCAGTTCGTCTCGTGCAGTTTTCGCCAGGATCGAAGCGGCGGAGATCGCCGCAACCTTGCTGTCGCCCTTCACGATCGCCTGGCTGTGAATGCCGGTTTGCGGGCAATACAGTCCATCCACCAGCACCTGCTGCGGCTGGATGCCGAGTGCCAGCACGGCACGGCGCATCGCCAGCAAAGTAGCTTGCAGGATATTGAGTTGGTCTATCTCGTCAACTTCGGCATAGGCCACCGCCCATGCCAGTGCACGCTCGCGAATGATGATGGCCAAACGGTCGCGCTGTCGTCCGGAAAGTTTTTTGGAATCAGCCAAGCCGGCGATAGGATAGTCCGGGTCGAGTATCACCGCAGCGGCACTCACCGGCCCGGCCAGTGGCCCCCGGCCCGCTTCATCCACGCCGCAGATCAGAACGACTTCAGACATTCGACAGATACGGCAGGATGGCATCGGCAGCCTTCTGCGCTGCGTTCTGGCGCAGCGATCGATGCAAGTCAACGAAAGTCTGTTCGAGCTGTTCCACTGCATCCTTGTTGTTGAGCAGATTGAGCAAAGCCTGGGCGAGATTCTCCGGAGTGGCATCTTCCTGCATCAGTTCCGGCACGACGAACCGCCCGCACAAGATGTTGGGCAAGCCAAAATAAGGCTGGTAACTTTTGCGCTTCATCAACCACCATGACAACGCCGGCATCCGGTAGGTGATCACCATCGGGCGCTTGAGCAGCGCGGCTTCCAATGTGGCGGTTCCCGATGCGACCAGCACCCCATCGGCAACTATCATCGCATCTTGCGCATGACCGAACAGCATGGTGATCGGCAACTCCTGCGCACCGCAATCATACAGAGCCTGCTCGAAGATACCTCGTGTTTCGCGGCTGGCCAGCGGCACCAGAAAGCGCGCATCCGGCAGTTTTTGCAAAATCAGCTTGGCGGTTTCGATCAAGGTGCGGGCAAGTTGCCTGACCTCACTCTGGCGGCTGCCGGGAAGCAATGCGAAGACCTTTGCATGCGTCGGGATGCGCATCGTCTCACGCATCTCGGCACGATTGGGTTGCTCCGGCAACATATCGGCGAGCGGATGCCCGACATAATCCACCGGCACTCCGGCCTGCTGATAGAGCTTGGGCTCATGCGGGAACAGAGCGAGCATGTGCGACACTGCGCGCTTGATCTTGTGGATGCGCTCCCCGCGCCACGCCCAGATCGACGGGCTGACATAGTGGATGGTGGGGATGCCGTGCTGCTTGAGCGCGAGTTCCAGATTAAGGTTGAAATCCGGTGCGTCCACCGCGATGAACAGATCCGGGCGGTTGGCCAGGAAATATTTGCGCAACTTGCTGCGGATGCCGATGATCTCGCGATAATGCCGCAGCACTTCCACATAGCCGCGCACCGCCAGCTTTTCCATCGGGAACAACACTTCCATTCCCTCGGATTGCATCTTGGGGCCGCCGATGCCGACGAATCGAACTTCGGGCCGGGCTTCTTTCAGGGTTGCCATCAAGTGGCTGCCGAGCAGATCACCGGATGCTTCGCCCGCGACGATACCAATTGTTATTAGTTTTTTTTGCATTGATACAACCTATTTAAAGACCTTTGCACAACGTAGCGAGCGAAGGTTAGACGAGGAAAAAAGGGGCGAATCGGGTTTGGCAGGGATGGGCGGCCTGCCGTTGCCGCCCAACTCGCAAAAACCGGAATGTATGTATCAATACATGAGGATTTTGAGCCACTTTTTGACGAAGTATCACCAAGCGCATAACCAACGACTTAGTTGGCGTAGTTTGACAACTTAGTCGGATGGCTAGTTGTTTCATCAGTAGTTGTGCAAAGGTCTTTTAGCGGATGATGCCGCGTTCGGATGTTGCAAGAAAATCCACCATCGGCTGCAACTCCGGATGCTCCGCCAGTTGAGACTGAATCCCGGCTTTGGCATCCTCGAAGCTGAGGCCGGATTTATACAGCGTCTTATAAGCGCGCTTGATCGCCATGATCGTGGCGCTGGAAAAGCCGCGCCGCTTCAGGCCCTCGGAATTGATGCCATGAGGTGCGCAAGGATTACCGGATGCCAGCACATAGGGCGGCACGTCCTGCAACAGGATGGTACCCATGCCGGTGATGATATGCGCGCCGATCCTGACGAACTGATGCACCACGGTGAAACCGCCCAGGATCGCGTAGTCACCGACCTCCACATGCCCGGCCAATTGCGCGTTGTTGGCAAAAATGGTGTGATCGCCTACCTGGCAATCATGGGCCAGATGCACGTAAGCCATGATCCAGTTGTGATTTCCTACGCGGGTGATGCCGGCATCCTGTACGGTGCCCAGATTGAAGGTACAGAACTCGCGTATGGTGTTGTGATCGCCGATCTCGAGACGCGTCGGCTCGTTCGCATATTTCTTGTCCTGCGGGATCTCGCCCAGCGAGCAGAACTGGAAAATGCGATTGCTCCGGCCGATGCGCGTATGTCCGTTGATCACCACATGCGGGCCGATCACCGTGCCGGCACCGATCTCGGCATGTTCGCCGATAATAGTATAGGCGCCTACTTCGACATCATCAGCGAGTCGGGCATCAGGGTGAATGAGGGCGGTAGCGTGTCGCATCAACCTACCATTTTGACAGTGCACATCAATTCCGCTTCAGCCGCCAGTTGCCCCTCCACTTCGGCAGTCGCGCTGAATTTTGACAGGCCGCGCATACTGCGTATGAGTGTCACCCTGATGATCAATTGGTCGCCCGGGCTGACCGGCCGCTTGAAACGCGCGGCATCGATACCGGCAAAGTAATACACCGATTTATCGTCCGGTTTGCTGCCGGAAGACTTGAATGTCAGCAGCGCGGCAACCTGCGCCATCGCCTCGATGATCAATACGCCGGGCATCACCGGATGATGCGGATAATGCCCGGGAAAGAACGGCTCGTTGATGGTGACGTTCTTCAACGCGACAATTTCCTTGCCCGGCTCGATCGACAACACGCGATCCACCAGCAGGAACGGATAACGGTGTGGCAGGTGTTCGAGAATCTCGTGGATATCCATGGTGGTGCTCATTTGCTTTCCTTTTGAAAAATCATTCACCACGAAGAACACAAAGACATCAATTTCATACCGGACGACTGAAAATTGACTGCTTCGATATTGGTGTTTGTTTCTTCGTGCCCCTTCGTGGTGAGTTTGCCCTTGTTTATTGTTCCCGTTTTAATGATTCCAGTTCCTGCTCCAATGTCTTGACGCGCTCCACCAGATCGTCCAGGTGACGCAGGTGCACGGTGTTCTTGCGCCAGTCCTCTGTCTTCGAAAACGGAAAAATGGCGGCATACGAACCGGCTTCGCGAATCGACTTGCCGATCAGCGTGAATGCCGCGATTTCCACGTGATCCGCGATTTCCAGATGCCCCAGGATGCCCGCGCTGCCGCCGATCCGGCAGTAACGCCCGATGCTGGTACTGCCCGCGATGCCGACGCATCCGGCGATAGCGGTATGCGCGCCGATGCGCACGTTATGCGCGACCTGTATCTGATTGTCCAGCTTGACGCCGTCTTCTATCACCGTATCGTCCAGCGCCCCGCGGTCTATCGTAGTGTTCGCACCGATCTCCACGTCATTGCCGATCACCACCCGGCCGATCTGCGGGATCTTGATCCAGCGGCCCTGATCCATCGCAATGCCGAAACCATCAGCCCCGATCACCGCACCGGAATGCGCGATCAGGTCATCGCCTATCACACAGTCGTGGTATACCACCACGCGCGGATATAACCGGGCACGGCAGCCGATGACCACATTTGCGCCTATGCTGCAGCCTTCACCGATCACGCTGTGCGCCCCTATCGTTGCGCCCACGCCGATCACAGCGGTCGCTGCAATACTGGCAGAGTCGTCTATTTTCGCGCCTGCGCCGATGACCGCACTGGGATGGACACCGGGCCTGACCTCAGGCAAAGGATTGAGCAAGGCTGAAACCCTGGCGAAATAAGCATAGGGATTATCAGAGATGATGCGCGGCAACCCGGTCGAATCCGCATCCGCTTCAGCCATGATAACCGCGCCCGCCCGGGTATCCGCAAGCTGAGCACGGTACTTGCTATTGGTGAGAAAGCTGATCTGATCGGGCTGCGCAGCTTCCAGCGTGGCGATCTGGGAGACGCGCACTTCGGCATCGCCCAACACGCGCCCGCCAAACCTCGCCGCGATCTCGGATAGTCGGTAAGAAACAGTCATACGAGCAATGCCGCTTATTTGCTGTCCTTGCTGTCGGCTTTACCCTCGACCTTGTCAGTGGCAAGTTGCTTGATCACCTTGTCGGTGATGTCTATCTTGGGATTGCGATATACCGCTTCCTGCAAGATCAGGTCGTATTTTTCAGCATCGGCGATCGCCTGTATCGCCTTATTGGCATGTTCCAGCACAATGGCCAGCTCTTCATTCTTGCGCAGATTCAGGTCCTCACGAAACTCGCGCTGCATGCGCTGCAAGTCCACGTTCATGGCAGTCAGTTCGCGCTCCTTGTTGCGATGCTCGGCATCGGACAATGCGACGCCTTCCTTCTCCAGCATGGCTTGCAATTCCTTCGCCTGCTTCACCAGCTTCTTGATCTCCTGATCGCGGCCGGAAAATTCTTTTTCAATCTTTTTTTCCGCATTTATCGCCGGAACCGACTCACGCAACACGCGCTCGGTATCCACCACGCCCACCTTGAAATCCGCAGCCTGAGCCGATCCGCCACCCAGCAACACGGCCAGCATACCTGCTTTGATCATAGTCTTCATCATCTATTCCTCCCGCATTTTGACAAACTGCCTGCTTCAGAAAATCGAACCCAAAGTAAACTGGAACCTTTGCACCTTGTCCACCGACTGCTTGTTGAGTGGCCACGCGTAGCTGAATTTAAGCGGCCCCACCGGTGACAGCCAGGTAAAAGCCGCACCCGCAGAATAGCGCAATCCCGCGCTGCCTGGCAGATCACCGGGCCCGTACACCGCACCCGCATCGATAAATGCACTCAAGCGCACGGATTTTTCCTTATCCATCCCCGGAAACGGCATCAACAACTCCGCCCCACCGACCACCCGGCGCGGGCCGCCCAATACCGAATCCGTGGCATCACGCGGACCCAGCGAATTTGCATCATAGCCTCGCACCGACCCGGGGCCGCCGGCATAAAAGTTCTTGAAGAACGGCAACTGCCTGCCCGCATAACCTCCCGCGACGCCGGCCTCGCCATTCATCAGCAGCGTGATATCACTGTTCACCGGATAAAACAACTGGTGCTGGTAATTCAGCTTGTAGTAACGCATGTCGTACGCCGGCAAAGCTATCTCCGCAAAAGCACGCTGTACCGTTCCTTCCGTGGTATAAATCGCACTGTCGCGGCTATCCCTTACCCAACCGATCGTTCCCGGCAAATTGGTATTTTTTGCACCAAAGGCGCTCACATAGTCCCTCAGGCGCGCCGGACTGGTATCGAACAACCCCAACTCGGTTGTTTCTATCGCCAAGCCGTAGCTGATGCTGGTATCTTCCCCTATAGGCACGCCGAAACGCATGCCGCCACCCAAAGTGTGCGATGAGTATTGGCTGACCGCTGTACTTTGCGAATCGGTGTTGCGCTTGTAAACATCGAAGCCTCGACTCACGCCCTCATCGGTAAAATAAGGATTGGTGTAGGAAAGAGAATACACCTGATTGACTTTCCCGGTATTGACCTGGGTGGAAAGGTGATTCCCAGTGCCGAACAGATTGGCCTGGGTCACGCCCCCGCTCAGCACCAAACCCTCACCGCTGGAATAACCCGCGCCCACCGAGATATTCCCGGTTGATTTCTCCTTGACCGACATGTTCACGTCCAACTGGTCTGTTGTACCATGCACCTGCGGCGTTTCAATATTCACATCGGAAAAGAAATCCAGTTTATCGACGCGCTGTTTGGATTTCTTGATCTTCTCCACATCGAACCACTCGCCTTCGACCTGGCGGAATTCGCGGCGTATGACCTCATCGCGTGTCTTGTCATTCCCTGCGATATTGATACGGCGAATATACACGCGCTGGCCCGGATCCACCATGAAATCGAAGGAGACCTGGTGCTTTTCCCTGTCTATCTCGGGAATCGCATTCACATTGGCAAAAGCGTAGCCTTCCTGTCCCAGGCGTTCACCGATCTTTTTGCTGGCTTCGGTCAATGCCTTGCGTGAAAAAGTGTCCCCCGGCTTCACCTGAATGAGCTGTTCGATTTCCGCTTTGGGGACCAGCGTATCACCTGACACACTCACATTGGCGACGGTGAATTTCCCACCCTCGCTGAAATTGATGGTGATATAAATATCCTTCTTGTCCGGCGTGATCGAGACCTGCGTGGAATCGATGTTGAATTCCAGATAACCGCTATCCATATAGAACGAACGCAGCGTTTCCAGATCGGCCGACAGTTTTTGCTTGGAATACTGGTCGCTGCTGCTGAACCAGCTGAACCATCCGGGCGTGCTGAGCTTCATCAGATCGAGCAACTCTTCCTCTTTATAGGCCTGATTGCCCACCAGATTGATCTGCTTGATCTTGGAGACTTCACCTTCCACCACATTGAACACGATACTGACACGATTGCGCTCCAATTCAGTGACGGTATTCGTCACTGAGACGCCATATTTTCCCCGCGCGATGTACTGGCGCTTCAGCTCCTTGGTGGCTTTATCCAGCGCGCCCTTGTCGAAGATGCGTGCTTCGGCCAGCCCCGCATATTTCATATTATCCTTGAGCTGATCCTTGGGGAAATCCTTGACCCCGTTGACTTCGATACTCGCGATGGAAGGACGCTCGCGCACCTGCACGACCAATACGCCCCGCTCGACTTTCAGCAGCACATCCTTGAAAAAGCCGGTGGCATACAAGGCGTGAATCGCGGCAGCGGCCTGCTGATCATCCATCATGTCGCCGACTTTGATGGGCAGATAACTGAATACCGTACCGGCTTCGGTACGCTGTATGCCTTCGACGCGGATATCCCTGACGGTGAACGGCTCGATCGCCCAGGCTGAAGAAATGCAAAGCAGGGTGAGCAATCCTGCCGGTTTTATTAATTTCATTATTTAACCTGAAACAAGGCGATTAATATCGTTATATACGGCGAAGACCATCAACGTCCCGAGCAGTGCGATGCCGATCTTCTGGCCGAATTCCCAAGCCTGCTCGGAGACCGGACTACCCTTCACCAATTCGGCGACATAATACAGCAAGTGCCCCCCATCCAATAAGGGGATGGGCAGCAGATTCAACACCCCGAGACTGATACTGATCAATGCCAGAAAACCCAGATAGGCCGCAACGCCCATTGCAGCGGACTGCCCTGCATAGTCCGCTATCGTGATCGGGCCGCTGATATTTTTCATTGACACTTCGCCCAGCACCATCTTGCCCATCATCTTCAGGCTGATGACTGAAATTTCCCAGGTCTTGCGCAATGAACGGCCAAGCGCCTCGACGGGTGCATAACTCACCTCGACCAGCATCGCCTGCCGTTGCGCCCTGTCCACTAGCGGAGCCGCGCCGATCCTGCCTATTGTCTTGCCTGATTCGACTATGGCTTGCGGCACCACTGCGATATTCAGCGTCATTTCGCCACGCTGGATTTCCAGCTGCAAGGTTCGTCCGGGATGTGCGCGCACCACCTCCACGACCTCGCTCCAATGGCGCATCTCCACACCATCCACACGCAGGATCCGGTCGCCCTGCTGCAGACCGTCGCGTTGCGCCACGCTGTCATCGGCAAGCTTGCCGATGACAGGCAAAACAACAGGCTGATAGAGATTCAGTCCGAGACTCTCGAGAAACTCGCCATCCAGATCTTTCGCTTCCAGGCTGCTCAAATCCAGCGCATGTGTCGTCGCCGTGCCGTCGCTATTCAGCGCTTCGATGTTCACCTCGGCTTGTTTCAGGGCCTGTCCTGAGTCTTGTCGAAGGGCCAGTTCCAGCAACCGCCAGCGCAGTTCCTGCCAGCTCGGGATAGTCTCGCCATTGATACTGATGATGGTTGCGCCCGATCGCAGTTGCGCAACGGCAGCCGGCGTGCCAGGCGGCACATCGCCCAGTACCGGTTTTAATCCCGGCACTCCGTACAAGTACATGGCCCAATACAACACGATGGCCAGCAGCAGATTCGCCAGCGGCCCGGCAACCACGATCGCCATGCGCTGCAATACCGGCTTGCGATTGAAAGCGTAGGGCAAATCCTCCGGCGCAACCATTTCCTCGCGCTCGTCCACCATCTTGACGTAGCCACCCAGCGGGATCGCGGAGATCACCCATTCGGTATCACCGTCAGCAAACCGTTTGCTGTAGATCACCCTGCCGAAACCCACCGAAAAACGCAGCACTTTCACGCCATAGCGGCGTGCCACCCAATAGTGACCGAACTCGTGGAACAACACCAGCAGCGCGATCGCGCCGATAAATGCCAATAAGGTAATCATCCTAAATCTCCGGGCGTAGGGGCACGGCGCGCCGTGCCCCTGACAGATCGCGGATTTGTTGCTGTGCGGCACGACGCGCTTCGGCATCCGCACCGAGCACATCGTCCAGACTCCCGACAACATTGACCGGCAGTGCATCCAGCACCGATTCGATTACACGCGGGATATCCAGGAAAGATATTTGCCCTTCAAGGAATGCATCCACCGCAACTTCGTTCGCCGCATTCAACACTGCGGGAGCGGTACCCGTCGCACGCAGAGCCTGATATGCCAGCTCCAGGCAGGGAAAGCGCTCGAAATCAGGCGCGATAAAATCCAGTGTCGCCACTTTGAACAGGTCCAGCGGAGCCACTCCGGAATCGATGCGCTCCGGATAGGCCAGGCCATAGGCGATCGGTGTGCGCATATCCGGGTTGCCGAGTTGCGCCAGCACCGAGCCATCCACATACTCCACCAGCGAATGGATCACGCTCTGCGGATGCACCACCACCTGTATGTCATCGGCGCTCGCGCCGAACAGCCAGTGCGCCTCGATGACTTCCAGACCCTTGTTCATCATGGTGGCTGAATCCACCGAGATCTTGCGTCCCATCACCCAATTCGGATGCGAGCACGCCTGTTGCGGCGTGACATTGTCAAGTTCGCTCAGCGGGGTATTGCGGAACGGTCCGCCGGAAGCCGTAAGCAGGATACACGCACACC
>Ga0209341_10000820_pt1 | contig 31667 bp, 34 predicted proteins | sample RifCSP13_2_FD_184020 | JGI IMG/M metagenome (GOLD analysis project Ga0209341, IMG submission 184020) | Soil microbial communities from Rifle, Colorado - Rifle CSP2_sed 13_2 (SPAdes) (version 2) | ecosystem: Environmental > Terrestrial > Deep subsurface > Rock core/Sediment | place: Rifle... | reverse complement strand
GACGATCGCCGAGGTCGCCGAAGCCAACGGCTCAACCGGCCAGGCGGTGGTCGGTGCCCTCGTGGACGAGATGAACGCCAATCTCGATCAGGCCGTTGAGGACGGCAACCTGACCACCGAGCGGGCTGACGAGATCAGGGCCGAAGCCCCGGATCGGATCGAGTCGATGGTCAACGGCGAGTTCGAAGGCCGGATGGGCCGGCGCGGCCATCGGGGCGTTGGCCCGCAGTTCTGCCCGGGCCTCAACGACACGACCACCAACTCGGCCGACACCAGCGCATGACACAGATCAGGCCGTGACCCTCGCCCCCGGCTCTCACTCATCTTGTCCCTCCAAGGCCCGAGAGCCGGGGGCAACCGCGTCTGGCATCCATCGAGGGGCTTCGATGGCATCACCCCTGATGCAATCTCAGGCCGCCGGCGTCGATCAGTACCCGTCCGAACTCCCGAATGGCCGGAGGCGGGTCCTCGAGGAGGTCCGGAAGGTCATCCCGGAAGACCTGCCCAAGGGGTACGAAGGGTTATGAGCCCGGGGGATGATCACGTACCAGATCCCGCTCGTTACCTACCCCGATACCTACAACAAAGAGCGAGCTACTGATGTATGCGGCGCCGGCCTCGCAGAAGAACCGTACGGCGGTCTACCTACCCAGCATGCGTTCGAAGCTACTGCCGCCACCTTCGAGGAGCAGTACCGGGCACCGGCACGCGATATGACATGGGAAAATCGTGCGTTCGTTTCCGGAGGATCGACGACCTGCCGCTGATCTCATCGGCCGGACCATCGCCGCCCCCTCCGGTGGATGCGTTCATCGCCAGGTTCGAACAGGCACGGGCAATCCGCCGTCGAGGGTAGTGGGCGGGCCCGACTCGGGATTCTCATGCGTTTTTCATCCGCTTCTTAGGTGGCGTCCATATCGTTACTTACCAGGAAACGAATTCTTGGAGGTAGGAATGCGAAAATCGATCACCGGGCTGGCGGTAGTCGCCCTGGTGGCTGGTGTGGCATTGGTGGCCATCTCACTCAGCCAGGCCCCCTCGGCATTCGCCGAGGAAACCGAGGGTCAGGTCTTCAACCGTCCGCTCGAGGATGTGCTCAACGGCCTGGTCGATGATGGGGTGATCACCGAGGACCAGCGGGACAAGATCGGGGCGGCGCTCGAGGAGCGATTCGTTCGTTTCGGCAAGGGATTCAGGGGAACTCCCTATCTCCAAACCGTTGCCGAAGTGCTCGAGATGGACGTTGACGACCTGGCGACACAGCTGCGCGACGGTTCGACTATCGCCGAAATAGCAGGCAACAAGACGGCCGACGTGATCGCCGCGCTGGTAGCCGGGCAAGAGGCTCGTATCGACGAAGCGGTCGCGGACGGACGACTCACCGAAGAGAAGGCCGAAGAGGTGCGCAACGCCCTCGTCGAACAGGTCGAAGCCATGGTCAACGGTGAGCACTCGATCGGCATGCTTCCCTTCGGTATGGATCGCTTCCATCGACCGGGCGGGCTCGGTGGGTTCGGATTCCGGGGCGAGTTCCACCTCGGCACGGTTGCCGGGGCTCTCGGGATGGACATTGACGTGCTGCGGGATCAACTGGCCGCCGGATCGTCTATCGCCGATATCGCCCGGGAAAAGGGTGTTGATACTCAGGTCATCGTCACAGCGGTGAGCGCCGATCTCGACGAGCGCCTCAATGAACTGGTCGCCGACGATCGTCTAACGCAGGAGCGGGCCGACGAGATCCGTGCGGGATTGACCGCCACCATCGAATCGATGATCAACGGAGACATGCCGGCATTCGGTAGCTTCAGATTCGACCGTGGTGAAAGCTTTCGCCATTTCTGTGGCCACGGTCGCGGCATGCCCGGACCAGGCGGTTTCTTCAATGTTCCCGACGACGTCGAAGGGGCCGACACCTCCGCCTAGACCCAACTGACAAAACCCGACCCCCGGCTCGACAGAAGGCCCTCCCCCTCCCGCCGGACTCGAGAGCCGGGGGTTGTCGCGTCCACAGGAATCGGCCGGCAGCTGCTAGGTCAGCACGGTCGGTTACCGTATTGGAGCGTCTCCGATTTCTCCAGAAGGAGGTCTTGGGCAACGCCGTCGGCTATCGGTCGGTGCTCGACGCTGGCAGGAACGACCAACAACTCCGGCGCGCAGCAGCATCCTGGATCGAGCCCAGGAGCCGACCCCCGGGAGTGGAGGCGCGACGGAGTAGCGGCCCAATGGAGTAAGGGCGATCAGCTGTCACCGCGGATAGCCGGGCCTTCGGCTCTTTGCAGGCGAGGCAAACCGGATAGCGATCCGGATCCCGGTTGGGAATCCATCGCTTGCCGCAAAGCGCGACCACCGGCTCTTCTTGGTCGGGGCAGTTCCGCTCATGGACATGATTCTCGCAGGGCGCATCGCCATTGCCCAAGGGGACTCCTGGGTGCGGCGTCGGTCGAGGACTCAGCTCATGGCGTTCAATGTGGCTAGACCTCCGTATGCCTGGCCTCGACATTTCGGATGAGCCACCGTGGCGAACACAGGCGCCAAGGCCGTCGGGGGTCATCGTACCGCTGGCAAGAGCCGGGGCAGGCCCGACGCCATCCGTGGGCCGACCGTGCCGTCGAGAACCGCGGCGTGCCCTCGTATCAGTCCTCAGCATCACGAATGCAGGTGGCTGTGTGACGCCGATCGACAGGCGTAGGCTTGGCGTCGAAGGGCATCCGTGTGGAAGACCGGCTCACCGTGCTCGCCTTGTTCAGCGGGCAGTACCTGCTGATGGCGTTCCTTGCCTGTCTGGGAATTGTACAAATTGCCGCGGCCCGGTCGGGACGCCGTCACCTTTGGCTGCTGCGCCGTTGCCGGTCGACGACCATCCTGGGCATCGTTCTGCTGGTGTCGGGGATGGCGTACTTCTACCTGATCCCGCTCTGGGTGGCCGGCCCTTGGGGGCCTCCCGACCCGGCCGATGGAACGGCAACCTGGGCAACCGCCGCTCTCGAAACACTCCCCGGGGTGCGCAACATCAACGACACGGCCGGCGGTCTGTCCGGCCACTGGCAAGCTCTGTGGTTTCTGCTGGCTTGGATCGCGGCGGTCTTCTTCGCTCGTAGCATCGGCCGGGCCCGCCATCCTCTGCTCCCGGATGATCGACGCAACCATGGCGAGCCCTGGATCCTGGCCTCAACCAGAGGCCGGCGATGAGTAATGAGGAGACGGTATTTCGTTGGTTGAACGACCTGGCAGGCCGGTCGGATGGGCTCGATGGATTGATTCGACTGGTCATCAGCGACTATCTGATCCCCCTCATCGCCACGCTGGCCGTTGCCTGGTTGTGGTTCGCAGGACGACGAGAAGAAGAAACCACGCGATTTCAACATGCTGCCCTCCATGGGTTGATTACGCTGGGGATCTGCCAGCTGGCGGTTGCGCTCACCAACATCGTCGTCGGGCGCCCGCGGCCCTTTGAGCAACTCCCCGACGTGACCGTACTGTTCTATGAGCCGATCAATTCATCGTTTCCCGCCCACCCGGTGGCGACAGTCGTAGCCTTGGGAATCGTGCTCTGGCTGGTGCGGCGTTCGTTGGGGGCGCTGGTACTGGCGTTGGGAATGGCCCTCGGGATCGGACGGATCATCGCCGGATTGTGGTTTCCCACCGACGTTCTTGGCGGCATCGCCATCGGACTGCTGTCGACCTGGATCGGCGGAGTGACATTGGGCAGGCTCTCCAGAGCCGAAGCCTTCGTCCGCCGCAAGGCCGCTGCTCTGGGCCTGGGATGAGACCCAGCAGCCAACGACCGGCGACTCTCCTTCGAGACTCGAGGGAACGGACCCTTCTCCCCGCTGCGGCGGTATCCCCCCAAATCAGCCCGCTTCGCTCGCCGGGGGGGAACCCCCCGGCTACCCATTGCCCAGCACCAGGTCGATGGTTACGACGGTGCCCGACCGCTCGATCCTCAGCTGCACAGCATCCCCCACGTGAGAGCGGCGCAGGAGCACGATCAGATCTTGCATGGTCTGCACTTTCTCGCCCTCGAACGAAATGATGAGGTCGCCGGCCTTCAGCCCGGCCACCACCGCGGCACCGGTTGGGTCGACTGATCCGATCTCAACCCCGGCCGGAACCTCGGCCCCGTCGGGGGCGGTGTCGAAGGATGTCCCACCGACGATGCCGAGGAAGGCGGTTCCGGCTTGGCCGGTGGCAATCAGCTCGGTGACGACCCGCTCGACAATCTCGACGGGGGTCGCAAACCCGATCCCTTCAACTCCGATTTGGGAAACACCAACGGCGGTGGTGATACCGATCAACCGCCCGGTCTCGTCGACCAACGCCCCACCGCTGGAACCCTGGGTAATCGGGGCATCGGTCTGCAACATACCGTAGAGAACGTCACTGGCGCCGGTCTGGACCTGGCGGTCGAACGCCGAGAGTACCCCTACCGTCAGCGATGGCCCGCCGTCCAGTCCAAGCGGGTTGCCCACCGCCACCGCCGGGTCTCCGACCGACAGATTGTCCGATGAGCCGAACTCGATAGGCACCAGATTGTCGGCGTTGATCTTGAGAACCGCCAGGTCGGTAACCGGATCGGTGCCGACCAGAGTGGCCTCATAGACGCGGCCGTCGGCGAACACGATCTGGTACGCCGACCCGCTGGAGGCAACATGATCGTTGGTGATGATGTGGCCCTCCTCATCAAAGACGACGCCCGATCCCGATCCAACTCCGGAGAACCCGGTCGGTCCTGTCTGTCCGATCTGCACGCTGACGATGGAAGGGATCACCTCTTCGCCGACGGCGACGGCGTCGACGTTGGCCTGTCGAAGCTGCAGTGTCGTAGCACCTCCCGATGAAGGAGCCACTGCCTCGGCGGCCCGGCCGGCAACGGTGGTCGTCGTCGCCGACTCACGGGAGAAATCGAAACCACCTGTGCCGGCCACGGCCGCCAGCGCCAGAACGGCGCCCACAAAAGCAGACACCATAGGGATCAGAACCCGGCTGCGCCGCCGGTCGGCCGGCAGATGACGGGTGTCCGTTGACGGGTCTGCTCCACCGACGGGATCGGGAGGCGGGATGGGACCGGCCGGCCACACCGTGGGTTCCACAGGATCGTTGTCGAGGTCCATGGTTGTCTCCATCTGAAAACGGCTCTCAAGGATGATCCAATACTGGGGTGAAGGACGGATGAAACGCGCCTAAGAAGCGGGTGAGAATCCCCCGCAGCTCACTGCGGCTGCGTTGCCGGGACCTCAAACCCGACTCTCGCTCCGCCGCTGGGTGCCTCGTCGGCCCAGACCCGGCCGCCATGGAGATCGACGACTTGCCTGACGATGGCGAGTCCGAGCCCCGAACCCGGCATGGCCCGTGCCTCTGCCGCGCGGTAGAACCGATCGAAGACGAAGGACCGGTCTTCCTTTTCGATGCCGGGTCCGTGATCGATCACCTCAACCGTGCCGCCCAACACCGACACCTCGATCGGGGTACCAGGCGGGCTCCATTTGTAGGCGTTATCGATCAGGTTGCTCACAGCCCGTTCGAGCATCGCAGGACGGCCCTGGCTGGTCCCGCTGTCGAATTCAAGAACGATGGTGCGACCCGTCCGACGGCGAGCCCGCTCGGCGACTTGTTCCACCAGATCCCCGAGATCAACCTCGGTTACGGCTTCCTCGGCGACCCGTGCGTCCGTAGCCAGTTCGACCAGTTCGGATACCAACTCGGTCAGCTCCACGAGTTCGAACGTCACGTCGGCCAGCAACTCCTGTTTCTCGGCGCCGTCCATATCGTTCGATTTGGCCAGCAACTCGATGTTGGTGCGAAGCGAGGTGAGGGGAGTGCGCAGCTCGTGGCTGGCATCGGCAACCAGCTGCTGCTGCTGGCGCCGCGAGGCGCCGAGCGCTTTGAGCATGGTGTTGAAACTCGCTGCCAGCCGACCGATCTCGTCGGTCCGTTCGACCTGAATCGGGGCGTCGAAATCCTGGGTATTAGCCACGTGCTCGGCAGTCGCGGTCAGGTCTTCAACCGGTTTGAGGACCCGTCCGGCCACCAGCCAGCCCATCAGCGCGGCGAGCAGCACGCCCAGACCACCGATGCCGAACAACCGCAGCCGGAGCCCATTGACGATCGCATCCGTTTCGGTCAGGTCGCGGGCGAGTTGAAAGGCATAATTGTCTCCGTACGGAGCCGTGATCATGCGGTAGTGGACACCGTCGACCCACACGTCCCGCGACGAGTAGTGACCCCGGCCGCCGGCGATAGTCCGATCCTCCTCTGCAATGGGCAGCGCCGGCCCTCCCCGCAGATACGCCACTATCTCACCGGACCGATCAAAGGCCTGAAAGGCAGAGTCGGGCCCGAATACGTCAAAAACACCTAGTCGGCCCATTCCCATCTCACGGGAAGCCGGAAACCGGTTGCCACCATCCCCCAGAGCGGTCAGCACCGCCGCTCGTCGGACCAAGAAGTCATCGATCTCTCCTCGCGCTTCGCGAGTTGCCGAGACATACGCAGCACCGGCCACCGCGGCCACGGCAACGGCGACGGCCAGCGCCACCAGGAGAGACAAGCGAGCACGAAGGGTCATGACTCTCTCAGCACGTATCCGACGCCGCGCACCGTGTGGATCAGGCGCGACTTGTTCCCGGCCTCCGTCTTACGGCGCAGATAACCGATGTAGACATCGAGCGAATTGGAAGAAGTCCCGAAGTCGTATCCCCAAATGCGATCGTAGATGACCTCACGGGTCAAAACGATGCCGGTATTCAGCATCAGAAGCTCGAGCAGGTCAAATTCGGTCTTGGTGAGCTCGATCAAACTGGCACTCCTCGTGACCTGTCGGGTTTGGGGATCGAGGGCAAGGTCCGCAAAGGTGAGGAGCCCGCCCAGATCCTCCGGAGCGGTCCGGCGTAGGAGGGCGCGGAGCCGGGCCAGAAGCTCCTCCAGGGCGAACGGCTTGACGAGGTAGTCATCGGCTCCAGCGTCGAGCCCTGCCACCCGGTCGGAGATCTCATGCTTGGCGGTGAGCATGAGGATCGGCAGATCGTCGCTCTTGGCGCGGATCCGCCGGCACACCGACAACCCATCAACATGAGGCATCATGATGTCCAGGATGAGGGCGTCGGGGCGTTCGTCCTTGACCGCCTCCAACGCCTCGGCGCCGTCGACGGCCAAGCTGACGTCATACCCCTCGTAACGGAGAGCTCGTTGGAGTGACTGCCGCACACTCCGGTCGTCTTCGGCAACCAGCACTTTGGCGCCGTTCATGTCTGTCATGGGGGTCCCTCGGGTTTTCTAATCCAAAACTGTACCGCGACCTGTCTGTGAGCACGCTGAGAGCGAGATGAGAATCGGATGAGAAGCCGGGCCTTTCAACCCCTTCGTTTCTCATCCGATCTTCATCTGGATGTCACAATCCCCTTAGCGCAGTGGCTGAGAACCGACCATGTGGTCATCGGCTCCGACTGTCGCCCGACTGGTGCCCTCAGGACCACGTAATGTGAGGTTTTGGCGTCCTAGGAGCACCGTATGCGTAGGTGTCCTTGCGCCGGCCGAAACCGCCCCTCAGGCGTCGACTAGCGGCCGGGCGGCGGCCCGCTCGCGGCGGTGTAGGACCACAGCCGTCGCCACTGCGGTCACCCAGATCGCGACGATGATTCCATAGGAGACGAAGCGCACCGGACCGTCCAGTTCGACCTCGTTGAACAAGGTACGGATGTTGGTGAGCACGATCAGTCCGCCGACCAACGCTCCCAGGAGGCGCGGCACCACCTTCCTGACCAGCCAAGCTGCGATCGGTGCAGCGATCAACCCGCCCAGCAACAACGCACCGACGATCAGCGGATCGATCCCCTCACCTCCCAGACTGAGGAGAAACCCGGCGCTGGCTGCCACCGTTACAGCAAACTCGGCGGTGTCCACCGAACCGATGACCTTACGCGGTACCATCTTGCCGGTGGCCAGCAGGGTAGGGGTCGCTACCGGCCCCCAGCCTCCGCCCCCGGTGGCATCGACGAAGCCGGCCACCGCACCCAACGCGGCCAGGTAACGACCGCGGACGTAGGGACGCCCCTTGGCGCGAGGCAGGCTGCCGAAGCTGAAACGCACCAGGATGTAAAGTCCCAGCACTAACAGAACCGTTGCGACCCATGGCCGGGCCACTGCGGTTGAGACGGAACTGAGCGCAACGGCGCCGGCGAAAGCGCCCAGCGCTCCCGGAAGGCCGATGCGCCCAACGGTTCTCCAATCGATGTTCCCGAACCGCCAGTGCGAGATCCCGGATGCCAGCGTCGTGCCGATCTCGGCGAGATGAACCGACGCCGAGGCCAGCGCCGGAACGATGCCAAGGGCTAGCAGCAGCGTCGTTGAAGTCACGCCGTACGCCATTCCGAGAGAGCCATCTACCAACTGGGCCAGACACCCAACCACCAGCAACACGATCGCCCGCCGCATCGCCCTTCCTTCCTCCTGGAAAAGAGTAACCTGACTTTGTTAATAAGGATTGTCTGTTATATTAAGTATATTACGCCCCTCCCTTGCCTTCAGTCAAGGGAAGCTGTTCGGGGCAACTCTTGGAGTAACCTGATCGACAATGTGGATAACCAAGAAGACCGACTACGCCACGCGGGCGCTGCTCGTCCTGACGCTCGCCACCAGCGACCGCCTCTTGAAACTCCAGGAGATTTCTCAACGAGCCGAGGTCCCAATCAGCTTTCTGGAGCAGATCATGCCGCAACTGCGAGGCGCCGGGCTGGTCCGCTCGGCCCGCGGACCTTCCGGCGGCTACCGGCTGAACCATCTGCCGCAGGACATCAGTCTCGACCGGGTTGTCAGGGTCTTCCAGGGACCGCTGGCCCCGATCGCCTGCGCGACCCGGCACGAGCCGGAGGCTTGCCCGATGGAAATGGGTTGTTCACTCAAAGAGACCTGGCAAGAGGTTCGCGATGCGACCATAGCCATCCTGGAGCGGACCACCTTCGCCGACCTGGCGGCGCGGGCTGGTGGACGCTGGCTCGAACAGCTGGCGATCACCGAGCCCTGAACGAGTCTCGCGATTGGGTCGCACCTGGCGCCTTGCTTCTCAGACGGAGTCCCTCAGGACCGCGATCTCTTGCGATTTTGGCGTCGTAGAAGCGCCATATCCGCACTTGCGACGCCGAAACCGTCTGTCAGGCGGCCATAGCGAGCTTGGTTCCCAACCTACGCGTCAGCAGGACGATCGGTATTGCCAACACGGCGATAACACCTACCGCAACCAGCAGCTCGACCCAAACGTCGTCCAGACCGGCGTTGTTGAGCGATACCTCGAAGATCGGGTTGATCACCCAGTAGGTGGGGAAAAGCTTGCCGATCCACTGCGGCCAGTCCGGGAAGATGTAGAACACCGTCGGCCCGATCAGCAGGATGCCGGTTCCTTTGATCAACGTGAATACCGAGGTGACATCCTTCGACGCCGCCCCGTAGATGAGCCCGACCTCGACACACAGGATCGCGCCGAACAGCAACACCACCAACAGCGCCAGAGGGTCGGCCCCCAGGGCGTCGTTGAGCCACAACGTGAACACGGTCATTGCCAACGCCAGGATCACGCCGAGCATCCCCTTGGCCGTAACGACCTCGCTGAGCTTGACCGGTGTGACGATCAGCGCGTTGAGGGTGCCTTTCTCCCGTTCGTCTGCCAGGCTGAAGGCGGGCAGGAATACTGCTGCCACCACCAGGGCGTACATCATGATGAACGGCACCAGCCGCACTGCGATCGGGAGACCTTCGTCACCGAGTGCCACCACCTCTACCTCGACCGGCGGGGGCGTACCCTCGATTTCCCGGACGAGATCGATGGTCGTGACGGCCAGGATGATCCGGTTTGAGGCGAGGCTCTCTCCTCCAACGTAGAACTCCAGGGGAGGTCGGGCGCCGCCCCGAACCAGATCGTCGAAGCCGGACTGCAGCACGAGCCCTGCGTCCAGGTCATTGGCCTCTACCTGGGCCTTGAGGTCACCGGCGTTGTCAATCAGCGCCAGTTGGATCCCATCCATGCTCTGCACAGCCGTGGTGATGGTCGAGCTTCCCTCATCGACGATCCCCAATCTCGGCTTAGGATCGAACAGGGACCCGAACGTGACCTGCAGGACCAGCGTGAAGGCCAGCGGCAGGCCCAGCACCCAGAGGAAGACGGGAGAGCGAGGACCGAACCGGAGATCCTTGCCCAACACCTTGAAGGTACGTGTGAGGCTCATATCGTCTCCACCTTCCTTTTCAGCACCATCCACCCAATCGCAAACAGGACCAGACACCAGGAAAACAGTGCTCCAACCTCTGGCAGCGTTTCGGCCCAGCCGTCGCCGTAGGTGCCGACGTTGACCAGACCCTGCACCAGAGGATATGAGGGAATCACCCGAATCCAGCCCGAGGCAGTGCCCGGGAACAGCACCGCGAATGCCGGGATCATCAAGGGGATCATGAACATCATCCCAAACATGAGGTTGGTCAAGAAGTCTCGTCCGACCGACCCGGCAATCATGGCAGTCCCGGACACCATGATCGCTCCCAGCAACATGAGCGTGATGATCAAGAGCGGCTCATGCCCGAGAACGTTGATGGCAGCGAGGAGAATCACCGCCTGACCCAACCCCAACACGGCGCCGCCGATCCCTTTGGCGGTCAACACATCTCCGACGGTCGCCGGGGTCACCAGAAGCGCGGTCACCGTACGCGACTGGACTTCCCGGGCGATGAGCGACGACATACCGAACATCTCCATCAGGAGCACCAGGAATACCAGCATCGGTCGGAAGCTCTCCTGCGGGGTGACCTGGGCGCCGGCCCGGTCCTCACCTAACACCCTGTATATCTCCTCCGCATCCAGTGTGTCGACCGGCAATTGACTCCCAGCCAGCCCGAAGGCCAACTCCCGCACGAGACTCGACATCGACGATGTGATCTCCTCCGGAACCTGGGAGTCCACAAAGACATCCACGGTTGCCTTCCGGCCGGCCGAGGTGGCGGCGAGGAAGTCGTTGGGGAAAGCCAGTCCGATGTCGACGTTTGCCTTCTTCGCACCTTCCGGCTTCTCGGCGTCGGAGTCGTCGGGGATGACCAGAGTTTGACCGTTCGTCTGCCATGCCTCGGCGTTGCCCGCCACAACCGACTCGAGCTGCTCGGCCGAGCCGAATGACACCAACCGGAGACCTTCCGCCTCGGTGGTTTGCAGGGCAGCCAAGGCGGCCGGATCTCCCAACCCGGAGATGCCAACAGAGATCGATTCATCCACGGTGTCGGGCAGCACCCAGAAGACCACGATCATCAAGATGAGGACGAGCATGGTCAGGAACATCCACAACCTGTCCCGGCTGTACTCCTTGAGGTCTTTCTTGAGGATCGACCCGATGATGGAGGCACGGGAAACAGGCCTGCTCATCCTTCCAACCCCCTTCCGGTCATCTGGATGAAGATGGCCTCCAGCGTGGCTTCTTCTGTGTGAATCGTCATCAAGTCGGGCGAGCCAACCGCGGCGCGCAGGGTCTCACCGGCCCCGGATTCGTCCAGCGAAACGATTTGTTCGTGCACGCCTGCGCCTGACCGCGTGCGAACCCGGATCGACCGCTTCCCGTGCTTGAGCTTCAGAGCCTCGGGGGTGTCGATTGCGTACAACTGGCCCTCATTGATGAAGGCCACCCGGTTGGACAGCTCATCGGCCTCGTTCATGTCGTGCGTGGTGAGCAACACTGCCGCTCCCCGGTCGGCCTCCTGTTGAATGAGCTTGCGAATGGCTTGCGAGGACACCGGGTCCAGGCCGTCGGTCGGTTCGTCGAGGAACAAGACCTTGGGGGTGTTGACCAGGGTCCTGGCCATCATGAGGCGTTGCTTCATGCCCTTGGAGTACTTGGCTACTCGATCCTTGGCCCGATCGGCCAGACCAACCCGTCGCAGCAGCTCAACGGTGTCTACATCCTTGATCCCGAAGAGGCTGGCGTAGAACTTGAGGTTCTCTGATCCGGACATGCTGTCGTAGAGGTTCTTCTCTTCGAAGCACACCCCGATCTGGGCTTGCATCTCTGGATCGTCATTGGTCACGTCGACGCCCAGCACCTGAGCCGTGCCCGACTTCGGAGTCAGCTGGCCGGTGAGGATCTTGATCGTCGTGGACTTGCCCGCCCCGTTGGGTCCCAAGAACCCGAGGATCTCACCCGGAGCCACCTCGAAGCTGACCCCCCGAACGGCCTCCAGATCGCCGTACGCAAAGGTGATGTTCTCGACCTTGATGGCGGCTTCCGTCATGCTTTCTTCCTCTCGTTCCATCGACTCATGACCTCTTCGAATTCTGTTTCAAAAAACGAGTAGACGTCGTGCATTTCTTCGAGTCGCGCACGGGCTTTGTCGCCTGGCTCGAGGGTGATCGCCTCTTCAACAGTGCGGCGGATGTACCCGATCGCCGCGAACTTCTTAGCAAGGATCGTCCCCCACACGTCCTTGAGAATCCGATAGTGGGTCTTGCGCGACCCCCGGACCCGATACCTCTCGACCAGGTCGATACCGGCGAGGAACTGCGTGGCGTTGCTCACCGAGGCTTTGCTTATCTCGAGTTCTTCAGCTAGATCGCTGGCGGAAAGCCCTTCGCCAGGCGCGAGGGTGAGGGCCGTATAGACCCGGGCGATGGTGTGGGGAAACCCGACCTCTTCCAACATCCTGGTGAGCCGCTCGTGCATCACCCTCCAGCGTCGGTCACGGTCGTCCAATCCGATGCTCCTTTCAGTCGTTCATAGCGTTCAGTTAATTATGAACGTTATGAATGATATCTCATCCAAGTCGGGCGCGATAGGGTATTTCGGCCCCGGGGCGGAGCTTCAGGTTTCAGGTTTCAGGCTTCAAGGACCAAGGTGCTCGGCCCCCACCGCCAACAGGGGCGAACTCGTTACGAAGAGAGGGCCCCCTGTTGAGGGGCCCTCTCTTCGCGAAGTGACCGCCGTTACGCCTTCGCCTTCTCTTCCTTGAGTCGCTTGATCCACTCGGCCACGTCCTCGACCTCTTGTTCGAGGTCGCGCTGATACTCCTCGAGCATCGCCAGCCGATCTTCGTCGGACCAACCTTCTCGTTGACGTCCCGCACCCGGGCCGCAGGGTCCGTACACGGCGTGCCCATGACGCATCATCTGATGGTGCATCATCATTCGACGGCTCATCATCCGGCTTCTCATGTTGTCCTCCTATCTCGATACCGCTCTAGAAAGGCGGTGATCGTTTCGTTTACCTCGCCGAGGGCATCGGCCCAGGCGCCGAGCAGGAGTTCCCCTGGTTCGGTGAGCTGGTAGGTCCGCCGGTTGCGACCCGGCAGATCGTCCTGCCACTCGGACTCGACGATCCCTTCTGCTTCCAGCGCCCTCAGCATGCGGTAGAGATTCCCCATGTCGATTCGCTCGCTAGGCAGCAACTCGGCCAGGCTGTCCGCCAGGTCGTACCCGTGGGTCGATCCATCTAGCAGGATCAGAAGTAGGGCAGGTTCGATGAAGCGCTCCACGCGGGCGTGGACTCGCCACTGACCCGGCCCCACACCTCGCCTATTCCGTGACCGGTGTCCTCGGTGATGTGGATGTGGCATATCTCGATGGTACATGTGTTTCACATCTATGTAAACAACATTGTTACTGACATTCTTCCCCCGTCCCAGTTTCGGCTTCGGAGGGACCCAATACAGTGTTCGAACGACGCCAAAAACCGTGCGAAGATGACGTCATGGGCATTGAGATCGAACGAAAGTTCCTCACCGCCTCCGAGGAGTGGCGGGGTTTCGGTGAGGGCGCCGACTACCGGCAGGGGTACCTCTCGACCGATGCGGAACGAACCGTGCGAGTCAGGACGGCCGGGGAACGCGGCTACCTGACGATCAAAGGCAGCTCGGTGGGAGCGACCCGGACCGAGTACGAGTACGAGATCCCGGTGGAGGATGCCCGTGAGCTACTCGATGAACTATGCACGCGTCCTCTCATCGAGAAGCGGCGTTTCCGGATCCTCTACGCCGACCTGACCTGGGAAGTTGACGAGTTCTTTGGGGAGAACCATGGACTGGTCCTGGCCGAAGTCGAGCTGGCGTCCGAGGAACAGCCGGTCGATCTCCCCCCATGGATCGGCGAGGAAGTCACCGGCGACCCCCGCTATTTCAACGCCAGCCTCGTAGAGCGGCCGTTCGCCACCTGGGGCGCCTGACTTCCAGGGTTTTGGCGCCACCCTCACTATTCCGGCAACATGAGCGCCAAAACCGGGGTCGCGACCCCCGGTCCGCTCCCTCCATCCGAAAGCTTCCGGTGGAGGCCGCGGATCGCCGGCCGATGGTCGGCCCGATCGTACGCGGTCAGACCACCGATCGAGGTAAGACCCTATCTGCAAACTCGGGAACGCAATGGGTTAGCAACCCCTCGACGATGGTCGCCTGAACGGCCAGATGTTGGTCAAGTACGACCAGGTCGGCCACTCTCCCGACCTCGATCCGTCCCCGGCCGGACTCGCCGATCACATCGGCCGGGTTGGCCGAGGCGGCCGCCAGCGCCTCTTCGGGGGAGCAACCGGTGAACGCCACATAATTGCGGACCGCCTGGTCGAGGGTGAGGATGCTGCCGGCCAAACCCTTTTCGGCATTGCGAGCAGACCTCTCGTCGACGGTGATGACCAGATCATGCAGCGCATACTCCCCGAGACCGGCGCCCATCCCGGCCATGGCGTCGGTGATCAAGACGACACGGTCCGCCCGTTTGTTGCCACGGACCATTCGGACGGTGGCGGGATGCAGATGGATGCCATCCACGACGATGGCCACGGAGGCGCCGAGATCGTCCAGCAAGGCCCCCACCAGCCCCGGCTCACGTGGAGCAAGAGGTGGCATTCCGTTGAAGAGATGCGTGCCGTGCGTCACTCCGGACCGGAGAGCGATGACGCCCTCCTCGTATGTGGCCGCCGAGTGTCCGGCCGCTACTACCACCCCGCGATCGAGCAATGCTTGAATCACGGATTCCGCACCGGCCAGCTCCGGAGCGAGGGTTACCAAGCGAACCCCTTCCGCCCTCCCCCACCCATCCACAAGATCGATGAGCGGCGGCCTCAGATGGGTCGCCTCGTGGGTCCCGCGCCGATCCGGGGCGAGCATCGGTCCCTCGAAATGAAGCCCCAGCACCCGGGCACCGCGGTATCCGGGCGGTGGGCCTTCGGCCACCACCTGCAGAGCCTTGTTTCGTTGCGGAGCCGGGGACGTGATGATGGTCGGCAGGAAGGATGTGACGCCGGTGGCCGGCAATTGCGCACCGACTCCCCACATGGTTGTCGGATCCAGGGTGAAGTCGAGGCCGAAAGCCCCATTGATCTGGAGGTCGATCATCCCCGGGGCGACCAGCAAGCCATCAGCATCGATGGTCAATTCCTCACGTCGGGGCATCCAACCCGAGATCAGACCGGCATCAAACGCCAGGTCGGCGGTGACTATGCCGTCAGGGGTCAGGACCCGTCCATTGCGGACCGCCACAGAGCTGCTCATTCCCGGTTCTGAATCTAGGGTCTGTCGACCGTCTCCGCGCTGGAGGTCGGCCTCCTCTCAGGCGGTGGCCCGGATGATGGCGCTGACCGCGCCGGGAGCGACATCGTGCGTGACCTCCAGCTCCACGTCGTGGAACCCGGCTCCCTCGAGACCGGCCACGAAATCGTCGGTGTGGAGAGCGCCGGCCAGGCATCCGGTCCAGGAGACCAGGTCCGACTGCTCCTCCTCCGTGAACCGCCGGGTGGCGACGATGTCGGTCACAGCAAACCGACCGCCCGGCTTGAGCACCCGATGTGCCTCGCGAAACACTCCAGGTTTGTCGACCGAGAGGTTGATCACGCAGTTGGAGATGATCACGTCGATTGAATGATCCGGCAACGGGATGGCCTCGATCTCTCCTTTCAAGAACTCGACGTTTTCGATCCGGGCTTCCGCCTGGCTGCGGCGGGCCAACTCCAACATCTCATCGGTCATGTCGAGCCCGTACACCTTGCCGGAAGGCCCAACCCGGCGCGCAGAGAGGAAGACATCGAGGCCACCACCCGAACCAAGGTCGAGAACCACCTCGCCGTCCTCGAGAGCGGCCACTGCAGTTGGGTTTCCGCATCCAAGCGAGGCCAACCGGGCCGCATCGGGAAGTCCTTCGGTCGCGAGAGTTGCGTACGGATCGGCATTGAGCCCGTCGCCGGCTGCCGGATCGGGCCCACAACACGAACCGGATTCACGAATTTGCAGTGCGGCGGTTGCGTAGCGCTTGCGGACCGCTTCTTTGATGTCTGCCATGGTTACTCCTATATATCGATGGTGATCTATGTATCGTACCGCACGGTATCCCACAGGTCAACCCCTCCGGACCCTATTTCGTCAACTCGCCGGAAGAAATATGAAATATGACAGTACCCCACTCAAGTTATACAATGTGATCACGCTAAGTTTCTGAGCGAACGAGCAACACAACGAGGTGAACAGATGGCAAAGGCAGTAGGCATCGACCTGGGAACCACCAACAGCGTCATCGCGGTGATGGAAGGCGGCGAGCCCACCATCATCCCCAACGCGGAAGGCCAGCGTACCACCCCGTCGGTGGTGGCGTTCAAAGACGATGAAGTCCTCGTTGGCGAAGTCGCCAAGCGACAGGCCATCACCAACCCGGACCGGACCATCCGATCGGTCAAGCGGTACATGGGAACCGACAAGAAGTACGACATCGACGGCAAGATGTACACGGCGCAGGAGATCTCGGCCCGCATCTTGATGAAGCTGAAACGGGATGCCGAGTCCTTCCTGGGCGACAAGGTGACCGAAGCGGTCATCACAGTTCCGGCCTACTTCAACGATGCGCAGCGACAGGCCACCAAGGAAGCCGGCCAGATCGCCGGACTCGAAGTACTTCGCATCATCAACGAGCCGACTGCCTCGTCTCTGGCGTATGGGCTCGACAAGCAGCATGAACACACCATCCTCGTCTTCGACCTTGGTGGCGGCACCTTCGATGTCTCAGTACTCGAGATCGGTGAGGGTGTCTTCGAGGTGAAATCGACCAGCGGCAACACCAAGCTCGGTGGCGACGACTGGGACGATGCCGTCATGGATTGGCTGGTCGGCGAGTTCAAGAACGAGAGCGGCGTCGATCTCTCAAAAGATCGGATGGCGCTGCAGCGACTGAAGGAGGCCTCCGAGAAGGCCAAGATCGAGTTGTCGTCGGTCGCCGAAACCGAGATCAACCTTCCCTTCATCACCGCCACGTCGGAGGGACCGCTCCACCTCCAGAAGAAGCTGACCCGATCCGAGTTCCAGAAGCTCACCGACAACTTGCTCGATAAATGCAAGGGACCGTTCCAGCAGGCGATCAAGGATGCCGGAATCAAGGTCTCCGACATCGACGATGTCGTTTTGGTCGGTGGCTCGACCCGCATGCCTGCCGTTCAGGACTTGATTCGTGAATTGACCGGAGGCAAGGAACCGCACAAAGGGGTCAACCCCGATGAGGTTGTGGCGGCCGGAGCGGTGCTCCAGGCCGGCGTCTTGAAAGGCGACGTCAAAGACATCCTGCTGCTCGACGTCACGCCGCTGACGCTCAGCATCGAGACAAAGGGCGGAATCTCCACCAAGATGATCGAACGGAACACAACGATCCCCACCCGGCGTTCGGAGACCTTCACGACGGCTGAGAACAACCAGCCCGAAGTTGAGATCCATGTGCTCCAGGGCGAACGACAGATGGCGCTCGACAACAAGAGCCTCGGCAAGTTCCGGCTGACCGGCATCCCGCCGGCTCCCATGGGTATGCCCCAGATCGAAGTGACCTTCGACATCGACGCAAACGGGATCGTCCACGTCACCGCCAAGGACCTCGGGACGAGCAAGGAGCAGGCGATGACCATCACCGGGGGCACCGCACTGGCCGCGGATGACATCGACAGCATGATCAAGGAGGCCGAGGCTCACGCCGAGGAGGACAGGATTCGTCGCGAGGCGGCAGAAACCCGCAACCAGGCCGAACAGGTCGTCCACCAGACCGGGAAGCTCTTGACCGAGCAGGCCGATCAACTCAACGACGAGGAGAAGGCCGCCATCGAATCTGCGCTGGCAGACCTGCGAACCGAGACCGAGAAGAAGGATGCCCCGCCGGAAACCTTGCGGCCCAAGATGGATGCGGTCCTGCAGGCATCGCAAGCGTTGGCCCAGCGCCTCTACCAGCAGCAAGCCGCTCAGGGCGCCTCATCCGGCGCTGACGGTGACGATGACGATGAGGTCGTCGAGGCCGAGATCATCGATGAGGGTAACGAGGGTTGATGAAGCCCACATTTCCCGAGTTGGGAGCGATGAGCCATGAGTAACACAAGCGACGAGATGGCGCGGGCCGAAGAGATGGTGAACGCCGAGCAGGGTTCCGGTGAGATCGTCATCGACAAGGAACCGCGCCTCATCGACCCGCACGCGCTCGGACTGGAGCTTCCCGCCGACCCCGCGCTCACCGTCCAGCTCCTGCTTCATGAGCTGGAGGAGGCTCGCGAGGAGGCCGGATCGTACCTGGCGGACCTGCAGCGTGTAGCCGCCGATTTCGACAACTTCCGCAAGCGAATGCTGCGGGATCAGGCGGAGAACATCGAGCGCGCCTCCCAACGCGTGGTGATGGGCCTGCTGCCGACCCTTGACACGCTGGAGGCGGCCTTGACCACCGAAGTGGAGACGCCCGCGGAAAAGAAGCTCCTGGACGGAGTGCGGGGCACGCTCAATCTGCTGCTCGACATGTTGGCCAAGGAGGGGCTCGAGATCGTCCCGGCCGACGGTGCCGAATTCAACCCTGAGGTGCACGAAGCCGTGCTGGCTCCCGAGCCGGGGACCGGCCGGCTGATCGTCACCCAGGAAATGCGGCGCGGCTACACCCTCAAGGGCCGGTTGCTGCGCGCCGCCCTGGTAGCGGTAGACCATGAATAGGGACTGGGTCGAGAAGGACTTTTACAAGGTTCTCGGGGTTTCGAAGAGCTCGTCGGCCAACGAGATCAAGAAGGCCTATCGCAAGCTCGCCCGGCAATACCACCCGGACGCCAACCCGGGCGACGCGACCGCCGAGGGTAAGTTCAAGGACCTCTCCGAGGCGTACGCCACCCTTTCCGATCAGGAACAGCGCCAGGAATACGACCAGCTCCGGCAGATGGTCGGCTCGGGTGGCTTCCGCGGATTCGGCGCACCCGGCGGCGCAGGTGGCTTCGCTGCCGGAGGTCAGCGAGTTCGCATGGAGGACCTCACCGATTTGTTGGGGGGAATGGGCGGCGGGCTCGGGGACCTATTCGGATTCGGCGGCCGTACCCAGAGCGGCCCGCAGCGTGGCGCCGACCTGGCCACCGAACTCCACCTCTCGTTTGAGGAGGCCATCGCCGGGGTAACCACCTCGGTGGCCGTCCAGGGTGAGGCATCCTGCCGCACATGCCACGGCTCCGGGGCCGAACCAGGCACCACGGTCCAGATGTGTCCGGTGTGTGGTGGCTCTGGAATGACCGCCCAGAGTCAGGGCCTCTTCTCGATGACCCAACCGTGCCGGAACTGCGCCGGATCGGGCCGCATCGTCCAGCAGCCGTGTCACACGTGCGGCGGTCGGGGCACCGAGATGCGCTCGCGAACACTCAATGTCAAGATCCCGGCCGGCGTCCGTGACGGGGCCACGATCCGGCTCAAGGGCAAGGGCTCACCGGGCCGCAACGGAGGGCCCGCCGGAGACCTGCTGGTCAAGACCCATGTCGCTTCTCATCCCGTCTTCAAACGCAAGGGAGACGACATCACGGTCAAAGTCCCGGTGACCTTCACCGAAGCCACCCTCGGCGCCCAGATCGATGTCCCGACGCTGGACGGTTCGGTACGCCTCAAGATGCCGGCCGGAACCAGGAGCGGCAAGACGTTCCGCATGCGCGGCCGCGGCGTGAACCGGCCGCGGAGTCGCAACGGCGATCTGCTTGCCACCGTGGAAGTGGTGGTGCCGACCAAACTGTCGCCCGATGCAAAGAAGGCGTTGAAAGACTTCCACGATCAGTTCGAAGCCGGTGAGAATCCGCGTGCCCATCTGAAGGTGTGACCATGGCCCAGCGAAAGAGCAGTGGAGAGAGCCAGGCGCTTTTCGTGATCTCGGTCGCCGCGGAACTGGCCGGCGTTCACCCTCAGACGCTGCGGATCTATGAGCGGCGCGGATTGATCATGCCCTTCCGGACGCCGGGAGGAACCCGCCGTTACTCTCAAGAAGATCTCAACCGACTGGCGCTGATCCAGGAGTTGACCGAGCAGGGGCTCAACCTCGAGGGGGTCAAGAAGGTTCTCGAGCTTCGCGAACGGGTCGTGAAGCTGGAGCGGGAGCTGTCAGTTGTCAAGGACGAGCTATCCGCCGCCGAGGATCAGGTCGAGGCCGAGATCGCCAAGGTGCACCGCAGCTACCGCCGGGACATCATCCTCCGCAGACAACTCCACCCCGACGTCCGGCGTCGGATCAACGATCTGTTCGAGTGAACCGGGCAAGACCCGCGGCAGTGAACCGGGACCCGGATGACGGTTTTGCGCCGCAGAGCGCGCCATGGGTGGGTGCCTTCGAGGCCTTGAAGGGGAGGTTCTACCCCTTGACCACGCCCAGGGGTCGCAACCGCGCCACCTTGTCGGCGAGGCCGGCCCGAGCGCAGGCGTCGACGACCTCATCGACGTCCTTGTAGGCGTAGGGGGCTTCCTCCGAGAGGAGCTTGACCGAGCCGGGTCGCACGGAGATGCCGGCCGCCTCCAACCCCTGGCGAACTTCGTAGCCGGTTTCCCGTTGTTTGGCCTTCTTGCGGCTCATCAAACGTCCCGCACCATGGGCCGCGGTCGCAAAGGCGGGGTTCCCCACCACACCCACCATCACCCACGAGGCCGTCCCCATGCTGCCCGGGATCAAGACCGGTTGACCGACCGGACGCAGATCCGGGGGGAGCACGGAGTATCCCGGCCCAAAGGCACGCGTTGCACCCTTGCGATGCACGCACAACCGTCGCAACTTCCCGTCGACCTCATGGGTCTCGATCTTGGCCAGGTTGTGAGCGACGTCGTAGACAAGTTGCATGCCGGTTCGCTCAGGCGAGGTCCCGAACGCATCGGCAAACGCCTGCCGGGCTTCATGGGCCAGCACGTGGCGGTTGGCCCAGGCGAAGTTGGCCGAAGCGGCCATCGCCCCCAGGTATCGCTCCCCTTCCGCGGAATCGACCGGCACCGATGCCAGTTGCCGGTCCGGCATCTCAATGCCGTATTTCTGCATTGCCGCGCCCATCAGCTTGAGTTCATCGGTACACGTCTGGTGTCCGAGACCGCGGCTTCCGCAGTGGATCATCACGCACACCATCCCCTCGCTGAGACCGAAAGCGCGGGCGGCCTTCTCATCGAGAATCGAGTCCACCACCTGCACCTCGAGGAAATGATTGCCGGCCCCGAGCGATCCCAGCTGGCCGGCGCCACGTTGCAGTGCGCGAGCCCCGATGTACTCGGGTCGGGCACCTTGCGAGGTGCCGTGCTCCTCACAACGGTCGAGGTCGGAATCCCACCCGAAGCCTGCCGAGCGAACGGCCCGGGCGCCTTCCCGTAGCACGCTCCTCAGTAACCCCGCGTCGGCGATCGAGCCTTTCCCCAGGCCGCGAGGGATTCGGCGGTCGAGTTCGCTCATCACCTCGGTGCGGCGTTGATTGAAATCCTGCTCGGCGTAGCGGGAGGCCAGGAGGCGAACCCCACAGCAGATGTCAAAGCCAACCCCACCGGGCGACACCACCCCGCCGGCGTCCACGTCGGTGGCAGCGACCCCACCGATCGGAAACCCGTACCCCCAGTGGATGTCCGGCATGGCTATCGAGGCCTCAACGATTCCGGGCAGGTAGGCGACGTTCTCCACCTGGAGAACGGCTCGGTCCTCTTCAGCTTTGAGGATGAGCAGCTCGGAGGCGAAGATGCGTCCCGGGACGCGCATCCCATCGTGGCGGGGAATCTCCCACACACACTCAGCGGTGCGACGGAGCTTCATCACCTTCAACTGTAGGCGGGAAGCCTGCCGCGCGGGAATAGATTATCGCTTCAAGGAGTCCCGGATCTCCGTGAGCAGCACGATGTCCTCCGACCGTTCCGCCGGCGCCGCTTCTTCCTGCGCTTTCACCTTGTTGTACGCCCTCACAACCATGAACATGACGAAGCCCACGATGACGAAGTTGATCACCGCGCCGATGAACGCTCCGACACTTCCGGCCGGGATCCCGGTCGTCTCGTCGATCTTCCCGAACGTCAGCGAGGCGTCGAGACTCGACACGCTGAAGATCATCCCGATGAGCGGATTGACGATCCTACCCACGAAGGTAGATACCACAGATGCAAACGCGACACCCATGACAAAGCCGACGGCGATGTCAACCAGACTCCCCTTGCTGATGAATTCCTTGAATTCCTTGCGCACACGCTCTCCCTTCGCCGGCGGCCCGGTTTCCCGGGCACTGAACAATAACGACGGTCACGAGCCCGATTCCTTTGGGACACGATCCCACCGGGAACCCGGGGTTGGGTTTCCCGGTCGGTTGAAACCCGCATAGTCGGAATAGTTCCGCACATCCTCAGACGTCGAAGACAACCTGCGCCGACCACCCCCCGGGCGTCTCCTCGACCATTAGATCGCAGTAGGTGACCGCCTTGATGGGAGGCCCCGAGAGCTCTAACTCGGCCAGCGGAACCCCCTTTCCCCACCCCGTCAGGTGGCCTTGCTCCATAGTCTCGATCTCGAAAGAGCACAGGGCCAGGTCACGGGTTTCCGCCTCGAACAGAAGGGCGCTCAGCCAGTCGACCAGCAGCTCTCCAACGGTGGGCGCCGCGACCTCGATCTGGACTCGGTCCCCGCCCACCAGATCGCCGATCCCAAACATCAGATCGAACATGGCGAAGGCGGCGTTCTCGAACGCCTCCCGGAGGGTCGGCCCCCAAACAACGATCCCCGTGTCGGCAGTGTGGGAAAGCACCTCATAACGGGATGTCATGGCGCCATTGTGCCACCACAGGGATTGTCCTAAGTGCGCCTGCCCGCTGTTCCGATAACTACTCGTCATGGACAACACCAACGACCTGGCGGTTCTGCTCGCCTCTCAATACCCGCTTCTGCTGGTCGAGGCTCAGGAGGAACCCCGCCTGCTCGATATCATCCGCCAGGCAGCGGACCGCCTCGATGTGCCGGTGTGGACCTGGTCGGCCACCCGCGGGCTCGCCAAGGACGGCCACCAGGCGCAGTATCAGACGGTCGACCCCCATGTGGCGCTGGAGTTCGTCGGTGAACTGTCAGATCCGGGCGTATTCGTCTTCGCCGACGTCCATCCTCACCTAGCCGACCCGTTGATTGTCCGCCGCATCAAAGAGGTCGCCCAAACGGCCCGGCGCGGTCAGACGCTGGTGCTCACCGGGCCACGCAACGAAGTACCTCCGGAAATCGAGGGCCTTGCTCACCAGTGGTCGCTCAAGCCACCCGACCGGGACGAACTTCACGCTCTCGTGATACGGACCCTCGAGACCTTCGCCGCCCGCTCGTTCCCGGTGGTCGTCAACGCGGCAGAGATCGAGCAGATGGTCGATGCCCTGCGCGGGCTCACCATCACCGAAGCCGAACGCCTGGTACAACGCGAGGCGTTACGCGACGGTCAGATCTCGTCGGCCGACATACCGGCGCTCCGCACCGCCAAAGCCGAACTGCTCAACTCGGACGGCATCCTCGAGCTGGTCGAAGCGGAGGTCGGCACTCTCGACACTGTCGGCGGGCTCAACGGGCTCAAGTCGTGGCTGCGGTTGCGCAGACAAGTCATGGTCTCCGATAACGCGCTGCCGGGCCTCGATCCACCCCGGGGTGTCCTGCTGACGGGTGTGCCCGGCTGCGGGAAGTCGCTGGTGGCCAAGACGCTCGCCCATACCTGGGGACTCCCGCTGGTCTTGCTTGATCCCTCCCGTCTCTACAGCAAATACATCGGCGAATCCGAGCAACGACTGATGGCGGCGCTCTCGACCGTAGAGGCGATGGCTCCCGCCGTCTTGTGGATCGACGAGATTGAGAAAGGTTTGGCCTCGTCCGGCGACGCCGACGGTGGGGTCGGCAAGCGCTTGCTAGGCACCTTCCTTCGCTGGATGCAGGAACGGCGGGGCGACGTCTTCATGGTCGCTACGGCTAACGACGTATCGGCACTGCCCCCGGAGTTGCTGCGGCGCGGCCGATTCGACGAGATCTTCTTCGTTGACCTTCCGGGCACCGACGAGCGAGCCGAGATCATCTCGCTTCATCTCGCCAAGCGGGGGCGGGAGCCCGGCCGATTCGATCTCGCCCAACTCGTAGCGTCCTCCGAAGGATTCTCCGGAGCCGAGTTGGAGACCGTCGTGGTCGGCGCGCTCTATCGGGCTCTCGCAGAGGAAGATGACCTCACCACCGCCAGCCTGATGAAAGAGCTGGCAGCCACTGTGCCACTCTCCGTGTCCCGCCGGGAAGATGTGGCGATGCTGCGGGCGTGGGCCGATGGGCGAGCGGTGTTTGCCTAGAACTCCGGGAAATCGGACCCTGGACGGCTATTCTCCCGGCCATGAAAGAACGACCGGCGATCATCCGCATTTCCGAGTCTGTGGACGGGGACGATGCCCGGGTGATGATCACCCTCCAATGGGCCGAAACTGCTTTCTACGGAGAGGCAATCGGGTCCGCCGGAGCCGAGCACCGGGCGCGCCTGGTCGGCGAAGCAACCCTCGACGCGGTCGAGAAAGTCACCGAGGGCCGCATCCATCTCGATCTCGAGGCGGTGGCCACTCAGGATCTCGGTGTGGTGCAAGTCGCCCTCGCCCAAGTGAGTCTCACCGAGACCGGCGAGTCGCTCGTCGGCAGCGCCCTGATGAGCGACCACGATCCGTCGGCCGCCACCGTGAAAGCCATTCTCGATGCCATCAACCGGAGACTCACCACCGTTCTTCTCTAGAAGTCTCTCGCCAAAGCTTCATTCCTTCTCGAGGTCTTGGCGTAATTGAACTCTGGCCCGCCGGCGTGTCTCCGCTTCCCGCTGCCGACGCCGTTCCTCGTCCGTCTCGGGCCGCACCGGGGGAACGGCCACCGGTCGACCGTGCTCGTCGAGCGCCACCATCGTGAGGTAGGCGGTTGTCGTGTGGTCCTGTTCGCCCGTCATCGGATCCTCCCGGTGGACGGTGACTTCGATCTCCATCGATGACGTCCATGCCTGGATCACACAGGCGGTCAGGCTCAGCACATCACCGATGTGGACCGGGGCATGGAAGCTGAGTGAGTCGACCTGAGCGGTAACCACCCGCCGTTGGGCGTGCCGCATCGCAGCAACGCCGGCAGCCGAGTCCACCAATACCATGATTGAGCCACCATGCACGAAACCGGCCGTGTTGGCATCGGTGATCTGCATCACCTGGGCCATTCTGGTGAGTGACTCGGAGGGGGTCTTGGCAACTATCATGTTTCCTCAAATCTGATAACATTGGACTTAGATTTATTGGAATCAATTGACTGCGAAACGTGTTATCTCCATCGAGACGAGACTACAGGAGCGAACCGCATGGCCGTCGACTTCGACAAGTTCACCCACCGATCTCAACAGGCGATGTTGCGCGCCCAGGAACTCGCCAAAGCTCACGCTCACCAGTACGTGGAGCCCGCTCATCTCCTGCTGGGGCTGTTCGATCAGACGGATGGCATCATCTATCCCCTTTTGGCCAAGCTGGATATCCAGCCGCCCCAGCTGCGACGCAAGATCGACGAGCAACTGGAGCGCTTCCCCAAGGTATACGGGGGCGAGGTAGCGATCTCCAAGGGCCTCCTGGAAATCTTCGAGGCTGCCGAGTCGCGCCGCACGGAGATGCGGGACGACTACCTATCCGTCGAGCACCTGCTCCTGGCATTGGCGGAGTCGAAAACACCGACCGGCGAAACGCTGCGCGCCGAAGGAGCAACCCGGCAAGCCATGCTGGAGTCATTGACGCAGATCCGCGGCAATCAACGCGTGACCAGCCAGGATCCCGAAGCCACCTTCAATGCCCTCGAACAGTACGGACGGGACCTGACCGAGATGGCTCGCCAGCAGAAGCTCGACCCGGTCATCGGCCGGGACGATGAGATTCGACGGGTTATCCAGGTGCTCTCGAGGCGGACCAAGAACAACCCCGTTCTGATCGGTGAGCCGGGTGTCGGCAAGACTGCCATCGTTGAAGGTCTCGCCCAACGCATCGGGAACGGCGACGTCCCCGAGGGTCTCAAGAACAAACGCATCGTGGCTCTCGACCTGAGCGCCATGGTGGCAGGCGCCAAATACCGGGGCGAGTTCGAAGAACGCTTGAAGGCGGTGCTCGGCGAAATCAAGGCATCGGACGGCCAGATCATCACCTTCATCGATGAGCTGCACACGATGGTCGGCGCAGGCGCGGCCGAAGGTGCCATGGACGCTTCCAACATGCTCAAGCCGATGTTGGCCCGCGGCGAGTTGCGGATGATCGGCGCCACCACCCTCGACGAGTACCGCAAGCGTGTCGAGAAAGACGCCGCCCTGGAACGACGGTTTCAACCGGTCCTGGTCGCGGCACCGAGCGTGGAAGACTCGGTCGGGATCCTACGCGGGCTCAAAGAACGGTATGAGGTCCACCACGGAGTCCGCATCAGAGACTCCGCCCTGGTGGCGGCAGCCGTTCTCTCCGACCGGTACATCACGGGGCGCTTCCTCCCCGACAAGGCGATCGACCTCATCGACGAGTCGGCCTCCCGGCTCCGCATTGAGATTGACTCGATGCCGGAGGAGATCGACGAGCTGGAGCGGCGCATCAAGCAGTTGGAGATCGAGCGAGCAGCTCTGCAGAAAGAGACCGATGAGGCCTCCCACGAACGACTGGCCGTCCTCGAGCAGGAACTGGCCGACGTGCGGGAAGAATCACACGGCTTACAGGCGCACTGGAATCTCGAAAAAGACGAGATCGGCCGCATCCGGAGCATCAAGCAGCACACCGAGGAGGCCAAAGCCGAGGCCGAGCGTGCCGAGCGAAACGGCGACCTGGAGACCGCCGCCGAGATCAGGTACGGCACCATGCCCGATCTCGAGCGAAACCTGGTCGAGCGTCAGAAAGAGCTGGAGAAGCTGCAGGCACACCACAAGATGCTGAAGGAGGAGGTCGACGAGGAGGATGTCGCTGAGGTAGTCAGCCGCTGGACGGGGGTTCCGGTGGCGCGTTTGATGGAAGGCGAAATCGAAAAGCTGATCCGTCTCGAAGACCACCTGCACCGGCGGGTCATCGGACAAGACGCCGCGGTTACCGCCGTGGCCAACGCCATCCGCCGCAGCCGGGCCGGATTATCGGACCCACACCGACCCATCGGGTCGTTCATCTTCCTAGGCCCCACCGGCGTCGGAAAGACCGAGCTGGCCCGGGCACTGGCCTGGTTCATGTTCGACGACGAGCGGGCGATGGTCCGGGTCGACATGTCCGAGTACATGGAGAAACACAGCGTGGCGCGGCTGATCGGGGCTCCTCCCGGTTACGTCGGATACGACGAGGGCGGGCAACTCACCGAGGCTGTACGACGTCGCCCGTACTCGGTGATCCTCCTCGACGAGATCGAAAAGGCACACGCCGACGTTTTCAACGTGCTGCTCCAGGTCATGGACGACGGCCGTCTGACGGATGGTCAGGGACGCAGCGTCGACTTTTCCAACACCGTCCTGATCATGACTTCCAACCTGGGATCCCAGTACATCGAGCCGACCAGTTCCGACGATGAGGTACGCCAACAGGTCATGGGGGTGGTGCAGTCTCATTTCCGTCCCGAGTTCCTGAACCGGGTCGATGAGGTGATCGTGTTCCACCGCCTGACGAGAGACGACCTGCGCGCCATCGTCGACATCCAGCTCGAACACGTCCGGAGTCGCCTGGCCGCCCGCCGGCTCAGACTCGAGTTGACCGACGCCGCCAAGGACTGGCTGGCCAAGGAAGGGTACGACGCGGCCTACGGCGCCCGCCCGCTCAAGCGGCTCATCCAGACCGAGATCGCCGACAAGTTGGCGTTGCAGATCCTGGATGGGACGTTCCGGGAAGACGACACGGTGCAGGCGGATGCGGGTGGCGGCGGACTGGTGTTTGCGGTTGGCGGTTAGCAGCCGGTAGTCGGCAGTCATCCACCAGCAGCCAGGGTGGGTATTTCAGGTCGGAACCAGGGGCTGGAAGTCGGCGGCTGGAAGCGGCCTCAATTCCCGGCGCTGTGACGGTTTCATCTGCGATAATCAAACCCATGGATAACGAGATTTGGCGCTGGTTGTGGACAGGTCTGGCAGTGGTCTTGGCAGTTGGCGAGATCTTCACGGCAGGATTCTTCCTCCTGCCCTTCGCCGTCGGTGGCGCCACCGCCGCCATCCTGGCGTGGGTCGATGTACCGGTCGCCTGGCAATGGGTTGCATTCTTTGTCGTTTCGATAGGCACTCTCCTGTATTTGCGGCGGTTCATCCGCAAACAGGACATCGCCGACACCAAGAGCATCGGGGCGAACCGGTACCTGAACATGCAGGCGATCGTGCTCGAACAGGTCGATCCGGTTTCTGGCGCCGGTCGAGTCCGGGTCGAGTCGGAAGAGTGGCGGGCCACCAGCGATGGAGACATCATCGAGCCGGGAACGCCGGTGACCATCACCGAAGTGCGCGGCACCCGCTTGGTGGTGCACGAGACCGCGCCGAAATCCTGATTTTGGCTAGCAGCGCGAAAGAGAGGGTCTGAATGGAACCATTTATCATCCTGTTCGTAATCCTGGCGATCGTCCTGATCGTGTTTGTCGGCGCGGGCCTTCGAATCGTTCGGCCGTTCGAGAAAGGGCTGATCGAGTTCCTGGGCCGATACCAGCGAACGGTTGATCCCGGGCTCCGTTGGGTCCTTCCCTTCGTCAAGCGCCTGCTCAAAGTCGATATGCGTGAGCAGGTGATCGACGTTCCTCCCCAGGAAGTCATCACCAAAGACAACGTGGTGGTCACCGTCGACGCGGTTATCTACTTCGAAGCCACCGACCCCGTGAAACTGAAATACAACATCAGCAACTTCGTGCTGGCGGTCACCAAACTGGCACAAACCAACCTTCGTAACGTCGTTGGTGATCTGCAGCTGGACGAAGCGCTCACCTCTCGTGAATTGATCAATGCCAAGCTGCGCGAGATCCTCGACGATGCCACCGACAAGTGGGGCACCAGGGTGGTGCGGGTCGAGATCCAGAGGATCGAGCCGCCGCCGGATGTAACGGACGCCATGCACCGGCAGATGAAAGCCGAGCGGGACCGCCGGGCGGTCGTCACCGAGGCCGAAGGTCAGAAGCGATCCGCCATTCTCCGCGCCGAAGGTGTCAAGGAGGCCCAGATCCTCGAGGCAGAGGGTCAGGCGGAGGCAATCAAGCGAGTGGCAGACGCCGAAAAGTACCAAAAGCTGACGGTGGCGGAAGGTGAAGGACAAGCTATCGAGCGTGTGTTCGGAGCCATCCATACCGGCGACCCGACTCCCGACCTCATCGCCATCCGCTACCTGGAAGCGTTGCAGGGCATCGCCGACGGCCAGGCCACCAAGGTGTTCCTGCCGATGGAGATGAGCGGGATCATGTCGAGCATCGGAGCGATCCGCGAGCTATTCACCCCCGAAGGAGCGACCGGCGAGAGCCGAGCCACGCAAACCGCGGTCCGGCGCCCGGTCCCACCACCGGAAAGGTAGGGAGCTCGAAGCAAGAGTTTCGAGGTTGGAAGGAGGACGTGGTGACTCCCTTCTCGAAGAGGATGACGGCTTTGTCACCGCGAACTTCCTGCGGCAATCGAAGATTGGCCTAGAGCTCTCCCCATTTGTCCTGGACTGCCAGATCGATCACCGTCCAGGCCATGGCCAGCGCCCCGTCGCGGATGGCCTGCTCCCCATCGGCGGTCACCGTGTGGGTGGCAAACTCGGGCTGATGATTGACGGCATCACCCGGACTAATGGACAGGAACGGATGGATCGAAGGCACCACCTGGCTCACGTTTCCCATGTCGGTCGAACCGGCCGCCCCCGGTTCCTCGCCGGCGCCCCGCTTCATGATCCGCCCGAGCGCCGCGGCATTGGCGGCAAACAGTCCGACCATGACCGGGTTGCTCACCATGTTCTCGAATGGATGACCGATCTGCTCCAGATTCCACGTGCAGCCGGTGGCCGTAGCGGCAGCTTCGAAACAGGCCATCACCCGGTCGTAGAGCTCCTCCATCCGCTCACGCGTTGCAGCCCGCACATACCAGGACGAGCGGGTGTAGCTGGGAATGATGTTGGCTGCATCCCCGCCGTGGGTGATGATCGCGTGGATCTTGTCGGTCGGGTAGAGCGCCTGACGCAGGGTCGAGACGTTGACATAAGCCTGGACGAAGGCGTCGAGAGCGTTGATGCCCAACTGGGGAGCAAGAGCGGCGTGAGAGTCCTTGCCGTGGAATTCCACGTCGATGTGGCGGACCCCCAGCACATAGGGATCTACCACATCTCGATCGGCGGGGTGCACCATCATCGAAGCAACGGCTCCGGCGAAGGCACCGGCATTGATCAGGTCGACCTTGCCACCCATCTTCTCCTCGGCCGGAGTACCGAGCACCGTCACCCTGATTCCCAGCTCATCAGCCAGAGGACCGAGGGCCACGCCGGCGCCCAGGGCGGACGTGGCAATGATGTTGTGCCCGCAGGCGTGACCAACGGTGGGAAGCGCATCCATTTCAGCACAGATGATCACCTCCGGTCCCCCGGACCCGACGCGGGCGGCAAAGGCCGTTTCCAGGCCGTAGGCCGGGTACTCGACCGCAAACCCCCGCTCGGCCAGGAAACGCGCCAGACGCGCGGAGGTGTTGTGCTCTTCGAACCCGACCTCCGGGTTTTCGTACATCCACCGATTGATTACGGCCAGTTCGCTTTCCGCCTCTGCAAGAGCCTGTTCAGCACGGGCTTTCAGATCCATGATGTCCTCATTCGAGTAGTCCTGGTGAGGCCAGACACCGTACCACCGCTGCAACGGATCCGATTGCGACCTCTAGATCCAGCACCAAACGGGGAGAATCCCGGCCCTTCCGTATCTCTCAGGTACGCTGCGGCCCGTGTTGGCCGCTCGATCCCTGCTTGCCGTGGCGCTGATGATGATGGTGGCCGCCTGCAGCACGGCAGGCGATTCCCCCACTACTCCCACAACGATCACCATCCCTATCGCCACCTCGACGACCAGCCCGATCACAACGGGGTCCACAGAACCGACCCCCGTGACGTGCGATCCTCCCTTCTTCTTGCCAACGGTCCTTCCTGAGCGAGTGATCGACGACCAACCCGACCTCTCTGCAATGCCCCTCGACCAGTTCACCCTGCAACCGGGCACGATCGTCACCGGCTGGACGGACGAGAGCGGCACTCCAGTGGTCGTGTTCGTGCGGGGAAGTCTGCCGCCCACTCGCTGGATCACCACGCCGGAGCCGGTCGAGGTACGGGGAACCGAAGGGGCCTTGGGAGATCTCGGCGAGGGGATCTGGGGAGTGGCCTGGTTCGAGGGGCCCGATCGATGCGACGAGTACTACCTGGTGCTCTATCCCCCGACCGGGCCGGAAGAGGCCAGGATGGTGGCGGAAAGCCTGACGGGAGGCGGCTAG
>Ga0209341_10000815_pt1 | contig 31733 bp, 42 predicted proteins | sample RifCSP13_2_FD_184020 | JGI IMG/M metagenome (GOLD analysis project Ga0209341, IMG submission 184020) | Soil microbial communities from Rifle, Colorado - Rifle CSP2_sed 13_2 (SPAdes) (version 2) | ecosystem: Environmental > Terrestrial > Deep subsurface > Rock core/Sediment | place: Rifle... | reverse complement strand
CCCTGACGGGGCTTGAAAATTATCTTAGGTCCCGAGCAGATAACTCCTTTGCTCCAAGAGCAGCTGACACTAGGTCGGGAGCAGACTAACTCCGCGACAAAATAAGATCAGCGAACCTGCGCGCGGTTTGCCACTGAGCGATGCAGAGCGCCTGTCTATTTCAGACTGGTCATGTCGATGACGAAGCGGTAGCGCACATCGCCCTTGATCATGCGCTCGTAGGCCTCATTGATTTTGTTGATGGGAATCACCTCGACATCTGCGGCGACACCATGCTTGGCGCAGAAATCGAGCATCTCCTGCGTCTCCCGGATACCGCCAATAAGCGAGCCAGCAAGCCTCCGGCGCTTAAAAATAAGCGCTGCCGCCGCAAGCGGAGAGGGCTCGGCCAGCCCGAGGAGCACCATGGTCCCGTCATGTTTGAGCAGGTTCAGATAGGCGTTGTAGTCGTGCTGCGCGGACACCGCGTCGATGATGAAGTTGAAGCGGTCCGCATTCTCCTTGAAGACGCTCTCGTCTTTCGTGGCGATAAAGTCGTCAGCACCGAGTCTCAGAGCATCTTCTCGCTTATTCGCGGAATGGCTGAGCACTGTGACATGAGCTCCAAACGCGTGGGCCAGCTTCACCGCCATATGGCCGAGGCCGCCCAGGCCAACCACGGCGACCTTGTCGCCGGACTTCACGCCGAAATGCTTAAGCGCAGAATAGGAGGTGATGCCGACGCAGAGCAGCGGCGCCGCCCGCTCTAGCGGGATACCTTCTGGGATTCTGAGCACGTAGTTCTCATCCACGGTGATGCGGGTCGAATAGCCGCCATAGGTCGGCGTCTTGCCGTCGCGCTCGTAGCCGCTGAAGGTGAGCGTCATCCCCTCTTCGCAATATTGCTCCTCCCCGGCGTGGCAGGCTTCGCATTGGCGGCATGAATCGACGAAACAACCGACACCGACAATGTCGCCCTCTTTCCATTTGCTCACATGGTCCCCGACTTCCACCACCCTGCCGATGATCTCGTGCCCCGGCACCAAGGGGAAAATGGAGAAGCCCAAGTCATTGCGGGCCATGTGAATATCTGAATGGCAGACACCACAATAAAGAATATCGATCAGCACATCATGGGACCGCGGCTTGCGGCGTTCGATGGTGAAGGGCGCGAGCGGCGATGTCGCCGACTGTGCTGCATAGGCCGGCGTCGTCAGACTCGCCTTGGACTCGACGACCGTGTACATGACAACTCCTTTGTTGGCGCTAGTTCTTCAGGAAAAATCTATCATGCCTATCGATCGGGGTCACGAGGTTTGCGAGGCGCCATGCTGTGGTAGCATCCAGTGCCGCAAATCCGGTCGCCGATGTCTTGCGGACGATCGGCGCATTGCGACCAAGACCGGCTCCAGCGTAGGGATTGAAGGGCGGATGCGTCATCACCACGGAGGGAGTGCGTCTGAGCGAGGAAAAGGACCAAACGCCAGATCAAACGTCGTTTGGAACGCCGGGGACGACGGAAACGGCGGGAGCACCGCGCAGTCCCTCGGAGCTTACGGGGAACCCCGCGTATGTTATCGTCCGTGCCATTCCAGAGTTCATCTGGGGAATGTTCGGCTACAATGAGGTCCACACCACTTGGCTTTGGGCAAGGATGCCCCTCAGTCGTGGACCGCAACATTTGCCGCGCGAGTCGTTGCGTCTTGCTGGCGGTCGATCCGGCATCGCCCCGTTCGCGCTGGAGCGAAGGCGAAGCGGCGCCGGTCAGACCACCCCGTAGGCCAGCATCGCGTCGGCCACCTTCTTGAAGCCGGCGAGGTTGGCGCCCCGCACATAGTCAATGTGCTCGCTGCCGCGCGTGCCGCCGTATTCGACGCATGAATCGTGGATGCGCTTCATGATGTCGATCAGCAGCTTCTGCAGCTCCTCCTCTTTCCACGAGATGCGGGCCGAGTTCTAGCTCATCTCGAGGCCGGAGATGGCAACGCCGCCGGCGTTCGCCGCCTTGCCGGGCGCGAACAGGATCTTGGCGCTTTTGAAGACGTGCGCGCCGTCGAGGTCGGTCGGCATGTTGGCTCCCTCGGCCACCGCGATGCAGCCGTTCTTGATAAGCGTCTTCGCGTCCTCGCCGTTGAGTTCATTCTGCGTCGCGCAAGGTATGGCGAGATCACATTTAAGAGCCTATCCGCGAAGTTTGGATTCATGACGAAGGGTTTGCAGCAAGCCGCCTGAGCATGATGCGGATCATGGCGAGGCGAATGAAGGCGGCAACGGTTCTGGCGTAACATTCGACTTCTCTGGCGAGACGATCCAGGCGAAGGTTCGTTCGACAATCCAACGCTTGGGCAATACCTCGAACCCAACGGCGGTAGGCGGGCGTTCGACGATCTCGATGGTCCAACGGCCGGTCTTAAAGCGGGTTCGCCCGCATCGAAGCCTTGCGGGTCGAGCGAAGCCCCCCTTTTTGCGCTCCCTTGACGCTCTGGCTGTTGATAATGGCTGTCGTCGGGCTCACTTCGCGTCCCGCCTGTTCGCGCACCGCCACATAGAGCGCGTGATGAATGCGCTCCAATGTACCGTCCCAGCTCCACAGGTCGAAATAGTCCCACACCGTGCTCTTCGGCGGTAGGTCCTTGGGCAACGCCTGCCATTGGCCGCCCATCCACAACACGTAGAAAATTCCGTTCAGCACCTCGCGCACGTCAATAATTGAACGCTTGCGTCCACCGCGCTTGGCTGGCGGGATCATGGGCTCCACAATCGCCCATTCGGCGTCGCTCAGGTCACTCGGATGACGAAGGCCGCTGCGGTCCGCAGCCAAGAAGCGGTGTTCTGGCTTCCACATCGGGCGCCCCCTCGCGAATCAAACGCCCATCAATGAATCACAACCGATTCATCGGACTCAACAACTTTGCGGATCCGGCTCTTAAAGCAAAACAAAATCAGCTAGATGCTTTTCCAAGCTGCTTAATTTCCCTAGATTTGAAGAAAGTCGGTCTAAGAGTTTCTTCATTCATAAGAAGCTCTTCTAACGTAACTGTTCCATCTTCTTCCTTAATATTGAAGACAAAATCATTGCCATCGTATTTTCGCTCGGTGATATTTGCAACTTCCGCTATAAATACGTCGAGAGGGATCTTCTTATATTCACCAAGCTGTTCTGCTGCCATTCCCTTCTCTGTTGCGATAGTGTCAGGATAAAGGCCAATACGATCAGTAGTGCGACCAGTACCTTTGTCTTGCTGCTTCATTGCTTGAATGTAGGCAAGCAAGCCTGCTTTGCTAGCCTGATAAGCAGCTCCACCATCCCAAGCGTATAACGAAGATATAGATGCAAGATAGATTATTCTATTAGGATTCTTGTTCTGCTTAAGCAGTTCCTGATCAGTCAACATCGTACTTGTAAGATTGACATCAATAACACTCTTTACACGTTCAGGCTTTGAATCCTCAAGGCGTTCAGCATCAAGCATGCCTTGAGCATAAATCAAACAACTTACGCCATTCTGCCCAGAATACTGGACGGTCTTTTTTCTGCCTTCTTCAGTTGCTAGGTCTGCAACAAGAAAGTCATTAATGTAGCCTTTTTCCTGCATTGACTTCAAAACTTGTTCTTTGCGGCCAATACCATAAACTTCATGCTTTCTCTTGCTAAGCTCTTCAGATAGCCTTCCTCCGATTCCGCTTGTTGCTCCGATAATTAGTATTCTTTCCATTTTTTACCTCATGCTATCGTCTACATCGCCAACATAATCAGTAAATGCAGCAAATACTTCCCTCAAGTTTGTGCTTGAAGCTTTGCTAACTTCTGTCTCAAGGCTCTGCATGCCTTGACGATCAATAGTGCTGAACACAAGACCTCCATTGGGAATCATTCCAACAAGGGCATAGCCTCTTTCGGTCAGGTCACGCACTTTTTCTGTATCATTAAAATCAACAGTTAATTCATACTCATAAATATCAGAATGTGTAGTAGGTTTGACATCAATGCCTTTGACTACGCAATCCATATCATTTGCGTCACAGAGTTTTTGTGCATATTTCTCTGCTAACTTGGGAACATAAATCACTCCTGGATGTTCAAATTCGTATATCCTTCCACCCAAAATTCCAGGTAGTAGTGCATCTCCTTGGCTTGTAGTGTATCTTGAGCTCAGAAAGCCCATAGGGCGAGTATCAAACTGTTCCCAAATGCCATAGATTTTGCCTACTGCAAGTGTTGAAACAAATTCTGTCATGAAATTGAGCTTCTCATCATTTAATCGTTTCAGGTAAGCTGCATAAATTTTCTTTCCAAGGCCCTTTCCTTTTTCAACAACAAGCGTGTAATTATTCCAGATGTTTTTATCAGGACCTAGGTTTGAATCAGGACCAACCGACCAGTCCACAAATGCGCTGATTTGTCCATTATTCTTGACAAGCGAAATGTCAGTGTTTGGCTTTTCAATTCGCGCTTTTGTATAAATAGGATCATAAAGCTCATACAGAGAGTTTTCTGTCTCATAAAAGTCGCCTCGCTCATCTATATGCTTCATGAGCTCAGCTATAACAGGCGCATCCTTAGCAGTAGCCTTTGTAAGCTCTGGAAACTCAAGGACGGCCTTCTGGTGAAGCTCTTCTAGACGAACATCCAGTTCTCTGAGTTTTGGTGTTTTTGCCATATTAGGTCCGGACTCATTCAGATCCAAAAGCGATGATGGTTGCGAGTGCGACGGCTGCCAAGAAATTTACGGCGAGCTTGTCGTAGCGGGTGCGATACGCCGGAAGTCCTTCAATCGGCAGAAGGCAGCTTCAATGCGCCAGCGATCCTTGTAGCGGTTCGCATCGTATCGGATGGTGCGCTTGCGATTGATCCTGCCGGGAATGATCGGTTTGACTCCGTCAGCTCTGAGTCTCTTGCGCAAGGCATTAGCGTCATAACCCTTGTCAGCAATGAGCCGTCGAAAGGGTTTCACCACGGAGAGAAGGTCATTTGCGGCACGAACGTCACTGACGTTGCCTGCGCTCAAGCTGATGACCGCAGGACGGCCTAATAGGTCTGTCGGCACATGGATTTTGTAGTTTGCCCGCCACGAGATGGGCCCATGGCTTGGGCCTTCGCCCCCCTTTTCCGCCGTGCGCCGAGCGGTGGGTTATCACATAGGTGGAGTCGACAGCCATGCTCTGGGTCAACATGCCGGTTGAGACCAAGGCTTGCAAGAATGCCGAGCCACAGTTGGCGCCGGGACCATCGGTTGAAGCGATTGTAAATGGTGGTGTGTGGACCATAGTCCTGCGGACAATCCCGCCACCGGCAATCGGTCTTAAGAACATGCATGATGCCGCTGATCACCCGGCGATCATCCACTCGTCGTGCTGCTTGCTGTCGGCGACTCCACCATATCGGCGCAGCGATCGCGAATACCATCCATTATATCGCTGAGCATCTTCTGCAGCTCGGCTTCCTTCCAAGGAATGCGCGCAGAATTCTGGCTCATCCTCCAGACCCGACACGGCGACACCACCCGCGTTGGCGGCCTCTCTTGGCGGAGCTTGTCATTCCGTCTGCAGCGTCAGCCCTCGATCCTCAGATTCACGCGGCTTAGACGACATCAACACCAAAAACTGGGAGAAATGATCTAAGAATTCTTGGCGGGACAAGCGGCTATCAGCATTGCGATCGGCGAACTTCCAGAACGCCTGAGCGTCCTCGTCGCTGTAACCCATCGCCTGGAACTTGGCGTCAATTTCCTGCCGATCGAGTGTGCCGTCGGCGTTGGTGTCCATGTTTTCGAACACCTGCAACAGAGCATCCCCGGACAGCGCTTTGGATAGCGCCAATCGTAGTTCTTCTTCGACAATGTCCAAAAACGATCCCTTAGCGGTTTCTGTCAACCACGGATCCATCACCGTCGATCGCAACACGGTGACGGTATCCCCCGGAGAATCTCCCACCCCCAACCGTTGCTTGTAGGCTTGGATAAACTCGTTGCCGTAGTCCTGGCTGGCTAAATCCGTACTGCTGAGCATCAACCGACACCCGGAGATGTCTTCCCCGGGTTTGATGCTCAACACATCGTACAATCTGCAGTTGAGGCGGTTGGCGCGAGCTAGATCGGTGTTGAGCCGGCCGTCGAGATCGCGGAAGTTGAAGGCGTACGCCAAAATGTTTTGGTCGGGACCCAATTCCTGCAACAGGGATAACGCCTCGGGGTCGGCTAAAATTTCCTCGTTGCTGCGGCGATCGATGCGTTCTCGGATAAATTGCAATTGCGCGGTCGCATCTTCTCCGTTGCGCTCGGCGGGCAACCGGGGCACCGGTACCACCACCACAAAGCGGAAGGCCATAGACACCAACCGGCAGTACAGCCGCTTGCAACTGAACATCGCCTGGCCAAGAATGCGGCCGTAACCGCTTTTGGTAGGACGAATGACTTTGTGACTCAGATACACCGCTGCCACCGCCGCCCCGGGCTTGGAACCTTCGATGCCGTAAATCCCCATCGTCGTTTCGGCATCTCCGTGTGCGATCACCGGGCACGTGAAGGTCACCATGTCCCGCATGGCTCTGTTGCGATAGCACAGCGCGCCCGCTGGATAGGGAATGTAGCCGGATTTGTGGGGATCCACGGTGATGGAATCGGTATATTGCAAAGCTTCGAACTGTTGAGTGACGTAGGAACTCAAGGGAACCGTGGCGATCGGCTTTGCAGGAGGGGGTGTTCCCGGTTCGTCTTCCCGAATTAACGAGGCTAGATACCCACCCCAGGCGGCGTCAGCGTGGATAAAGAAGTCCAGTCCCCGGGCCCGAAAGCGATTGCGCAGCGCCAACAAGTCCACCAGCGGGTCGACGGCACTTTCCTCGGTGCTGCCGATAACGGACACCGCGGCGAACACTGGTTGGCGGCGTTGCAAACATCTTTCCAAGGCGGTTTCCAAGGCCGCCATGTTCGCGCGGGCGTCGCGATCGGTGGGAAGGTTGAGAAGGCTGGCCGCCCCAAGCCCTAAAACAGCGGCGGCTTTCGGAAACGAGTAATGCCTGGTGCCGGGGACGAACAACACGGGCATGTGGGACAACTCCCCCAGGAAACGGCGGCAGAATTCCCCAAAACCCACATGTTGCAGGTCGTATCCTTTCAGAGCCGCGGTGAGTGTATCGCCATTGATGTGGCATTCGCGATCGAGGCGACCCGGCAACGCCAAGATATCATCCGCCTTCAGGTTTAACAGTTCCCACAGATCCAGCTCTAGAAATGGTTTCACCGCACCAGTAGGCAGAGGAATCGTAATGTTTCGGGCTGCGGCCAGCGTATCTTCTCCCCGCACTGCTGCCTGCAACGCCACGGGATAGAATTTGAGGTTGCGCGCTACCCACATCGCTTCAATGTTGGCAACGGTGCCGCCGCAGGTGATATGCCCCCAGGGCCGCAGGGCTCCCTCGGCCATCGCCGCCTCATCGGGAATGGCATACCCCAACATCCGACAGAGGTCGTCCCCCACCCACTTTTCCAGCAATGTGGTGGCTGTAGAGGCTTCGAAGGTTATGTTGTTGGGATTGTAGAGCATGGTGGCGAAGTAACCCACCAAGGCCGGCAGGGTGCTTTCGTAAATCATATGACCCTGATAGCGCATGCTGAAAAAGGGCACGGATTTTTTCAGAAACGCCAGCAACGATCGGTAGCTATCCCGCAGGGTGTCGATGGCGGCCGTATATTCCGGCGATCGCTTGATGGTTTCGTTGATGTGGCTAGGATCGGTGGGGAAGAAGTTGCGCCGCCAAAAGGCTTGGTCGCGAATGGCTTCCACAATTAACCGCTCAAATTCGTCGGCGTTCTCGGCTTTTTCGCCTAAAAACCAGGCTTCGAGCGAACTAGGACTACCCCCTTGCAGCTGCAATCCCGTTCCGAAACGAAACAGTTCGTCGATGCCGGACTGACCAATATTGTTGCTGTTCATACACTGTACGAGTAACCCGACGAAATGCTCGTTAGGCTGCTTCCTTCCGGACCTGTTGGCGAGGGCGGCGCCTGCCGGCAACCCTCCTAATCAGTATATCGAAAATAGCAGCCCTCTTGGCAACCCAAAAACCTTAGCCCTTGGGACCCTTCAATTCGGCGCGGAAGGGACTCGCAGGATAGGCGCCGAGAATCGTCACCTCGCTCGAAAAGAAGTGCAGCTCCTCCATGGCGAGCTTGACCCGCCGCTCGTCGGGGTGGCCCTCGATATCGGCGTAGAACATAGTGGCGTTGAACGAGGCTTCGAATTGGTAGGACTCGAGTTTCGTCATGTTGACGCCATTGGTGGCGAAACCGCCAAGCGCCTTATAGAGCGCTGCCGGTACGTTGCGCACCCTGAAGACGACCGTGGTGATGATGGGGCCTTCGCCGGGACGCGTTCGTTCAGGCTTGGCGGCAAGCACGACGAAACGCGTGGTGTTGTACTCGGCGTCCTCGATATCGACCTTGGCCACCTTGAGCCCATAGACCTCGGCGGCGAGCTTGGACGCGATCACCGCAGCCGTGCGGTCTCCGGAGTCGCGCAACTGGCGGGCGGCGCCTGCCGTGTCGGCCTCCGCCACCGGCTTCAATTTCAGCGCGCGGAGCGCCTTGCGGCATTGGCCGAGCGCCATGATGTGGCCGTGCACCGTCTCAAGGTCGGAAAGCTTGACGCCGGGAAGGGTCAGCAACTGGTGACGCATCCGCTCGAAATGCTCGGCGACGATATAGAGCCCGGAATGCGGCAGGAGATGATGGATGTCGACGACGCGCCCCGTCACGGAATTCTCGATGGGGATCATGGCGAGCTTGGCCGCGCCGCTCTTCGCCGCGGCGAGCGCGTCCTCGAAGGTGGGACAGGCGAGCGCCTCTATGCGCGGATAGGCGTTGCGCGCGGCAAGGTGCGAATTGGCGCCCGGCTCGCCCTGGAAGGCGATTTTGTTGCTGCGCGATTTTGCCATGGTCTAAACCGACGTCCCCCAGATGAACTCTGGAACGGCGCGGACGATAGCAGACGGCGGGGTTCTCCGTAAGTCACAGGCGGGCTGCGCAGTGCTCCCGGCGTTTCGATCGTCGTCGGCGTGCTGTCTCCAGGAGATTAGGCTATCTCCAGATTGGCGGCATAGCGTCCCAAACGACGTTTGAATCCGCCTATTTGGCCATTTTCCTCGTCATTCGCACACACTCCCTCCGTCGTGATGACGCATCTGACCGTCCCAGTCCTACGCTGGGTGCGCTGGCGGCTGATCGATCTAGTGGATCGACTCTAACTTTTGCTTCCCCCGCTGGACAGCGGCGATGATGCGATTGGGGTCGGCGGTCCAGACGAATGGCTTGGGGTCGGCATTGTTTTCCTCGACGAAGCGGTTGATGGCGGCTTGAAGGTCGACAATAGAGCGGAAGACGCCGCGTTTGAGGCGCCGTCTGGTGAGCTTGGCGAAGAAGCCCTCGACCGCGTTTAGCCATGAAGCCGAGGTCGGAGTGAAGTGGAAGGTCCAGCGGGGATGGCTGGCGAGCCAGGCGCGGACCTTTGGATGCTTGTGCGTGGCGTAATTGTCGAGGATGGCGTGGATCAGCTTGCCGGCCGGCACTTCCGCCTCGACGGCATTGAGGAAGCGGATGAACTCCTGATGGCGATGGCGCTGCAGCGCCACACCACCGGCTTCGACTTTCCCGACCGGCGCATCACCTCGAAGGTGCCGCAGCCGTCGGCGGTGGCGAGAACGATGTTGGCGCGCCAGACATGCTTCTGCGGCGCGCTGCGGTCCGCGACGATCGCCTCAAGCCGACGGCGATCTTCCGGTGTGACGTTGACGACAATCCCTGCTCTCATGCCGAGAGCTTGCACTGCTTCGACCGATTTGGGAATCGTCCGAAGGAATCACACCACTAGCGCAGTGGCTGTGGTTCATAATCAAAGCGACTTGGTATAAGGCGGGACGACCTTACGGTGTTGGGTTTTGTGCCGCTTGGGGAAGGAGGTACCCATGCTCGCGCGCGAACTGCTTGACCCACCGAAGCGGTGCTGAGCGGCATCGGCGAGGCCATCAAGCAGAAGCTCGTCATCGACGACGCCGTCACCAAGACGCTGCGCGGCGTGTTCGCCGTATTCGTCGAGCAGATGCAGAATATGATCCGCTACTCAGCCGAGATGACGATGCGCAACGCCACCAAGCCGCCGCCACCCTCCGATGCCGAGGTGCTCAGGGAAATCCGCTACGGCATCCTGACCATCGGCCGGGAGAATGGCGACTATGTCGTCCATACCGGCAACCTCATTCAACGCTCCGACGTCGAGGGCTGCGGGAGCGCTTAGCCAAGATCCGCGACATGAACAAGGAGGAGCTCCGCGCCGTGCGCAAGGATCGGCTCCGGAGTGGCCCCGAAGAAGGCAGCAAAGGTGGCGAGCTCGGCTTGATGGAAATCGCGCGCCGCGCGTCCAAGCCGATCGAGTTCGATTTGTTCTGGTCAGGCGGACAAATTGTGGTTCTAAATTGGTGTCGGGGCTCTGTCTTTTTGCAGCACCCAAGACAACCACAGGGAGGAAGCCATGCCATTTTATCTCATGCGGTCCGCTTATAGCGGTCCAGGCGCCGCCAGTCTCGTCCAGCACCCGCAACGCCGCGAGGAAGCGCTGCGTAAGACCTGTGAGGCGCTCGGCGGCAAGATGCTTCATTTCTTCTTTAGCTTCGGCGAGTATGACGCGATGCTGCTCACTGAGTTGCCCGACAATAAGGCCGCTGCGGCATTGTCGCTGTCGGCGGAAGCTTCCGGCGCAGTGAGGATGGTTCACACCACGGTTCTGCTCACCGTTGACGAAGCGATGGAAGCGATGAAGGAGGCGCAAACCGACAAGTACACGCCGCCTCGATGAAGGAGGCAGAGACGATCGAGAGCTGAAGGTTTCTGCTGCACACCGAAAAGCGGCAAGTTGAGCTATGCCTCACTAATGCAGCCCAACTAGGCCACTTTCGGCAAGCCGCTCGTGGATGCTGCTAAGCACAAGCGGCTTCCATCTCGCGGATCGTCAAGGCGAGAGCCACGCTGGAGGCAGCAAACCTGGTCCTGCGGCAACCGGTCAATGTGCTTCTGGGACACGTGAAGCTCACGGCGGACATGCTCGATGCAGGCACGGGCGGCGTGCGGGGCTTAGAAGGTGTGCTGCGCAGCCCTGGCGCGGATCCGTTGGCAGCCTCTTGCAGGATCAGCTTGTCCAGCGTCAGGTCGGAGACCGCCTTGCGCAGCCGCCTATTCTCAATCTCCAAATCCTTCAGCCGCTTAACCTGATCCGACTTGAGACCACCATACTCCTGTCGCCAGCGGTAATACGTGGCCTCCGTGACGCCGATCGAGCGGATCGCCTCCGCAACCGGTGTTCCCCGCGCTGTTAACACATCAACCTGGCGCAGCTTGGCGATAATCTCTTTAGGCTTGTGTCTCTTCCTTCCCATTCCAGGTCCTCCTCAGGCCAAAAGCCATACTCCGAGTCGGACCACTTCAGTGGAGGCGGATCAGGGAATCCCTCTGTCGGGGGTCGAAGGCGAAGCCGGGCCCTTCGGCAGAACGGGCATGATGCCGCGGCATAGAGGATGACGAGAGGCTGCGTCCAACGAGCTCCCGCGCTTCCTGGATATCACGAGGATTGGAGTGGGTGATGCGAACCGTGTTTGGCTACGTACCCGGAAGATCGAGTCCATGTCTTTCCCATAGGGTCCGGCCGCGTAGAGATGGCCGTCGACCGTATCGGATTTAGTCGGGCCAATTTCTCCGAGGTCGAGGCGAAGATCCGAAAGGCTACGTGCCAGTTAGGTGCTAAGAAAAAGGATTTAGCTCTGGGGCGTTCTGCGTTACAACTTTCGCCCAACGCCAGGCTCTACCATGGTGCAAGCGCATTCCATACCCTCTCGGTACGCTCTGACTGGCATTGCAATATTCGCGGGCCTCAAACCGGCTACCGTGGAACGGATTCGTCGAGGCTGTTCTTGGCAGCGCTTTGAATCGGGGCAGCAGATCGTTGACTATCTCGATTCCAGCGACGATGTGTTTTTCATCACTGAAGGAAAAGTTCGCGTCACAATCTACTCCCATGACGGAAAGGTCGTCAGTTTTGGCGAGCTGGGTCCTGGTGAAGTGTTCGGCGAGTATGCCGCTATCGATCACTGTGCCCGATCCGCCGGCGTTGAAGCGATAACGAGTTGCGTCATTGCCTCGATGCCCGCTTCTGCATTCAGAGCGCTGTTGCAGACTACACCCTCAGTAACATGGGCAGTTCTTGAGCAACTCGTGAGGAGAACCCGCAATGTTACCAATCGCGTGTACGAGCTTAGCACGCTGCATGTGGACAAGCGCATTCAAGCCGAGGTGTTGCGACTGGCTGATCTGGCGCAGCGGGAGGGTAGAGGTGCACGCATCGTGCCGGCTCCCACCCATGTTGAGATCGCAAGCCGCGTCGGCACGCATCGTGAGGCAGTCACCCGGGAACTAAATCGTTTAATCCGAATCGGTATGCTTGAGCGTAGCGGCAATGCACTATTGGTCAGGGATATGCCTGCCCTGGCTAAGATGGTCCACGAGGCCACTGGTGAGTAGCCGGTTCTTCCGCCGCGCGGTGTATCATGTTTCGCGGCACTTTGGCCGACGCGATGACGCAGTCCGGGATCAGCTGTGGTATGAGCGCGGTGCAGCCTTCTTTTGCATCGCTGCTAAGTTAGAGTCCGATTGGTTGATTAGAAGCCGTAGCGTGTTCTCCAATTTTGCCAATTGGATGAACAAATCGTTCTCCCGATTAACCCCAGATGGGGACATCGGGTACTTGAAATAGAGTGACAGCCAATCCTGAATTCCCTTCATTTTAGCTCGGTGAGCGAGGTCGATGAATAACCCAAGATCTAGAACCAAGGGGGCGGCTAGAATGGAATCTCGACAGAGGAAATTCACTTTGATCTGCATGGGATAATTGAGCCAGCCGGTGATGTCGATATTATCCCAACTCTCTTTGTTGTCGCCACGTGGGGGGTAATAATTGATCCGCACCATGTGATGGAAATCGCCGTAGAGCTCCGGGTACAACTCAGGCTCGAGGATTTGCTTGAGTGACGAGAGCTTGGTTAGTTCCTTGGGTTTGAAAGACCTTGGATCATCGAGGATCTCGCCGTCGCGATTGCCCAGGATGTTGCTGGAGAACCACCCCCTCAATCCCAAAAGGCGCGCCTTTAATCCCGGAGCCAGCACCGTCTTGATAAGACTCTGTCCGGTCTTAAGGTCCTTCCCCGCAATGGGGACCCCGTTCGCCTCTGCGAGCTGCATGAGTGCTGGGATATCCACGGACAGATTGGGTGTGCTGTTGATAAAGGGGACGTGACATTTCAAGGCGGCGTATGCGTAGATCATACTCGGGGCAATGCCCGGATCGTTCGTTCGGAGTCCTTCTTCGAACTCTTTGATTTCCTGATGAACTGCCGCTCTCTCCATAAAGACTTCCGTGGAGCCGCACCAGATCATGACAACTCGATCGACGCGGCTGTCACTTCGGAATCGCTCGATGTCCTCCATCAGGTGTTGAGCCAAATCAGCCTTGCTCTTTGCCGACTTGATGTTTGCGCCGCCGCGCAATCCGGGCACGTAGGCAGGGTCGAAAACTGCCGGCATCGGTCGGATCTCCTGAAGAAAGTTCCTCACCGAATCCAGATGAATCTTCTCTAGCACTCCCGCCTTCAAGGCGGCGGCGTAGCAATCGTCGGGAAAGACATCCCATCCCCCGAATACCAAATCGGATAGGCTAGCGAGGGGGACGAAATCACGAATTTTTAGAACTCGTTGCGTCGTGTCATTTCCCAACCGGATCCTACCCAGCTGTGTCATGGATCCGACCGGCACCCCCAACCCTCTCCTCACCAATTCGACGCCGGCGATACAAGTCGTTGCTACCGCACCCATTCCTGGCAGGAGCACGCCCAGCCTACCCGATGCTGGAGCAACATTTTTTTTGCGATTCATTTATGTCGCCTTGGACGAAATCAGGCGACGCAGAGGCGTTGCAACCATCTTCACGATCAGAAGGACGTTTCCATCGGTCCAGCGGATCTGGCCGGGGTCTGAGAAGTCGCGCATGATGTTTTCTCGAAACTCCGATATGCACTCTTCGAGTTGCTCCTTTTTGTAGAGGCTGAAGGTCGAGTAATGACCGGCCCTCGCCTTCTCGATGAGCTCCTCCAGCGAGCTCACGCGGTCGAATTGGAACAGTTTGATCGTATCGAGCGCCAAGCCGGGGATGCTCCGAATCACCGCTTCGATGCCGTCGAGCGAGTAGAGACGCCGCTCCACCGTATTGAAATCTGGGAAGTACTTTCCCCAAATGCCGGTCGAGTTCTGAGATGGAAGGCGGGTATAAATACAAAGCGTACCGTCCCCTTTCAGGACACGTCGAGTCTCCCGCAAGAAGGCGGGCACGATGAAATGGTGAATGGCATTGAAGGTGAACACCGCGTCGACGGAGTTCGAGTCGAGGGGAAACTCGGCCGCGTCCGCAGTAACGGCCTTGAAGCGATCGATATTGGCACCACGCAAGAGACGCGAAGTCTCGGCGATCATATTACTGTTCCGATCGAGGCAGGTCAGATGGAGTTGCGGCATCATCCGCAGGAGGAGAAGGGCGTACCGGCCAGGACCGCAGCCAACGTCGAGGGCCTCGCAACGCTCGTATTTGGAGAACAGATTTCGGATATGCGCAATTGGTTCGTGATCGGTCCTACGGATGTCGTTGTACTTCTCTGCTACCTTTGAGAAATGCTCGTCCATGTCATTCATGTTGAGCCATCCCCAATGCGTTAGCCTTTTCACTACAGGATAGAAAGCTTTGCGTTACCCCAGCGCCCACTATCTGACAATACTGTGCCGGATCGTTGGAGGGTCAAGGGCAAGAAGTCTAAAGCTAGACCACTGACCATCTCGCGGCGCAACAACAACGAAATCAATCGCCCCGCTCAAGGGAAATGGGAGGAAATTTGGCGGTTCGATGCTGGTCTCAGCCGTTTTGGTCGAGGTCGTTCTTGACGCGAGTGGGTGGCCTTCGGCCAGTTCGGCCGTAGCGGGGTCATTAGGGCTGAATACGGAGTAATCCTGACGACATGCCACCCACGCCCACTCTCTTGAGATACGTTTACCCACGCCGAGTGAGCGTATAGAGCACCAACCACGTATCCTCGACCGTCCGTTCGTCGGTGACAAGCGCGAGAACCCGATCATAAGAGTCGACCCAAAGGAACGTAGAATTCGCGAAAGGTGGCCACCCGCCAATCGTCATGTGCCGAGAGGACGGCCAGCGCAGTGACGTGTGCATCTTCCAGCTAGTGATATCGAATATGTCGAGGCCGAAGTACTCCCTCCCACCGGCTGTAACTCCGGTCGACAACATTATCGTTCCCTTATTATCCGCCCACGCGATCTCAGCACCCTTGGGGGTGCCTCTGACGTTGTTGAGGATATTCATGTTTACGTTCAGCAACTGAGCGTCCTGATGCTCCATGTTGTCGGAACATGGAGTGGGGCGCTTGCTCTTTATGTTCCCCTTCAGATCCGTGCAGTAATAGTGGCGACAACCCCAATTTCCCAAGAAGATTTCGCCTTCATCGAGATTTGGGACGACCAAACCGACGTGATCCTGGATCTGGAATAGCTTCTCGTACGTCCAGTCCTTCACGTTGAATCTGATAATCGTGGCAGAAGTTTCTGGCCCGTAACCCGAGATAGCCATGAACATCGTCCCGTCGATGAGCACCATCCCACTCGGATGGTATTCGTCTTCGTTGTCGCTCCTGAGGTTGACCGATCGGATCGTCTGCCCCTCGATATTGCACTCGAAGAGATGTGCCCTTCCTTTGCCCCAGTATTCACGTGACTTGTCTCGCTCCTCGATGATTTCCACCGTGGTGATGTAAATAAGACCGGTGACGACGTCGACCTCCATGCCCTGCGGATGAATTCTAAAATGAGGACGTGTGTCGTCGGCCTCAAGCAAGCGCAACTGCGTCTGGGCGATTTCAACGATGTCGACTTCGCCGGTAGCGAAGTTCAGGAGCTTCTCTACGAGCCGACGTGATGCGGCCCGCTCGTGTCCAAGGGATATCAGATCGCTAATTACCTCGCGGAGATTCGTCGGAGGTTTCTCCGCATCGCCAATCGGGAAAGTCAGAGCGGACGTGTTAGTAACCACGACGGTCTCCCGGGTTTCAAGAATCTTTGCCAGCCGGCGTTATCCCTGATGGGCTCGTTAGTGACGGAGCTAAAAATCTCTTTTATCTATCTTGGCCATCTCGGTAGTAGAAGGCAATTAAGTTCTATAAGGGCCACCCGCGTAATCCATCCTCTTGAGGATGATTCGACGAGGGTCACCAGGCACCGTGAAGAGAGCTAACCTAAGTCTATGATTTATCTACACTTTAAGTGTTGAACTCGTGGTGTTCGCCACATCGTGGATCTGGGCGAAGGCGCTACAAGTCGCTCAAGCTCAAGATGATCTTGGGCGCGACTCCAGAAGGAGGTCCACGATGTTCCCGCTCTCTCGCCATTTCTTGAAATGCGCTGCGGCTGGCGTCGCTCTCAGCGCTGCCACCACGCCTATCTGCGCCGATGAGACGGTGCAAAAGAATCTGCGACCGCACGAGCCAATTCTGACGACAATCGGAGCAAATCGGGTAATCGCCTTCTATGTTCCTGGCTCCGGGAACTGCAATGTTCAGGCGGTGATTTGGAATGCTGACGATGCGGAAGCAACCAGCGCGGCCGGCATTCGGATCAGCCTCAATCCCGGCCAGACTGCATATATCGACAGCCCCCAGAACAATTCACTCTCACTCCGTTGTGATGGCGAGGCTCAGGTGGTCGCCGCTGTCGATGCCACCCAGCTTGCGTCCCAGTGATGCGGCGATTGCTGCAACGTCGCTGTGCTGGGCGTGAAAACGGTCACGCGAGGCCTCAAAGCGGGTTTCCGTGGCCAGCAGTGGTCGGGGCAGTGCCATGCCCCGACCGCTGCTGCGTTCCAACCGCTGACCCTCCCAGGAAGTAGCACTGTGATCCAGTGTTGCTCAGATCGGGAGCAGCAGATCACTACCGACAAGCCCCGTACGGAGCGGTAGCCTAAATCATTGGCCACGTTAAACTCAATTCGAAGGCTCTGAATCCTCCCTTTTACCTTTCGCTAGCTCCGTCTCACCGGCATCCGGCACTATCACCTCAGGACCTTCGCCGACCATATCGGGCTCAGCGATGACGGTCCCACGATCGGGGTAAATGTCAGCGCCCGCTTGGTCATCGAGCTGAAAATCGGGGCGGTCGTCGCCATGCTGCCAGCGGCGAGCTAGAAGTCGAACCCCGCATGGAGCCGGCCATGCTTCATTCCTCAGTGGGGTGAAGGTTTCAGGCTAATGCGTGATATTGTTCTCGTGCGTTGCCGCAAGCCTCTCCTTCCGCGAGGTGCGGCAGCTCGGAGCGAGCGCCGGGCCAGCGGTGACCTCGGCGCTCCTCTTTCCTCAGTCATGCGCCACGGGGGGCTTCCGTTGATAATTGCTAAGGAGACGCCAGCGCGGGCGGGGCTGTGGTAAGAGATCCTCGGTCAATGCAGAGCGTCCTCCTGCCTTGGCAAGTCGTGGCGGTCGGAGCTACATCTCCCCCGGCCGCTGCGCGTAATATTTGCTATCAGCCGCTTGTCGAGAAACTTGCCGCCGGAATTGCAACCGCGGCAGGGGCAGAGCAACTATTGAGTTCGTAGAAGGCCATTCAGGCGCGGCCCAAATATACTTTGCATGGGGTTGTTTTGCCGAACCAACCCTGCGTTTCGAGATCAATCAGCCTACTTAGATACGGGCGTGACTTGCGCCCGGCGGCAGCACGCCCTTCAAATCGTAGGTCAGGCCGTCGGGCGCGAGCAAAGCCTTGATGCCGGCCTCGCCTAGTTGCAGGATCGGATTGTGCTTCACGGCGAGAATGATCGCGTCGAGAGGGCGGAGGTGGTCGCGGCCCTCGAGGCGATCCTCGCCCGGCTCAAGGACTAGCCTCACAAGAACCAGATCCAAGTGACCAGCGCGAACAGCGGCAGAAGAATCCCGCCCGACCACAGCATGTAGCCGATGAAGCTCGGCATCTTGATCCTGTGTTCCTCGCAGATCGACCGAACCATGAAATTGGGGGCATTGCCGATATAGGTCATGGCGCCCATGAACACGGCCCCTGAGGAGATGGCGAGCAGCGTCAGCTCAAGCGGGCCCATCAGCTCTTTCGCGTCGCCGCCGGCGAGATTGAAGAACACCAGATAGGTCGGGGCGTTGTCGAGGAAGCTCGAGAGCCCGCCGGTCAGCCAGAAATAGGCGGCCTCGACCGGCTTTCCCTCAGGTGTTGAAACGAGGCTGAGAAGAGGAGCGAAGGAGCCTTCGCTGCCGGCCTTGAGCAAAGCGAGCATCGGGATCATGGTGATGAAGATAGCGGCGAACAGTATTGCCACCTCCTGCATCGGCGTCCAGGTAAACGCATTCTCCACACGCACCGGACGCGGCGTCGTCCACCAGGAGAGAAGGCTTATGGCGACGAGGACGACGTCGCGGATCAAGCCGTTGACCGGCATCTCGAGCCCAAGGCCCACCGGGATCGTGGCGTCACGGTTCCAGATCCCGCTCATAAGCACCGTCAACGCGATGGCCATGAGATAGAGCACGTTGTGCAAGCCCTCGATTTCGATGTGGCGCGGCACGCGGCTCTTGCTCTTGATCTCGGGCGACTCTCGATTCCAGGCGAGACGATCGATAAGATAGAAGAGCGCGAGCAGGATCAAGCTCATGAACAGCATGGGCAGCAGCATCGCCTCCAGCGTCCAGAGAAAGTCGACGCCTTTGAGGAAGCCGAGAAAGAGCGGCGGGTCGCCGAGCGGCGTGAGCGAGCCGCCGATATTGGAGACGAGGAAGAGGAAGAACACGAAGACATGGATGTGGTAATGGCGGTCCTGGTTCGCCCTGATGATTGGCCGGATCAGCACCATGGACGCACCGGTCGTGCCGAGGAAGCTTGCCGACAGGGTGCCGAAGGCGAGGATCGCCGTGTTGGTGGCCGGCGTGCCCACGAGATTGCCGCTGACGCGGATGCCGCCCGCCACCACGAATAGCGCGAACAGTAGGATGATGAAGGGCAAATAGTCGAGCAGGAATGTGTGCACGATCTCCGTCGTCGCCGTCCAGAAACCGGTGACCACGGCGCAAGGGATGATCAAGGCCAGAGCCCAGAAGACGGCGACCTTACCGAAATGATGCTCCCAGAACCGCGGTGCCAGGAGCGGCAGAAAGGCGATGGAGAGGAGCAGGCCGGCGAAGGGGATCGACCAAGCGAGGCTTGCGCCCGCGCCGTCGAAATGCACGGACGTTGCCGACGCGATGCTCCCTTCCGCCAAAACGACCCCCAAGGCTCGAATCTAGGTGGAGAGGTTCTAGCGTCCCGTTAGGCGTAACGCCAGCATGGTTGGATTATCGGCCTTCCACGGCGCGTCAGCGCGGCGGCGGCACGTCGTCATTGGCCGGAAGGCGGCGCGCGCTCTCTCGGAGCGCCTCTTTCAACGAGGCCGGACGCTGATATTTGCCGAGCAAATCGGCAAAGGCTTCGTCGGCAAGCTCCTGCACGCTTCGGCCGCTGTCTTTCGCCAGCAAGTCGAGCGCAAGCCAGATTTCAGGCGCAAACTCGATCAGCTTGCGCTTGACGTAACTCGTGTGTGGGCGAGCGAACATGGCGCTGAGCATAACCGATTCGGCCCCGTTCTAGGCAAAAGCTCGCCAAGCCGTGGCTGGCCGAGGGCAGAGGCTCCGGCCGCTACTCTTGCCGGGCCCCTGGCACGATGACCCTGAGCGCGCCGGGGCGGGAGCGATAGTGAAGGGGGGTGTGCATGACCCTCACCTCGCCGTCGAGTGCCACCGGCAGCCGGCTCGTCTTGGCGCTGATCTCGGCCTCCGCAAGCTGAAACGTATCGAGGTCGCGGGCCTGATCCATGCGGCCGAAGCACAGCCGGCAGACCATCCAGAAGAATTCCAGCGGCTCGCGCGGTTTCACCACATAGAACCAGAGCTTGCCCGAATCGAGGCGCTGGCGCCGCCTGACGGTGAAGAGCTCCATGCCATATTCGTTGTTGCCGACGAACAGGCAGGGCGTGCGGTAAGGCCGCGCGAAGCCTTCGGCCGAGATGCGCAAGCGCCGCCGCGGAAAGTGGCGCATCATGCGGAAGAAAGCCGGCACCATGGCCATCCATTTGGCGAGCTTGTGGGTTGCTCTCCGCCGCTCGCGGTCGATGACCATGTAAGGATAGATGCCGATGGACGAGTTGTTGATGAAGGTCTCGCCGTTGACCTCGGCGAGATCGACGACGCGTGTGCGTCCGGCGGCGATCGTTGCCGCCGCTTCCTCGACCTGCAAGGGGATGCCGAGATCCTTGGCGAAATGATTGAGCGTGCCAAGGGGGATCGCGCCGAGCGGGACGCCGGTTCCGGCCAGCACGCTCGCCGCGGCGCGCATGCTGCCGTCGCCCCCGCCGACGACAATGGCGTCGATCTCGCCGCGTTGGGCTTGCTTAAGCGCCCGCTCGGCGGCGTCCTTTAGCCCTTCGCCGTCGACAAATTTGATTTCTGCGGCGACATCACGCTGCGCAAAGGCCATGGCAAGATCGTTGCGGACGTCCTCGGCGAGCGTCTGGCTGAAGGCGCCGGCGCCGGCGTTCATCAGCGCCACGACCCGTCTCACCGCGACCTCAGAACGCGGTGACATCACGATCTCCGAGCCTCCTCGATATAGAGGGCGCGGAATTTACCGGCGACCGGGCCCGGGCGCCCGTCTCCGATGGCGACGCCGTCGATCTCGACCACCGGCAGCACGAAGGCCGAGGCCGCGGTCATGAAGGCCTCGCGCGCGGACAGCGCCTCGGCGACGCTGAAGGGACGCTCTTCGAGGTTCACGCCCTCCAGTGCCACGAGGCGGAGCACGGCGCGGCGGGTCACGCCGGGCAGGATGTGATAACCAAGCGGCTGAGTGCGGACCACGCCCTCGGCATCGAGGATAAAGGCCGTGGACGAGGTCCCTTCGGTGACATGGCCATTCTCGACCATCCAGGCCTCGTAAGCGCCGTTGAGCTTGGCTTCCTGCTTGCCCATGGCTTGCGCCAGCATCGACGTCGACTTGATGTCGCGCCGCTTCCAGCGGAGGTCGGGGATGGTGACGACCTTCACTCCCGTTGCGGCGTAAGGGTTGGCGATCAGCGGCCGGCTCTGGGTGAAGGCGACCACATTGGGCACGGTCTTCTCGGGGTATGCGAAGTCGCGGTCGGCGCTCCCGCGGGTGATCTGAAGATAGACGATGCCTTCTTCGACCCTGTTCCGCTGGATCAGCTCACTGTGCAGCCTGCGCAAATCGTCGTGACCGAGAGGGGCAGGAAGGGCGATCTCCTTGAGCGAGCGGTCGAGCCGCGCCAGATGCGGCTCGAAATCGACGAGCCGCCCGTCGAGCACCGCGGTCACCTCATAGACGCCATCGCCGAAGAGAAAGGCGCGGTCGAAGATTGAGACCTTCGCCTCTTCCTCAGGGGCGTAGCTGCCGTTCACATAGACGATGCGGGACATGAGGTGGGAAGGCTTAAGAAGGTGAGGGACTTGCCTAGCGCTGGCTTGAGCCGAACGCAAGCTGCCTTCCCGCCCGACCCCGGTTCCTTGCTTTTCCCGGTCTTGGGCTTGAGGCATACTCGACGCCTGGAGAGCAAGGCCGGTTTGGCGAACGGAACCGAGCCAAAAAGGGGGGGCAAGAGAATGACCTCAGCAAGCCTATTGATTGTTTTGTTGATTGGAACCGCGGTCGGCGCGCTGGTCGGGCTCGGCCTCGGTACCTCGGTTGGCGGACTGACCCTGGCGATTCTCGCCGGTTTCCTCGGCACCATCGTCGGCGCGGTCGTACGAAATTTCATTCTGTCGCGCGGAGCAGGCTTGGGACCCGACGATTCCCGCACGCCGATGCTGGTGATCGTTTTCGCCGCGGTCGCGTCGCTGGCGGCCAGCGCCGCGGCGCTCGAACTTGCGCAGCGCGGCGATCTTTCCGGTTCACCGGTGTGGATCGGAACCCTGGCTGGCCTGTTTGCCGCCATCCTGATGTCGATGCTGATGATCACCTACTACACCAACCCCGGCGAGACGCCCAAGCTGCGGCGCTAGCTCATTCCGCAGGGGAGGGCGCCTGAACGCTGAGGCCAGCCTCCTCGATCAGGGCGAGATCGTCGGCCGCGTCGTTATTGGCGGTGGTGAGCAGCTTGTCGCCGTAGAAGATCGAATTGGCGCCGGCGAGGAAGCAGAGGATCTGCGCTTCTTTCGTGAGCGCGCGCCGCCCTGCGGAAAGCCTGACCCGCGACAGCGGCATCATGATGCGCGCCGCCGCCACCATGCGCACGAGATCGAGCGGATCGACGGGCGGCTGATCCCCTAACGGCGTGCCGGGCACGGCGGCAAGCGCGTTGATGGGCACGCTTTCCGGATGGGGACTGAGATTGGCCAGGGTCTGCAGCAGCCGCGCCCGATCCTCAATGCTCTCGCCCAGGCCGATAATGCCGCCGCAGCAGACCTCGACGCCGGCCTTGCGGACGCGCGCGAGCGTGTCGAGCCGGTCCTGGTAGGTGCGCGTGGTGACGATCTCGCCATAGAACTCGGGCGAGGTATCGAGATTGTGATTGTAGGCGGTGAGACCCGCTTCGGCGAGGCGATCGGCCTGCGCTTGGCTCAGCATGCCGAGAGTGACGCAGGCCTCCATGCCGAGCTCCCGCACCCCGCGCACCATGGCGAGCACGTTATCGAAGGCTTCCCCGTCCTTTACCTCGCGCCAGGCGGCGCCCATGCAGAACCGGGTGGCCCCCGCCGCCCTGGCGAGCCTCGCCTTCTCAAGGACGTCGTCGACGTCGAGCAGCGTCTCGCGCTTGAGGCCGGTGGTCTTGGCGTAATGGGCGGATTGCGCGCAATATTTGCAGTCCTCGGGGCAGGCCCCGGTCTTGATCGACAAGAGACTTGCAAGCTGCACCTCGCCCTCGGCGTGGTAGCGCCGGTGCACTGCGCGCGACTGATCGACAAGGTCGAGCAGGGGCGCGGTGAGGAGGGCAAGAACCTCCTGGGCGCTCCAGTCGTGGCGGGTTTCCGGCGCCTGTTCAGGCTCGCGCAGGGTCTGCGCCAGCCGCGCCTTGCCGTTGATAGGATTCGCGGTTTTGAGGATTTCTGACACTTGCGATGCGTTGCGATTGCTGGAGGTTGAGCCCTTCGCTAATACAGGATTAGCAGCAATTCGCCATCAAATGCTTAGAACTTTTAATTCGCATTCTGACTGCCCACATAATCCGGTGATCAGTAAATTTCGCTACACGCGTCGCCATGGAACAGTACGAAGAGTCAGACACATTCGAGAACGTAGAGATCTGGCCGACTACTAGAGTGGAGAGCTGGCCGACTATTGAGGAGATCGAAAGGCGCTTGCGGAAGCTCGGCTGCACCAAAGAACAGGTGAGGCGTCACCTCGATCAGGTGGCGATGAGCCGAATTGAAGCCGCCAGAGAAAATCCGAGAAAGCAACGGCCCAAGGCAGTTGATTGGCCCTAACGCCTGCCGCTACCAGTTTCGCCTGTCGCGGATTGATAACCAGCACTCTCCTTCCTACGTATTCGCTGGGATTGGAAGTGTGCTGGTCATCCGTGCTGACCCCGAGAGGTACATTATCGGGTGTCGGTGACGTCGATACAGCGAAGGGCCCCAATACAGGGGCCCTTTTCGCGCCAACTCCGAGGTGCTGGGCCCGCCCGCTGTCCGTCGAAGGGCTGATTGAAAACCAGCACCCCGCTACCTACATCCCTCTCATCCAGCGGTCTACGGACGCTAGTTATTAGTAGCGTGTAACGGTGTTGTCGCCCAGGCCGTGAACAAGTTCAGGAAGGGCCCCCACTTGGCCAGGGGGGCCCTTTCATTTTGCCCCGAGTGGATCAATTAGGTTAGGGACGGCGTCGGCAGGCACAGCTCGATGCGCTCTACGAGCTTCCTCACCTCCGCAGCGAGCAGCTCCTGTCCCGAGCCGCGCCAGCAGCTCGGACGCCTCGACTAGCAAATCCGCTGCGTTCTTCAGGTCTCTCGTTTCCATCAAGGCACCTACTCGTCTTACCCACCCACAAAGTCGGCGTAGGTCGGTTCGCGCCAACCTCCGCAATCGCGCATTTCACCGCGATGGCGGCGACTGTTTCTCATCACGCTGGATGTTCGGGTCGAACACGGCCCAGCTTGGCGCGCTTGAAGTCCAGATGGTCATTTGCGGTTTTCCCATCTCAGGATCGTCGAGAGTGCCAGCGCGCACGCCGATCATGTGCAGCCGCGCATCGCTTTGCGTGAATATGGGCGTTCCGCATGTCGGGCAGAATTGCCGGTGCATTAGGTTGCCGCTCGCTGCGCGGCTCGTGTAGTCCGATAACGCCCCCTCGACTTCCAGGGCATCGCTCGGGAAGAAGACGTTCACCGTGCCTGAACCCGCACCAATATATTGGCAGTCGCGACACCAACAGTGGCGTGCTGTGATCCGGTCCGCATCGATCTTGTAGCGTACTGCTCCGCAGCGGCACCCGCCGGTGATGGTCATAGCTTCCTCCGTGCTTTTGCCTTCGACTGTCGTGCGAGCCGCGACGATGCAGTCTCGTCCTCTCTCGCGTCTGGGTCAGGCCTCTTTAAGCAGCGCCTAGCCTTCCTATATGAGGCCCACTTTGAAACGCTTAGTTCGATTGAGGCAGGCTCATGTCCCAACCCATCGTCGTCACCCTACCGCACCAGCTCGGTAAGGCCGAGGCACTGCGGCGCTTAAAGGCAAGCTTCAGCGACGCCCAGCCAGGCGGAGGAGGCTTTTTCGTGCTGAAGAACCGGTGGTCAGGCGACCATCTGGATTTTCGCGCTAGCGTCCTTGGGCAGAACACCACCGGGGGCGTGGATGTCGCCGAGGATCACGTCAGGCTTGAGGTGCAGCTTCCATGGCTGCTTTCGCTGCTGGCCAACAAAGCAAAGGCCTTAGTGGAGAAGCAGGGGAAGCTCATGCTGGAGAAGCCGGTAAAGCCGTCCACTACGCGAAGCTGACACGCTGTTGATGGGTGAATGCCATGGTTGCGCTGAACGAGGCGAGGAACACTCCGGGGATGTCCCCCATCTCCGTGCTGCTGAACCTGCTGTGGGTCATTTTCGGTGGTCTATGGATGGCAGTGGGTTGGATGATCGCGGCCGTCGTCATGGCGATCACCATCATCGGCCTGCCCTGGACACGGGCGGCATTCAACATTGGTGTATACACGCTGCTGCCCTTCGGCCAGAAGGCGGTGTCGCGCGTGGAGTATTCGGGACATCACGATATTGGCACCGGACCCCTAGGCATTCTCGGCAATGCTCTGTGGCTAGTCCTCGCCGGGTGGTGGCTGGCGCTGGCTCACCTCATCACAGCGATCATGTTGGCCATAACCATCGTAGGCATCCCATTCGCCTGGGCGCATGTGAAACTCGCTGGTCTCGCGCTCTGGCCAATCGGCAAAATGATCGTCCCAGCTTAGGTCGCCTGCACGACCGTTAAGTCTTAATTTAAGGTGCAAGCTGCATCCTGCCCGAATGGTTCTTAAGGCAGAACAGCACTCACAAATTGCTGCCGCCTACGAGAGTGCGGCAGCGGATAAAAGCCTCCCCGCGCAGGCCAGAGCGGCCTTTGCCAGGAAAGCAGATTGGTTTCGTCTGCTTGCCCGCGTTGGAGAAAAAAGAGAGCAGGCGGCACTGATTGCGAGCACAGCGAAGCAAGCCGAGGAGCCTCCGCTGAACCCGTGTTTGCTGCCTACACGACCAAGGCGATGGAAGTTGTGGGCGCGTTACACAGAGCTAGGCGCACGCTTCAGAGGTGATGGTCTAGGGGAGCCTGCCAATCCACGCATTCCGCCGCCCGATCCAATATAGAGGGGTCGTCATTTTCTGGCTTGTTCACGCGCGTGGAGATGGGCCACATCGTTATCGGCTCCGACGGATAACTAATAAGAAGATCGTATGGATCAGGCTCAGTGCTCAGCCAGCGGTCGTAGCTGCCAGGATCAAGGATCGCAGGCATGCGGTTGTGAATTTTAGCCACCAGCTGATTGGAGGGCACCGTGATGATAGCAAAAGTGCGCTCCCATTCCCCCGTGTTCGGGTTGCGCCAGTTCTCCCATAGGCCCGCGAGACCGAAAGGCGAGCCATCCTTCATGGCGATGGCATAGGGCTGCTTTGCCCGTGCGCCCTTGATGGCGCGCCACTCAAAGAAGCCATCCACCGGCACGATACAGCGCCGCAGAGCGTAAGCGTGCCTGAACGTGGGAAGCCTTGAGACGCTCTCAGCTTTAGCGTTAATGGGCCTTCTGCCGCCGTTCGGGTCGGCGCACGAATGTGGGATAAGGCCCCACTTGATGAGGTCGAGTGAGCGCTCGCCAGTCTTGTGGTTCTGCCTGATGACCAGCAGCTCTTGGCTCGGCGCAGCATTGTAGCGACGCGGCACATTTCCGAACCGGGTGTCGCTGACGTCGAGTCCCTCCACGATGGCGAGGCGGAGAGGTCCAGAACTTTGGATGACACGACCACACACTGCGGATGCTAGGTGGGAGCCGTTAACCAATTTTCAACCATATGCTCGCCGCGACCTCCTCGATTTTATAAAAGTTCACTGCAAGTTTTAATGAGACGAACGTGCCAGGAGGGAATGTCATGCGCGCGATCATAGCCTTGACCATGGTGGCTACTGTGTTGGGCTTAGGTGGCTGCTTCCACCATCGACAGGTCTATAGCGAAGAGGTCTTAGCGCCTCCGCCGGTGGCTCATCCGTCAATCAAGTAACCGCTTAACTTATGTTTCAATTCGGGGATTTTGCAACATGCGAGTAACAAGTGAGCGTCGCGACCGAGCTGAGACCGCTGTCCAGCTGGTACATCGTGCGATACAGGCACGCCGTGATGCCGAGGCGCGGCAGGTGGCGAGGAAGCTAATTCAGGGGTACATCGATCCTCACTACAAGGTCGTGAACATGCAGACCTTCTGTTCAGCACTAGTGGCAGCTCTGAAAATCGCTCGCATGCGAGGCGAAGACGACGCAGGTGACGTGCTAACGCTCACCTGACCTGCCCGGCTTCTGCATAGTCTGCCCTACCGAGTTCGCCCCTTCTTGCAGTCTGGTCGCTCCTCCCGGTTAGGCCACTGGTCGGTTTCTATTCCCCCTGGCAGGTATTGAAGCGCGCCCTTGTTGTAGGCTGGGGCAATCTGCACTGTCTTCCTATGCATCTCTTTGGTTGTCGTCGCGGTCTCCTCCGCTCCTCGCCTCCACTTATGTGCGTGGAGGAGGTCTTTTGCGGGAACGAGGCCAGGAATACGGTCGGACGTCGGGGTCAACCTAGGCTTCCTCTGCTTCGTGGTGGCCTCAAGTGGAGATGACCAAGTCCTCCACCAAAGTTGCCGCCCGGAAGAAGCGACAGAAACATCGCCAAACTGCCTCGAAGATTGTAGAGAAGGTGAGTAAAAAAGTAGCCGCCGAGAGGGTCCGCGATACACAACGGAAGACCGAGGCTCCCCTAGAGCAATTTCGCAGCACTAGAGTGCACCACACATTTCGCGGTCTCGCCGAACGGAACGTAGCTCAGACGCGCGAGCTATACGAACGCTCTAAAAGCACGCTCCAAGCCATATTAGAGAGCTGGCAGAAAACATTCGGCGCGGCAGGGCAGGGCGCTGTGGCCCTAAACCGGAGGATCATCGACATCGCTGATCGCAATATCAATAATAGCTTCGATCTTGCGACCGCACTAGCCGGGGCCAAGGACCTTGCCGAGGTCGTGGAATTGCAGGCCGCCTATTGGCGGAAGCAACTGGGCTATCTCAGCGCCCGCACAAAGGACGTTCGCGCGCTATCAAGAGACCAAAATCCCAGGTGAGGCTATCGCGATCAATGGCAAAACTTTGAGGTGCTCAAGCCTCAGCCTATTGGTAGAGCGCACTAATAAATTGCATCGCAGGTTTAAAGTAGGCTCCCAGAGCCGCACCAACGATGAGTGTGGTGACCCAAACGGCTGCTTGAGTGAGGGCCTTCGGTAAATTGGTTGATACGACAACGTCCAACATACGATCTGGCAGGGCGCTATCCGCGAGGAGACCGTTTGGGCCGATCTCCTTGCAAGAGAACGTTAGTCTAAGGCTGTTGGAGCCGCGTCTATTGGGAGTGAGAATAAACCGCCAAGCAGCAAGCTCGTTCACTGACTGAGCCTTGCTCCTCCATACCCACTGAGTTTCTGGCGATTGAGCCTCAATCATAAATCCTCCCCTAGGGGCCGAAAGCCGCAGCGACATGGCTTGGGCGACGTCAATTTCATATAGACCAGTCTTGCCTTGGCCGACGGGATCGGCAGCGACCTCGGGTGCTATCGTCGAAGACACTCGGACTTCAGCCTCAACGGAAATGTGTGCCCGCATTCTTCGAGGAATGTTCTCTATGAGCCACGCAAACCTTGGGCCGTAGCTGATTTCACTGCGCCTTTCATCCCACGCGTAAACTTGATTGGGAGGGACTGGGCTGGGTTCCCCAGAGCCCAATCCATGCCGCTCTGTGATCGAGGAAGCGAGTTTCTCCTCAAACGTAAGCAAAGGTCCCTGATCGGCGCCCGCATCCGGTAACGCGAGGTCTGGGCTCAATTCGAGTGGCGCTTCTTCTTGAGCTTCAGGCCCTAAATCGGCGACCGCATCTGGCAAGGTGAGTTGTGGGCTCAATTCGAGCGGCGCTTCAACCGGTGTGTCAGGCTCAGCCGCCCTCAGGGCCTCTACGACTTTTTCAAATTCTGAGGCGGCTTCCTCCCATGGCTCCGCGTCTTGACGTTGTTTTGCGGCTGCCTCCTTTACTGAGGGTGTGTTCGGCGGCGACCGCGCATCGAAGGAGGCTGCCGCCTTCAGATCATCCGCCCCACAAGAAGCGCGGCTAGGACGTATCGGCTCCATGAACGATTTGATTTGGAGACAGCGCCTACCCGCATCAGTTACGACAAGTTGGTCGTCTTTTATCTCTACAAACCCTCGCGCCTGTAACTCGCGCACGGACTGACGAATGGATTTGTTTCGGGACCTGAGAGACTTGCGACCTGCTTGACCCGCTACTACGTCGAGGAGACGTTGCTCCGAGCAAGGCGTGAGTTTAGCAATCATTCCCAACATCAAGTGGTGGAAATCATCACGAGAGGCGAATTGCAGTTCTGCTTGGCTGCGTGGCTCCAACAACCTCCTCCTCATTGCCAAAGGCAACTTTGGACAAGATCACGTCTCAGCGGCAGTGCCCCTCAGCAGCATCGCTGGCTTGCCTCTGCCGATGAGAGGCGACGGCCCTGCACATCAATCGCTCATCAGGCTTCCACACGGATGTCGCTTCGACATCAAACAGTGGGTTGGTGCTCCAAACTCAATCCGGTCCGCTTCGCTGCCCTGTGCAATTCATCGCAACTCTTGATCCAGCCTAGCTGGAGAGCCGTATCATTGGCCGCTGCCCAGGCGAGATTTCGGAACTCGGATAAGCTTATCGTGGCCCCGGGATCATCTGGCCCGTGCTCCTCAATGGCGAGCCAGGGGGCTTCTTGTTTCCGATATTTTGCTCTGAAGCAGGTGCCGCGTAAGACGACCAGAATGTGAGTGCCTTGCACTTCCACCGTCAGGTTCGAGTGGGTCATTTCTAACCTCCCCGTACTTCGGCATACGCCCACTCTTCATTGCCGGGTGAAAGATCTAGGTTAGCTGACGAGAGTGCTCAGCCGGTATGTCAAAAGGCTCTCATTCCACCGTTTATTTTCGGGTCGTCTCGCGCCGGAGTACCCCGGAAGCCACTGAGTATTTGTAAGACTAATGCTAGGCTTGGAGGTTCTTTCAGGAGAACCAACATGCTGAAGTATCTAATTGCCGCGGTACTGCTCGTGAGTTTCGTTGCCTCGGTCCTGGCAGCTGAGACGTTCTATATCGTTTTTGACACTACGCTGCACGGCTGCACGGTCGCGACGGCTGAACCTGCCGACAAGACTCATTACAAAGTCTTGGGCACCTACAAATCAGAGGCCGAAGCGGAGAAGGCCATAGCCTCGATGAAGGAATGCTAGGCCGCCGTTGCGAGCCTTGCGTGCGTGAACGAGCAGCGGGTTGATCGTGGGCTCAAAGGCCAGGCCCGGCCACGTCGGTCTCTTGTTGGGAGCCATGGCCGGATGGCCTTCTCGCCAACGAGGCTGGATCTATTTCGTCTCTTGGGGAATGGAAACTTCGCCTGGCCCCTTGCAATCGCCGAACGCGGGCGCGTCGGCATAGGTCAGGCAGGACGCCTTCGGGGTATCGCTCGGGCCAACCGTCATCGGCAGCTTTACATGTCCCACCGCGCAGCCTGCAAGCGCGATGGGTAGCAACACGATCAGAAGGCCCTTCGACATCTCTATCCCCGTGACCGTCCGGTGATGCGGACTAGCTTCCAGGAGATATTGTCGCTGAAGCCAATTACAAGGGAGCTGTCGTGCAGTCCTCACCGATGTCTGTGGCACTGGTCCCGAACGGAACGTGCACGCGATCCTGGCGTTGACCGTGTACCTAACTCAGAGGGAAAACTATGCGCGAAACATTCGCTTTGGTCGTGTTGGTACTTTGGGTCGTTTTCGCCTTTGAGGCGGCTGCCGAACAATCACGATATAGCAAAGCACTGCAGCAGGCCTGCGTGGCTGACTACAAAAAGTATTGCGGCGAGTACGGCATCGAAACCGCTGCGCTGCGCAACTGCATGGATAAGAACGGCCACAGCCTAACCAAGACATGCGTGCGAGCGCTTATCGACGCCTGGCGAAGTCAGTCAGGCGGAGGTCGATCGGCGTAAAAAGTCGGGGCGTTAATTCCAGGCCTGGCAGTTGAGCAACACTGAACCGGCGCGCTTCAATGTCCGGTTCCCAGCCCTTTTCGGACATCAGCGGATAGGCCAGCTTAGAGAAGTGGATCCGTTTTCCGAGACAGTTTGGCGGCTTGGCTAAGGTGGATTCTGGGTTCGATTACGCCGCCAGTTTCTCCGCTTGCAGTTCGATAGCATAGACCTCGTCGGGCGTCCTGCCGGCGAACGAGGAGTGTGGCCGGGCGGCATTGTAGTAGCCGATCCAGCGAGCGATCCCGAACCGGGCCTCGCTGCCCGTCTCGAAGGCGTTGAGGAACACGCATTCGTATTTGAGCGATCGCCACAGCCGCTCGATGAAGACGTTGTCCATCCAGCGGCCGCGGCCGTCCATGCTGATCCGGATGCCGGCGTGCTTGAGCGTGTTGGTGAAGGCGAAGCTGGTGAACTGCGAACCCTGATCGGTATTAAAGATGTCGGGTGACCCGTATCGGGCAATGGCATCCTCCAGCGCCGCGACGCAGAAGTCGGCCTCCATGGTGTTCGACAGTCGCCAGGCCAGTACCTTGCGGCTCGCCCAGTCCATGATGGCCACGAGGTAGAGGAAGCCGCGCCGCATCGGGATGTAAGTGACATCGGCGCACCAGACTTGGTTCGGCCGCTCGATCGTGAGGTGCCGCAGCAGGTACGGGTAGATCTTGTGCTGCGGGTGCGGCGCGCTCGTCTTCGGCGCCTGATAGATCGGGGCTAGGCCGATCTTCCTCATCAACCGTCGAACCCGCTTGCGGCCGATGCACCAGCCCAGCCGGCGCAGGTGCCGCGCCATCTGAC